>ENA-OWPA01000166-OWPA01000166.1-bioreactor-metagenome-genome-assembly--contig:-NODE-166-length-122703-cov-8.834766_pt1 | contig 122703 bp, 117 predicted proteins | sample MGYA00238139_ERZ651803 | MGnify/ENA primary metagenome ERZ651803 (study PRJEB26909, sample SAMN07631231) | bioreactor metagenome | isolation source: Switchgrass digestor | place: USA: Dartmouth... | reverse complement strand
AGGCAAGACACTCATTCTGCCAATTGTAGGCAAAGAAATTCCCGTCATCGCAGATGATTATGTGGATATGGAATTTGGCACCGGCGCAGTTAAAGTTACACCCGGCCACGATCCCAACGATTTTGAAATGGGCATAAGGCACAACCTTCCTGTAATCACAGTAATAGATGACAGCGGATTTATGAATGAAGAAGCCGGAAAGTATAAGGGAATGGACAGGTTTGAGTGCAGAAAGGCTTTAGTAGAAGAACTCAAACGAGAAGGTTTATTGGAAAAGATAGAAGATATTAAGCATAGCGTAGGTCACTGTTATCGATGCGATACGGTTGTGGAGCCTACGGTATCTAAGCAGTGGTTTGTAAAGATGAAGCCCCTGGCAGAACCTGCCATTGAAGTAGTCAAACAGGGAAAAGTAAAGTTTGTCCCCGAAAGATTTACGAAGATATACTTGAACTGGCTAGAAAATATCAGAGATTGGTGCATATCCAGGCAGCTGTGGTGGGGTCATAGGATTCCCGCTTGGTATTGCCAAGATTGCGGAGAAACCACAGTATCTCGTGAAGATATAACTGTATGTCCGAAGTGCGGCAGCAGCCATATTGAGCAGGATCCCGATGTACTCGACACCTGGTTTAGTTCAGCCTTGTGGCCATTCTCTACCATGGGTTGGCCGGAAAATACGGAGGATTTACAGTATTTTTATCCCACATCAGTGCTGGTAACTGCCTATGATATCATTTTCTTCTGGGTTGCCAGGATGATTTTCCAAAGTATGGAATTTATGAAAGAGGCACCCTTTGAATACGTAGTCATTACCGGCCTTGTGCGGGACGCTTTGGGACGCAAGATGAGCAAATCCCTCGGAAACGGCATTGATCCATTGGAAGTTATCAATAAATACGGTGCAGACACTTTGAGATTTACTCTAAGTACCGGCAACGCTCCTGGCAATGACATGAGATTTTATTGGGAAAAAGTAGAAGCCAGCCGCAATTTTGCAAACAAGATCTGGAACGCTTCACGCTTTGTAATGATGAATTTGGAGGACTTTGAACCTGGTGAAATCGACAAAGATGCTCTGTCTTTGGCGGACCGGTGGATTTTAAAGCGGTTAAATGACATAACCCGAGATGTTACAGAATCCCTGGAAAAATTCGAGATAGGCATGGCCGCACAAAAGATTTATGACTTTTTCTGGAGCGAATTCTGCGATTGGTATATAGAAATGGCCAAGATAGATTTATACGGTGATTGTGCTCAAAGCAAAAAGCGGACTCAAAAGGTGCTCTGGACGGTCCTTGAGCAGGCATTGAGATTGCTGCATCCGTTCATGCCCTTTATTACAGAAGAAATTTGGCAGCATATACCTCATGAGGGCAAAAGCATCATGACATCTGCATGGCCTCAATATAAAGAGGAGTGGGATTTTGACGATGCTGACCAAATGGAACTTGTAATGGATGCGGTGCGAGGAATCAGAAATATTAGAGCAGAGATGAATGTTCCGCCCGGAAAGAAAGCTTTGGCTCTTGCCAGAGTAAGCAGTCCGGAAGTAATGGAAATACTGAAAGACAATTTAAATATAATCTACAGCTTGGCTAAAGTATCTGAAATGGAAATCGTAGACGAAACTGCAGACTTGCCGCAAAAAGCAATTTCCTGCGTAATTAAAGGCGCAGAGATTTTTATACCTATGGAAGGTTTAGTGGATATAGAGACAGAAATATCAAGACTTAAAAAGGAAAAGGCCAATTTGGAAAAAGAAATAGATAGGGTTAATAAAAAGCTGAGCAATGAAGGATTTTTACAAAAAGCTCCTCAGGATGTAGTAGAAAAAGAACAGCAGAAACAAAAGGATTATCAAGAAATGCTAGAAAAAGTTGAGCATCGATTAAAGATGCTGACTGATTTGGCTTGATGAAAAACCAACTTTAGAGAAGGGAAATATATATGTTAAGCTACAACCAAGCTTTAGATTTTATCCATGGCCTAAACAGATTTGGAACAAAGCTGGGACTTCACAATATCACGCAACTTCTAGAACTTTTGGGCAATCCCCAAAAGAACATGAAAGTAATTCACGTGGCTGGCACCAATGGCAAAGGCTCCACCTGTGCCATGATCGATTCAGTTCTTCGGGCGGCAGGCTATAAAGTTGGCCTTTACACCTCCCCATATCTTGAAGTTTTCAATGAGCGGATGCGAGTAAATGGGGAAAATATTTCTGATGACGACTTGGCAAGGCTAACAGACAAAGTCCGCAAAAAAGTAATTTATATGAGGGAAAACAATCTGGGCTCTCCTACGGAGTTTGAAGTGGTGACAGCTATAGGATTCCTGTACTTTGAAGAACAGGCTGTGGATTTTCTGGTTCTTGAAGTAGGGATGGGCGGCAGGCTTGATGCCACAAATGTAGTTACACCATTGGTAAGCGTCATTACACCCGTTAGTTTAGACCACCAGCAGTATTTGGGCAACACAATTAGAGACATTGCCAGGGAAAAATGTGGCATTATCAAGCCGGGAGTTCCTGTAGTGACAGGACCACAGGAAGATGAAGCTATGGCTGTAATTGAAGAAACATGCAGGGCCCTTAAGTGCCCGCTGACAAAGGTAATAAATAAAAAGGCTGATAGTGCACCTGATACTGTAAGCTATGAGCCCAAAGCTGGTGGAGTTGAGGGCATGACCTTTGATTTGTTTACACCAAATGCTGAATATCCTGATCTTCAAATAGGGCTTATAGGAAGGCATCAATTTGACAATGCCGCAACTGCCGTTTGTGCTGTGGAGCTTTTGATTTCCCAAGGAGAAATTACAAAGGAGGCCATATATTCGGGATTAAAAAAGGTCAAGTGGCCTGGCAGATTGGAAGTAATCCGTGAAAAGCCTACAGTTTTAATCGATGGGGCTCATAACATTGCTGGCGTAAAGACCCTAAAAGCTGCTCTTGAAGAATATTTCAAAGACCAAAATAAGATTCTGGTTATAGGCATTTTGGAAGATAAAGATTATAAAGAAATGTTAAAGGAATTGTTACCTTTGGCTGATACTGTAATTTGCACGGCACCGGATAACCCCAGAGCCCTTTCTGCAGCCAGATTGTCAGAGACGGCTTTAAGCATCTTGAGAGATTCTCAAATTAAACTTTATGCCAAAGAGAAAATAGAAGATGCAGTAAAGCTGGCTTATTCCTTGGCTGCTGACGAAGATATGATTGTTTTTGCAGGCTCACTATATATGATAGGCCATGTCAGGACATTGTTAACAAAACAATAAAACAGCACACGGGGACATTTTGTCCCTGTGTTTTTCTACTTATCTTAGTGGCCATTAAAGAAAAAGAAATATCTTTGATGAAAGAGTTGAATTTATCAAGGAGAGAAGCATGATGCACTGCAAAAAAAATTTCAGTCTATTATTGGCTGGAGCCTGTACTGCAAGCATTTTTGGCTTTTCTTTTTTGTTCACAAAAGAAGCCCTTGATGTTTTGGAACCTTTTCACTTGCTAAGTTTTCGGTTTGCTGTAGCCACCCTGGTTTTTGTGATTATGCAACTTTGCGGTCTAATTAAAATAAATCTTAAAGGCAAAAACTTAAGACACCTAGCTCTTTTAACGTTAATGGAACCTGTTCTATACTTCATATGTGAAACCATTGGGGTAAACATTACAACATCATCAGAAGCAGCTATCATAATATCACTGCTCCCGGTTTTTATTGTCATATTTGCTGCATTTTATCTAAAAGAAAAGCCCACCCCTGTCCAAACAGGGTTTATACTTCTATCTGTGTCAGGCGTTATTTTCATGACGGTTATGAAGGAAAGCTTTAAAGTAGGAGCGAATATGCTTGGAACTTTTATACTTTTGGGCGCTGTTATTTCAGCAGGAATATATAATGTATTATCCAGAAAACTGTCATCTGAGTTTACGCCTGTTGAAATTACTTATACTATGGTGTGGGTCGGTGCGGTTGTTTTTAACGGCATATCAGTTGCACAGCATCTAATTAAAGGAAAATTAAGCTATTATTTTTATCCACTGACAAACGGCAAAGCCTTGGTTTCCATAATTTATCTGGGTGTCTGTTCTTCCGTTGCTGCGTATTTTATGCTCAATTATTTGTTATCTAAAATAGAATCTTCCAGAGTATCTGTCATTTCTAATGTAGCTACTATAATTTCAGTAATTGCCGGCGCGGTTTTTAGAAATGAACCCATATATTGGTTTAATGTGGTTGGTGCTATTATGATACTATCCGGTGTTTGGGGAACAAACCGCTATGGTAAAATAGATGCTTTTACCAGGCGCCAAAAAGTAAACCACACATCAAAAACAATGATGAAATCGGAGGTAGAAAGTTGAAGTTATTATTTTGCGGTGGAGCTGGTGAAGTAGGTGCTTCATGCTATTTTGTGCAAATTGATGGAAAAAATATTTTACTTGATTGTGGCATAAGACTTACTTCGTCAAAAGATGCCCTGCCGGATTTTAGGCTGCTTCAGGAAAGTGGGGGCATAGATGCTATTATAGTAAGCCATGCTCATACTGACCATACTGGAGCTCTTCCGGCCCTAAGCCGACAATTTCCAAATGCACTTATATATATGACTCATATGTCAAAAGATCTGACGAGAGTTCTTTTGTATGATAGCTTAAAAATTATGGAACGAGAAGCAGAAATTCCCATATATGCAGAAAACCACGTGCGAGAAATGCTCAATAGAACCCTTTGTTTCTCGCCCGAATTTACTTTTAAACCATTTAACGATGCAGATATAAACATTACTTTTTACAGTGCAGGACATATAGCAGGAGCAGCCTCTATTTATATTACAGGGGCAGAAGGCAGTTTGTTTTATTCAGGCGACTTTTGCGCATTTAGGCAAAATACTATAGAAGGTGCTGCTATTCCTAAACTTAGGCCGGATGTAGCGATTTTTGAAGCTACGTACGGCGATAGACTTCATGCCAACAGGCAAATTGAAGAACAGCGGCTTATTGAATCTATAAATCAAGTTATAGTAGAAGGCGGCAAAGTTTTGGTTCCTGCCTTTGCATTAGGCAGGGCTCAGGAAATAATTCTGATTTTAAAAAAAGCTATAAATAAAAGGAAACTCACTAGTTGTCCTGTTTATGTTGATGGTATGGTAAAAGATATCTGCCGCGTATATAATTTAAACCCCAATTATTTAAAATCAGAACTTGCCAAAAAATTATTTAAAGGAACAGATATATTTTATGATGATAATATAACTGCTGTAGAAAATCCGAAGCAACGCAGGGAGATTTTAGAATCAAAAACACCCTGTGTAATTATTGCAAGTTCTGGCATGCTAACCGGTGGCCCAAGCCAAATGTATGCACAAACCTTGGCAAAGGATGAGCGCAATCTAATTGCCATAACCGGATACCAGGATGAAGAATCGCCGGGCCGAGACTTGTTAAGGATTATGGAAGCTAGTGAAACAGACAAAAACCGTGACAAGACCCTGAAACTTGGGGACACAGAAGTTGATATAAAATGTAAAGTAGGCAGATTTGGACTTTCTGCTCATGCTGATAAAATAGAGATACTAAACTTAGCAAATAATTTATATCCAAGAAGGATATTTTTAGTGCATGGAAATCCCGAATCCATTAACAGCCTTGGTAAAGAAATACAAAAGGACATCAACAGCTTTGTATATGCACCAGAAAACGGAGAAGTATATACAATAAGCATAAAAAAACCACGAAAACAAAAAAACAGGGCAGAATATCCAAAAATGGATAAAAGCAAACCTTTAGATTCCGAAAATGTTAGAGAATTATGGGAATTTATCACGGCAAATATAGGAATATCAGCGGCGCTTTCGGTGGAAGAACTTATTGAAATATGGGGCTATGAGCAAGATGCTTTAGAAGTAAAACGGATTCTGAATGAGTCAATATATTTTGAGCCTGACAGGCGCCGTATGTTTTTATATCATGCTGTAAAAAAAAGCGAAATAGAGAAACTTGCTGCTCCTAAAGTAATGGAAGTAAATGAAATGTTAGCTCTTGTAGACGAATTTTTCGATTCGGAAACCGGCCTTTATAAAAAAGGTGCCAGATTCGATGAAAAAATTGCACTTTTGTACTTTAATTTTCCCGAAATTGCCAGATTAAAATATGCTGACAAAATTGAGGAATTTGAAAAGCACACCGGATGGCAGGTTGAAATAAATAAAAATATAAACACTCAAGCTTTAAATGAGGTAATTTACAATTTATTTCCAAAAGATGTGTTAATAAATAAAATATCTTTCATGCCTCAAAGTCGTAAAGTCAGGGTAATTATAGATGGAGAACTGACAAATAATGAGGAACTGCACAAAGACTTTCAGGAAATCACTGGTTTAAGTTTGCTAATAAACGATGAAGATGAGGATAATAGTGGCGATGATTTTTTATCATCAAAAAATGGTCAAATCGAGCAAAATCAAGCCTTAAGATGCATAGATGAAGCATTTTCTAAGTTGCCTCATAAACCATACAAAAAGAGTATTAAGTTGACTAAAAGTGGTGTGAAATATATTGAGCTTTCATTTATTTCAAAAGTAATAGGCGAGCAGTACTGCGATACAATTACAAAATTGGCAAAAGAAACCGGTTATACCATAAAGTTAAGCGATTCATGTAATCAAACAGAAATTATAAATATAGCAAAACGGTTAGCTTTTGAAAAAGGCCTTAAATTAAAGAAAAATCCTAGTATTTTCCTAGATAATATGCTGGTGCAAATAGTATTGAATCAGGATATAGATGATGCAGTTAAGGCCGAAATTCAAAGTCGATTTTTGGCATTGACTGGAATGACATTAGAAATAATTTAAAAAATAATAGCCACAAAAATTGTGCAAAATAAAAATGGGCGCTCCATATCAATTCAGAAAGGCAGGGAGATTTTTGTGGCACCAGCTTTTGATATTAGAAATTTAGTTTTGCAAAACCTTGCTGGCAGCACGCGGGAGGAAATTCAAGGCTACATTCAGGAAACCATTGATATGCGTGAGGAAGAAGCATTGCCGGGCATGGGAATTCTATTTGAAGTTGTTTGGAGTAAATCTAATGACCAGGAAAAAGATAACATGATGAATAAAATAATGGAGGGCATTCCTGCTGCCAAGGCATAAGCTGTAGTCGGGGTTTTTCCCCGATTTTTTTTTACTGTTGAAAAACAGCAGATCTTTAGGTAAGTTAGAAGAAAGATTGAATTTTACAGGAGGTTGGGAATGAAAGAAAGATTAAGAGAAGTATCCAAGAATTGTTATGTTTTGTCGTCTGACAAAAATCAAGTAGATATTCACGTATATTTAAGCAAAAAACTGTTAGAGGATTTTACCGAAGATGAGGCAATAAAGCAGCTCTATAATGCTTCAATGCTGCATGGTGTTGTGAGCCCTGTGATAGGTATGCCTGATATCCACACCGGATATGGTTTGCCCATTGGTGGTGTTTTGGCTACTGATTACGAAAAAGGTGTGGTGTCGGCCGGTGCGGTAGGCATGGATATTAATTGTGGTGTTAGGCTAATTACAACACGCGTTTTTTCCGAAGAAATAAACAAGGATCTTCTCAGTAAGATCCTGCAGGCAATTTCGAAAAGAGTGCCCCAAGGTGTGGGCAAATCCAGTATGCTGAAGGAACTAAGAAAACCAAATCTTGAAGGTATAGCTTATGAAGGTACAGAGTATTACATAAAAAAAGGTTTTGGCACACATGAAGATTTAAATCGAATTGAAGACTATGGTTGTATTAAAGGGGCTAGTGTTTCTGCAATTCCAAAATCGGCAATGGAGCGGACGGATCAGCTTGGAACCATAGGAGGAGGCAATCACTTCATAGAAGTAGGCCGGATAAGCCAAATCTTTAATGAGGAGATAGCATCAAAATTAGGCCTGTACAAAAATCAAATTTACATAATGATTCACACAGGCAGCCGAGGCTTTGGACACCAAATCTGTACTGACTACTCCCAAATTATGTGGAATAATTCTCACAAGAACCAAACTCCTGCTCCACAAAAGGGTCTAGCATGTGCTCCTATTTTTTCTGAAGATGGTCAAAATTACCTTAAAGCCATGGCTTGTGCTGCCAACTATGCTTTTACCAATAGACAGATAATAACCCATTTTGTGCGGGAAGCCTTTGTAGAAGTGCTTAAGCAATCAGAGTCTAAGCTAGGCCTTGATATATTATATGACGTTGCCCATAATATAGCGAAAAGAGAAAAGTATGACGGCAAGTGGCTATTGGTACACAGAAAAGGAGCCACAAGGGCTTTGCCTGCAAAGCATGAGGACAATCCCAACTGCTTTAAGACTACGGGCCAGCCGGCTATAATTCCAGGTAGCATGGGTACAGGTTCTTATGTAGTTTTAGGTACTGACCGAATAAAAAGCACTTTTTGCTCTGTAAATCACGGCGCTGGCAGAATAATGTCGAGAAAACAAGCCAGATCCGAATTTACAAGAGAAGATCTAATAAAGCAAATGGGAAATGTGGTGACTATTGCAAAAAATATGAAATCCCTGCTTGATGAAGCCCCGCTTGCATATAAAGATATAGATGAAGTAATCTTCACTCTAGTTGAAGCAGGGCTTACCAGGCCCATTGTTAAGCTAACACCTATGGGGGTTCTTAAAGGTGAGGGAGATGAGGCATAAAATTTTTACGGCACTAATCTTTCTAGTGCAGAGAAGGTTTCTTGGCCAACAATGCCGTCGACTACCAAGCCGTTGTCTTTCTGAAATGCTTTAACTGCATTTTCGGTTAAGGGGCCGAAGATGCCATCAATGGGACCTACATCGTAACCGAGGCTTTCCAGCTTTGACTGCAATTCTTTCACATCCTCACCTTGCAACCCGCGATATAATATTCTCGAACCAAACTCTTGTTGACGTGACAGCATGTTTTTCCCCTCCCAATAAAATTTTCACTTATATCATATTTTGATATTAATAAAAATGTTATCAAAACCATATCTAAAATCATTTATTATATTATTAATTATTTTTTACAAAAAGTTAATTTGCGGAAAAAATTTTTTGAGATATAATCTTAATAATTAATCTTGTACAGGAGGAGATATTTTTGCACTATGAGAAATACGTAGCTCAAAGAGCAAAAGACATTGAAATTTCAACTATCCGTTACTTTTTCAACATGGTAAAAGAAGTAGAAGGTGCCATATCATTGTGCATCGGCGAACCTGATTTTACAACGCCGTCCCATATAAATCAGGCTGCAGTTGAGGCTCTTGACGATGGGCGCACCTTTTACACGCCTAATGCAGGTCTTTATGAACTTAGGCAGGAAATATCCGAATACCTAAATCGCCGCTATCAATTGGATTATAAACCTGAATCGGAAATAGTTGTTACAATTGGTGCAAGTCAGGCTATTGATGTGGTTATAAGGACACTGATAGAACCGGGAGATGAGGTCTTAATACCACAGCCATCCTTTGTAGCATACGGGCCATGCACTATATTAGCAGGTGGCACACCTGTTTATGTGCCTACATATTTAGAGGATAATTTTGTTTTAAGGCCTGAAGTGCTAGAAAAATATATTTCTCCTCGGTCAAAGTTGTTAATTCTGCCTTACCCGAACAATCCAACAGGAGCGGTTATGACAGAAGAACAGCTGAAAGCGATAGCTCAAGTAGTAAAAAAACATGATCTAATAGTTGCATCTGATGAGATATACTCTGAACTGACTTATGGAATGGAACATACGGCATTTGCCAAAATTGAAGAAATGTGGGAACGAACCATTACCATAAATGGATTTTCCAAAGCTTATGCCATGACCGGCTGGAGATTGGGCTATATTGCTGCTCCGGAAGGCTTCGCACAGCAGATATTGAAGGTACATCAATACAATGTAGCCTGTGCAGCAACTATGGGCCAGTACGCAGCTATAGAAGCTATGAAAAATGGAGATAATGATATTGCGACTATGCGGATACAATATGACAAAAGGCGAAAGTATCTGTTAGAAAGTTTAAGAGAAATGGGCCTTAAGTGTTTCGAGCCAAAAGGTGCTTTTTATGTTTTTCCCTCAATTAAAGAAACAGGCCTTAATTCAGAGGAATTTGCAAAAAGGCTATTATGGGAGGGGAAAGTGGCAGTAGTTCCCGGCAACGCCTTCGGAGAAAACGGTCAAGGTTTTATAAGGCTTTCTTATGCTACTTCCATGGAAAATCTAGAAGAAGCTGTGAAAAGAATGAAGGATTTTTTGAAAACCTTGTAGTTTATAAAAGCGATAAATTGAAGAAATGTTAATTTTAGCGCGCATGAAATTCTTTACAAAGAAATAAAAATAGACCAAAAACCGGACGTTAAGGAATTATTAAATAAAAATGTTCGTAAAAAGTATTGCTAAATTGTATATCTTGTGATAATATAAGAACAAAAGAATAATGCAATCGTGACCTTATATAATTTCAGGAATTGGCCTGAAAGTCTCTACCGGGCGGCCGTAACTGCCCTGGCTATAAGGCTTAGTACTTTATTGCATAAATGTAGAAAAAAAGGGTAGAGATGTAATCTACCCTTTTTTTAGTAAAAATGCAAAGGAGTGTAGAATTTATGTTTTTAGCAAAGGTTTATATCTATTACAAAACCGGAGTGTTAGATCCTCAAAGCAGTGCTATAAAGACGACTATCGCAGACTGCGGATTTGACAAAGTCAGTGATATCGAGACAGGCAAATTTTATAATGTAAAAATTGATGTTGCCGATAAAGCTTCTGCCGAAAAAGTTGCAACTGAACTATGTGAAAAGATTTTATCAAATCCGGTTATTGAAGACTACAAATTTGAAATAATGGAGGCCTAAATATGAAGTGTGCGGTGATACAGTTTGCTGGGTCAAGTGGTGATAGCGATTGTTATCATGTTTGTAAAAATATCTTACAAAAACCAGTTGAGTATGTTTTTTACAAGGAATCTTTTGCTCCAGAAGATTTTGATTTAATCATTCTTCCTGGGGGAGCGTCTCATGGAGATTATCTTCGTCCAGGAGCCCTTGCTGCCCGTTCGAAAGTGATGAAATCTGTGATTGATGCAGCTAAAGCTAAAAAGTTTGTGCTTGGAATAGGAAACGGATTTCAAATATTACTTGAGGCTGGTTTGCTTCCCGGAGCAGTATTGATAAATAAAGATTTAAAATTTTTCTCAAATGATGTATTTGTTCGCGTTGAAAATACTGACACTCCTTTTACCTCACTTTTCAAAAAGGGAGAAATGATTCGCCTGACCCTTGCTTGTAAATATGGCAATTACTATGCAGACACTGATACCATAAAATGCTTAAAAGCTGACAATAGAATAGTGTTCACGTATTGTGGTGAAAATGGCAACACTTTCGAGTCAAATCCTACGGGTTCTTTAGAAAATATTGCAGGTATAGTTAACCCTGCAGGCAATGTCCTTGGATTAATGCCACATCCGGAGCGCTGTGCTGAAGAATTATTAGGTAATACGGATGGTTTAAGAATTTTTGAGTCTATAGTCCGGTATATAGAAAGGGGAAAAACTCATGGCATCTCGTGATGAAGCTAAGAAACTTGGTTTAACGGATTTGGAATATGATGAAATACTAAAGATATTAGGCAGAGAACCCAATTACCTCGAACTTACTTTATATAGTGTTATGTGGTCGGAACACTGCAGTTATAAAAATTCAAAAGTAGTTCTAAAGCGCCTGCCGACAGAAGGGCCTCAAGTCCTTCAAGGCCCAGGTGAAAATGCAGGAATTGTAGATATAGGAGAAAATTTAGCCATTGTTATGAAAGTGGAAAGCCACAATCATCCGTCAGCAGTAGAACCCTATCAGGGAGCTGCAACCGGTGCAGGAGGTGTGATTCGGGACATATTTGCAATGGGTGCGCGGCCTATTGCCCTTTTAAACTCCCTCAGATTCGGTAGTCTTGATAACCCCCGAGCAAAGTTTTTATTTAAAGGTGCAGTAGCTGGCATTGGTGATTATGGCAACGTCATTGGGATACCCACCATAGGTGGCGAGGTTTATTTCGATGATGCTTATAAAGAAAACCCCTTGGTAAACGCCATGTGTGTTGGGATAATCCGTCATGACAAGATAGTGAGAGGTAAAGCTGCAGGCATAGGAAATTCAGTAATGGTGGTAGGTGCAGCTACCGGCCGGGACGGAATGCACGGTGCAAGCTTTGCTTCAGGTGAACTTTCAGATGATAATCCTGATCAGGGCTCTCCAATGCAGGTAGGAGATCCTTTTAAAGAAAAGCAATTGATGGAAGCATGTCTTGAGCTTTTAGAAAAAGAATGGGTTATTGGCGTTCAAGACATGGGAGCTGCAGGTGTAGTATCTTCTACTTGTGAAACAGCAGCCCGGGCAGGAAGTGGTATCGAATTGGATGTGGCGCTAGTTCATCAGAGAGACGAAAATATGAAACCTTATGAAATTATGATATCTGAATCACAAGAGCGGATGCTAGTCATTGTGGAAAAGGGCCATGAAGATGATGTAAAGCAAATTTTTAAGAAATGGGGTTTAGAGGCAGAAAAATTTGGCACAGTTACCGATGATGGGATGCTCAGAATATTGGAAAACGGCAAGGTAGTAGGTGAAGTCCCAGCCAAGTCTTTAGCAGAAGGTGTACCTATAGTAAAAAGAGAAAGTAAAAGACCCAGCTACTTGGACAACTTAACGGTTGATATATCAAAGCTCCCCGAACCGGATGATTTAAACGAAGTACTGCTCAAACTTTTTGATTTGCCCAATATTGCGAGCAAAGCGTATGTATATAATCAATTTGACCAAACTGCTGGCACGGATACTGTAGTTTCTCCAGGCTCAGATGCTGCCGTGCTTAGAATAAAAGGTTCGAAAAAAGGTATAGCAGTATCCATAGACGGAAATGGTTATTATTGTTACCTGGACCCATATGAAGGTGGCAAACAGGTTGTGGCTGAAGCTGCCAGAAATTTGGTAGTAACCGGTGCAAAACCTTTAGCCCTTACCGATGGTTTAAATTTCGGAAATCCCGAAAAACCAGAGGTTTATTATCAATTTGAGGAATGTATAAAAGGCATATCGGAAGCTTCTAAAGATTTAGGGATTCCTGTTATAAGCGGCAATGTCAGTTTTTACAATGAAGGCAAAGAGAGCACGGTATATCCTACGCCGATTATCGGTATGGTAGGAGTTTTAGAAGATGTGAATAAACACTGCACTATGGAATTTAAAAAATCGGGAGACTTAGTTGTCCTCCTTGGTGAAAATACTGATGAGATAGGCGGTTCCGTATATTTAAAAGAAATATTAAACATTGTAGGAGGGCCAGCACCTAGATTAAATCTTGATGATGAACTTAATGTGCAGAAGTGTTGCCTCAAAGCCATAGAACTGGGTTTAGTAAACTCAGCCCATGATGTGTCTGATGGTGGATTAGCCGTTGCGCTGGCTGAATGCTGTATTGCAGGAAAGCTAGGATTTGAGGGAGAAATAGAAGCAGACATTAGACCTGATGTACTGCTCTTTGGCGAAGGTCAGTCTAGGATTATTTTAAGTCTAAGTGAAGAAAATTTTGAAGCCTTAAACCAACTTGCAAAAGAAATGAATGTAAAACTAAGCGTGCTAGGCAAAGTAAAGCCGGATATTATAAACGTACGGATAAGGCGCAATGGAAGTGTTGCAGGGGAAATAAATGTGTCCTTGGGAAAAATCACCGAAGTATCAAAAAATGCCATTAAACGGAGAGTGGAAAATGTACGGTAAGGTTAAAGAAGCATGCGGTGTTATTGGCATATATGGGAATAAAGAAGATGAAGCTTTAGGCCGCAGCATATATTACGGCCTTTATGCCCTCCAGCATCGCGGCCAGGAGAGTGCAGGAATAGCCGTAACTTCAGGTAGTGGTATTAAATATCATAAGGCAATGGGCTTGGTCTCTGAAGCATTTAATGATGAGATACTTGATAACCTTTCTGGATATATAGGAGTAGGCCATGTGCGCTACTGTACTAATGAAGCCAATACCCTCATTAATGCTCAGCCTTTAGTGGTCCGCTATAAAAATGGATATTTAGCAGTGGCGCATAACGGCAATCTAATAAATGCTCCGGAGCTTAGAAAAGAATTAGAGGAACAGGGTGTAGCCTTTCAGACAGAAATAGACAGTGAAGTTATTGCCTTTTTAATAGCGAGGCAACACTCGGAAGACATTTCAAAGGCAGTAGAAAAATGCATGGACAAGCTGAAAGGTTCCTATGCGCTCGTCATTATGACTGAGGATACCTTGATAGGCATGAGGGATCCCTACGGCATAAGACCCTTGTGTCTTGGAAAGCAAAAAGATTCCTATGTTCTAGCATCTGAAAGCTGTGCCTTAGATACAATAGATGCCCAATTTATTAGAGATATTGAGCCCGGTGAAATAGTAGTTATAAACAAAGACGGTATAAGAAGCATTAAAAAGAGCCAAGCAGGTCTTTCATATGCTTCATGTATCTTTGAATTTGTATATTTCGCAAGGCCAGATAGTACTATTGACGGCAGAAGTGTTTATATGGCCCGATTACAAGCTGGCAGATTGCTTGCAGAGGAACAACCGGTGGACGCGGATCTGGTTATAGGGGTGCCAGATTCGGGAACGGTATCCGCTTTAGGGTATGCCGCCGCTGCCGGTATTCCTTTTGATATAGGGCTTATAAAAAATCGATATGTAGGTAGGACATTTATTAAGCCCACACGAAGTTCAAGGGCAATTGGCGTCAAACTAAAGCTAAATGCAGTGAGAGAAGTTGTAAAAGGGAAACGCCTGGTAATGGTAGACGATTCAATTGTCAGAGGCACCACAAGTGGCTTAATAGTAAATTTATTAAGGGAAGCGGGAGCTAAAGAGGTGCACGTTAGAGTAAGCTCACCGCCTGTTGTACACTCTTGTTACTTCGGCATAGATACATCTACACGAAAAGAGCTAATCGGTGCTCAACGAAATATAGAAGAAATCCGAGAGCATATTGGAGCTGACAGCTTAGGGTATCTTAGCCTACATGGATTAATTAAGGCAACAGGCTTGCCAGCAGAGAAATTTTGTTCAGGGTGTTTTACCGGTAAATACCCCTTAGATGTGCCGCGGGAGAGAAAACGCTATGTATTTGAAAAGAGGTAGAAAGGAAAGGGAGGTGTGTACAATGAAAGGGTTAACATATAAAAAAGCTGGTGTGGATATTGATGCAGGCAATCGAGCGGTAGAGCTCATGAAAGAGTATGTAAAAACCACGTTTCAGCCCGGTGTATTGGGAGAGTTGGGCGGGTTTGGCGGTTTCTTTCAGCTAGATACAACAAAATATAAAGAACCTGTTCTTGTGGCAGGTACAGACGGAGTAGGAACTAAACTAAAAATTGCCTTCATGTTGGATAAGCATGACAGCATCGGTATAGATGCGGTTGCTATGTGTGTAAATGATATTTTGGTTCACGGTGCCAAGCCCCTTTTCTTTCTAGACTATATAGCTGTTGGAAAACTTATCCCGGAAAAGGTAGCCCATATTGTCAAAGGTGTAGCAGAGGGATGTAAAATGGCAGGTTGTGCCCTTTTAGGCGGAGAGACGGCAGAAATGCCTGGAATGTACGATGAAAATGAATACGATATTGCCGGTTTTGCTGTAGGAGTAGTGGACAAGAGCAAAATCATAGATGGGTCTTTGATAAAAAACGGCGATGTCGTCATTGGTATTGCATCATCTGGACTTCACAGTAACGGCTATTCTTTGGCGAGAAAAGTTTTTTTTGAAGCAGGCAAATTGTTGCCAGAGGAATATATCGAAGAATTTGGCTGCACTTTGGGTGAAGAGCTTTTAAAACCCACTAAAATTTACGCAAGAACAATATGTGCTCTCAATAGTTTTGGCATACATGGGATGGCACATATCACAGGTGGAGGGCTATTGGAAAATTTGCCCAGGATTTTGCCTGAAGGACTTCAAGTACAAATAAATGAAGGCACATGGGAAATTCCTGCCGTATTTAATATGATTCAAAAAATTGGTCAGGTAGAAGATGAAGAAATGTACAGGACATTTAATATGGGCATTGGCTATGTGCTTATTGCACCTGAAGAGGAAGCAGAACAAATTTTAAAGGCAGTTTTAGAGCAAGGTGAAAAAGCTTGGATCATAGGGGAAGTGTCGAAAGGCAGTGGCGGGGTGGTATTTTGTCAAAACTGAGGCTTGGAGTTTTGGTATCAGGAGGAGGTTCTAATCTACAATCAATTATAGACCACTGCAATTCCGGTTACCTGCCGGCTGAAGTAGTTATAGTAATATCCAGCAAGGAAGAGGTTTATGCCCTTGAAAGGGCAAAAAGGCACAATATTCCTTCATTTGTGGTCAATCCAAAGACTTTTCCAACTAAGACAGCCTATGAAGATGAGATGATTAGATTGCTCAATTCATTCAAAGTAGACCTTATCGTGTTGGCAGGTTTTCTTCGAGTTCTTTCACCGCACTTTGTTAACACATTTCAAGGCAAAATCATGAATATTCATCCATCTCTCATACCGGCTTTTTGCGGTGAAGGTTATTACGGTGAAAAAGTGCACAAGGCAGTTTTGGATTATGGTGTAAAAATTACTGGCGTAACGGTCCATTTTGTAGATGAAGGTGCGGATACTGGCCCCATAATCCTTCAAAGGGCTGTGCCGGTCCTGGATAATGATACTCCTGAAACCTTAGCTGAACGGGTGCTTCAGGAGGAACACAAAATATATCCTGAGGCCATAAAGCTTTATGCCCTGGGCAGACTTCAAGTCCAAGGCCGTAGTGTAAAAATAATCAAGGGGGAGGAACATTGATGATAAAACGTGCCTTAATATCCGTTTCAAATAAAGAAGGTATTATAGAGTTTGCAAAAGGCCTTTATGAGCTGAATGTAGAAATTATTTCTACTGGTGGTACTGCAAAAACATTAAAAGACGCTGGTATAGAAGTAACTGCCGTGTCTGACATTACTGGTTTTCCAGAAATTTTAGATGGACGGGTAAAAACACTTCATCCTAAGATCCACGGAGGTCTTCTGGCGGTTCGCGACAACAGCAAACACATGCATCAAATAGCAGAATTAGGTATAGCACCCATCGATTTGGTAGTCATCAACCTTTATCCCTTTAAACAGACAATTCTTAAGCCCTGTGTTACCATGGAGGAAGCTATTGAAAATATCGATATCGGCGGGCCTTCCATGCTGCGTTCAGCGGCAAAAAATCATAAAGATGTAATAGTAGTAGTGGATCCTAAGGATTATCCCTTTGTGCTCAATGAATTACGCAATAAGGGCGATCTAGACAAAAACCAAAGAATGAAGCTTGCGTATAAGGTTTTCGAGCATACGGCCCATTATGACGCATTAATTGCTGATTACTTAAAGCAAAATATTTCTGCTGATACTTTTTCTTCTCCCGACAGTTTTTTCCCGCAGAATCTTACATTGACATATGAAAAAATTCAAGATTTGCGATACGGCGAAAATCCCCATCAAAAAGCTGCTTTTTATGGTGAAGTTGGAAGGCACTCAGGTACATTAGCAGGGGCAAAACAGTTAGGCGGCAAAGAGTTATCCTTTAATAACATAAATGATGCCGATGCAGCTTTAAAAGCGGTAATGGAATTTGATATGCCGGCGGCAGTAGCAGTAAAACATACCAACCCTTGTGGAGTAGCTTGCGGCGACAATATTTATGATGCTTATATTAAAGCCTATAATGCTGACCCAGTATCCATATTTGGCGGAATCGTAGCACTAAATAGGCCTGTAGATGTTCCAACGGCAGAAGAATTGGTTAAAATATTTTTAGAAATTGTCATAGCGCCGGGGTTTGAGCCGCATGCTTTAGAAATCCTTAGAACTAAGAAAAACTTGAGAATATTGGAAGTCAACTTAGATAATAAACTCAATACAACATGGGATTTGAAAAAAGTATCTGGAGGCCTTTTAGTTCAAGAATATGATGCTCAGGATATTAGTGAAAAAGATTTGAAAGTCGTGACAAAACGAGCACCTTCCGATAAAGAGATGCAGGATCTACTGTTTGGCTGGAAAGTAGTAAAGCATGTGAAATCAAATGCTATCGTATTGGCCAAAGACCTGATCGCTGTTGGTATTGGCGCAGGTCAAGTTAACAGAATCTGGGCTACTCAGCAAAGCATAGACCATGCCGGTGTAAATACAAAAGGAGCAGTACTGGCATCTGACGCCTTCTTTCCATTTTCTGATGTGGTGGAAGCAGCAGCTGCAGCGGGAATAACGGCTATTATTCAACCGGGCGGCTCTATAAGGGACGAAGATTCCATCAAAGTAGCTGATGAAAACAATATTGCGATGGTCTTTACGGGTATGCGCCATTTCAGACATTAATATGCTTAGAAAAAGAAATAGAAACGAGGTGCTCATATGAAAGTCCTTGTAATCGGTGGTGGTGGCAGGGAGCACACTTTAGTCTGGAAGATTGCTCTGAGCCCTAAAGTAAGTGAAGTTTACTGTGCTCCCGGCAATCCTGGCATGAAAAATCTTGCCACTATAGTAAATATTTCTGTTGATGACATAAATGTTCTAGCTGATTTTGCTGAAAAAAATAAAATAGATTTGACTGTTGTAGGTCCTGAAGCACCCTTAGTTTCCGGTATTGTAGATGAATTTGAGAAAAGGGGACTAAAGATTTTCGGCCCTTCTAAAGCTGCAGCTCAAATAGAAGGCAGTAAGGTATTTTCGAAAAATCTGATGAAGAAATATAATATTCCAACGGCAAAATACCAGGTCTTTGAAAAACCTCAAGATGCCATAGACTACATACATTCTGTCAATATGCCGCAAGTTATAAAAGCAGATGGCCTTGCAGCAGGTAAAGGAGTTGTTATTGCCCAAGACAGGGACACGGCAGAAGCTGCAGTAAAGAGCATAATGATTGATAAAACTTTTGGCAATTCAGGCAATCGCATAGTAATTGAAGAATATTTGCAGGGACCGGAAGTAACTGTGTTGGCTTTTTGTGACGGAAAAGTGGCAGTGCCTATGGTCAGCAGCAGGGACCACAAGAGAGTCTGTGACGGTGATAAAGGGCCCAATACGGGAGGCATGGGAGCAGTTTCTCCCGCTCCAGCGTATAGTGTGGAACTTGATCAGGTTGTAAAAGAATCTATAATTCAAAAAACAGTTGATGCTATGGCAAAAGAGGGTATGCCCTTTAAGGGAGTATTATATACCGGGCTTATGCTTACACAGGAAGGCCCAAAGGTTTTGGAGTACAATTGCCGTTTTGGTGATCCTGAAGCCCAAGTTGTAATTCCAAGGCTAAAAACTGATTTAGTGGATATTATGTTGGCGATCCTAAATGGCAATTTAGCCGATGTTCAGATAGAGTGGAGACAAGAGGCAGCCGTATGTGTGGTTATGGCGTCAGGCGGTTATCCGGGTCATTATGAAACAGGCAAGGTAATAACCGGTCTTGAGGATGCTGAAAAAACTGGTGCTATTGTGTTTCATGCAGGAACAACCGTAAAAAATAATAAGATTGTTACGGCTGGCGGAAGAGTTCTGGGAATAACTGCATTGGGTAAAGATGTCCAAACTGCCAGGCAAAAGGCTTATGAAGCCGTTTCCAAAATACATTTTGATGGCATGCACTATAGAAAAGATATAAGCAAATAAGTTAAAGAAAAACAAGGCTCAATCATCTAATTTAGCCGACGATTGAGCCTTGTTTTTTTATTAATTAGCCCTCAAGACACTATATTAATAGTTTTCGGCTGCCGGTTCATAGAATGCCATGGGGTGAGCACAAGCAGGACATACTTTGGGTGGTTCTGTGCCTTCATAAACATAACCGCAATTGCGGCAGCGCCATTTTATAGGTTCAGGCCGCTTAAATACTGAACCGTCTTTTAAACGCTCAAGCAGCTTTTTATATCTCTTTTCATGTTCTGCTTCAACTTCAGCAACTCTATCAAAATAATCGGCGATTTCGTCAAACCCTTCTGCTCGAGCTGTTTTGGCAAATTCCTTGTACATTTCTGTCCACTCATAGTTTTCGCCTTTTGCCGCTTCTTCCAGGTTCTTTTCTGTATTGCCTATTAATCCTAAAAATTTTGCCCACATTTTAGCATGTTCTTTTTCGTTATTAGCAGTTTCTTGAAAAACCCCCATTATTTGTTCATAACCTTCTCTTTTTGCTACTGAAGCAAAATAATCGTATTTGCACCGAGCCATGGCTTCTCCTGCAAGTGCTTGCAGCAAATTCTTTTCTGTCTTAGTTCCTTTAAGTTCCATGTAATTACCTCCATCTAATCAATAATAATTTTTATTATCATAATATATAATTCGACAGCAAATCCAAAAATCCTTCTTAATTATGGAAAAAACTTTATATCTACATACTTGAACAAATGAAATTAAGATGATAACATACATAATATATCTAAATCGTATCTAACATTGCAGTTGGAGGTGTTTAAATGATAAAAGTCGTTGTAAGCGGAGCAAAAGGGAAAATGGGTAAAGCCATAACTGAATTGATAAATTGCCGAGATGACATGAGGGTAATAGCAGGTTTTGATATTTTTTGCGAGGAAGAAAGCATAATCATATATGACGACCTTTATAAAATTCCGGAAATTCCAGATGTAGTTATAGATTTTTCTCACCCTTCAGCAATAAAAAACCTCACAGAATATGCTGTGGCAAAAGGAGTTGCTTTAGCAGTTGGCACTACGGGTTTAGAAAATGAACATAAGGAAATGCTTTTGAATGCCTCAAAAAATGTGCCTGTATTTGTTTCGCACAATATGTGTCTGGGAGTTTTTTTACTTTTAAATTTAGTTAAGCAGGCAGCAAAAGTGCTAAAAGATTATGATATTGAAATTGTAGAGAAACACCACAATCAAAAAATAGATGCTCCTAGTGGAACAGCTTTAATGATTGCAAATGGCATTAAAGAAGTGAGAGAAGATGCTGAATGTGTGTGCAGCAGGGCTGATGTCAGAAAAAAACGACAAAAAAACGAAATCGGCATTCATTCGATACGAGGTGGCAACTTAGTAGGGGAACACACGGTATTATTAATAGGTGAGGATGAGACAATAGAAATTTCACATAAATTAACTTCAAGAAGAGTCTTAGCTGCTGGTGCAGTAAATGTTATAAAATTTATTGCTAATCAAAAGCCAGGATATTACACTATGCAAGATTTAATGAATGTATGTCTCCATTAGCGCTTTTGGCCACAATAAGGGCAGTATGCAAAATTCGGGTGTATAAAACTTCCGCAATTTGGGCAAATATTATTTGGCGTTTGTATTTTACGAAGCCGGTCAAAATCAATGTTGTCACTGCGTTTAAGTTCATCTACGTAATCAGGATCTACCATATACATGCTTCCACAGCATCTAAGTTGAAGAAAATATTGTCTATTCCATTTAAACAGTGGGATGAAAAAAAAGTGAAAATATGTATACGACTCACGAAGCTGTGCTCTCGTGAGTTTTTCGCATTCAGGGCATATAATGTTGTCAAATTCCTTTACAGAATGTTCTTTTTGCTGAATCCCAAAAATGCCAATAAAAAACATAATATTTCCCCCTATAGCTAAGTCATTATTGTAAATTATACAATAATTAAGTATATAAATAAAGACTAACTACAAAAGCTTATTAAATGCATCAGGATTTTACATACGAAAGTTGTCAACTGCCGTCGTAAACCTTTTATTGACAGTAACTGGTATAATTTTTATAATAACTATTGTGTGAGCACCATCCCAAAATATATAAATTCTTACTTTAATGCAAACTATGGGGGTTACAGGGGATAATGGAAGCTAGACCAACGGGGATTGATATCATTGGTGATGTTCCTTGGGGAACACACATCAGCCAGTTTTACTCTTCAAAAGATGATTTTTATTATTTGGCAGCTTTTATTAAAGAGGGGTTGTTTAATAACGAGATATGTTTATGGATTTATTCTCATAATACAAATTACCAGGAAGTAAAGGAAATAATTGAAAGCCAGGTTGTAAATGTCGATTATTTTATTGAGAGTGGTCAACTAAAGATAGTTTCGTATTCAGCTTGGTATCTTGAAAACAATACTTTCAACGAGTCTATTGTAAGCAAAAAATGGGCTGACTTTACAAATTCTGCAGTAGACAATGGTTTTGACGGTCTTAGAGCTGTTGCGGATATAGGTTGGCTAAAAAAGAGTGATTTTGAGAGCTTTAATAATTATGAGCAAAATGTTAACAGCGTAATTTCCAAACTTCCTTTAATAGCAATTTGCCTTTATGATATTGGCAATGTAAATATCTTAGAATTTGGAAAAATAGTAAAAAATCACGCCTATACATTACTAAAAGATGATGCTGAGTTGAAACTGTTAAAAAATGATGAGCTGCTGATTAAAGAAAAACAATTACAGCAAAGCCAAGGTAATTGGAGAAAATTGCTTCAACTGTTGCCTATTGCTGTGTTTATCCACGATGAACAAAAAATATATTACTGTAACAACGCGGCACTGAAAATAACTGGGGTAATAGACTATGATACAATAGGAAAGATGTCTCTTTTGCAGTTTATTTGTGAGGACAAAAGACAGGATTACGAAGACTTTGTCCGACAGGTACTAAATGATAAAACGTGTAACAATTGCCTATATACTAAATTGATAGATAAAAGTGGTCAACTGCTGGATATAGAGATAATCTCTACTAAATACATTTACAACGGTTGTTCGGCTGCATTGTCTATTATAAGTAATATTTCACATCGTAAGAGAATGGTTGAACTTGAGAGAGATATTATAATAAAAAATGATTTACTAAATGAAACTATTGAATACGACAAAATAAAAACGGAGTTTTTTTGCAGCATGTCTCATGAGTTAAGAACACCGCTAAATGTCATACTATCAGCACTTCAGCTGATAGAAGTTCAGCAGAAAAATACCGGTAACAGCCAAGAAAAGTATTTTAACATTATTCGGCAGAACTGTTACAGGCTGCTGAGACTTGTGAATAACCTTATAGATATTACAATGCTCGATTCGGATTTTTTCGAGTTAAACGTAAAAAACTGCAATATAGTTGAAATTGTGGAGAACATTACATTATCTGTCGTCGAGTTTGTAAAAAGCAAAGGCCTTAAAATACAGTTTGACACAAACACGGAAGAAAAAATAATTGCCTGTGACCCCGATCAAATTGAAAGAGTTATTTTAAATCTGATATCTAATGCAGTAAAATTCACACCAACAAATGGCAATATTTGGGTCAATATTACAGATTGTGGAGATAAAGTTATTATCACTGTAAAAGATAATGGTGTGGGTATACCCAGGAACAAACAGCAATTGATTTTTAATAAATTTCAACGAGTAGAGAAATTATTTACGAGACACCACGAAGGAAGTGGTCTGGGACTTCCCATAGCCAAGTCTATCGTTGAAAAACACGGAGGGACACTTACCGTAGAAAGTGAATTTGGCAAAGGCAGCAAATTCAGTGTAATCCTTCCAAGTAAAACAGTAGCTGAACAGAGTTGTCCTTTGGCTACTTTAAGTCCTACCGGACATAACTTTGTAGAAAGAGCAAACTTAGAGTTTTCGGATATTTATGCATAGGCACAATCTCAATTAAATTTATACAAAATACAAAATCTCTGCATCCGGGAAAACTTCCTGGATTTTTTTTTCGAAAAAAGCCTTCATTTCTGTCATCTGCTCTTTAGGATATATATATTTTCCATAGCCAAATTGACCGTATTTAAACTTTCTGTCCTCTTCATCGAGAGGAAGCTGGGTTTTAGGGAATACCTCTAAAATATTTTTTTTTGCTGTTTTGGTAAAACGATGGGTAATAAGTTCAAAAGCCGGTGGAACACTTATCTTTCCGGAAAGCCGGCGGGCAAGGTTTTCAAGCATTTGTCCATATTCTGATTTCCACTCTTGGTAATGGAAAATAGGTCCTATAATAAAACCCATTGGATAACCGGCGGATGCTACTTTTTCCGCTGCCTTTATCCTTTCATCTAAAGGTGGTGTTCTGTGCTCAAATTTTCGTATTACACTTTCTGAATTTATGCTGAATCTAAAGGTGGTCCGCTTATTGTGCTCTGCCTTAAGCAGGGAATCAACATTTGTAAACTTGGTTACAAATCGAAAGCGTCCGAGTTCTTCTTTGCCGAAAAATTCTATTGACTTTTTTAATAAACCGCTGTAGGGCTCTACAGGTAAAGGATCGGATGTGGCAGAACCTTCAAAAATGGTTATTTCAGGCTTTCTTTCATTTATATACTCCTTTGCCCGTGATAAAATATCGTCAATATTTACATATACTCTAATATAAGGTTTTTTGCCCAATGTCGTATTAAGGTAACAATACTCGCATTCACCGATGCAACTTGTTACTAATGGTAGCTGGTAATGGGCGGAGGGCTTGCATGTTTGAAAATCAAGGGTCCTTCTTATTCCTACAACTAAAGTCCTTTTCCCTTCAAAATATGCTTCCTGCGCAGTCTTACCAGGTATTCCCATGACACGATTGTGTGAACCAATAAAAGATATATCGACGCCCAATTCCTGCATTTTATCAAAGATATATTTTCCTATAGGATAGTTGATAGCGTCTCGTTCAAACAAGGCTCTTTTTGGTATGAACATATTCATTAATTATCACCCATGATTAGTGTGCCCTATAATGCCCCTTTAAATTTCTGTAAAATCAGTTTTTGTTTGTTTTATATCCCTAGATTTATAGGCCTATAGGTGGATTATAAACAATCTGGGTGTTATCGATGTTTTTAAAATATTGCTAATGGGTCGGCCATTATTGAGCAGTCTGCTGAACTTTCTTGCAACAAACAATCCCTCTATAAAGCTTGACGAGGGATTGTTTGTTGCTTTAGAGCAGAAAATTATTGTATAGGTTGGTTTTTGGTAAAATGTTTTATTTATTTAGAGGATATGCCTGCTTCGCTGAATGTGGCCATTTCTTTTAATATTTTTAGACTGGCATCTACGAGGTTCATTGCTAAAGCTGCACCGGTGCCTTCACCTAAGCGCATGTTCATCATAAGCATTGGCTTAATTCCCAAAAAGTCCAGCATAACTTTATGTCCAGGCTCTTGCGAAAGGTGGGAGCCTAACATATAGTTTTTGGACAGCGGCGCCATCTTATAAGCTATTACTGCGGCAGCTCCGGAAATAAAGCCGTCGATAATAACTGGCACTCGATTTGCAGCACACGCAAGTATCACCCCTGTGAGGCCGGCTATTTCTAAACCTCCTACTTTAGATAATACTTCGATGGGATTAGCAGGATTAGGTTTATTTACCTCTAAAGCTTTTTCTATGGCTGCTATCTTTATTTTCAGCCTTTCGTCATCAACTCCGGTGCCCCTACCTACTACGTCTTTCACCGGAAGACCGCTGTATGTCGCTATAATTGCCGTGCTTGGCGAGGTGTTTCCAATACCCATTTCACCAATGGCTATTAGCCCTGCGCCGTCCTTAATCACTTCTTCTGTTATTTCAATGCCAATTTCTATGGCGCTAACGGCTTCCGCTTTAGTCATTGCAGGACCCTCAGCCATATTTTTTGTTCCGTATGCTACCTTCCTTTTGATAATGTTTGGCATTTCTGGCAAATCAGTGGCGACACCTATATCGACCACATATAGTTTGGCGTTCTCATGCCTTGTCAAAACGCTCATAGCGGCACCGCCGTTTACAAAATTCAATACCATTTGAGCTGTCACTGCTTGTGGATAAGGGGCAACTCCTTCTTTAACAATGCCGTGGTCTCCAGCCATTAAAATAGCTGCTTTTTTGGGTAGTTCTGGAATTACATTACCTGTGATGCCTGCGATTTGCTTTGCGATATCTTCTAGCACTCCTAAACTTCCCTGAGGCTTTGTTAGATCATCAAGTCGATTTTGAGTTTTCTTCATAACATCATCATAAAGAGGCTTAATCTGTTGTAAAGTTAGCTCGAGCTTATTCATAACATCTCCTCCTAAAACTTATTATTAACATTAAACGTCAAAGACGATTCTAAACACGGTACCACTTAGGCTTATAAAGCTTACTGCATATGAATTTGTATATACTTTTTTGATGCTATGTAGTATTAAAAAAAGTCCTAAGATTGAACAGACATCCAATCTTAGGACTTTACCATCATCCTAAAGCTTGCCTTATTAGGCAGGTCTCCTGGCTTACAGTCATCGCTGATCCACGCCTTCCCAAAAGCTTAGCCTTCAGTGGCAACTGTGGACAGCTACTGCTTACAGTGGCGGGTCCGCTCAGGATTTGCACCTGATTCCCTATTCTCCCTGATGGGCACCTAATAAGTTTTGCCTTTCAATTTTTATATATTATATATTAATATTCACCGTAAAAAACGTTTTTCCTTCTCGCACTATAAATTTTTATGTTATTTAATTATAATCAGTAACAAATAAAAGCAGGACTTTTACTAGAATTACAGAAATAATTTGTAGTTTTAACAAAAATAAGGGGCAATGGAAGTGTATCGTCCTTTTTTATTTTTTGCAACCTTTTTTATTCCCGGTTTAATTTTAGGCAATTTTGCAAAGACCATAGGCATATTTTTATTGTTTTTAGTTATTTGTCTTTATTTAAGTTTTATTGGTCAAAACAAAAAAACAAAAATGGTTTTTGCTGCAGCTGCTATCCTGTTTTTTGGAGCCTTTTATTTTGGCTTTAGATTTGAAAAAATTCCCGGTACAATAGTAAATTTTGCAGAAGAGGAGCAAACCCTAATAGGTGTTGTAAGCGATGCACCTACAATAAAAAAAGATAGAGTCATATATGATGTGAAAGCATTGTACGTAAAGAAAGAAGAGGGATACAGACGTATAACCGGGAAAGTAAGGCTTTCTTCCATATTAGAAGATGAGAGGCCGCAATTTTTCTATGGAGATGTAATAGAATTTTCCGGCAAGTTAAAACTGCCTCAAGGCCGGCGAAACCCCAATGGGTTTGATTTCAGAGCTTACCTTTTGCAAAAGGGAATTTCTACTACCATGTTTTCCCGGGAAATAGAAATTATAGGAAAAAGCAGAACTAATCCTTTTATAGCAGCTGCCTTTTACTTAAGAGAGCGTCTGATAGCATTTTATGAAAAATATCTTCCTTTAAATCTATCATCATTGATGGTCGGCGTCACTTTGGGAATAAAAGATAATATCCCCGGGGAAACCATAAAGGCTATTAAAAACAGCGGTGTAGCTCATGCGCTGGCAGTATCAGGCCTTCATACAGGTATAATATATGCAGTGCTCGAGTTTGCTTTTTATAGACTTGGTATCTCAAGGAAGCTTTCCTTTGTCATTGAGAGCATAGTGATTATTTTTTATAGTTTCTTGGCGGGTCTATCGCCTTCTGTCATAAGGGCTTCTATTATGATAATGGTCTTTATGCTATCTAAAGTTGTTGGAAGGGAAAATGACTCATTAAACAGTTTGTGCTTTTCTGCTGTGTTTCTGCTGTTAATAAATCCTCTGACGCTATTTTCTGTGAGCTTTCAGCTTTCATATGCGGCAGTTACCGGTATAATCCTTTTTTATGATCCCATAAAAAAACTGCTAAAACCCCTTCCCAAGTATCTTAATGAATCGATTGCTGTGATGGTATCTGCTCAGCTCGTGGTAGCCCCTGTCCTGGCTTATTATTTTTATAACATATCTTTAGTAGGTTTTATAACTAATCTTTTGGTAGTGCCTCTAGTAAGCTTAATTTTGATCAGCGGCCTTATTTCTGGAATTACAGGCCTTATATTTGAACCCTTAGGAGCACTTTTTGTAAAATGTCCAGGCTTTTTGTTGGATATTGTTGAAAGAATCGTTTTCACAAGTTCAAAGCTGCCATTTGCAACTATAGTAATTCCTGCAATGCCTATTCTTAGCACATTTATGTATTTTATCTCACTTGCTTTAATCTTTGATTTAATACATTTTGCCGATGAGAATCTTGTAAAATATAAGAAGGCATTTGCAATTGTTTTAATAGTAACTGCTGTTTTGCCGGCAGTTTGGCCATTTAAAACTTTTGAGGTGACTTTCATAGATGTAGGTCAAGGTGATTCTATTCTCATTCAAACTAAAGGCAAAAAAGTCATACTAATCGATGGCGGCGGTCTTCCATCTTATTCTAACAGTGATTTTGATACGGGAGAAGATATAATTTTGCCTTTGCTTTATTCTAAGGGAATTAATCAGATAGATGTAGCCGTGTTTACTCACTTTGATGATGATCACGCTAAAGGATTATTATCAATTTTAAAGTCCGTGAAAGTTAAAAACATCGTATACGGCTTACCAGAAGATTGTGAAACTTTCAAGGAAATGCTCAAAATAGCTAAGCAAAAACAAATCAAGACCATACAGGTAAGTAGGGGAGATAGCTTCATCGTCGATAAAGCAGTGTTTGAGGTCTTGCATCCGGTTAAAGATGTACCACATTCTTCCGGCAACAATAATTCAGTTGTACTTAAACTGACTTACAATGGTGTAAGCTTTTTGTTTACAGGCGATTTGGAATATGAAGGAGAACAAAGTCTTATAAGTTCAGAAAGGGATATTAGTTCTTTGGTTTTAAAAATTGGACACCACGGCAGCTCAACTTCTACATCCCGGGAATTCTTATCAAAGGTAAGTCCCATGTATGGTGTAATAACAGTAGGAGTAGACAATAATTTCGGTCATCCGTCACCACAAGTGTTAAGCCTTTTAGAAGAAAGCGGTATTTCTGTCCTCAGAACGGATATTAACGGAGCCATAAGCTTTAAAATCTTTAAAGACAATGTTAGAATATATACGACAATACGGTAGGGAGCACGTAAAGCCATGAAAAATGTAATTCTTTTATTTGGAGAAGAAAAACTTTTAATTAACGATGAAATCAGCAAAATCAAGCAAAAGCTCGTCCCTGATTATTTAGAAGCGGTAAACTTCATTCCCCTTGACGGCAAAAACGTCCATATTGAAGAGATAATAAATGCGTGCCAAACTGTTCCCCTAATTACCGACAAAAAATTAGTAGTAGTATATGATGCCGGTTTTTTTGAAGGAAGTAGAGGTGAACAAGAAAAGCCAAGTGAAAAACAGGTTGATTTTTTAAGTATGCTAGAGATGATTCCTGATTATACGGTACTGATTTTAACTGCTTTAAAGGTGGATAAACGCAAAAAGGCATATAAAATACTGGAATCAAAGGGAATTGTCCGAGAGTTTAACCAGCTTTCCATAAAAGATAAAGCTTTTTGGGTTCAAAAGAGAGCAAAGCTTTATGGCAAAAGCATGGATTTAAAAACCGCCTATTTGATAGCTGAATATACCGGAAATTTGTATCAAACGGATAACGAGCTAAAGAAAATTGCAGCTTTTTTAGGTGACAAAGGACATATAGAGCCTGATGATTTATCCAAAATTTTTTTCAAATCCTTGGAAGGCAACATTTTTGAGATGATGGATTTTATCGGAATGAAAAATCCTTCAAGGGCTATAGAAATTATAAATCGCTTAATAAATCAGGGCGAAAAAGCTATTGTCATTTTGTACATGATATCAAAACATATGATGGATTTATTGACAGTAAAAACCATGGAAGGTTTAAGCTTTCAAGATATAAAGTCAAAGTCAGGGTTACATCCCTTTGTCTTAAAAAAGGCCTTGCAACAATCAAAAAATTTTACTCTAAATGAACTTAAAAGCGCTATTCGACTATGCCAACAGCTCGATACTGATATAAAGACAGGAAAGATTCAAGACGTTTTAGGTTTGGAACTTTTAGTTACTCGAATATCTTTATAAAAATACCAGGTCACCTTTTCAATAACGAAAAGGTGACCTTTTGCTTACCTGGTAGTAGGTTGTTGCTGATTGGCCGGTGCAACCGGTTTTGCTTGATGTTTTCCGAATTCTTGATTGTATGCGGATGTCCTGTACTGATCGTAGTAGCTTTTAACTGGTGTTACTTCCTGTGTAGCATGCTGCCCAAATTCCTGGTTATAAGCTGATGCTCTGTAATTGTTTTGATTAGGATTTACAGAAGATACGGGCTGTGCCTGATGCTGTCCAAATTCTCGATTATATGCGTAATTCCTTGCCTGGGTGGTGCTGGTAGTTGTTTGACTTATAGTGTGCTGGGGCCAGGTCGGATTGTTATATTGATTTTTTTGGGATTCTGCCTGCGATACAAGTGTTGATATTTCCCGACTTGTAGAGGTAAGTTGCTGCAGCTGACCTGAAAGGTCATTGCAACATTTTTGCATGTTTTTAAGCTGATCTAGAAGAGTCTGCTCAATTTGCTGCATGTTTTTTAACTTGTTTGCATTGTTGTATTCAAGGGTCGAGAGTTCAGACAGCTGAGACATATTGCTTTGAGCTTTACTTGTTATTTGATTTAAGACCTGATTGAAAGAACTGATATCTTGCTGCACCTGTTGTAGTTGTTGCATTAGCTGCATTACCTTATCCAGAACAACCACCCCCAGGTATGAATTTGGGTAATTACCCTATTAATTATGTTTTACAAAAGTAAGCATATTTACGCTGGCAAAAAAAGAAAAATGCGTAAGCCCTGGCTTACGCTGTTTAACTTGCGGTATTTAATTGTGCAAGTCTTTTATACAGACTTGATTTCTTACGCGCAGCGGTGTTTTTGTGAATGACACCTTTGGATGCAGCTTTGTCGATAATCTTTATGGCATTTCTTAAACAGGTTTGAATGTTTTCAGAATCAGCTGCATTGACGGCTTCCATAAACTTTTTAATTGAGTATCTTATTTGTGATTTGACTTTATTATTCCGAAGCGCCCGTTTCTTTTGTTGGCGCACGCGTTTCCTCGCTGATGCCGTATTTGCCAAAATCTATTCACCCCCTAAAAAATACTAGAGATATTTTATCACTTCATGGACTAAAATGCAAGGGAACTCGATAATATTGATAAAATAATAGAAAGTTGCTCGCGGGTATATTATGAATTATTAGCGGTTAATATAATAAATGAAATAAAAATGGAGGTGCAGTTTATGATAGGAATGATAATAAGGTTTATAGTTTCAGCGTTGGTGTTGATGTTGGTTAGTTTTATTCTTCCGGGTTTTAAAGTGGCGGGCTTTACAGGCGCCTTAATTGCTGCCATAGTTATTGCAATTTTAGGTTTTATAGCTGAAAGTCTGCTTGGTGAGAAAGTCTCACCGCAAAGTCGTGGGATAGTAGGTTTTATCACTGCAGCAGTTGTAATATATTTTGCTCAGTATTTAGTTCCTGCCATGAATGTAACTTGGTGGGGAGCATTGCTAGCTTCATTGGTAATAGGTATAATTGACGCCTTTGTGCCAACTGAACTTCGATAAGGAGGCGGTTGATCATAAACATACGTACTGATCTTGCTTTAGAAGCAAGAGAACTTGTGGGCCAAGAACAAATTCCGGGAGTAATAGTTGATACTGAAAAGTCGAAGCAAATGACAATAAGCAGGGTCAGAATAGTAGATGAGCAAGGGGCAAAAGCAATAGGAAAGCCCATAGGCAACTATGTTACTTTAGAAGTGCCCAGGCTAAAAGAGAAGGATCCTGCTCTTACTGAAGAAGTAAGCAAAAATCTAGCTGACGAACTTGAAAAAATGATTGACATACCCAGGGATGCAACTGTCCTCGTCGTTGGCCTCGGGAATTGGAATGTTACTCCCGATTCTCTAGGACCTAAAGTCATAGAAAAACTAATTGTTACACGACATTTAATAGAATATATGCCTGGCCAGTTTAACACAAAAAAAGGCATCAGGCCAGTCTGCGCACTTGCGCCGGGAGTTTTGGGGATAACTGGGATAGAAACCGGCGATATTATCCGCGGTATAGTTGAAAAAGTCAAACCTCACATGATTATTGCCATTGATGCACTGGCTTCCAGAAGCATGGAGCGCATAAGCACCACCATACAAATTGCAGATACAGGTGTATATCCTGGTTCCGGTGTTGGCAATAAGCGTATGGGTATAACACGTGAAAGCATGGGAGTACCAGTAATCGCTATAGGGGTCCCAACAGTTGTGGATGCGGCTACAATGGCCAATGATACTTTGGACATGCTCATCGGTCAATTTGCCCGACAAGCCAAACCGGGCAGCGATTTTTACAAGCTTCTGGAAGAGTTGGACAGAGAAGAAAAATACAATTTAATTCGTGAGGTAATGAAACCCTTTGTAGGTGAATTAGTAGTTACGCCAAAAGAAATAGATGCTTTAATTGACAATACAGCCAAAACCTTAGCAGGAGGCTTAAATTTAGCTCTTCACCCGGGAATTGAATATGATGAGGTGAGCACCTTTTTGCAATAATGGGGCTAAACTTTGCCTCATTTTTTTTTATGTACGTGAATATGCTTATTGAGAGGGTGTGATAAGCTTGATAAAAATTAAAGTAATAAAAATCAAGAAATTAATGTTATTCATAATTGCTATAGCGTTGACTCTATGTTTTACAGTTTTTTCCTACCAAAACCGTAAAACCATTGTGGCAATGGCCAATTTAGAAACTAAAAGCGAGCAAAGTTTTGTACATAAAATTGACAGTGACTTGTTTGAGAAAATACTTTGCTTAGGATTGCCGACATTGGAAACTGTTAATAAAGAAAAAAAAGGCCTGTTAGATTTGGATTATAAAAGCGCAATAGGCAATTTTTCCAGAATACTTACAAATGTTGATGTGCTAAATCCGGAAACTTACTTTGTTATGCATTTGCCATTAATAAGTTTAATAAATACTGAAACGACAATGACACCTGGAGTGGAGCTGCCCCAAGGCTTTCAAGAGTATGAAAATGAGCATGAAACTTCAGAAAATCTGTCGCCGCCGGAAATCGAAGAGCCTGAAGATATTGAAGTTGAAAAGCTACCTCACGTATCAGGTGATCCGCTAGTACTCATCTATCACACTCATACTACTGAAAGTTACACGCCATCAGAAAAATTTAAATATACGCCTGATAATACCTATCACACAAAGGATGTAAACTTCAATATGGTTAAGGTAGGAGAGGTTTTGGCCGATGAATTAAATCGACTAAATGTGCCCACAATCCACAATAAAACTTTCCATGATATTCCTACATATATGACCTCATATGCCAATTCTCTAAAGACGGTTGAGGGGGTATTAAAACAAAATCCTTCCATAAAAATAGTTATTGACCTTCACCGAGATGCACCAGTATCTGATCTGCAAAAAGCAAGAGAAATAACAACTGTTAAAATCGATGGTGCTACATATGCGCGTTTTTTGCTAGTCGTAGGCACCGATAAGACTTTTCCCCATCCAAATTGGAAGGAAAACTATCGATTTGCAAATTTCTTAAATGATAAGTTAGAGCAGCGTTATCCGGGAATATCACGAGGCCTAGATTTAAGAAGCGAGCGATTCAACCAGCACGTATCTAACAAAGCCATACTTTTAGAAATCGGCAGTCACGGCAATACTATGGAAGAGGCGCTGGCTTCTGCAAAAGTATTTGCAGAAGTTCTGGCAGATGCAGTAAAAGAATTATCCATAGCCGAATGAAAAACGCAAAAATGGTTTAAGCTAAATCTTGGAAAGATCGGTCAAAAACATAAATTCAAACAGAGGAATGATCTATGATTTATAAAGATTTAATCACACTAATTATTATTTTTATCCTATTGCTAACTATGGGTATTCGCATTGCTGAAAAAGGCTTATATAATACCATGGGCCTTGACTTAAAACCGCAAAGTTTTGACTTTGATTTTCAAGACGACCGGGTATACAGTTTTACAGTCTTGGGCAACAACATTAAACTTCAAAAGTATTATAAAGTAGGCAATATAGTTGCCTACAGAGGACAGATAAGTTTTGTCATAAATGAAAAAACTTTTACAATCAACTCCATGATTCCTACCGGGGTAATGTGGAAGGAGCGGCTGAATCTTGATAAAAAAACTGCCAATATGTATAATTGAATCTAAAGCTAAGTGTAAAGAGGAGGAACACGATGTCAATACCTCGGGAGAGAATCAGGAATTTCTGCATCATTGCTCACATCGATCACGGCAAATCTACTCTGGCCGATAGGCTTTTAGAGTATACAGGCACCATTTCTGATAGAAAAATGGAAGAACAGGTGCTTGATAAAATGGAATTAGAAAGAGAAAGAGGTATTACTATAAAGGCCAAGGCGGTCAGGATGATATATAAAGCTGATGACGGACAAGAATACCTTTTAAATCTCATAGATACACCCGGTCATGTGGATTTTAGTTATGAAGTCTCAAGAAGCCTTGCTGCTTGTGAGGGTGCATTGCTTGTAGTTGATGCAAGTCAGGGGATAGAGGCACAAACCTTAGCAAATACGTATCTTGCTCTTGAGAATAATTTAGAAATTATACCGGTCATAAATAAGATAGACTTGCCGAGTGCTGAGCCCGAAGAGGCTAAGCGTGAAATTGAAGAAATAATAGGCCTTGATGTACAAAATGCAGTGCTGACTTCTGCAAAACAGGGTTTGGGCATAAAAGAAGTCTTGGAGGCCATCGTAAAGTTTATTCCACCTCCTGAAGGATCCAATGATAAGCCTTTGCGGGCTCTTATTTTTGACTCTCTATATGATTCATATAAAGGCGCTGTGGCCTTTGTGCGAATAATGGATGGAAGTGTGCGGCCGAGACAGTTGATTAAAATGATGTCAACAGGCAGGACTTTTGAGGTAACAGAGATAGGCATTTTAAATCCTGACATGCAGCCAGTTGATCGTCTTGAAGCAGGTCAGGTAGGCTATATTGCTGCAAGCATAAAAAACGTGACTGATACAAGAGTGGGTGATACCATTACAGATGCCCAAAAGCCTGCGGACAAACCTTTGCCAGGATATAGAAAAGCTGTGCCTATGGTATTTTGCGGCATGTATCCTGCAGAAGGTGAAGAATATGAAGATTTAAAAGAAGCACTAGGGAAATTGCAGCTCAATGATGCATCGCTATTTTTTGAAGCAGAAACCTCTGCTGCACTGGGGTTTGGATTTAGATGCGGTTTTTTGGGATTGTTGCATATGGATGTAGTCCAGGAGCGCTTGGAAAGAGAATACAATCTAAATCTCATTACAACTGCCCCCAGCGTAGTTTATAAAATAACCAAGACTAATGGTGATACAATTGATGTGGACAATCCCACCAATTTTCCTGATCCTGCCGAAATAGCATATATAGAAGAACCTTACGTGGATGCTTCCATAATGCTGCCAACAGAATACGTAGGGCAAGTCATGGAATTGTGCCAGGAAAAGCGCGGTACCATGAAAACTATGGAATACGTTACTGAGAAAAGGGTTATTTTAAGGTATGAAATGCCCCTTTCCGAAATAATATATGACCTATTTGATCAGCTAAAGTCCAGAACCCGAGGCTATGCTTCGCTGGACTACGAGCTTTCGGGCTACAAGAGATCTGATATGGTAAAACTGGACATCTTATTAAACGGTGAAGTTGTTGATGCCCTTTCATTTATTGTGCACAAAGATAAGGCATACAGCCGTGCTCGCCAGATAACGGAAAAATTGAAAGAAGTTATACCGAGACAGATGTTCGAAATTGCAATTCAGGCGGCTATAGGCAGTAAAATTATTGCTAGAGAAACTGTAAAGGCACTGAGAAAAAATGTGCTGGCAAAATGTTACGGCGGTGATATTACTAGGAAAAAGAAACTTTTAGAAAAGCAAAAAGAAGGCAAAAAGCGCATGCGCCAAATAGGCAATGTGCAGTTGCCACAAGAGGCATTTATGGCGGTTTTAAAAATGGAGTAAATGCCATGAAGACAATAGGATTATACATTCATATACCCTTTTGCATAAGAAAGTGCAATTACTGTGATTTTAACTCCTTTGAAACTCTAGAGCTGATACCGGAATATATAGATGCGCTAAAAAGAGAAATCTCAAATCTTAAAAATTGTGGATATAGTGCGGGTACAGTATATATCGGTGGAGGGACTCCAACTGTCTTAACGGACAATCAGCTTTTTTGCATTTTAAACGACCTCTATAAAAATATTAATATAGCTAAGAATGCGGAGATTACTATTGAGTCAAATCCTGGAACATTAACTTTAGAAAAGCTACACTTATTAAAAACCCTGGGAGTAAATCGACTGAGCATTGGCCTTCAAGCTTATCAAAATTCGTTACTCAATATAATGGGCAGAATTCATACTGTAGAGGATTTTGAAAAAAATTTCGGTGCGGCTCGAGATGTGGGATTTGATAATATCAATGTAGATTTAATTTTCGGCCTTCCCGATCAGCGACCTGAAGATTTTGAAGAAACTTTAAGGCGAGTATTAAAATTTTTGCCGGAGCATATCTCATGCTATGCTTTATCTCTGGAAGATGGAACCAAGTTTTATAAATGGCATAAGGAGGGAAGGCTTGACCTTCCGTCGGATGATGATGAGCGGAAGATGTATTATAAAGCCATAGAGATATTATCTCATCAGGGCTATATGCACTATGAGATTTCAAACTTCGCATTACCTGGACGGGAATGTAGGCATAATCTTGGGTACTGGACTTATAAGGAGTATTTAGGCCTGGGAGCTGGAGCGCATTCTTTTATAGACAACAAGAGATTTTACAACCATCCTGCCATTTTAAAATATATAGAATCTATAAAAACCTCTTCCTCAGCCATTGCAGATATTGAGTCTATACCTGAAAAAGAGCAGCAAGCGGAATTTTGTTTTATGGGTTTAAGGCTCTTACGGGGTTTAAACAAAGGTGCCTTTAAACAGCGCTTTCACAAAGAAATTACAGAAGTTTACGAAAGTGCCATAGAAAAGTTAAAAAAGCAGGGGCTATTAGAAGAAAGCCATGAAAATCTTAGATTAACCGCTTTGGGATTGGATTTTGCCAATATGGTATTTATGGAATTCATGCCTTAAATTCTTGACAAAAGACACCCCAAGTGTTATTTTTTAAATAGATTTAGCACTCTAAGTTCGAGAGTGCTAAAAAGAGGTGCATTTGATATGATGCTTGATGAGAGGAAAATAAAAATACTGGCAGCAGTAATTCATGATTATATTGCTACCGCTGAACCCATTGGTTCTAGAACTATAGCCCGAAAATACCGAATAGGGATCAGTCCCGCTACCATAAGGAATGAAATGGCTGATTTAGAAGAACTGGGATATTTGTCCCAGCCGCATACTTCAGCGGGTCGTGTGCCTTCTCACAAGGGCTATAGATTTTATGTGGACTTTTTAATGCCGGTTAAAAAATTAAGTGATACTGAACAAGCATTGATACGACGCATCTTCAACAAACGGGTTAATGAACTGGAGCAATTAGTAAGGGAAGCCGCCAGAGTCATTTCAACATTGACCAGTTATACCACATTGACCATTGGACCTCAGTTAAAAACCAGCCGTTTAAAACATATCAACGTAAATCGCATTGATGAAACTAAGGGTCTATTGCTGATGGTTACAAATTATGGCACTGTAAGTCATAATATTATAGAAATACCTCAAAATCTTAATGACTCAGACCTTGTCAGAATATCAAATGTTTTAAATGCCAACTTGCAGGGCAAAACCCTTGTGGAAATTACCAGTGACATAATTGATAGCATAAAAAATGAAATGATTGAATATGATGAAATTCTTAACATATTATTAGAAATCTTATTAGAGAACTTAGACGATGTAGATGAAAGCGGCAATGTGGTTTCTACGGGCAGCTCAAAAATGTTAGATTATCCAGAGTTTCAGGATGTTGAAAAAGCAAAAAACTTTTTTTCATTGTTAGAGCAGAACGACTTAATGACGAAGGTTTTAAAAACTTCAATGAAACCCGATTCTATAAATATCACTATAGGAAGCGAAAATCCTTTTATAGAATTTCAAGACTTTAGCATCGTGACTTCAAATATAAGGGTTGACGATAAAGACTTAGGAGTTTTTGGGATTTTAGGTCCTACTCGAATGGAGTATTCCCGAGTTGTAAGTATTTTGGAACAGGTGACAAATTATCTCACAAAAACTCTATCTACCATGTTGTAACAAAAAGAGGAGGTATTTATTTTGTCTATTAAAGAGAATACCCAAGAAGTTGACGAAAGGTTAGCAGCGCTTATTACAAATGCAAATGCAATAAGAGCTGTAGCGACAGCAGTTGAAGGAACTATTGGGCCAAAAGGCCTGGATATTATGTTAGTAGACCGCTTTGGAGAAGTTACTATAACCAATGACGGAGTCACTATACTAAAGCAAATGGATGTAAATCATCCTGCTGCCAAGATCCTAATAAACATAGCTAAAGCTCAGCAGGAGGAAGTAGGTGACGGAACTACCACAGCAACACTTATGGCAGGAGCCATGGTTTCAGAAGGAGTAACTCAAATCTTAAAAGGAGTTCCTGTTGCCCGCGTTATAGAGGGTATAAAAATAGCTATAAATAAGGCCCAGGAAGTACTAAGCTCCAATATAATCCCTGTACAAGGCATGGATGATCCCAATTTAAAAAACGTTGCTCTAATTGCAGGTAGAGAAAATCAGGACATAGCTGATCTGGTTACAGATGCAGCTAAACTCATAGGGGAAGAAAAACTTAAAGATAAAAATTTTAAATTTAGGGATATTATAATTTCTAGAGCCGGAGCAGAAAATGAGGTATTTTTAGGCCTTATCATAGATAAAGAAAAACTAAACAAACAAATGCCTGAGGAATTAACTGATGTTAAGGTATTATTGATAGATGATTCATTGGAGCCTGAAGAAGTAGCACCTGAAGCTTTGAGAACCGAAGCAGGATTTGCACGGTATCTTGCAATGAAAGAAGAATTCAAAGAGAATCTCAAAAAGATAATTGAATTAGGTGTTAATTTAGTGCTGGTTGATAAAAACATTAATGATGAAGCTGAAGAAATATTGACGGATGCCGGTATTATTGCACTAGATCGAGTCTCGCGAAAAGATATGGAAAGAGTTTCAGAACACACAGGGGCTCGCATTATGAAAAAATTAGGTTTGAAAAAACCTTTGGAAGAAATAAAAGACTACATAGGAAGAGCTGATAGGGTCTATGAAGACGAAAAGCTCAAACAGATTAGGATTGTCGGCGGTAGAGGTACTCCTATGGCTACGGTTTTAGTAGGAGCTGCTACTGATGAAATAGTTGGTGAGAGGGAACGCATAGCGAAAGATGCGGCATCTTCCCTACAAGCAGCAGTTCTTTATGGCATGGTTCCTGGAGGAGGAGCTATTGAGATAGCTATGGCCCGGGAACTGGAAAAAGAGCGCGCTAAGACCAAAGGTATGGCTGCATACGGTATTGATTGCGTCATTTCTGCCTTAAAGAAACCTTTAGCTCAGATTGTGTACAATGCAGGCTATAATCCTCTGGAAAAAGTTGAAGAGGCTATATATACACAGTCAGAAAGAAATCTAAATACTATTGGCATAAATTGCGAAAATGGCGAAGTTGCAGACATGGTAGAGCTTGGAGTAATAGATCCGGCTCAAGTGAAGTCTTATGCTTTAAAAGCGGCAGGCGAAGTTTCCGAGGCAATTTTGAGAATTAACACCATAATAAAGAAACGTGACAATGTACCTGTTGGGCAAAGCGCAGGTCAAGAATCGCCAATGGGTATGAGCGAAATGGATTTTTAAAAAATGAAAGGAGATTTAGACCATTGACTATCAAGCCTGGGGAAGATAACTCTTGCAAATGCGAGAAAAAACGTGAAGATGTAGAAGATATAAAGGAACAAAATACACATCAGAATCAAGTAGATGATGAGGAACAGAAACAAGCAAAAACACAGGAAGAAGAGGCAGCACGAGAAGAACAAAAGCAAGTTGAATCACAGGAAGAAGTGAATTTGCAAGAGCAAACTGAAACACAAGAAATTGATAAACTTAATAAACTTCTTGAAGATAAACAAAAAGAAATTGATGTGTACAAAAATAGGTGGCTTAGAGCTCAAGCTGATTTTGAAAATTATAAAAAGAGAATGCAAAGAGAAATTCAGGAAATAAACTTATATGCTGGTGAGCTATTGGTAAGGGATATTTTACCAGTAATAGATAACCTTGAAAGAGCTTTAGATTCGGTAAAAGATAAAAATGACGCCGTATATAAGGGCGTCCAGTTGATATATCAGCAGCTTGTAGACGTACTTAAAAAACACGAGATACGTGAAATAGAAGCACTTGGAAAGCCTTTCGATCCCAACTACCATGAAGCCGTAATGATGGTTGAAAGCGAAGAATTTAAACCTAATACAGTAGCAGAAGTATTGCTTAAAGGTTACATGTATCACTCTAAAGTTATAAGACCAAGTATGGTTAAAGTTGCTAAAAATTAGTAGAGGTGATTTTTTATGAGCAAGGTTATAGGTATTGATTTAGGTACAACAAACTCTGTTGTCGCATATATGGAAGGTGGCCAGCCGGCCATTATTAATAATGCTGAGGGTTCTAGACTGACACCTTCAGTAGTTGCTTTTACCAAAGATGGAGAGCGCTTAATAGGTCAATTAGCTAAGCGCCAGGCTGTAACAAATCCCGAGAGAACCATACAATCCATAAAAAGGCACATGGGCACAGACTACAAAGTAAATATTGATGGTAAAGCATATACACCGCAGGAAATTTCCGCAATGATTTTGCAGAAACTAAAGCAAGATGCAGAAAACTTCCTAGGAGAAAAAATCACTAAAGCTGTTATAACAGTACCCGCATACTTTACTGACAGCCAAAGACAGGCCACCAAAGATGCGGGAACAATAGCAGGTCTAGAAGTGCTAAGGATAATAAATGAGCCAACTGCTGCAGCTTTGGCTTATGGTTTAGATAAAGAAAGCGACCAGACCATTTTAGTTTTCGACCTGGGTGGCGGTACTTTTGACGTATCTATTCTCGAATTAGGTGACGGAGTTTTTGAAGTAAAAGCCACTAGCGGCAATAACAGGCTTGGTGGAGATGACTTTGACCAGCGAATTGTTGATTATGTGGCAGAAGAGTTTAAAAAGGAACATGGAATAGACTTACGCAAAGACCGAATGTCACTTCAGAGGCTAAAAGAGGCTGCTGAAAAGGCAAAGATAGAGCTTTCAAGCATGGTCTCAACAAATATAAACCTGCCGTTTATTACTGCTGATGCTAGCGGCCCCAAACACCTTGACATGACACTTACAAGGGCAAAATTTGAGGAATTGACTCGAGATTTAGTTGAAGCTACTTTGGGCCCCACCAGGCAGGCACTATCCGATGCAGGTTTAAAGCCTGAAGATATCGATAAAGTTATACTAGTTGGTGGCTCTACACGTATTCCGGCAGTGCAGGAAGCCATTAAGAAACTTATCGGAAAAGAACCTCACAAGGGCGTAAATCCTGATGAAGTAGTTGCTATGGGAGCGGCTATTCAAGCTGGTGTGCTAGCTGGAGAAGTTCACGATGTATTATTACTCGATGTAACACCGTTATCCCTTGGAATTGAAACTTTAGGTGGAGTCTTTACTAAACTTATAGAGAGGAACACCACAATTCCTACTTCCAAGAGTCAAATTTTTTCTACAGCAACAGACGGACAGACAGCGGTGGATATTCACGTGCTGCAGGGCGAAAGACCTATGGCTGCTGACAATATAACCCTTGGCAGATTCCAACTTACAGGCATTCCGCCAGCTCCAAGAGGAGTTCCGCAGATACAGGTAACCTTTGACATAGATGCTAACGGAATTGTGAATGTGTCTGCAAAAGATTTAGGCACAGGAAAAGAACAAAAGATCACCATTACGTCTTCTTCCGGCTTAAAAGAAGAAGAAATTCAGCGCATGATAAAAGATGCGGAAAGGTTTGCAGAAGAAGACAGGAAGAAAAAGGAAAAAGTTGAGGCCAAGAACAAAGCAGATTCACTAATTTATCAAACCGAAAAGATGCTTGCTGACTTAAAAGATAAGATAAGTCCCGATGATGAAGCAAAAATCAAAAAAGAACTTGAAAATGTAAAAGCAGCTATACAATCGGATGACGCTGAAAGAATTCAAAAAGCTACTGATGATTTGACTAAAGTATTTTACGATATATCTTCACGACTTTACCAGCAAAATGCTCAGGCATATTCTCAAAATCAGGGCTTTACAGGGAATAGTTCCGCCGAGCAAGCCGGCCCTTCGCAAAATAAAGACGAAAAGGTAGTTGACGCTGATTATAAAGTTGTGGATGATGAAGAGAAAAACTAACGGCGCAGATGGAGTGATGCCGATTGGCAAAAAGAGATTATTACGAGGTGTTAGGTGTTAGTAGAGATGCTACTGAAGACGAAATAAAAAAGGCATTTAGAAAACTTGCCAGAAAATATCATCCTGATGTTAACAAAGAAGATAAAGACGCGGCAGAAAAATTTAAAGAAATAAACGAAGCCTATGAGGTCTTAAAAGACCCAGAAAAGCGAGCGCGATACGATAAATTTGGTCATGCGGGAGTCGGACAGGGCGGTTTTGATGCCGGTGACTTCGGTGGCTTTGGCAACTTTGGTAATTTTGGCGGTTTTGGCAGTGACATTTTTGAAGATATTTTTGACATATTTGGTGGAGGCTTTGGGCGAAGCAGCAGGAGGGGGCCAACCCGCGGTGCTGATTTAAGATACGATTTAGAAATAACTTTAGAAGAAGCAGCTTTTGGTGCTGAAAAAGATATTGAGATATTTCGCATGGAACGCTGCAATAGGTGCAATGGTACCGGAGCCAAGCCCGGTACCAGCCCTAAAACTTGTCCCACCTGTGGCGGTAGCGGCCAAGTGAGAAAAGTTCAAAACTTAGGCCCCATGCAGTTTACCAACGTCACTACTTGTGGAAATTGTGGCGGCAGAGGTTATATTATAGAAGAGGCTTGTCCTAAGTGTCATGGCAGAGGTCAGGCCAAAGTGAGCAGAAAATTAAAGATAAAAATCCCTGCTGGCGTTGACACCGGTTCACAACTTAGGATGAGCGGAGAAGGCGAACCTGGTGAGTTAGGAGGACCACCGGGTGATTTATATGTTGTAATTCGGGTAAAACCTCATAAACTGTTCGTGAGACAGGGCGATGATTTGATTTATGAAGCTCCCATTTCTTTTGTTCAGGCAGCCCTAGGTGATGAAATAGAGATTCCTACACTTGAAGAAAAGGTGAAACTTAAAATACCTGAGGGTACACAACCAGGAACCAGGTTCCGCTTAAGGTCTAAAGGCATACCTCATATAAAAGGGTATGGGCGCGGAGATATAATTGTTCGTGTTGATGTAGTCATTCCAAAGAATTTGAATGATAAACAAAAGGAACTACTGATGAAATTTGCCAGCATCAGTGGTGAAGATGTAAAACCAGCATCTAAAGGGCTTTTTCGAAAAATGAAAGATGCCTTTGGTGTATAACCGGGAGGGTTTAAATGAGCAACTGGGTAGAAATAAAAGTAAAAACTACGACAGAGGCTATTGAAGCAGTGTCAAATATTTTTTACGAAGCCGGCGTTGCGGGAGTGGTTATTGAGGACCCAAAGATTTATTTGCGACCAAAAGATCAAAGTGAATGGGATTATTTAGATATACCTGAAGGTTTAGATTTTGAAGTTGCCCAGGTGACGGGATATTTGCCAGAAGACAGCAGTCTGGCAGAGAGGACCCAAGTTATTAAAGAGCGAATTAACCAACTTCCGAATTACGGCCTTGATATTGGCAAGGGAGAGATTGCAGTAACTACAATATCTGAAGATAATTGGGGCGAAGCATGGAAAAAGTACTATAAGCCTACTCATATAGGTAAAAATATCGTTATTAAGCCCTCCTGGGAAGAATACAAACCAAAAACCAATGAAGAAGTGGTTATAGAACTGGATCCCGGTATGGCCTTTGGAACAGGCACTCATGAAACTACAATGCTCTGTCTTGAAATTTTGGAAGAGTATATAAAAACTGGTTATACAGTTATAGATGTTGGCTGTGGTTCCGGAATACTTTCAATAGCGTGTGGAAAGCTAGGTGCCAAAAAGGTCTTGGCCATAGATAAAGATGAGAATGCCGTAAAAGTGGCAAATGAAAATATTAAAAGAAATAATCTAGATAAATGCGTAAAAGCCATAAAAGGTGACAAGTTGCAGGGCATTGACTTTAAAGCGGATATAATAGTTGCCAATATCATTGCTGATGTTGTTATAGATATTACCAAAGATGCAGGATTTTGTTTGAAAGAGGGCGGTTTTTTTATTTCTTCCGGTATTATAAAAGACCGTAAACTATCGGTCATTGAAGCATTGGAAAAAAACGGTTTTGATGTTATCCAGCAGTTTGAAAAGGGCGAGTGGGTCGCATTAGTTTCTGCTCAAGCCTCCATCAGCAGGTGATGGGGGGATATTTTTATGCCTATGCTTTTTATTCTTAAAGAACTGGAAATTGGCGAGGAGATAATCATTTCTGGTGAAGAAGCTCACCACATTGGCAGAGTTCTTAGATACCGCCCCGGTGATGTAATTAGAATATCAGACGGAAAAAGCGTAGAAAGCCTTGGCGTTATTTTGGATATCGACAGTCGGAGCACAAAAATAAAACTAAAGATTGTGGATAAAAATAAGTCCAAAGGGATAAAACCGTTTATTACTTTATTGCAGGGTTTGCCTAAGGGAGAAAAATTTGATTTGATAATACAAAAGAGCACAGAAATAGGTGTAGGTAAAATAATTCCGATTATAACCCAAAGGACTGTAGCTAATATCCCGCCATCAAAGCTTCCGCAACGCAAAGAACGCTGGAACAAAATTGCAAAAGAAGCCGCTAAACAATCTATGAGAATTAACATACCCGAAGTTGGCGAGCCTTTAGCCTTTGACGCCGCTCTTTATGAAATAAAAAACCACCAATTAAGTATCATTCCTTGGGAACAGGAAACGCAAATGACGCTTAAACAATTGCTAAACCAAGTTAATGGAAATGTTACAAAAGTCGCTGTATTTATCGGTCCTGAAGGCGGTTTTTCTTCCGAGGAAGTGAAAAAGGCAAAAGAATTGGGTGCCGTGCCTGTAAGTCTCGGTCCGAGGATCTTAAGGACTGAAACTGCAGCCATTACTCTATGTGGTATACTTATGTACGAACTTGGAGATATGGGAGGATTATAATGCCTAAAGTGGCCTTTTATACACTGGGGTGTAAAGTAAATCAATATGAATCTGCTGCTATGGCTGAGCTTTTTGAGAAAAAAGGCTATGAAATAGTAGATTTTGATGATAAAGCCGATGTGTATGTTATAAATACTTGTGACGTAACAAATGAAAGCGGCCGAAAGTCCAGGCAGATTATTCGGAAGGCAATTCGCAAAAACCCATCAGCAAAGGTAGCGGTGGTGGGGTGCTATGCTCAGCTGGAACCAAACAAAGTATCAAATTTACCTGGTGTGTCGGTGGTAGTAGGGACAAAGGATCGCCATAAGATAGTGGACTTGGTAGAAGAAGCAAAACAAACTGACAAGCAAGTGGTGGCTGTAGAAGATATAATGAAGCAGAGGACCTTTGAGGAAATTGCTTTTAGAGGGCACCGCACGAAGACAAGGGCTTTTTTAAAAATTCAAGAAGGCTGCAATATGTTTTGTTCCTACTGTATAATTCCTTATGCTCGCGGCCCTGTCCGCAGTAGAGCTATTGAAAGTATCATTGCAGAAGCAGAAAATCTTGCGAGGGACGGATTTAAAGAAATCGTATTAACGGGAATACACCTTGGGCTCTACGGTTTTGATTTTAAAGAAAAAAAGCTTCACCTGCTAGAAGTCATATCGAGGATTTCACAAATTGAAGGTATTGAAAGGATAAGACTTAGCTCTATTGAGGCATTAGAACTTACTGATGAGTTTTTAGAAGGTTTGCTAAAAATTAAGAGCTTTTGCCATCACTTTCACATACCCCTTCAAAGTGGCTGTGATACTGTGCTTAAGCGAATGAATCGGAGATATAGTACTAATGATTTTCGAAACAGGGTTAACTATATCAGAAGTCTTATGCCAGATGCATCTATAACTACGGATGTGATTGTTGGATTTCCCGGTGAAACTGAAGACGAATTTCGAGTGACGGAGAGTTTCATTCAAGAGATGGAGTTTTCAAAACTCCATGTATTCCCCTTTTCTGCAAGACGAGGGACACCGGCTGCCGATATGCCCAATCAAGTTGAAAAAAGCGTAAAAGCAGATAGAAGTCATCGGCTAATACACTTGAGCCAGGAACTCGAGCAAAAATTCAGGGGAAAATTTATAAGCACTATACAAGATGTGCTTTTCGAAGATAAAAAAGATGGAAACAGGTATGAGGGTCTTACCGAAAACTATATAAAAGTAGTAGTAAAATCGAAAGAAGATCTTCATAATCAGATTATACCGGTAAAGCTCATGGAAAATATGGATGATTATATTTTTGGCAAAATAGACAAATAAAAATTTTATTTAAAGCAGGAAATACGTGACTTGATGTGGAATAAAGAATAGTTGATACAGCAATAATATCAGGAGAAGGAGGTGGATTTTGATGGACTGTGTGTTTTGTAAGATCATAAACAAAGAAATTCCAGCTAAAATTGCATATGAGGATGACCAAGTCATAGCCTTTCATGATATTAATCCTCAAGCCCCTATCCATCTCCTTATTATCCCTAAAAAGCATATAGCATCGATTATGGAAATTGACGAAGAAAATGGCGGGCTACTTAAAGAAATTGTCAGGGTTGCACAAAATCTTGCCAAGGAGAATAATATAGATAAGAAGGGCTTTAGATTAGTAGTCAATACTGGCGAAGAAGGCGGTCAGACCGTTCAACATTTGCATTTTCACCTGTTAGGCGGTCGATTTCTGACATGGCCTCCCGGATGATGTTGACGATAGCTGGATTTAGTCTTATAATTATTATATTCGCTTTCAGCAGCAGGGCAGCAATATACCCGATAGTGCAGCGGAGGGGGGGAATACAGAAATGTCAGAAGTCAGAGTAGGCGAAAATGAATCTCTTGACAGTGCTCTTCGTCGTTTTAAGAGAAAATGCCAAAGAGCAGGGGTCCTTTCTGAAGTAAGGAAGAGAGAACATTATGAAAAGCCTAGTGTAAGACGCAAGAAGAAATCTGAGGCAGCTCGCAAAAGGAAATTCCGTAATTATTAAGGAGCGATAGATAACATGTCAATAAAAGATATGTTAAACCAAGATATGAAAGCCGCACTGAAGGCCGGTGAAAAAGACAGGCTTTCTGTCATACGCATGGCTAAATCAGCTATTTTATATGCAGAAAAAGAAAAGCTCCATGAACTAAATGATGAAGAAGTCATAGAAGTGTTAGCCAGAGAAGTTAAAAAGAGAAAACAAAATATAGAGGAATATAGGCGACTGGGCAAAGAAGAAGTTGCAAAGAGTTTAGAGCAAGAAGTAGAAATCCTATCCGGTTATCTCCCTCAGCAACTGACTAAAGAAGAACTAGTGCAAATTGTTCGTGAGACTATTTCTGAAGTTGGAGCAAATAGTATTAAGGATATGGGCAAAGTTATGGGCGCTGTCATGCCAAAAATAAAAGGTCGTGCAGATGGCAGCTTGGTCAGCAATTTAGTAAAGGAACTTCTTCAATAATTAAAAAGCTTGGCATCCTAAGACTGCCAAGCTTTTTTAATAAATTTGCATAATAGATTTAACATTTTTGTAAAAATACTCAAATTGCATAACCTCTGCTGCAGGGAGGGGTAATATGAGACATAAAAAAATTTTGATTTTGATAGTTTTTCTATGTATAGTCCTTAGTTTTACTTGTGACAGTTTAGCACAAAGTACAGACTTGCCTGATTATATCTATGTCATTCCTGTTAAAGGTATAATTGACAAGGGTATGGCTGCTTTTGTCACTAGAGCAATACGGGAAGCCGAACAAGTCCAGGCGAAAGCCTTGGTTATAGAAATAGATACGCCGGGTGGCGAAGTGGGTTCAGCCATACAAGTGAGCAAAGCGATTCTTAATACTTTTATTCCCACTGTGAGTTTTATAAACAATGAAGCAACCTCTGCCGGAGTTATAATAGCCATATCTTCTAAAACCTTAGTGGCTACACCTGGAGCTACTATTGGCGCAGCAGAGACTAGACCTAAGGAGGAAAAATACATTTCTTATTGGTCTTCTGCCCTTAGGGCTACTGCTGAAAAAACGGGAAGGAATCCTGAACTGGTGGCGGCAATGGCCGATGCGGATATAGTCATTGAAGGCATTAAAGAAAAGGGTAAGATTTTGTCTCTAACTACCGGCGAGGCATTAGAACTAGGCCTTATTGATGAACAGATAAATAATTTAGAAGACATTGTAAATAAAATAAAAACAACACAAAACATAGAAAATGTGGAAGTTATTAAAGCTGAAATGAACCTATCTGAAAGAATTGCACATTTGGTTTCTAATCCATATATAGCTCCTGTTATTCTAACAATAGGTATAGTGGGAATAGTTACTGAAATATTGACTCCAGGCTTTGGCATTCCCGGTATAATCGGTCTTATGGCAATTGGCTTATTTTTCGGAGGGACTTATATGGCCGGAGCAGCCAAAATTTGGGTGATAGGTCTTTTTGTTCTAGGACTGTTGCTTTTATTAGTTGAAATGTTTATTCCTGGTTTTGGCGTATTTGGGGTGACAGGAATCCTATCCATAATTGCAAGTGTGATATTGGCCTTCCCAACTCCAGAACAGGCGCTGGTTTCTATTCTCATTACACTTGTGTCAAGTATAGTGCTGATATATTTGCTATTAAAGTATGTTATTAAAGCTCCGATCTTTGAGCGGATTGTTTTGAGTACAAAGCAAGCCAAATCTGAAGGTTATGTGACTGCAATCAAGGATGAAAGCCAGCTTGTAGGAGCAGTGGGCAAAGCGATTACACCTCTTCGACCCGCAGGGGTGGCCCTTATAGGGGAAAGGCGACTGGACGTTTTAGCGGAAGGTGAGTTTATACCAAGCAATTCAGATATAATAGTAAGTAAGGTGGAAGGTAACAAGATTATAGTTAAATTAAAAGTAAAGGAGAGTGTGTAATGCAAGCGATTATAGGTTTGTTTTTAACAATTGCTGTCCTCTTTATTGTTCTGACTATTCTTTTAAGTTTTGTACCTCTTGGGCTCTGGATATCAGCCTTAGCTGCCGGTGTAAAAATAGGAATATTTAATCTGATTGGAATGAGGCTGCGGCGAGTACCTCCAAATAAGATTGTAAACCCCCTAATAAAAGCAGTAAAAGCTGGTCTGGAAGTGGGAGTTGATAAATTAGAAGCCCACTATTTAGCAGGTGGAAATGTGGACAGAGTTATAAATGCTCTTATAGCAGCACAAAGGGCTGAGATTCCTTTGAGTTTTGAAAGAGCGGCAGCAATAGATTTGGCCGGCCGCAATGTATTGGAAGCAGTTCAAATGAGCGTAAATCCTAAGGTTATAGAAACGCCAATAGTAGCCGCAGTAGCAAAAGATGGCATCGAAGTAAAGGCAAAAGCTCGAGTTACAGTAAGGGCCAACATAGACCGGTTAGTAGGAGGAGCTGGTGAGGAGACTATTATAGCACGTGTGGGTGAAGGTATAGTTACAACCGTCGGTTCTGCAGATAGTCATAAGTCTGTACTGGAAAACCCCGATTCTATTTCCCAAACGGTTTTAAACAAAGGTCTTGATGCGGGAACGGCTTTCGAGATTCTATCAATAGATATAGCCGATGTAGATGTGGGCAGAAATATCGGGGCACAGCTTCAAACTGACCAGGCTGAGGCCGATAAACGAATTGCTCAGGCAAGGGCTGAAGAACGTCGTGCTATGGCCGTGGCCAGAGAACAGGAAATGAAGGCCATGGTTCAGGAGATGAAAGCAAAGGTTATTGAGGCTGAGGCGGAAGTTCCGAAAGCTATGTCCGAAGCCCTGCGACAGGGGAAAATAGGAGTAATGGACTATTACAATATGAGAAATATTATAGCCGATACCCAAATGCGTGATTCCATATCTAAACTAGGCCAAAAGGAAAGTGGTGCAGACAAGCAGGACAAGAGCAGGTGATTAAATGGAAAGTATTCTTTTTCTTATCATATTTTTAGTCTTTAAGGCATTAACAAGTCAACTTTTCGAATCACAAAAAACGCAAAACCACCCAAAACCAAAAAACCCTATAAAGCCAAAGAAAATTATTCGGCCTTCAGACCAAAATGAGCGGCCTGTAATAATTCCTATAGAAGAATTAGAAACAGTAAAAACTGAACCTGATGTTCAAAGCATTTCTATAGAACAAAAACGTTTACAAAAAAGGTCTTCAAAGACTCAGGTTTTAGAGAGCAAGCTGGATCAATCGGAAACTTTAGGTGATATTCCTGAGCTTTTTACACAGGATAATATCCTTCGAGGCATAATATTGCAAGAGATACTTTCTCCACCTAAAGCTCTTATGAGGCGATGGCGCTGATTGTAATCAATTTAAATCGAGTGAGCTCTATAGTCTATTGATACGCTTTTTATAAGTAGATTTGCGAGGAAAGTCTGTTTATAAAATTTAGAGCGTATCAAGACTGTAGGGCTTTTTCTTTTTTAACAGTAATTAAAGTGGGAAATACCGAATAAATTTTAAGTAGATGTGTTTCAAAAAAGGAGTATAGTCATGAGCGAAATAATAAAACGCAAAATATCAGATGCCCTTGATTTGCCTCAAGATATAATATTAAACGTGCCTAGAGTTGTTGTGACCGGCAAAATTGCCGTTTTTATCGAAAACCATAAAGGCATTGTTGAATATAATTCTGACTCTGTAAAAATCAATACATCTGTCGGAGTTGTGTGCATAAAAGGCAAACAACTACTTATCAAAACTATTGTTGCCGATGAAATAACGGTTGAGGGGGAAATTTCGGCTGTTGAGTTTGAGGAATGAGTTAAGGGGGCAGGTTTAGTGCTTCTTATAAAATTGTGGCATTATTTTTTCGGTTATGTTATTATAAAAATTGTAGGAGAGTATGCAGAAAGGCTGCTTAATCAAGCGGCACTACAAAAGTTATACCTGTGGGACATAAAGCGAGAAAACAGCAATGAACTTACTGCTAAAATAAGTATTAGGCATTTCTTTAAATTAGCACCTTTAGCCAGGAAGACCCGCTGTCGAATACGTATTATAAAGCGTGTTGGATTGTTTTTTGCAATATTAAAGTTAAAGAGAAGAAAATCGTTTTTAGTTGGTGCATTGCTTTTTATAGCTGCAGTATATTTTATGTCTTCATTTATTTGGAGCATTGAGGTTACATGCCCTGATGAAGAGTTAAAGCTTTCGGTGATTGAGCATTTGCGTCAGTGGGGAATAAAAGAAGGTATTTTTAAATATGGCATCGATAAAGAATACTACATTGATAAACTCCTGACCGAATACAAGGATCTTGCTTGGGCTGAGATTGAAATAAGAGGTTCCAGATTTATAGTGGAACTTGTAAAAAAGCAATTGCCTCCTGAACTTGAAGAAAATACTCCCTGTGATATAATAGCCTCGAAAGATGGTATAATAGAGGAAATAATAGCCCTAAGAGGTGAAGCATTGGTAAAGCCAGGGCAGACGGTGAGTAAGGGAGATGTCTTAATAACCGGAAAAGTCACTATTGGGCAAGATGTATCAAATGAGGAGCAGAATGGAGGCAACACCCTTTTAGTACACGCCGAGGGTATAGTCAAAGCAAGGGTTTGGTACCAAAAAGCCATAAAAGTACCCTTAGTTGAGATTAAGAAGATACCTACAGGCAATAGCAAAAAATCCCTTGTTTTACAATTTCAAAATCATATTTTCAACTTCCATTTAGGTAACATACCTTATACTCTTTATGAGAAGAAAATATTGAAAGAAATAAATATATTGCCTAAACCAGTGGGTTTAAAGTTAAATATGGTTGAGTATGTTGAAATGGAAACTACAAAGGAGTTTTTGGGGGTAGAAAAGGCATCGCGTAAAGCAGAGGCCTATCTCCTTTCCCAACTTGAGGAAATATCTAACGAAAATGACATAACACAAAAAAAGATGGAGTTTATGCTGGACTCAGATGAGCAATCGGTTATCGGTTCAATGATTATCGAAGTTGTAGAAGATATAGGCCAAAAGAAACAAATCCAATAATGGGGAGGACAAGATAAGCTTTGACAGAAAATTTGGCAGAGGCTAGAGTTGCCATATCTAATGTAAATGATATAGCATTTTTGTTTGGGAACCGTGACTCAAATATTAAGTGTATTGAGCAACAATTCAAAGTAAGGATAGTGACCCGTGGCGGTGAAATAGCTATAATAGGAGATGAAAAAGACGTTAAGTCAGTAGAACAACTTTTCAACCAAATGATTCAATTATTACAGGGAGGCAACTCATTGACATCAAATGAAGTGAAGTATTTTGTGAAACTTGCTAAAAACGGCGAAAGCGAAAAGATAAATGATTTATATGACGGTGTCGTATGCTATACACACCGTGGAAAGATGATTAAACCAAAGACAATAGGCCAAAAGCAATATGTTAGCGCTATAAAACAAAACGATATAGTCTTCGGTATAGGACCTGCTGGAACGGGTAAAACATATCTTGCAATGGCTATGGCTGTGACGGCCTTTAAGGAAAAAGAGGTAAGTCGAATTATATTGACAAGACCCGCAGTGGAAGCCGGTGAAAAGCTAGGTTTTTTGCCGGGAGACTTGCAAGATAAAGTTGATCCTTATTTAAGGCCCTTATACGATGCTTTATATGATATTTTGGGCGTGGATTCTTTTAGGCGCTATATGGAAAAAGGTCTCATTGAAGTAGCACCTCTGGCATATATGCGAGGCAGAACTCTCGATGATGCCTTTGTTATCTTGGATGAGGCCCAGAATACAACCTCCGAACAAATGAAGATGTTTTTAACGCGGTTGGGCTTCGGATCAAAGGCGGTAATTACCGGAGATCTGACTCAGATTGACCTTCCTAAAGGAGTTTACTCGGGTTTAGAAGAAATTCAGGAAATCTTGAAAGATGTAAAGGGTATCCAATTTGTCTACCTGGATGATACAGATGTTGTGCGCCATGAAGTTGTTCAGAGAATAATCAAAGCCTATGAGAAATTTGAGGAGAAACGCCAACGGAACGTGGAGTGATTCTGTGGCCATGATTAAGACCATGTTACTAAAAAAAACAGCATCTCCTAATTCGATGTTCCAGAAGCTGGCACTGGGGCTTTTTTTCTTTGTTGTTTTGTCTGCTATGATGTTTTATTCGGCATTACCCCAAAAATACGATGTGAGAGTTGGTCAGGTCCTCCAGGAAAACATCTTAGCCAGAAAGGAAGCAATAAACACCATCGCCACTAACAAACTTAGGCAAGCTGCAGCAGATCAAGTTCCTAAAAAATACACATTAAATCACACTATAACTGCTGAAGTTAAAGAACACATAACGGATATATTAAATTATGTAAAAGAAGTGAGAATTCGAACTTATCTTGAAGACCATGAGAAAATAAACCTGCTGATGAACAAAATATCTAGAGAAATTTCTGAGGAATCCTATATACAGCTTATAACCATGAGCGATACCTCTTTAAAGGAACTTGAAACAATAACAAAGGCCATTATTGAGACAGTTATGGAAGAAGGTGTAAAGGAAGATTCTATAGATCGAGCAAAAACCCATGTCATAGAAGAATTTAAAAACTTAAATTTGCCACAGGAAATAAAAAGTGTAGGTGAAGAAATCGCACTTTTAACTATAAAGCCAAACATGGTTTATGATCGGGAGGCCACCGAAAAAGAGCAAAGAGAGGCAATGGAAGCAATTGCACCAGTTAAAGTTTACCCAAACCAGATTTTGATAGAAAAGGGAACAGTTATAACTTCTGAGCACCAAGACATGCTTAAAGAATTGGGGTTGCTGGCTAGGGATAGGGAAGCGGATATAAGCTTACTTGTCGGCATAATGTGTGTATCTGCATTCTTGGTGGGTACACTAGCTTTCGCTTTGTACTATTTTCACAATGACATTTATAATAACAACCTTTACTTGAGCTTAATGATACTTATTATAGTATCAACTCTTATTATTTCTCTAGGGCTTAAGAATATATCTAAATATTTAATTCCTTTAGCTGCCGGAAGTATGCTAATATCAATTTTAATAAATCCTCAAGTTGCGGTGTTTTCTAGTTTTACAATGAGCGTTGTGGTTGGAATTATGTTAGGCAGCAATTTTTCTTATACTGTAGTGGCATTGTCTGGTGCTTTAATAGGTATTTTTTGTACTGCCAAAGTTTCTCAGCGCTCTGATTTAACAAAAGCAGGAGGCATAATAGGTTGTGCTAAATTTGTGCTTATAACTGGCCTTGCGCTTTTAAGTAACGGCACACCACTTGAAATCTTAAAGGAAAGCCCCTGGGGCATGGTAAGTGGCCTGTTATCTGCTATTTTGGCCATTGGCACTTTGCCGTTTTTGGAAAACGCTTTCGGCATTACAAGTTCCATTAAGCTTTTGGAACTCTCTAACCCGAATCAACCTCTCCTTAGAAGGCTGATGTTAGAAGCTCCTGGCACCTATCATCACTCTATTATAGTAGGAAATTTGGCCGTAGCAGGTGCTGAAGCTGTAGGAGCGGACCCGCTACTGGCCCGTGTAGGTGCTAACTATCATGATATTGGCAAGTTAAAGCGGCCGTATTTTTTCATAGAAAACCAACTGACCTCCGATAATCCTCATGACAAACTAAGTCCTTCATTAAGCGCATTAATAATTACTTCTCATGTAAAGGACGGGCTTGAGATAGCCAAGGAATATCGCCTGCCCAAATGCATTATCGACTTAATTGTACAGCATCACGGGACAAGTCTCCTTTCATTTTTCTACAACAAAGCCTTAGAGAGTGATTATGAAAAGAACACTGACGACACAAGTTATCGATATGAAGGTCCTAAACCCCAGACCCGTGAAGCGGCAATAATAATGCTGGCAGACTGTGCAGAAGCAGCCGTTAGATCAATGCCTAAGCCTACTCCTGGGAAAATAGAAGGGCTTATTAGGCAGATAATTAAGGAAAAATTATCAGACGGTCAGTTAGATGAATGTGATTTGACACTAAAAGACCTGGATAAATTAGCTTCAGCTTTTTCAAAAGTTTTGACAGGAATTTTCCATACTAGAATAGAATATCCGGACAAATTAACAGAATTACAGAGAAAGGATTTGGATAATGGCCAATATAATGATAAACAACTTACAAGATAAAATTGAAGTAACAGAAGAATTAAAATCCTTAATAGCCAAAGCTGTAAATACCGCTTTATATGTGGAAAATGTGCCCGAAAACGTAGAGGTCAGCATAGCTTTGGTTGACGACAGCTATATTCAAAAGCTTAACCATCAGTATCGGCATTTGGATGCCCCAACTGATGTGTTGTCTTTTGCCATGAGAGAGACCATAGAAGAGGAAAAAAGTTTTGACTTTTATGAGGAAGAACTGCTAGGAGATATAGTAATATCATTAGAAAGAGCCGAAATGCAAGCTGCAGAATACGGCCATTCTTTTGAGCGGGAAGTAGGCTTTTTAGTAGTGCACGGCATATTGCATTTACTCGGATACGACCATGAACTTGACGAAGAAAGGACTGTCATGAGGCAGAAAGAAGAGGATATTTTAAAAACCTTGGATTTGACAAGAGGGATTTAATAATTATGAAAAAATCAAGGACTTTAAGTGAGAGTTTTTTTTATGCTATATCCGGAATCTTCTATGCTGTTAAGACCCAACGCAATATTAAAATACACTTTGTAGCTGCTGCACTGATAATTTTTTTTAGTTTTTTGCTAAAACTAAATAATATTGAACTTCTGATATTGGCACTGACAATTGCACTAGTGCTAACTGCTGAGATGATAAATACAGCAATAGAAATTGTAGTAGATATGTTTACCAAGGAATATCATCCTTTGGCGAAGGCGGCTAAAAATGTAGCTGCGGGAGCAGTGCTGATATCGGCTTTAAGTGCTGTGATAGTAGGCTATCTGATCTTTTATGACAAAATCGCAATATTGCTTAAGATATTAAAGCGTTAGTTAAATTAGGATGTAGGGGGTAAAGCATGACGTCTAAGGGTTGCTTAGCTGTTATATTGATTGTGACGCTGGCATTTGTTGTAGGCTGCAACAGTAGAGAAGTAGAAAATACCTCAGAGCCCTCAGAACCACAACACCAGGAAGAAATAATAGAGCCAGATGAAAGCCAAGTGGACATTCCAAAAGCAAAAAACCCGCTTACCGGAACAGATATGGATTTGCAATATGAAAATCAAAGGCCAATGGCTGTTATGATAGAAAATGAATACAATGCCAGGCCTCAATCAGGTCTTCAAAAGGCTGGAGTTGTATACGAAGTTTTAGCAGAAGGAGGCATAACCCGGTTTTTAGCTCTGTTCCTCGGAGAAACAGTTGATGAAATCGGTCCGGTGCGCAGTGGAAGACCATATTTTCTCGATTATGCTATGGAATATGACGGCATATACGTTCACTATGGAGCCAGCCCTCAATGTTATATTGATTTGAAACAGCTAAAAATCGATGCCATCGATGGAATATATGATAACGTAACCTTCTGGCGTGACAAGTCAAGAGCAGCTCCTCATAATGCATACACCAGTACGGAAAAAATTTTAAAAACCTGGGAAAAGCGAGGATTTCGTAGAGATACAGAGCTTACATTCTGGAATTTCAATACTGAGGAAAGCTTTAGCGGCGATATGGTATTGGAGGATTTTGAACTTGATTATTTCGGCAATTACACCGTTCGATATACATATGATCATGACAAAAAAGCGTATGAGCGTTTTATAAATGGGAAACCTCACACTGACAAAACCACCGGTGAGAGTATTTTTGTAAAAAATATAATTATAAGTTTTGCAAATACAAAGGTAATCGATGAGGTTGGAAGACTATCCATAAAGACTATAGACAGCGGAAATGGCTATTACATAAGTAACGGTTATTGTACAAATATAAAATGGCAGAAGGATTCAAGAACCGGGCAAACGAAATATACTTTTCAAGACGGCTCAAGTCTCGTTATAAATCCCGGCAATACATGGATTCAAATTTTGCCTCAGTGGGGCAAGTTTAGGTATGATTAACTCGGTGAAGGGGTAAGCATACATGGCTTTGTATAAAACAGATGCTATAGTTTTGGGTCATAGAAATTTGGGTGAAGCAGATAAAATCCTTACTCTTTTTTCACCTGATAGAGGTAAAATTCATGCCGTTGCGCGGGGTGTTCGCCGCCCCAGAAATCCCATACTTGCTGGAAGTCAACTGTTTTCTTATAGTAAATTTTTGATAGTGGAAGGTAGGAATCTGGATAGTATAAGCCAGTGTGAGATAAAGGAGTCCTTTTATAAAATACGTCAAAATCTTGAAAGTATGGCTTATGGCCTTTATTTTGCCGAGCTTCTCAGGGCTTCTACGCCTGTGGAAGATAAAAACCGTGAACTGTTCCGCTTTTTTTTAAAAACAATGTATCTACTCCAAGAGATGGAAGATAAGGAGATACTAAGTCGCATTTATGAAATAAAGCTCATGGCCATACAGGGTTTTGCACCGGAAGTTTTTGTCTGTGTTAATTGTGGACGAAAGGTTTCAGATAAAATATCTTTTAGCCCAGCTATGGGCGGGATTTTGTGTCACGACTGTAAAAAACAAGGTGCGGTAAGTATTACCCCGGACACTTTAAGTGTTTTACAAAAGATGTTGACGATGACCTATGAGGAACTAAAAGACATAACTTTGAATAAATATACTAGAGAACAGTTAAGTGAAATTTTAAGCCTTTTTATATCACATCAAATCGACCGAAAACTTAAAACTGTTGAGTTTATAAAAGACGTGAAAAAACTAAATATTAAAAGCGGCTTATAGTTAATGGGGGTGAACATGTTGGATCCCATACTTGAATCTTTTAAAGGCAAGGGAAAGTTAGTTTTAGCTTCTGTCATATTGTTCTCACTAGGCATCCTGGTAGGGTATTACATTTTTTTAAGCAATCCTGATTATGTGTTATCGAATATAGAAGAACTTTTAGGCAATATTTTAAAAATCGGTGAAGCCATGGAAAAGCGCAGTAAACTTCATGTGACAGGGTTAATATTTCAAAACAATGTAAAGGCGTTATTAGTCATCATGTTTGGCGGCATAGTCTTTGGCTTAATTACAGTATTTGGCATTTTTTTCAATGGTTTCATTATGGGCATAGTCATGGCGCTCACTTTTTACCAGGGTAAATCGATAATATTTTTCATAGCCAGCATACTGCCTCATGGTATAGCAGAAATGCCTGCACTAATTGGAGCTGGAGCCTTTGGTTTAAAAACAGGTTTAGATTTAATATTTCCGAAAGGTAAAAATCGAGTAGAATTATTAAAGGAGAATTTAAATAAGAATATTCTATCATTAGGGATTTTTGTGCCACTTCTTTTTATAGCAGCTGCAATTGAAGCAATAATCACACCTGTCGTAATAAAATTTTTTGGTTAAAAAAGAGGACTTTTTTGTGCTGTGTAGTATTTATATTATTTGGCAACCGGGGTCTGAAAGGAGTGATACCCTATTGAGTTAACATCGCGACAAGCTATGATTATCGACATAGTTAAAAAATACGAGCCCATTACTAGTGAACAAATTGCGGACAAGCTCAATATAACCAGATCGGCATTGCGACCTGATCTTGCCGTTTTAACTATGATAGGGGTCTTAGAGGCCAGACCTCGTGTTGGATACTTTTTCACCGGCAAAGTTCCCAAGAATCTTATTTCCGAGGCAATAAGGGATATAAAAGTTGACAAAATAAAAGCGGTTCCTTCAGTCATAACAGAAAGCACCTCTGTATACGATGCTATAGTTACTCTATTTTTAACAGATGTAGGAACTCTTTTTGTAATAGGTGAAGATGGATATTTATCTGGTCTTGTTTCACGCAAAGACCTTTTAAAAATAGCCATCGGCAATGCAGATATACATAAAATGCCGGTGGGGATGGTTATGACAAGGATGCCAAATATAATAACAGTAACACCAGAGGAAAGTGCTTATGATGCTGCAAAGAAAATTGTTGACCACCAGGTTGACGCATTGCCTGTAGTGAAACTAGTTCTTGAGGGCAATCGGCAAAGGTTTAAAATAGTTGGCAAAGTAACGAAGACTACCATTACCAAGTTATTTGTTGAAATGGGGCAGATTTAGAGAGGGGAAAGCATAGTGAGCGATAAAAACACTCATCCAATCGTATTTGCCGTTTCTGACTCAATTGGCGAAACCGCTGAATTAGTTATTCGGGCGGCTTTGGTCCAATTTAATTCCGAAGGAGTAGAAATTCGCAGGGTTCCTTATGTAACTGATAAAGAATATGTAGAAGATATTATTGAGGAAGCAAAAACCACAATAAATTGTGCCATTATATGTACTATTATACTGCCCGAAGTTCGAGAATATCTGCTAGACTTGGCAAGACAAAACGGCATTCCTATTGTGGATTTAATGGGACCAATGATGAATGTTTTTTCAAAAATGATGGAAATTAAGCCGCAATTACAGCCAGGCCTGGTTCACCGCACTGATGAAGATTATTTTAAAAAGATTGAGGCTATAGAATTTGCTCTCCAGTATGATGATGGTAAGGATCCCAGGGGACTGTCTCAAGCTGATGTAGTGCTCATAGGCGTGTCCAGAACATCTAAAACACCTCTAGCCTTATTTTTGGCACACAAACGATTAAAGGTTGCTAATCTTCGCTTGGTGCCGGAGGTTGCCCCACCAGAGGAATTGTTTAATCTTCCGGCCAGAAAGGTAATAGGGCTTACTATCAGTCCTGAAAAACTTTACGATATTCGCCAAGAAAGACTAAAGGCTTTAGGTCTTGGAACAGACGCTAATTATGCAAAGCATAGTAGAATTATGGAAGAAATTGAATATGCCGATAAGGTCATGGAAAAAATAGGTTGTATAAAGATCGATGTTTCCAACAAAGCAGTGGAAGAAATAGCTACTAATATTATAGATATCATAAGGAAAGGAGAAATGTAAAATGACGAAAAAATACGTCTACAGTTTTCGCGAAGGAAATGCGTCCATGCGAAGCTTATTGGGAGGAAAAGGTGCCAATTTGGCCGAAATGGTAAATATCGGCTTACCGGTTCCCATGGGCTTTACTGTGACTACTGAGGCCTGCTTAAAATACTACCAGGAAGGTGAAAAAATATCTGAAGAAATTCTTTCTCAGATTTTTGAAGCTCTCGAAAACCTGGAAAAGGAAATGGGCAAAAAGCTAGGTGATACCGAAGATCCCTTACTGGTATCTGTCAGGTCCGGTGCGGTCATATCAATGCCGGGTATGATGGATACAATATTAAACTTGGGCCTCAATGATGAAAGTGTGAAAGGTTTGGCGGCAAAAACCGGTAATGATCGCTTTGCCTATGATAGCTATCGAAGATTTATTCAGATGTTTGGAAATGTAGTTATGGAAGTTGAACATAACAGGTTCGAGGCAATAATCGAATCAGTAAAAGAAAAGAAAAATATTACTCTAGATACAGAAATGGATGCCGAAGGTTGGCAGGAAGTTATAAAACACTTTAAGGAAAAAGTAAAAGAAGAGACAGGCAGAGAATTTCCTCAAGATCCCAAAGAACAGCTTTTGATGGCAGTAGAGGCTGTTTTTAAATCTTGGAATAATCAGAGGGCTAAGGTTTACAGAAGAATAAATAAAATACCAGATGATTTGGGAACTGCTGTAAACGTGCAGACTATGGTATTTGGAAATAAGGGCAATGATAGCGGTACCGGTGTCGCATTTACCCGTAACCCATCTACAGGAGAAAATAAGATTTACGGTGAGTTCCTGTTAAATGCCCAGGGCGAAGACGTGGTTGCAGGTATTAGGACGCCCCAGAGCATAGACCAGCTGAAAGAAGTAATGCCCGATGTGTATGAACAATTTATTAATGTCTCCAACTTGCTGGAGAAGCATTACAAGGACATGCAGGACATTGAATTTACTATTGAGAACGGAAAATTATATCTCCTTCAGACCCGCAATGGAAAGAGAACGGCTCAATCTGCAGTTAAGATAGCTGTGGACTTGGTAAAAGAAGGTCTTATTGACAAAAAGGAGGCCGTACTCAGGGTTCCTGCAGACCAGCTTGAAAGCCTGCTTCACCGCAGAATAGACCCTGCTGCTAAAGCAGAAGCAGTAGCAAAAGGCCTGCCGGCTTCTCCAGGAGCAGCTTCAGGTATGGTAGTTTTCGATCCAGATGAAGCGGAAGCCATGGGCAAAGAAGGACAAAAGGTGATTTTGGTCAGAACAGAGACGACACCTGATGATATCCATGGAATTGTCCTAGCCCAGGGTGTTCTGACCAGTCGCGGCGGCATGACCAGCCACGCTGCTGTTGTTGCCAGAGGTATGGGCAAGCCCTGCGTATCCGGATGTGAAGCCGTAAGAATCGACTATGAGAAGGAAGAATTCCAGGTTGGAAATACAGTAGTTAAGAAAGGTGACATTATTTCAATAGATGGTTCTACAGGCCAAGTTTTCATTGGTGAAGTGCCAATGATAGATCCTGAGCTTTCTAATGAATTTAATGAAATTCTAAAATGGGCAGATGAAGTAAGAGTCCTTAAGGTAAGAGCAAACGCAGACACTCCTCATGATGCAAAACTTGCCCGCGAGTTTGGTGCAGAGGGCATCGGGCTTTGCAGAACTGAGCATATGTTCATGGCACAAGACAGACTGCCAATCGTTCAGCAAATGATTATGTCAGAAACCAAAGAAGAAAGAGAAGAGGCACTAGCTAAGCTGTTGCCCATTCAACAGGGAGATTTTGAAGGCATCTTCGAAGCCATGAGCGGATTGCCTGTAACAGTAAGACTCCTTGATCCGCCTCTGCATGAATTCTTGCCAAATGCAGAAGAACTAATAGTTGAAATCGAGAGACTAAAGAGTCAAGGCGCTTCTGAAGAATTGGCAGCTAAACAGGAGATGCTGAAAAAAGTTCGAGCACTAAGTGAAATGAACCCGATGCTTGGACTCAGGGGCTGCAGATTAGGTTTGCTCTATCCTGAAATCTATGAGATGCAGGTTAAAGCAATACTGAAAGCTGCATGCACTTTAGCAAAGCGCGGCATTAAGGCAATACCTGAAATCGAAATACCCCTAGTAGGTCATGAATTAGAGCTAAAAACCTTAAGAGAAATCGTAGAAAAGACTGCTGAAAAAGTATTCGAAGAAGAGGGAATAAGGGTTGAATACTTCATTGGAACAATGATTGAGCTTCCCAGAGCATGTCTTACTGCTGACGATATAGCTAAATCCGCAGATTTCTTCTCTTTCGGAACAAATGATTTAACACAGACTACCTTTGGGTTTAGCCGTGATGATGCCGAGGGCAAGATATTGCCACACTATCTAGAGCAGAAAATACTCACCGATTCTCCATTTATAGTTCTAGACAGAAAAGGTGTCGGCTCATTGATGAAGATGGCAGTAGAAAAAGGTCGTCAGGAAAAAGCCGATTTAGTAGTAGGTATTTGCGGTGAACATGGTGGAGAACCAAATTCTGTAGAGTTCTGCCATATGATAAATCTCGACTTCGTCAGCTGCTCACCATATAGAGTGCCTATTGCAAGACTTGCAGCCGCTCAAGCTCAGATTAAACATCCTAGAAACTAATTATAAGCATAAAAGGGTATTGTCTATTATCAAGGGACAGTACCCTTTTTCAGTTTACTAATGAGACGATTTTCGTCTCTTTTTTTATGATTTTAAAGGAAAAAGCAACTTATTTATAGAATATCTTTACGGATTTTAGCTGTTGTCGTTTGGAGGTGGCTGCAAGTGAATTTCCGCGAAAGACAAGAAGAGCTGGAAAAAAGCTATCTTTCACCGTATGCAGCCTTAAGCTCTAAAAGCAAAGGGCGGCAAAGATATGAAGACAAGTGCAGTGTCCGTACAGATTTTCAAAGAGACCGGGACAGAATACTGCATTCAAAAGCTTTTCGCCGATTAAAACATAAAACCCAGGTATTCATATCTCCCGAAGGAGACCACTACAGAACACGTCTCACCCATACTTTGGAAGTAGCGCAGATAGCGAGAACCATATCAAAAGCACTGAGATTAAACGAAGACTTAACTGAAGCTATAGCTTTAGGGCACGATTTGGGGCATACGCCCTTTGGCCATACCGGTGAACAAGTTTTGAACGATCTAATGAAAAATGGTTTTAGGCATGAAGAGCAAAGCCTTAGAGTAGTTGATGTTTTAGAACAAGGCAAGGGCCTTAACCTAACCTGGGAAGTCAGAGACGGCATAAAAAACCATACAACCAGAGGTAATCCCGCTACACTGGAAGGTCAGGTAGTTAAAATCTCAGATTGGATTGCATATATCAATCATGATATTGATGATGCCCAACGAGCAGGAATATTAGAACCGGAAGACCTGCCAGAAGACTTGATTAATATATTGGGAAGAAAACACGGCCAGCGCATTGATACCATGATTAAAGATGTTATTGTTACAAGCTTTGGTCAACCATTTATAAAAATGAGTGATGAGATATATGATGCAACACGAAAACTGCGAGAGTTCTTATTTAAAAATGTTTACGTAGGCTCGGCAGCAAAGGCTCAAGAAAATAAAGCCAAGATGATGTTGCGGCTTTTATTTGAACATTATACAAATCATCCTGATTCTCTGCCACCTGAATTTATAAAAATTTCAAAAGAGGAAAGTGTAGAAAGAGCAGTAGTAGACTATATAGCGGGCATGACAGATGTTTTTGCCATCAAAAAATTTCAAGATATCTATATGCCTTCATCTTGGCCTTTGGAAACCTGAAAAAATATCACTACATTTTATGGTACAAAAAGAAGGAATAATAGGGATTGACGTAGAATAATGTTATGTAAAGTTGAGGGGGGGGTAAAGAAATACTTTCTTGCGACGATAGCTCCTCATTTAGCTATGGGGAGATTTTTTTTAAGGCTTGGTGGTAAGATTGGGGTTTTATTCTGAAGAGATTATAAAAGAAGTACAGGATAGAGCTGATATATTAGAAGTAATATCAGAATACACATCCTTAAAAAAACGCGGCAATAGTTATATAGGTCTTTGCCCCTTTCATACTGAAAAGACTCCTTCGTTTAACGTTGATGTAGAAAAAAAGTTATTTTATTGTTTTGGGTGCGGCGTAGGTGGAAACGTATTTACATTTATTATGAATAAAGAAAACTTAAGTTTTCCCGATGCGGTAAAGTATTTAGCCGACAAATTTAACGTACCACTGCCTGAAAATATTAATAACAAATTATCCCAGGAATTTCGGGAAAGACGCGAGTATCTTAAAATAAACCGATTAGCGGCAAAATACTTTAATTATTGCTTATTTCACACCCGTGAAGGTTATAAAGCCTTGGCTTATATAAAAAAACGAGGATTGACACAAGATACAATTGATAATTTTTATCTCGGATATGCACCATCATCTTGGGATGGTCTTATAAAATTTTCTCGAAAATACGGTATATCCCCGCAAACTTTGGAAAAAGTGGGCCTTGCGGTGGCACGTAAAGATAAAAAGGGATATTATGACAGATTTAGAAATAGAATAATGTTTCCTATAGAAGATGTGACCAAAAACATTATTGGATTCGGCGGGCGAGCACTTGATGATTCAGTGCCGAAATATTTAAATTCTCCGGAAACACCGTTGTTTTCAAAAGGGGACAATTTATACGCTCTTTCCAAAATAAAAAAGGATCCCGCCTTAGATATTATCGTAGTAGAAGGATATATGGATTGCATAACACTACATCAGCATGGGTTTAAACAAACAGTAGCTTCGCTTGGAACAGCACTTACAAAAAACCAAGCAAGACTCCTGAAAAGGTATACAGATACAGTTATACTCTCTTATGATGCCGATGAGGCAGGTCAAGCTGCAACGGAAAGAGGAATGGACATTTTAGCACAGGAAGGCCTTAAAGTAAAAATTCTAAGTTTGCCGAAAGGAAAAGACCCTGATGAAATAATAAAAGAACAGGGTGCAGAGTTTTTTCAAAAACTACTGACTGCCTCTTCTGATTTGACGAGCTACAAACTTAAAAAAGCAAGGCAAGGTATAAATATTGGGACACCTGATGGAAAACTCGAATACATCAAAAAAGCTCTAGACATTTTAGCCGATATTGACAATGAAACGGAACTTGAAATATACATAAAAAATTTGGCGCAGGAACTTGAGCTTTCGCCTCAAGCCATTAAAAAAGAAGTCTATAGAAATAAATTGGCAAACAATGGATTAAAGTATAAAAATAGCCAAATAAGATATAATAATAAAGAATTTAAGAAAATACCTGAGGTAACAGGATTTTATAAAGCCGAGAGGAAATTGTTAAAATTAATCCTTGATGATAAATCCATACGGAAGGAATTAGAAGATCAAATTGATGAAAGGTATTTTACAAATAGCAGAACGCAGAAAGTTGCTGAAGTCGTCTTTAAAAAGATTAATCAGGATAAGGATATAGATGTTTCTTATTTGTTTAATTTTCTAGATGAAGAAGGTCGTGACGAATTTTTATCTATAATGTCTGAACAGGTGGACGTAAAAGATCATGACTTTATATATAGTCTTGTGACAAAAGTAAAGGAAGGCTATTTAAAGGCGGCTATTGCCAATATAAGAAAACAGCTCAGACAGGCTGAAATATTAGGAAATAGAGGGGAGATCAACGATCTTTTGAATATTTACCAACAACTTAAATCTGAAATGGATGAATTAGTTTCACAGACTACTCCGGGGAAGGAGGGAGCATAAATGGCAAAAAAGGATATGCAAAAAAAACACACTAAAAGTTCAACACAAGATAAAATGAAAGCGGTAAAAGAACTTATCGAAAAAGGCAAAAAAACCGGTATGCTTACTTACTCAGAAATTATGGATGCTTTAGATGAAATAGAGGATCTGGATGCCGATCAGATTGATAAGATATACGAATCCTTTGAAGAAATGGGCATTGAAGTGATAAATGATAACGAAGAAATCCCTGAAGAAGTTAACTTAGATGAAGAAATTGACCTTTCCATTCCTGAAGGGATTGCCATTGATGATCCAGTCAGGATGTATTTAAAAGAAATAGGCAAGGTTCCTCTTCTTTCCGCTGAGGAGGAAATAGAACTTTCGAAACGAATAGAGAAAGGCGATAAAGAAGCTAAGCGAAAACTTGCGGAAGCTAATCTGCGTTTGGTAGTTAGCATCGCAAAAAAATATGTAGGTAGAGGAATGCTTTTCTTGGACCTTATTCAAGAAGGCAACCTTGGTCTAATGAAGGCTGTGGAAAAATTCGATTATCGCAAAGGATACAAATTTAGCACTTACGCGACTTGGTGGATTAGACAGGCCATCACTCGGGCTATTGCAGATCAAGCAAGAACTATAAGAATTCCTGTTCACATGGTAGAAACTATTAACAAACTTATTCGCGTGCAAAGACAATTATTGCAAGAGCTTGGCCGTGATCCGCTCCCGGAAGAAATTGCTGAAGAGATGGACTTGACCGTTGAAAAAGTTAGAGAAATAATGAAAATTGCTCAAGAACCCGTTTCCTTAGCTACGCCCATTGGTGAGGAAGAAGACAGCTTTCTTGGAGATTTTATTCCGGATGATGAAGCATTGGCACCTGCGGATGCTGCTGCATATCTGCTTTTAAAAGAGCAGTTGGAAGATGTATTAGAGACACTTACACCGAGAGAGGAAAAAGTTTTAAGGCTCAGATTCGGCCTAGATGACGGGCGCCCCAGGACACTTGAAGAAGTTGGGCAGGTTTTTGGAGTGACGCGGGAAAGGATTAGGCAGATTGAAGCTAAAGCATTGAGAAAGCTGCGCCATCCCAGCCGCAGTAAAAAACTTAAAGATTTTCTAGAATAAATAAATAGTGGGGATTTTTCTCCACTATTTTGTTTAATAAAACGAGGTTGCGAAACAAATGAAATTGGGAAATAGATTACAGTTGATAGCATCAAAGATTGAAAAAGGATCTACGGTAGTAGATATAGGAACGGATCATGCTCATCTGCCTATTTATTTAGTCAATAAAGGTCTATCTAAGAAAGTTATTGCTACTGAAATACTTTCTGGACCTTTTGAAAAGGCTTGGAAAAACATAAAAAAATTTGGCTGTCAAAACTATATTGACCTGAGGCTGGGTTCAGGCCTTAAGCCCATAAAACCCGGTGAAGGTGATATAGCAGTTATAGCAGGTATGGGCGCAATTAATATTGTCCAAATTATATCTGAGTCGAGGGAGACTGCTGATTCGTTTAAAAAACTTATACTGCAACCCATGAGGAACCAGGCCAAGTTGAGAGAATTTTTACTTACGGCGGGTTATCAAATCATAGATGAAGATGTGACAATGGAAGCTAATAAATTTTATGAAGTTATAGTGGCAAAAAAGGGAATACGTAAGGCTTTTGACGAAATTGACATATTAGTTGGGCCGGTGTTAAGAAATAAAAAATCATCTGTCATTTACGAGTATATAAACTACAGAATAAGAAAATTAGAAAATATAATAAGAGGACTAGAGATTTCTCAATCAGGTAAAAAGTTGATTTTGGAGCAAAAAAAGCATCTCGATGCCTTAAAGGAGGTCTTAAGATGATTTCATGTCAGACCTTAGTTCAAATATTAGAAAAATGGGCTCCTAAAAAACTTGCAATGGATTGGGACAACCCCGGCCTTGCTATAGGAGATCTTTCCGGTGAAGTCTCAAAAGTCCTATTAACACTTACAGTTACTTCTGAAACTGTAGAATTTGCAGCAAAAAACTCATGCGAAATGATAATTTCACATCATCCGCTAATTTTTAAACCGTTGAAGTCTTTAAAAAAAGATACGCCCCTTGGGAAAATTGTATATAAAGCAATCAAAAACGATATAGTTATTTACTCCCTACATACAAATATGGATATAGCCAGCGGTGGCATAAACGATATATTAGCTAATTTGTTAAATCTAGAGCAAATTCAGGTATTAAAGCCCACTTATCGTGAGAAGTTAAATAAGCTTGTGGTTTTTGTACCAAGAGGTTATGAAGATGCAGTAAGAAATGCCATATGTGAAGCCGGTGCGGGCCACATAGGAAATTACAGCCACTGCACTTTTAATGCTGATGGTTTTGGCACATTTAAGCCCCTTGAAGGTACAAATCCTTTTATCGGTGAGCTCAATAAACTGGAAAAAGCCGATGAGATTAGAATTGAAACCATTGTACCTGAAAGTCTTCTGAGAAAGGTCATAAGTGCAATGCTAAAAGTTCATCCATATGAAGAAGTAGCGTATGACATCTATCCTATAAACAATTCCGGCAAAGAATTTGGCCTCGGACGTATGGGATATGCTAGAGAACCTGTTAAATTAAGGGAATTTTGTGAGATAGTGAAACAAAAGTTAAGCTTATCTCACATCAGGGCAGTGGGAGATTTAAATAAGAGCGTTTCTAAAATCGCCGTATGCGGAGGTGCTGGCGGTGATTTAATCTATGACGCTGCATTTTTCGGTGCTGATGTTCTGGTAACCGGCGATGTTAAATACCATGAAGCCCTTGATGCTAAGGAATTAGGTCTTGCAGTAATTGACGCAGGCCATTTTGCCACAGAAAACATTTTGCTACCTGTGCTAAAAGAGCATCTTGAAGAGCAAACAAAACTTTTGCGCAAACAAGTGGAAATTTCCATATATAAAGACAAGGATCCTTTTGTAATAATATGAGAATAGGCTTTTGTCCTGTTCTCTTTTTATTTTTTTTAGGGAGTGAGACAATGTTACAAGAAGAGTTGAGTAATCTTTACAAATTACAGGAAATGCAAAATAGGTTTGAGCTTTTAAAACAAAGATTAAAAAATCATCCCGAATCAAAAGACCTATATCGGCTAAAAAAAGATGCAGATGAAATGGAAACAAGGCTACAGGAAAAAAATAAACGCATACACATACTAGAAAAGGAATTACATCAGATGGAACGAATCATAGATGATTCTTATTCTTCTATTAAACAGGTTGACCAAAGAATTTACAGCGGTCAAGTAACTACCGTTAAAGAATTAAAGATTCTTGAAGAAAAGCGCAAAACAGCACACCTAAAAGTCGAGGAATATGAGGAAAAGGCGCTTATGATAATGGAAGAATTAGACTACTTAAAAACTAGCCTTCCTCAAGAAGTGGAACTGGCAAATCAAAAGAAGGCTCAATATAAAGAAAAACAATTGAAAATCAAGCAGGAAATTGATAAAATAAAAACTGAATTAGACTTACTACAAATACAGCTACAACAACTTGAGGCAAGTATTTCTCCGGAGCTATTAGAAAAGTTCTACAAAATAAAAAGATTTAAACGCAATCCTGTTGCGTTGATTTCTGATGGAAAATGCAGCGGATGTATGGTTGAGGTATCAGTTATGGTGGCTTTGGAAGCTAAGCAATACAAAACCATAGTCTGCTGTGAAAATTGCGGGAGAATACTTGTGTAGCAACTAAAGATGGGAGGCCTTATGAGCAAAGTTATAGTTTATACTGATGGTGCTTCCAGGGGGAATCCTGGACATGCCGGCATTGGAATTGTGTTTGTAGATGAAAAAGGCAATGTTTTAAACGAAATTAGTGAATACATAGGAGAAACCACAAATAACATCGCTGAATACACAGCTTTAGTCACTGCTTTGAAGAATGCCCTGGAAATGAATTTTGACGAAATTGAAGTGATATCAGACAGTGAACTTATGGTCAAGCAAATAAACGGCGAATACCAAGTGAAAAATCAGGGACTTAAACCTCTTTACACAGAAGCATGTGAATTATTGAAGGAATTTAAAAATTATACAGTAAGACATGTTAAACGAGAGCACAACCAAAAAGCCGACGATTTAGCTAATCGTGGCATAGACGAAGCTCTTGATGAAGAGATGTATGCGTAAAAATTGCCAATCAATGTGGCCTTGACAATAAAGTCATATATGTTATAATACAATCCTAATAAAAAAGATATGCAATTGAGCAAATCAGATGGTCGCGGGCATTTTGTGTCCGAGGAAAGTCCGAGCTCCGTAGGGCAGGGTGCTGGGTAATACCCAGTGAGGGTGACCTCAAGGAAAGTGCAACAGAAATATACCGCCTAACAGATGCTCTAGCATTTGTTATGGTAAGGGTGGAAAGGTGAGGTAAGAGCTCACCAGCGGGATGGCGACTTCCCGGCTCTGTAAACCCCACCTGGAGCAAGACCAAATAGGGGAGCTTATACGGCGGCCCGTCGTGCTCCCGGGTATGGTCGCTTGAGGTGTCAGGCAACTGGCATCCTAGATAGATGACCATCTAATACAGAACTCGGCTTATAGATTTGCTCATTTAAAACCCTTAGCATCAGCCTTTAGAGCTGATGTTTTTTGCTTTTTGTTCGGTCTTTTTGCACACATTTCCCGTTTTGTCAGGAGGGCTTGCTTTAAGTAGATAGCAGCCTGTTTATATTTTCCTTCTTGTGAAAATTTGGTAAACAATTCTGCTTTCTCACCAAAACTTTAGCCAATGAATGGGCAAAGTACAACCTAAACGTAAATGCTATTATGTGGTAGAATAAAATCAGGCTTTCACTGATATGGACTATGTAGATACCTTAAATTTACTATAAATTTAAATATAAGATAAGTTTTGCGCTACAGTATTTTTACACAAAACCCGCTCTTTAGCCTACAGGAGCGGGTTTTATGTACGTAGTATTGCGTTTTTACAAAAGTATAAAATCTAGACAGCAAATGACTAAATTTGTTATAATAAAAGCAAATATTTAGTTTTTTGGCAAAATACTTACTTTGCCAATGGGGGGATTATATTTGCCAATACAAGTGGTTACCTTTGGTGATTTTGATATAAAGATAAATGATAAATCTGTATTAAGGAAGAGCAGTAGGGCGAGCAAAAATCTAGAGCTGCTTAAATATTTTATTACATATAGGAATAAAAAACTAGTGCCAGAAACCATAGTTGAAGCTCTATGGAAGGGAAATGAAATTTTTGACCCAAAAAATGTTTTAAGGACTCAAGTATTTAGACTAAAGCGAAATATGGAAAAAATGGGTTTAATGAGTGATAATGCCGTTCAGAGTGAATTTTACCTTTCTTTTGAAAACGGCTTTTACATTTTTGAAACTGGCGCAAACTGCATAATAGACATGGACATTTTTGAAGAAAAGATAAAATTTGCTGATTCAGTAAAAGACACCGATATTGGACAGGCTATACAAAAATACAGTGAGGCATTGGAACTTTATAAAGGGCAATATCTGGCAGAAAACCCTTACAGCGAGTGGGTGTATCCTATCAGAATTCGATATCATCGGTTATACGTTCATGCGGTTTTAAACTTGATGGAACTTTTAATGGCTGAAAAGCGGTATAGCGAAATAGTTCAGATTTACGAGAAAGCTTCACTTCTTGAGCCATATGAGGAAGGAATACATATTTATTTTTTGGAAGCTCTTATCGAGTTAGAACAGTTTAAAAGTGCTTTAAGCCATTACAATTATATTACCAGTAAGATGTATCAGGAATTTTATATTGAGCCCACGCCGGCATTGAGAAATATATATAAGAGGATTACCGCAGACCATAGCGAAAACCGAATTGCAGATCTTTTGTCCTTGGGCAGGGATTTAGCTGAAGATGACAAAATGGAAGGTGCTCTATATTGTGAATTGGACTACTTCAAAAGCATATTCAACTTTGAGAGAAGGCAAAGCCTCAGAACGGATTCTAATAAGTTTTTAGGGCTTATTTCGATTATAGCCAACAGAGCAAATATTTCAAAGCAAGATAGAGAACAAGCGGTAAAGAGTTTAGAGCAACTGCTTTTTAATTGCCTGAGAAAAGGTGATGTTTTTTGCCGCTGGAATCCTTCGCAGATTCTGCTGCTGCTCACAAATTTATCTGAATCAAATCTTAGCCTAATCCAAAATAGAATACAAAGCAAATTCAAAAAAACTATAGCTGCTGACAAGTTTGCAATAAAAATTGATTTTCAGCATATCACCGCATCAGATCCTTTTACTTAATCTTACTTAGACGCTAAAACCGGTAAAACCGGTTTTTTTTATTTTTGTGAAATCCAAATGACATTCAAATGAAATTCAAATAAAACTGTAACGTTCACTTAATATAACTGTATTGTGACTGAAAAGAAATAATGAATTGTTAAAATAAACCAAAAAGAATAATCATTTTTTCATTATATCCCTATGGGGAGGATATTATGAGAAAAGCCAAGTTATCACAAGAAGAAAAAGCATATTCGGAGTTGCCCTGTACATTTGTTATAAAGGTAATCCATGCCGAAAGAAATACAATTCAGGGATACATACAATGGTTAGAAAGGGAAAAAACCGTGGCTTTTCGCAGTTATATGGAGCTTTTGCATTTAACTCAAGACGCCTTACAAAATGTGGAAAAAGGATTAGTTGACTTTAGATACTGGGAAGTATAAGGCTGGTTTATAACTTGGTATAAAGTTGGCGGCTACCCACTGTTAATCTGGTAAAGCGTAAAGGCATTAAAGAGGGTGATGATTTGGAAAAAAACAAAAAACCAGAACATATAAAGAGTGTAAAATCAGTATTTAAAGGTGCTGTGCGAAATACCACAATTCTTGTAATGTCTACAGCGCTTGTAACATACCCGTTAGATTTAAAATATATAAATGCGTATTTTACCGATAGGATTGTTTACAGTGAAGATGGCCGCATTTCCGGAAAGAGAACAGTTACCACAATGAGTAACGGTGTAGTGGAACTGTATTTTGATATTCATACATTTAACGATCTTAAAGTGGATTTTAACGTACAATTTGTCGACGATATTTTAATAGCTGAAATGAGTCTTCCCGATGATTGTGGGTTTAACGCGGAAGATATTATGATAGATTCTTTAGAACTTACTTATGATAATGAAATAATAGGTATTAGTCCAATAGAAGTGCAAACAAGTGGAAGACACTTACAACTAAAATATGATTGGAGGAAAATAGCAGCTTTCATTGATATAGATGACTACACTCCGGCTTTTGACATATCCGGAAAAGGCCGCGGAATGGGTAAGAGCGGTTTGGGAGAAAAATTTATCTTTAGAGGTTCCGGGAGGACACCTGATTTACAGAGAGAATTTTTCGAACAAATGAAAGACTCTTTCTATGTGGATGGTCTATTAAATATAACAGTGCCTATGGCCGAGGAGGGACAACAGGTATATTCATACACGTTTTATTTAGATGGCAAAGAGGTTCCCGCTGATGAGATCGAATGGGAGCTGTTATCTCAAATTAGCGGTGTAAGGCTTGAAGCAGGAAAACTCATTGTAGAAAGCGGCGCTGGTGACGGACCTATAATCATTAGAGCTACACTTAAATCCAATAGATATTTCAAATACGAATTACAAGTAGAGTTAGTAAAAGTTGAAGAAGAAATTCAAGAAATTATCGAAGAAATACCAGAAAATCCGGAAGAAGTTCCTGAAGACAACATTGAAGGCGAACAGCCTGAAGAGCCGGGATTAGACCCGGTAGATCAAGATAAAGAAGATGTAAACCTGCCATCAGATCCTGCTGATGACAAACTAAGTGATGATAAAGACGATGAAGATAATAGCGAAGGCGACAACAATGATGAGGAAACAGATACAGAGAACGAAGGTGAAAATGAGGTCAGTGACGATGAGGCCGATAAAGACAAAGACGAAGATGAACCAGATCCAGAAAACGAGGAGGCAGGCGACGAAGACAATAACACAGATAATGAAGATAATGGCAAAGACCAAAATGATAATTCTTCAGGCGATAACCCAAATGATATAGATGAACCAGAGGAAGACAATACGGGCGAAGACGAAGAAACGGTCGAAGTAGGGGAAGAAGATGAAAGTTCAGACAGATATGAAAATGGCGAAGGTAAAAAAGATGAAGCTAATACGGGTCCTTCAGAGACTACAGAAGATGAAGAAACTGCAGAAAATGAAAATTTAGATAATGGGGACCCAGATGGTAATATTGGGGAAAATCAAGAGGAAAATTCCACTGATGAGGAACCCGTTAAGAATCCATCAGAAAATGGCCATGAAAGTTACGAAAGCAATTTTGAAAAAGGAGATAAGAGTTCTGTTGAAAGTAATAACGATAAAAATGCAGACAGCGTTAATAAAGGTGTAGAAGAGGAAGTATATACTGATGAATAATATGGCAAAGTTAAAAACTTGGATATTTTAGGAGGAACTATGATAGAGCAAAAAGCTTATAAAGAAGAAAACACAATGCGCAAAAGCAAAGGTAATTTCTTATTAGGTTTTAGAAAAGTTTTAGAAAAAATATTTTTTGTTATCACTCTTATAATTGTAGCAATTTTAGTTTTTTCACTGGTATCTGCGAAAATATCAGGAGGACCTCCCCGAGTAGCAGGTCATTATATGTATATAGTTCTAAGCGGCAGCATGAAGCCTGCGTTTGATACGGGCAGTTTAGTGTTTGTAAAGCCTATAAGCGCAGAGATGATTAAAGAGGGAGACATCATAACATACAGAGGATTAGGAGTAGGGAAACAATTGATAAGCCACAGGGCAGTAGCTATTGATAACACAGATGGTGATATTCAAATTACAACAAAAGGTGATGCAAATAATGCCATTGATCCGAATCCTGTAACAACTGAAAACTTAGTGGGAAAAGTAGTTTTGGCCATACCTTACTTAGGATATTTTATACATTTTACCCAGACAAAACTTGGCTTGATTATTTTGATTCTCATACCAGCAGCAATACTGCTCATCTTTGAAGTTATAAACCTTTACAATAATGTTGGAGCAATGAAGAAAGAAAAGGCAGTTCAAAAGGACTCTCAGAGTAAAGCTTAGTTAAAGTGATAGGTTGTTTATGGAAGGATGAATGAAAAATGAAACTGAAAATCTTAATATCCTTTATGGTTTTTGCTTTAATAGGACTGCTTGTAAGTGGAAATACGATAGCCTATTTCACAGATACAGTAAAAGAAGAGCTGGTAAAATTTGTTTCCGGTACTGTTGAAATTAAATTTAATGGTCAACATTTAGTAAATACAGATGATCCTTTTGCTGTAAATAGAAGTATATCCTGGTCTATTAAAAATACAGGTACAAACGATGTATTCCTCCGTGCAAAAGTTATTACAAATGCTGGTGAGAATGTAGAATTTATAGTAACTGACAATGATTGGGAAAAAGGCAATGATGAATATTTCTATTATAGCAAAGTAGTAGAAAAGGGTGATTCAGTGAATTTCCCCCTGAATGTAAACTTTGATGACATTTGGGATTCCACTACTTTAATGATTGATTTAGAGGTGCAGGCGATCCAAGCATCAAATGATGCAAGGAAGCAATATTGGCATTGGCCAGAAAGCTGATGAATTAAATAAAGAATATTTGAAGGGAGTGATTGCCAAAAAATTCTCAAAAAATTAAATAAAATGGGGGCTTAAGTTTACACATCGCAATTTTAAAGAATCCATTATTACCTTGATTTGAAAAAGGCAAACCTGTCGAAAGGCAGGGGCGCAAAGCTATAGGGCCTTTCTAGAAATAGAATGGCAGCCTGGCCGCCGATTATTAAAAAGAAAAATTTTAAAATCGGGAGGCAAAGTAATATGAAAAAGAGAATTATGATGAGTGTTTTGGTAATTGCTTTGGCTGCAGCATTAATTGCTGGAGCTACACAGGCATGGTTTACAGACCAAGCAGATGTGCCTGAAGCTAAATTTACTGCAGGAACGGTTTTAGTAAATGCTGAAGAAGGGAAACCAACTTTTATTACAGGCAAGTTTGACAATGTTAATCCTGAAGATTGCTTTAAAGTTACATGGTTAATTAAAAATGTAGGAACAAAAAATGCACAAATAAGAGTTAAACTCGATAAGATATGGGAATCCAAGGCAAATGAAGTTGACGGATTATTTGATAAAATAAAAGAGGATACCCGAATAGAGTTCGCTGATATAGATGCTCTTAATGCGCATCTAAATGCTTTAGAAAATGATCCAGCGAAGTATATTGTTTCCTATTTGCCTGCAAAAAACAGCGGTTGGGAAATATATGATAAAGATGGCGAAATATGGCTTTACTATACCCAGGGCCCGTTACATGGAACATATTATAAAGATGATCCTAACATAGAGTATAAGCCTGATGTTGAACTGCCCTTAGTAGTGTACTTTGACGGCGAAAGAATGGATAATAGATACATGAGGGCGAACTTCATATTATCAGGATATGTAGAAGCAATCCAGGCTTCACATGATGCACCAACAGAAGTTTGGAAAGATGCATGGAGTGATGTAACAGATCCTGATTATACGCCTGAAGGTTTAGCAGCAATATATAAGGAAAAAGTTCAAGAAACGCCCTGCTGGACAGGCAAAAACGAGGATGATAACGGAGACGACAGAGATGGCGAAATAGATAGCTATGATTTTAATGGAAATGGTGAAACAAGGAATTATTCAGAAGGAAAACATTACAAAAAATATTATACCGAAGTAACTATAAATTATAACTTTACTAATGTTAAAGATGGAAGTTTTGACTATAGTGGAACCAAAAACGTAACATTTAAAGTGGTATTAGACAATCATCCAAACCCTGCCTTTGGAACTCGTATAGAATATCCGGAACAAAATATAACATTTGAAGATGGTGCGGCAAGCGGAACTTTCAGTTTTGTATTTGAAAGAGGAAACCAAGAAGCTGGATATAATTTCTTCGAAGTAACAGTAGAAAAAATCGAATAAAATATAGTGGCATTTCTGAACCAATGATGCCAACACCTAAGTTAAAAAGTTGTTAAATATAAATAACAATTCTTGCTTAAGAATACAAATGGGCGGTGTAACGCCGCCCTTTCTCCCAAAGAAAATTCAAGCCTCTAGGGCTTTTTTCAAAGATAAAGAAGGTTCCTTAGTATTATCCGCCAAGGAGGGTAGATGAAATGATTGAAAGAATACTGAGGATAATAGTCCTGGTAGTCATTATAAGTTTTGTTATTGTAAAAGTTCCCGGTATAGCTTTAGGTGAACCTGGTTTTATCATAAATAATGATAACGGTCTGGTGATCCACGTTCCGGAAAAGACTGTGGATACTGGAAATCTAAACCCCGGGGACAAGAAAAGTTCCAGCTTAAAACTTAAAAATACCAGTTCAAGCAGTTTAACCGTATATATAAGGACAAATATTATAAGCGAGACATCTCCCAGAGGCGGTTACTTGGCAGATGTAATGACGCTTACCATAAAAGATAAAGACGGTGATAAGGTCATTTGCGATGGTACTTTTAGATCCGTTGCAAATGAAGGAAATGTTTTAATCGGAGACATGGCGCCGGGAAACGAGAAGACCATCTACTTCTTTGCGGATTTACCTAAGGAAACCGGAAATGATTATCAGGGGGCTTCACTAAAAGTAAATTGGACTTTCACTACAGAAAGTACCGGTGGCGGCGGAGATGATGGTGGAGACCGAGATGACGATGACGAACCAGCGCCGCCCATAGAAATAGAAGAAGAGCCTATACCCGAAGGGGAACCTGAACCGCCTGTTCCTACGGAACCTGAGCCGGAACCAGATCCGGATGTGCAAATTATGGAAATTCCTGAGGAGGAAGTTCCAGTTGGCGCGCCAGATATGCCAGAGACAGGCGAAGGTGTACACTACCCGTACTATGTTGTTGGTGCCTTTGCCATTTTGGCAGGGATAGGTCTTATTAGGAAAAAAAGGTTTTGAACGTTTAAGTTGTAGAAAGGGTTTTGGGGTTTTTTAAAGGACTAATTTTTATAGTGCAGGCTAAAAATATCCACTTTACTCCTTAAATTTGCCTGGAGTATACACAAGGTATAATCCAGGTCTTTTTTTTAAAGGTGGCGATAAAATTGAAAAAATCATTAGGCATATTACTTATAATCCTTGGAATCATTACTATTTCCTATCCAAAGCTAAGAGAGGCATATTTTGACTACCAGCAAAAAAAGTTGCTTGAGACATTGACCCAAAGTTGGGAAAATCTTGATGAGTACTATAATGGTGTTGAACAAAATCCAGAGGACGAACATTCCCCAATTGAAGATGAAAATAAAGCAGAAAATGACAGTGACTACCTTGCTAAATATATTGAAACTCACATGGAAGGCATATTGAAAATAGAAAAAATAGCCCTCGAACTGCCAATTCTTAAAGGGGCAACCAAAACTAATCTCAACATATCCGCTGCCAGCATTGAGGGCACCGGAAGTCCGGGTCAGGTGGGCAATTACTGTATTTCTGCTCACAGGGGCCGCAGTTACGGCAGGCTGTTTAATCGGTTGGACGAACTAGAAAAGGGCGATCTAGTGCAGATTTTACAACAAAATATCACATATACCTATGAGGTGATCGAAAAATTTTTAGTGGAAGCAAAAGATACCTGGGTGCTAATGCCTGAAAAAGGTCAAAAGCACCTGACACTTATAACCTGTGATTACAGCCGAAAACCTTACCCCAGGCTTATTGTTAAAGCAAGGTTACTTGATGAAAAACAATAATCTGCTGCAAAAAAAGGAGAAAAATGTAGAAATATAATAATAATCTACAATCATTGGCTTTTGTTAATGTGTACAAATAATGGTAAAATTAATACAAATATAGATTGTAAAAAGTTTGTAAAATAAAGTTAAAAATAAACTTTCAAGCGATAAAGGCAAACCCGTGGAAACGCGGGGGCGCAAAGCTATAGGGCCTTTCTATTTATACAAATAGAATGGCAGCCAGCTGCCGAAAGGAGAGTTTATTTTTTGGTAAAGAGGGTCTTCAGTTTAATTGTATTTTTGGTATTTGTAGTATTGTCAATTGGACAAGCCTGGGCTGGTTCCTCGGATATTTTTGACCTTACAAATATACACCAGGGAATAGTGAGGATAAACTATCCTTTAAAAAATAATAATAAGATAAAAGTCATGATTCAAAAGGACGGCGTTGCCTACTATTACGATGTAAAGACTGATAGAGATGCTTTTCCTCTGCAAATGGGATCTGGGTCGTATCAGCTGTCGCTTTTGGAAAACATCAAAGACAACAAGTATGAGATAAAAAGCAGTATAAACGTAAATGTTAAGCTAAAGGACGACAAAATATCATTTTTGCAGTCAGCTAGCCCTGTTTACTGGCAAAGAGATGGTGAAGTGGCCAAAATAGCAGAAAAACTTACGAAGAATTTAGATACTGATGAACAGAAGGCATATGCCATATATGATTACATAATAAAATACATCAAGTATGATAAAGATAAAATAACCAGTTTAAGCACCGATTATGTACCAATGGTGGAGGAAATCCTTTCTTCAGGGAAGGGTATATGTTTTGATTATGCTGCTTTATACGCTGCCATGCTGCGCAGCATAGATATCCCGACGAAACTGGTGAAAGGATATAAAAGAGATATCGACACCTATCATGCTTGGAACGAAGTATATTTGCAAGATCAAGGCTGGGTAACAATAGATACAGCCTATGATGCTGTCATGCTTGAATATGGGACAAGCCTCACATTTTATAAAGACATCAGTGAATACAGCAAAGAAAAAGAATATTAAATAGTACAGTAGAGAAGATGGTCTTGGTTTGTTGGCTTTAAAGCTAGCACCAAGACTTTTTTTTACAAAAACTTTCTTTATGTAAGTCAACATATATGTTAAAATACTACTGCACAAAACTTTTACTGTAACATGGGAGAGGATACATTTGAATGCTCAAATACATACATTTCGCGTTTTTGATAAAAATTTTGTTCTCGATGTAAATAGCGGGTCCGTCCTTCAGTTAGATGATTTGGCTTTTGATATTCTGAAAAACTTTGACTTAGATTCGAGGGAAAAAGTCCTTGAAAGACTTAAGTCAAAATACCCTGAATCACAAATATTAGAAGCTCTTGACGAAATTCAAGCATTAAAAGACAATGGCTATCTCTTTACCGAAATAAATGTGGATCCGATTTTAGATAAATTAGAAAATAGAAATTATGTAAAAGCGCTATGCCTTAACGTTGCCCATGATTGTAATTTGCGGTGCAAATATTGCTTTGCCGCAAAGGGCGATTATCGCGGAAAACGTGAATTGATGAGTGCTCAAGTAGGAAAAAAGGCTGTAGATTTTTTGATAAAAAATTCAGGGAATATGAGGAATGTGGAAATTGATTTTTTTGGCGGCGAACCCCTTATGGCAGTGGAAACGGTAAAAGAGGTAATTTCTTATGCAAAGGAGCTGGAGAAGACTCACAATAAAAAATTCCATTTTACCATTACCACAAATGCTCTAATACTTAACGATGACCTTATAAAGTATCTGCATGAACATATGGATAATATTGTATTGAGCCTTGATGGAAGAAAAGAAGTAAATGATTTTATTCGTGTAAGAGCTGATGGCAGAGGCTCTTATGATGATATAGTTGCCAACATAAAAAAAGTAGTAGAATTGAGAGAAAGAGATAATAAGGATTATTATGTGCGCGGCACATTCACCAAACACAATTTGGATTTTGCCAAAGATGTTTTTCATTTGGCTGATCTTGGATTTAGAGAAATTTCCATCGAACCGGTAGTGGGAAAAGATGGGGATTACTTATTAGAAGAAGAGGATTTGCCGGTGCTTTTTGAGCAGTATGGCCATATAGCCGCGGAATACATCAAGCGAAAAGCTTCAGCTCAAAAAACCTTTAGGTTTTATCATTTTAACATAGATATATATCATGGTCCCTGCATATATAAAAGATTGTGGGCATGTGGAGCGGGCAGAGATTATTTAGCCGTAACACCATCTGGTGATATATACCCATGTCACCAATTTATAGGTCAAAAACAGTTTCTAATGGGAAACGTATTTGGCAATGAACTTAACCAAGAAGTAATAAACGTTTTGAGACACACACATGTTTTTTCAAAAGAAGAATGTCCTACTTGTTGGGCTAGATTCTTCTGTAGCGGCGGATGCAATGCAAATAATTTTTTAATAAATGGTGATTTAAAAAAGCCCTATGGCATCGCATGTGAATTGCAAAAAAAGCGAATCGAATATGCCATTTATTTGAATACATTAATGTAGAAAAAGAAATCTTTTTTGGTAACAATTAGTAGAATTTGCCAAAAATACACAGTAATTCCCAGATATTCCAACATAATTTACAAAAAATGCAAAATTTTAGCGAATGACCTTGCTTGAATAAATGGCAAAGCTGTGGTAAAATTGTCGCATGTTAGAATATAAGGCGAGGAGTAGTAGGAATGGTTCAGTTAGCACAGGAGATTGATGAAGCCAAAGGAGAGTTATACTCGGCAATTGAATCTAAAAAGAGCTTAATAAGTAAGGAAGTGTATTTATTGAGCTCAAAACTTGACAAGCTGATTTTTGAATACCAGTTAAAAGCCATCAATAATGGAGTTTATTAATTCTAACCGCCTGCAGGGCGGTTTGTTTTTTATGTATTTTAAATTATTTCTTTTGACAAACTAAAGACGATAATACTTACATGGAGGTATGGATAATGGCATATATCATCAATAATGAATGCATAGCTTGCGGTGCTTGCGAACCTGAATGTCCAACTGACGCCATCAGTGAAGGGGAGATTTATAAAATAGATCCAGAAAAATGCATCGAATGCGGTGCTTGTGCTGATGTATGTCCAGTTACTGCTATATCACCTGATGAATAATTCACTTATTAACATATTAGCAATTTGCATGAATATATATAGTGTTCTTTTTATTGCTGACAAATTCAAGAATTTTTACAAGGCTTTTAGCCTTTATTTTTTTGCCGCATTTTAAGCAAAAATAACCTGGTGTGTTCATACTGCCATAACTTATGTTTATGGGGAGAGCACCGTATTTTTGCCAGCTTTTCCAACCGGTTTTGCAATATTGTTTTCTATTGTAATAATCTGCATATACCCAGCGCAAAAGTTTATGAAAATGAAAAGGATATTTTGTATAAGCTATATAACTTCGAGGTAACCCTAGACTTACTGTATAATCAGCAAAAGCATATTCGACTTTTTCTTGCAGTATACCTTCAATTTTAACGCTTTTCCATTTGTATTCATTTAAAGTCAGATATTCACGAAGAATGTCAAAAATGTATCCCTGACAAACATGTATCTCCTCATTTTTTGGTACGTCCAGCTCTTTGAAAAAACGGGATATTATTTTGACTACGTATTTTTGATAATTTTTTTGTTTAAAATTTTCAGGTGTATAACATTCCAAAGGAACAAAATCATATTTAAATATATTGTATTTTGACCAATAAAGACCTATACAAGTGCCGCCTATGAGGCTTCCGCTGCCAGCATCATCAATTTCAATCATTTAATCAACCCCTAATGCCTATTATGGCATATTTAAAAATAAAAAAACCACTTTTTTTAGTGGTTGTGTAAGCAATTATTATCAAATTGACTGTAAACATAAAACAAAAATGGTCGGGGCGGCGGGATTTGAACCCACGACCTTTCGGACCCGAACCGAACGCGCTACCAAGCTGCGCTACGCCCCGACAAACCTTATTATACTACATTTACTTTGTTATTTCAAACCTTTTTTGATATACGTGCTGAAATGAAAAATTTTCTGTATACTTACCATTATGTGGGACAACATAAAATTAACTGAGAAAAGCAGGAATTTCGTTGGAAAAGGAGAAGATATCCATGTCAAAGATATTTGAGGAGGTTGGCGTATTGGATCAAACATTTAAACAAAAAACATTAAAAAATGGTGTTAATACATATATCCATTCCACACCGAAATTTAAGACAACTACTTTTTGCCTGTTTATTCATCAGAATCTAGCAAGAGAGACCGCTTCCAAAACTGCTCTTTTGCCTTTTGTTTTAAAACGCGGCAGCAAAAGCTTTCCTACCTCTAGAAAACTAAATTTATTTCTCGAAGATCTATATGGCACAAATATGGGCGGGGATGTCCTTAAGCGCGGAGAAAGGCATATTATGCAGTTTTTCATGGAAGCAGTAAATCACAACTATATTGGTGATAAAAATATATTGATAAAAGGTTTGAAAGCATTTAGGGATATGATTTTGGACCCGCTAGTGGAAAATGAAGGGTTTAAAGCAGATTATGTAAATCAGGAAAAGGAGATCTTAAAGCGCAATATCGAGTCCCTATACAATGATAAGTTCAATTATGCTATAGAGAGATGCTTCCAAGAAATGTGTAAGGGCGAAGCCTTTAGCATATACAAGTACGGCACTGTGGAGGATTTAGCTCTCATTGATAACAAGATTTTATACAATTATTACAGAGAATGTCTAGCACACTGCCCTATGGACTTTTTTGTATTAGGAGACATCGATGAAGAAGAAATCACTGAGATAATCGAAGATATTTTTTCCTTTGAACGCAAGGAGGTTAAACAGGTCAAAACCGATTTTGTATCTAAGTTTGTTCAAGAACCCAATTACGTAGAGGAAAAACAGGATGTAAGCCAGGGTAAGCTTACAATGGGCTTTAGAACTAACACAAAATACAGTGATAAAGATTACTATCCACTAATGGTGTACAATGGAATACTAGGCGGAGGAACCCATTCTAAGCTTTTTCAAAACGTCAGAGAAAAAGCCAGCCTAGCATATTACGCTTTTTCAAGGCTGGAGAAAAACAAGGGTTTAATGCTCATTAGCTGCGGCATAGAGTTTGAAGATAAAGAAAAGGCAATTGATATAATAAATAAGCAATTAGACGACATTCGCAAAGGTAATATATCGGATTATGAATTTGACAGCACTATAAAAAGCCTGGTCAATTCATTCAAAGAAGCGGCAGATAATCCATCTATGATCATCAGTCTGTATTTAGATAGTATTATAAATGGCATACAAAGAACCACTGAGGACATTATCTACAACTTGTCTAAGGTTACTAAAGCTGATGTAATAAATGTTGCCGAAAAAATCTGTTTAGACACGATATTCTTTCTGAATAAAAAGTGAGTCGAAAGGTGGTTAATGATGAAAACTTTCATGAGAGAACGGCTGTTTTCTAAACAGATCCAAAATGGCCTTAAAGTATTTGTCATGCCTAAAAAGGACTACAACAAGATTTTTGCCATGTATTCCACTCATTATGGTTCAATAGACAGCGAATTTATAGTGCCGGATACGGGAGAACAGTTAAAAGTGCCTGAAGGCATAGCCCACTTTTTAGAGCACAAGATGTTTGAAATGGAATACGGAAATGTATTTGATAAGTTTGCGGAACTTGGGGCTTCTTCCAATGCTTTTACCAATTATACCAACACCACGTATCTGTTTTCAGCTACATCTTATTTCAAAGAAAACCTGCAGCTTTTGCTGGAATATGTGGACACTCCTTATTTTACCGAGGCAAGTGTTGAAAAAGAAAAAGGCATAATAACCCAAGAGCTGCGAATGTATGAAGATGAGCCTGAGTGGCAGGTACTGCTAAATCTTTTAAAATGCATGTATCATAAACATCCTGTTAGAATAGACATCGGCGGTACAGTGGAGTCCATACAAAAAATCGATGTAGATACCCTTTATAAATGTTATAACACATTTTACCATCCTAGCAATATGATCCTCTTTGTCATTGGCTGTATAAACCCAGAGGAAGTTTTTGAGCTGGTAGAGGAAACTGAGAACGCAAAAAATTTAGTGCCACAAGGGGATATAAAAAGGATATATCCGGAAGAACCAACTTCAGTTTACAAATCAAGTCATAAAGTACACCTGGATGTAAATGAGCCCTTATTTTTAACGGGGTTTAAGGATATCGATGTGGGTTATGATGGGATGCCGCTACTAAAAAAAGAGATAACTACAGGAATATTGCTGGAAATCATGTTCGGGCGCAGTTCAGAACTTTATGAACGGCTTTATGAAAAAGGCCTTATCGACGACAGGTTTAACTTTGGCTATGAAGGACAAAAGGATTACGGTTTTTGCACTATAGGCGGAGAGACAAAAGACCCGGACCAATTATACAAAGAGATTACTGAAAGTATTTATGACAACATTAAAAAGGGTATTAACATTGAAGACTTTGAGCGGGTTAAAAAGAAGTTCATGGGCGAATTCATATCTGGGTTTAACTCTTTGGAGTTTATTGCATCAAATTTTGTATCTTATTATCATAAAAATATAAATATCTTTGATTATCTAAATGTATTGGAGGAAATTACCATGGAAGATGTTACAAAACGGCTAAATAGCTTCTTTGATTTTTCAAGAAATGCCACTTCTGTGGTAATGCCCAAATAACCTAACTATTCTAGAGCTGATAGTAAGCATACTTGGCATAAGATTTTCAGAGATGGATTGATTCCATCTTTTTTTTTGCCAGAAGAAGGATTTATCAAAAATTCATAGAATAGATAAAGTGGGAAGAAGTGGAGAGAAGTGGTAGGAAAAATAAACAATGTGGAGTGAAAATGATGTTTATCGGCCAGTTCCAGCACTCTCTGGATCAAAAAGGCAGGTTAATAATTCCCTCTAAGTTTCGGGAAGCCCTTGGCCAAAACTTTGTACTTACCAAGGGTTTAGACGGGTGCCTTTTTGTATATCCTAGAGATGAGTGGGCAGAGCTGGAGCTGAAGTTAAAAACTCTTCCCTTTACTCAAAAGGATGCCCGCGCTTTTATAAGGTTCTTTTTTGCAGGGGCTACGGAAGTAGAAATGGATAAACAAGGCAGAATCTTAATCCCTCCGCAACTAAGGGAACATGCCCGCATCGAAAAAGATGTTGTTATTATCGGTGTTTCAAACAGAGTAGAGATATGGAGCCAAGAGCAATGGGAAGCTTACAGTGCCAAAGCTGCGGAGTCTTATGAAGATATTGCAGAAACACTGGATTTGGGAATTTAGGAGATGAACTGATGAATTATCATCATGTGCCTATACTTTTAGACAAGGTTATTGAGATATTAAATCCAAAGCCCGGAGGTGTCTACGTTGATGCAACACTGGGTGGCGGGGGTCACTTTAAGGAAATTATAAAACACGCCGAATTTCAAGGCACTTTTATAGGAATAGATCAGGACGAGACTGCAATTTTAAATGCAAGAGAAACTTTTTCTGAATACTCATGTGATATCAGGCTTGTACATGACAACTTTTCGAACATAAAAAATATTATAAGGGACAATAACATAAACAAAATTGATGGGATCCTATTTGATTTAGGAGTGTCGTCCCATCAATTAGATGAGGGGTCGAGGGGCTTTTCATATAAGCAGGATGCTGAACTTGATATGAGAATGGATAGGCGCATGCCATTGAGTGCAAAAGATGTGGTAAATAGAATGCCCCGAGAGGAATTAAAGCGCATAATAAAAGAGTACGGTGAAGAACCTTGGGCTGGTCGCATAGCTGACTTTATCTGTGAAAGGCGCAAGCAGCGTGAGATAACCACAACTGGAGAATTGGTTCAAATAATAAAAGATGCCATACCTGCCAAAGCAAGACGTAAGGGCGGCCATCCTGCACGCAAGACATTTCAAGCCCTTCGCATATACGTGAACAAGGAACTGGAAATTTTAGAATCAAGTATAAAAGATGCCGTTGATCTTTTAAATCCTGCTGGCAGGATTTGTGTTATAACCTTTCATTCACTTGAAGATAGAATTATCAAAGATACTTTTAAGTTTTTGGCAACTGATTGTATTTGTCCTAAAGAGGCATTGGTCTGCACTTGCGATCACATAAAAATTATTAAGATTCTAACATCAAAACCCATATATCCTTCACAAGCAGAAATTGATTCAAACCCGAGGGCTCGTAGTGCTAAACTCCGAGCAGCTGAAAAGCTTTTTGTTCTAAAACCGGGAGAGGGTGAATAAAGTGGTAGTAGCTGAAAGAGAACTGCAAAGAAGAAATTATTATTATAGAGAAGAAGCATATCGCCGTGATATACAAAGACAACCGAAACAGAAAGTTGTCCCTTCAAATCATAAATTGCGGTATATATTTAGACTTATTGCCGTTGCTTTTTTGCTTTTTTTGATTTTGTATAGATTTTCAATCATTACCGAATACCAGTACAGAGTAGAAAGACTGCAGTCCGAAATTCAAGAAATCAACATGCAAAATGAACGTTTAAAAGTTGAAATAGCAAATCTGAAATCCATAGCCAGAATTGAAGATATAGCAAAGAACAAATTAAATATGAAAGAACCGGATAGTCAACAAATAATGTATTTAGATAGAGATTAACAAGATGTGGGTGAAAGGTAAAATGTCGGTTCCTCAAATTGTAATTAAAAGGAGATTGGTAGTGCTCCTTTTATTTTCATTCATGTTTAGTTTTATATTACTTGGACGTGTTTTTTGGATTCAATTTGTCCTTGGTGATGAACTAAAAGACCGAGCACTTAACCAATGGACAAGTGACGTTCCCATTGAGCCTAAGCGCGGAACCATATATGACAGAAATAAAAATCCTCTTGCTATTAGCGCAACAGTAGACACGGTTGTGGCAAGTCCTCCTGATATTAAGGATATCGAAAAAACAGCCAGCTTGTTATCCACTGCTTTAAATTTGGATAAGGAAGAACTGGAGGAGAAATTAAAAGACGCCAAAGACAAGAAAAAAGGTGCCATATACATAAAACGCAAGATAAGTGACGAAGAATCAGAGGCGGTAAGGAACCTAAATTTGAGTGGTATATACTTCACTAAAGAAAATAAGCGGTTTTACCCCGAAAGAAACCTATGCTCGCATGTTTTGGGTTTTACAGGCATAGACAGCCAGGGGCTCGATGGAATAGAATTAATCTATGAAAAATATCTTAAAGGAACTCCGGGCAGAATAGTATCGGAAAAAGATGCTCTAAGCAGAAAGCTTCCCTTTGGCATAGATAAATACGTACCGCCTGAAGACGGTTTGGATTTAGTCTTAACCATTGATAAAATTATACAGCACATTGCGGAAAGAGAATTGGAAAAGGCACTGGCAGAACACAATGCCAAAAGAGGAACAGTTATAGTCATGGATCCCAAAACAGGTGAGATACTGGCTTTAACTAATAAACCTGATTACGACCCAAATAATTACAGCGAATATCCCCAGCAACTCTGGCGAAATGCAGCTGTATCTGATGTTTATGAACCTGGCTCTACCTTTAAGATCGTAACGGCATCTGCTGCCCTAGAAGAAGGTGTTGCACGGCCCGAGGATACGTTTTACGATCCCGGCTATGTAATTGTTTCAGGCGTTAGGATAGGTTGTTGGCGTCATGGAGGTCATGGCAGCCAAACTTTTATTCAACTAGTTGAAAATTCTTGTAACCCTGGCTTCGTAGATTTAGGAATGAAACTTGGCAAGGACAGAATGATTAAGTATATTAAAGGATTTGGCTTTGGGGAAACTACCGGAGTGGATTTGCCGGGAGAAGCACGGGGAATTCTTGACCCGTCAAAGGTTGGGCCCGTTGAACTTGCTACAATCTCTTTTGGTCAGGGAATTTCGGTGACGCCTATTCAGCTCATTACAGCACTTTCCACTATAGCAAATGACGGCAAGTTAGTCCAACCTCATGTGGCAAAAGCAATAATTGACAAAGACGGCAACATAGTCCACGAGTTTTCGCCTGCTCCGTTGCGTCAGGTTGTATCCTATGAAACTGCTCAAGAAATGAAAAAGATTTTAGAAAGTGTAGTAACAAACGGAACGGGAGGAAGAGGCAAGGTAGAAGGTTATAGAGTTGCGGGTAAGACTGGTACTGCTGAAAAATATGTGCCGGGAAAATACGTAGTTTCATATGCGGGATTTGCACCTGTAGATGATCCTAAACTTGCCATATTGGTAATTATCGATGAACCTTCCGGTGGGTTAATCTACGGAGGAACTATAGCAGGGCCTGTTTTCCAGAAAATAATGGCTGATTCATTAAATTATCTTGGTGTAGAACCGCAGATTGAAATTGAAGAAGAAGAAGAAAAAGAGTATATTGCAGTGCCCGATTTGCGCAACCTGTATATTGAAGATGCTAAGAAAATTTTATTCCAAAACGGTTTATCTGCTCGGGTAGATGGGGAAGGCTATGTGGTAACAGAACAGGTACCCATGCCAGGTGCAGAAGTAAAGAAAAATACAACTGTACTGTTAAAGGTATCTGATTCCCGCACCAACAAAGACCCAGTTACGATTCCGGATTTAACTGGTAGAACTGTTAAAGAATCGACTGATATTCTAAATGCTATAGGATTAAATATTGAAATTGTTGGCAGCGGTTATGCAGTAAAGCAGACTCCTCCACCAGAGGTAGAAGTAGGTTTGGGAACTACAGTAAGAGTTGAGTTTTCTCAAAACCCATAAGAAATATTTCGATACCAACTATATAAATTAAGTAAAAGAGGGTTATTATGAAGATAAATGAGCTAGTAAAGATTTTGCCAGAAGTAATTTCCATTGATGGGCCCTTAAATATGGAAATAAACTCAGTTGTTGATGATTCTAGGCAGGTGAAAGAAGGGGCTCTGTTTGTTGCAGTGACCGGTGACAATTTCGATGGCCACGATTTTATCCCTGAAGTTATAAAGCGTGGTGCGAAAGCAGTAATTGGCGAAAAACCTATATCTCTTGCCAAAGACAAGACTTATATTAGAGTTAATGACAGCCGTAAGGCTTTGGCTATAAGCTCCGCATGGTTTTACGGTTTTCCAGGTGACAAATTGCGGCTAATTGGAGTTACCGGAACCAGTGGCAAAACCACAACTACTTATCTTATCAGAGCTATGCTAGAAGAAGTTGGAGCTACTTCAGGTGTAATTGGCACCATTAGGAATATAATAAAAGACAGAGAACTTCCTACATCTTTTACTACTCCCGGATCATTAAAATTAAATGAGCTTTTTTCGCAGATGGTAGAACAAAACGTGGAGTACGTGGTGATGGAAGTATCTTCCCATTCCTTAAAACTTCACCGTGTTGAAGGGTTAACCTTTGAGGTGGGTGTATTTACTAACCTTACTCAAGACCACCTGGACTTTCACAAAACCTTAGAGGATTATTTTTGGTCAAAGCAAAAACTTTTTAAGCAGTCTAAGCAGGCTGTAATAAATATCGATGATAAAAGTGGCACGAGACTTTTAGACATTATAGATATTCCTGCAACAACTTATGGTATAGAAAATCCTGCCCGCTTAATGGCTCAAAACATACGGCAAACAATGGAAGGGGTTTATTACGATCTAGTCTATCAAGACGAAAAATATCCCGTATTTTATGGAGTGCCCGGTCGTTTTAGTGTTTACAATTCTCTTTCGGCATTGGCTGTAGGTGTTACTTTAGGTTTTCCCATGGACAGTTTGATAAACGCTTTGAAAAAAGTAAAAGGAGTACCAGGCAGGTTTGAGCCTGTAGAGAATGACAAAGGCTTTACTGTCTTAGTAGATTATGCTCATAAACCAGACAGCTTAAAGAATGTCCTGTTAACCATTAAGGAATTTTGTAAAGGCAATATTATAACTGTTTTCGGCTGCGGTGGGGACAGAGACAGAGAGAAAAGGCCAATAATGGGTAAAATAGCCACGGAGCTTTCTGACTATACTATTATTACATCAGACAATCCAAGAAGCGAAGACCCGGAGGCCATTATCCGACAAATAGAAAGTGGAGTAGTCGGCAGGAATTATCAAAAAATAACTGATCGAAGAAAGGCTATACAGCAGGCACTACTGATGGCTAAAAAGGGAGACACGGTTTTGATCGCAGGAAAGGGACATGAGACTTATCAGATTATTGGGGATAAAAAGTTACATTTTGATGATAAAGAGGTTGTTAAAGAGTTTTTAAGTGGCGGAGGACTATAGGATGAAAACGTTAAGCATTAGAGAAGTCGTTGGAGCTGTTCAAGGAAAATATTCATGCAGTGAATTTGACATATTGATAAAAGGCGTTTCTACGGATTCTAGGACAATTAGAGAAGATGAACTGTTTGTGCCTTTAGTGGGGCCTAACTTTGACGGCCACGATTTCATAAGAGAAGCCCTCGAAAAAGGTGCTGTGGCTGTTCTTTGTGATGAAAGTAAGAAGATGAAAGTGGAAGGTTTGCCTGAGAAAAAAATTATCTTTGTAGACAATACTCAGTTAGCTTTGTTGAGATTGGCCGCATACTACAGGTCGCTTTTTGACTTGCCTTTTATTGCCGTAACCGGCAGCGTAGGCAAAACTACTACCAAAGAAATGATTGCAGCCATACTAAAGACTAGGTTTAAGGTTCTAAAAACACCTGGAAATTTAAACAATGAAATCGGCTTACCCCTTACCATTTTTCAGTTAGATGAAGGTTATGATATAGGAGTAGTCGAGATGGGAATGAGCGGTTTTGGAGAAATCCGCAGGTTAGCAAATGTTGTAAAGCCCAGAGTAGCTGTAATTACAAATATAGGGATAAGCCATATAGAAAAACTGGGAAGCAAAGAAAACATCGCTCGAGCCAAGATGGAAATTCTTGAACCTCTTACAAAAGAGGATATAGCAGTGCTTAATGCAGACAGTAAGGAATTATGGAGTGAAAGAGAAAAAGTCATAACTAAAACAGTATTTTTTGGCCGAGAGCGTGGAGATATAAGGGCAAAAAATATTGTGTCTAAAAATGATGGGATAAAATTTGACATATACGGTCGTTATGGTGAGATGACTTTTAAGATCTCATTGCCGGGAATTCATAATGTCAGTAATGCATTAGCAGCTATAGCAGTTGGTTTTGAAATGGGCCTTACTAGGGAAGAAATACAAATGGGACTTAAAAACTTAAAATTGCCAGAGATGAGGCTTCAATTTAAAAAATCATTTTTTGGCGCTGAAATTATTGATGATGCCTACAATGCCAGTCCCGACTCCATGAAAGCTGCGCTAGACCTGCTATTTCAGAGAGGACAGGGCAAGAAAAAAGCTGCTGTATTAGGAGACATGCTGGAACTGGGCAGTTTTTCGGAAAAAGCCCACTTTGAGATTGGAGAGTATGCAGCAAAGAGAGCAGACAAAATTATTGCTATAGGCAATTTTTCTGAAAGTATAAAAGAGGGAGCTTTGGAGGGGAAAATAGATCCCACCTGTGTTTATACTTTTCCAACAGTTAAGATGGCTTTATCCGAGGTAATAAACCTTGTAGAAGATTGTGATATAATCCTGGTAAAAGCTTCGAGAGGTATGAAGTTGGAACAAATTACGCAACTTTTAGTCGGGAGGTCTTAAATTGGGTGTGGAATTTTTTACTGCTCTAGTCTCATTTGTGACTACTGCTGTGCTTGGCATATTGTTAATACCGATTTTGGACAAACTCAAGTTTGGGCAAACGATAAGAAGCGATGGGCCTAAGCGACATTTGAGCAAAATGGGAACACCTACAATGGGCGGTATTATTTTCATTCCCGCTATCGCACTGGCAACTCTTTTAATTTCAGATATTAATATTGATACCATTGCGGTTATTTTTTTTATGATAGGATTTGGCCTTATAGGTTTTGCTGATGACTTTATAAAAATTATAAAAAGAAGGTCTCTTGGCCTTAGAGCAAATCAAAAGCTGCTGTTTCAACTTATACTTTCAGCATGCTTGGTATTTTATATATTTACCAATTATACCGAACCAACAGTAATTTTAGTTCCCTTTCATTCTGGGAGATTAGACCTTGGCATGATTTATATTCCCTTTACGATATTCATAATATTGGGCACAGTAAACAGTGTAAACCTTACAGATGGTTTAGACGGTTTGGTTTCGGGCATCGTAGCAATAATAGGATTTTTTTATACGGTCTTTCTTGCAAAAAGCAATTTAAACCTAGCCCTTTTCAGCTGTGCCATAACCGGTGCCTGTCTGGGCTTTTTGCTGTTTAATTACCATCCGGCAAAGGTTTTCATGGGCGATACCGGTGCTTTGGGTTTGGGTGGAGCTCTTGCAGCTATAACCGTTTTATCCCGCAGTCATCTTTATCTGGCGGTAGTCGGTATTATGTTTATACTAGAAACCCTCTCGGTCATTTTGCAGGTGTTAGCTTTTAAATTTACCGGAAAGCGAATATTTAAAATGAGTCCTATTCATCACCATTTTGAATTGTGCGGGTGGAGCGAACGCAAGGTAGTTCATGTTTTTTGGCTGATTACATTTTTTGCAGGGATATTAAGTTCCCTTATGTATAAGGGGGTAATTATGTAACATTATAGAGAAAGGGGAAAGCTGACAGTGGAACTTAAGGGGAAAAATGTGCTGATATTAGGCTTGGCTCGCAGTGGTGTTGCTGCTGCTGAGGAGTTAACAAACCTGGGGGCAAAAGTGACCGCCAGTGATTTAAAAGCTAGAGAAAAATTAAAAGATGCTGATAGCTTAGAATCAATGGGTGTAAAGTTGGTTTTGGGAGAGCATCCGGTTGAGCTTTTAAACGGATGTGACCTTGTTGTACTGAGTCCTGGTGTCCCCAGCGATTTAGAAATTTTTTATGAAGCCAGAAAGAGAGATATACCGATTATTAGCGAATTGGAACTGGGGTTTTGGTTTGCCAAGGCACCGATAATAGCGGTTACCGGCACCAATGGCAAAACTACAACTACCACTTTAATTGGTGAGATACTAAAAAACGATGGAAAAAACATTACTTTGGCCGGCAATATAGGCATTCCTTTGATTAGAGAAGTTGAGAAAGCGGATAGTAAAGATTATTTGGTAGTAGAAGTTAGCAGCTTTCAATTAGAAAATATAATGCATTTTAAGCCGAAGATAAGCGTAATATTAAATATCACAGAAGACCATTTAAACCGCCACAAAACTTTTGAAAATTATATCGAAGCTAAAGCTCGGATTTTTGAAAATCAAACAGAAGAAGATTATACAGTATTAAACTATGATGACCCTGTAGTTAAATCATTTGTCAAGCGAATTAAGGCCAAAATCATTTTCTTTAGTCAAAAAGAAGAGCTTCCTCGAGGCATATATGTAAAAAATGGAGTAATAGTAATAAGAGAAAATGGGAAAATGTATCCATTGCTCAAAGCTGATGAATTGGGGATAAAAGGCACTCACAATTTAGAAAATGCATTGGCTGCAGCTAGTGTTGCATGGATTTGCAGGACGAATTTAAATAATATGGCTGAGACTCTTAAGCATTTTCATGGTGTTGAACATCGCTTGGAGTTTGTTACGGAAATTGGTAAAGTAAAATTTTTTAACGATTCAAAAGCAACCAATCCCGATTCTGCAAAAAAATCAATAGAAGCCTTAAAGGAACCAATTGTACTTATAGCTGGCGGGTACGATAAAAAAAGCGATTTTACAAGTTTCGTCAAAGCCTTTAATGGAAGGGTTAAAAAGCTCATCCTTATAGGTGATACAGCTGATATTATTGAAGAAACTGCAAAAAAGCACGGCTTTAATAATGTTGAAAAAACCTCTTCTTTGCAGCAAGCCGTAAGACTTGCGTTTGATGCAGCAAAGCCCGGGGATGCAGTGCTTTTGTCGCCTGCTTGTGCCAGTTGGGATATGTTTGAAAACTTTGAGGAAAGAGGGCGGATTTTTAAAGAAACAGTATTCTCTTTGAAAGATTGAAGGAGTGATGTATGTGTCCCGGAGGCCTCCGGATTTTGCCATACTCTTTACGGTACTAATTCTCGTATGTTTTGGTATGATAATGGTGTTTAGTTCAAGCAGTGTTAGAGCATATTATTTTTACAATGATAGTTTTTACTTTTTTAAACGCCAGTTAGCTTGGTCCATTCTAGGTTTTATAGCAATGATATTTTTTATGAACTATGATTACTGGAAGATAAAAAAGTATGAAAAGCTGATCGTTTTTGTTATGCTTTTATTACTGGTGCTAGTGCTTATACCAGGAATAGGGAAGAAAGTCAATGAAGCACGCAGATGGATAGGTATTGGAGCTTTAACAATACAGCCTTCAGAAATTGCAAAACTCGGCATGATTATATATCTCTCTTGTGGCCTGGAGCGAAAAGGGGTTAAAGTGCAATCTTTTTTTGGTGGCGTCCTTCCTTTTTTGTTAGTAATGGGTGTTGTTTGTGCTTTGATTTTAAAGGAGCCCCACTTGAGCGCAACTGTTCTCATAGGGATAACGACTCTTATACTGCTTTTTGTTGGCGGCGCTAAAATGACGCATATGATTGGCATGGGAGCTTGTGGGTTTGTTCTAGCACTAATGCTTGCTATAAGCAAACCCTACAGACTGAAGCGATTACTTTCTTTTTTAGATCCATGGGCAAACCCCAGTGAAGAGGGGTATCATATTATTCAATCTCTGTACGCATTGGGCTCTGGTGGCTTAATCGGTGTAGGTATTGGGCAGAGCAGACAAAAATTTTTTTATCTTCCCGAGCCGCAAACTGATTTCATATTTTCAGTTATTGGAGAAGAATTGGGCTTTATAGGGGCAGCTTTTGTAATTATTATGTTTATGTTTTTTATATGGAGAGGTTATAGGACTGCTATGGCAGCCCCAGATGTGTTCGGTAAGCTTATGGCAACAGGTATAACCTCGCTGATTGCTTTGCAATTTTTGATAAACGTAGCGGTTGTAACTGCATCGGTGCCGGTAACCGGAATGCCGCTGCCCTTCATAAGTTATGGTGGTTCTTCACTGACAATAACAATGAGTCAGATTGGTATTTTATTAAACATTTCAAGATATGCGGAGGTTAAGTGAAATGCCCCCAAAATTCATATTAGCCGGTGGTGGAACCGGTGGGCATATTTATCCAGCAATAGCAATTGCACAGGGAATAAAAGAAACTTTTCCCGATGCTGATATTCTATTTATAGGTACCAACAGAGGCCTTGAAAAAGAATTAGTTAAAAAAGCCGGATTCCCTTTAAAAACTATAAGGGTAAAGGGCTTTCGGCGAAAACTGTCACTTGACACGCTTATATCAATTAAGGAATTAGTTCATGGTGCCTTCGATTCGTTTAGCTTAATAAAAAAAGAAAAACCAGATATGGTTATTGGAACGGGAGGCTATGTAGCTGGACCTGTTCTATTTTTTGCTTCGATTATGGGAATCCCTTCAGCTATACATGAACAAAATGTCACTCCTGGCGTTACAAACAAAATACTAGCCCGTTTTGTGGATAGGATTTTTGTGAGCTTTTCTGATTCTATGAAATTTTTTCCGAAAGGAAAAACCTTTCTTGTTGGAAATCCGGTGAGAAAGGAAATCTCATCGGGGAACCGCCTGAGCGCCCTAAAAAAATTTGGCCTTTCTCCTGATATTCCTGTAGTTTTGTGTTTTGGAGGCAGTCAGGGTGCAGCGCGAATAAATGATGCTATTTGCAAAATTATAGAGGCTATTAAAGATAATGCCAGATTCCAGTTAATACACATTACAGGTAAAAATCATTATGACAAAATAAAAAGCACTTTGGAAAATAAAGGAATAACCCTAGATAGGTTGGGACATATTATTGTAAGACCATATATTTATGAGATGCAGGATTCCTATGCTGCAGCAGATTTAGTTATATCCAGGGCAGGCGCCCTGACCATATCAGAACTTAGTGCTTGTGGAAAACCAGCAATTTTGATTCCGCTTCCGACAGCGGCCAATCATCACCAGGACTATAATGCCAAATACATGGAAGAAAACGGCGCAGCTGTGGTTATGCATGAAGACAAACTATCCGGAGAGACTCTTCTCAGAACCATAGAAAATATTATTTTTGACAAATCTCGTTTACATAAAATGTCAATGGCCAGCAAAAATTTAGCAAGAGAAGATGCAGTTGAAAAAATGTTAGTTGAGATACGAAAACTGGTAAAGTAAGTGAAATATTTACTTAAAGTTTACATTGTGTTAATATGAAGTTGTACAAGCAATAGAATAGTAACACCTTTGTTTTTTTTGCATAATATATTATATACGTCAGTGTTAATACACATCATTGTTTTGTCTCAGGGAAGGAGCGAATAATTTGACAGTGAATTATAATCGAATTCATTTTATTGGAATCGGCGGTACAGGCATGAGCGGTATAGCAAAAATATTGATGAATATGGGATATACTGTTTCTGGTTCTGATTTAAAAGTATCTGAAGCTTTACTTCGATTAAAGGAAGCAGGTGCAAAAGTTTTTATTGGTCATCATGTTTCAAATGTAGAAGGTGCAGATTTAGTAGTTGTGTCTTCAGCTATTCCAAAGTCTAATCCAGAGTACGTTAAAGCTATAGAATCTAATATTCCTGTTGTGCATAGGGCAGATATGCTAAGTTTGCTGATGGATTCCAAAAAAGGAATTGCTGTATCGGGTGCTCATGGCAAGACCACTACGACATCAATGATATCCTTGATTATGGAGAAAAATGGATTCGATCCTACTGTCATAATCGGTGGCGAGTTAAATGACATCGGCGGTAATGCCACGTTGGGAAATGGAGAATTCCTTGTGGCTGAAGCTGATGAAAGCGATGGCTCCTTTATGAAACTAAAACCTTATGTTGCTGTAATAACAAATATCGAAAATGACCATATGGATTATTATAAAAATATGGAGAATATGAAAAATGCCTTTAAGGCGTTTGTAAGCAATGTGAAACAAGGTGGCTTTGTTGTAGTAGGCAATGACAATGAATATGTACGTGAGATGATAAAGGATATCGATAAAGAATGTTATACCTTCGGAATGAATTATAAATCGGATTTTATGCCTAAAAACATCAGAATGAATGGGCTTTCCTCCAGTTGTGATATATATTTTAGGGGGAAATTTTTAGGCGAATTGCAGCTAAACGTTCCTGGACTGCATAACATTGTTAATGCTACTGCCGCTGTAGCTGTAGGGAATCGTTTAGGTATAGACATAGAGGGCATGAGAGAGGCAATAAAAACTTTTCATGGTGTTCAACGCCGGTTTCAAATTATTGATGAGATAGATGGAATAAAGGTTATTGATGATTATGGCCATCATCCTACGGAAATCAAAGCTACGTTAAGAGCTGCAAGAAGCTGCAATCCTAGAAAAATTTATGCAATCTTTCAGCCGCATAGATACACACGAACTCAAAACTTGGCTGGGGAATTCGGCTCAGCTTTTATTGATGCTGATGAAGTGATACTGACAGATATATATAGCGCAGGCGAAAGACCTATTAATGGAGTATCCTCTGAACTCATAGCAGAATCCCTAAAAGAAAATGGAAAAAAAGTAGTGCTGATAAAGAAAAAAGAGGATATTCCAGATTATATTATCGATAAAGTTTTCCCAGGAGATTTTATTTTAACTATAGGGGCAGGAGATATAAATGATATAGCTTATAAAATTGTCAACAAATTAAAGTCTTGCCCAAAGGAGGTAATTGGCAATATTCCGGAGGTGAATTAAACTGGGATGTATATTATTCAAGGAGGAGAAACCCTTTCTGGGGAAATAAGGGTGCAGGGTTCTAAAAATTCAAGCCTTCCAATTTTAGCTGCAACTATACTTAACGGCAGTAAAAATACAATTTGCGATGTGCCGAAAATTAAAGATATAGAAGTCATGAATCAAATATTATTACACTTAGGTGCAGATATAGTAGAAAAAGATAATGTAATTGAAATAAACACTGAAAATGTAAACAAGTTCGATGTGCCGGAGCAGCTTATGCGAAGAATGCGCTCATCCATTGTTTTGATGGGCGCTTTACTTGGCAGGTTCGGCAAAGCCAAAGTATCATACCCCGGCGGATGCGAAATAGGTCCAAGGCCAATTGATTTACATTTAAAAGGCCTTTCTTTAATGGGTGTAAATTTTACTGAAGGTCATGGATTTCTTTATGCAAAAGCCTCTGAATTAAAAGGTGCTGAAATACATCTTGATTTTCCAAGTGTTGGTGCCACTGAAAACCTGATGCTCGCAGGCGTACTTGCAAAAGGTACTACTATAATTAGAAATGTAGCTAAGGAACCTGAAATAGTGGATTTGCAAAATTTTTTAAATAGAATGGGTGCCAATGTAAAAGGAGCGGGAACTGATACAATAAAGATAGAAGGTTGTCGAATTCAAGATTTAAAACAGGTCAATAACTATACCATAATACCTGATAGAATTGCAGCAGGCACATATCTTGTAGCGGCTGCAATTACAAGAGGGCAAATTAAGCTTACTAATGTTATTGTCGAACATTTAGAGCCTATCCTTGCTAAATTAAGAGAAACAGGGTGTGTGATAGTAAACAATAAAGCCGAAATTGAATTATATGTTGATAAACCATTAGTTTCACTGGACAGTTTAAGAACGCTGCCCTATCCCGGTTTCCCCACTGACATGCAAGCACCGATGATGGCGCTTTTGGCTACGGTGGAAGGAACTTCCATACTTACGGAGACGATCTTTGAAAACAGATTTAAACATGCACAGGAATTGAGACGAATGGGTGCTAACATTACCATAAATGGCAATACAGCTATAATCAAAGGAGTCAAACAACTTTCCGGTGCCATAGTTGAAGCTAAGGATTTAAGAGCAGGTGCGGCACTTATTTTAGCAGCTTTAGCTGCTAAAGGAGAAACTATTGTAGAGGGAGCAGCCTACGTAGAACGAGGCTATGAAAATATCGAAGGGAATCTAGCTGCGTTAGGGGCAAAAATTATCAAAAAACACAAAATATAATGCAAATATTTGTAATATGACAATTTACTGCAAAGGCTAGATTTTGCAGTAAATGTTATTTTTGTAAATAAAAGGGACAAGTGATCGGTATGGATAGATGGAATGAAAGTAGATATTATCCTTATGGCAATAGAAGAAAAAGGAAGATTAACTATAAAAGACTATTGTTGTCACTTGGGTTTTTATGTATAATATCATTGATGCCAATGGTTTGCAGCTCTTTTTTTGCCATAAAAGACATAAAAATTATAGGAAATAGCAGCATACCTACTGAAGAGATTTTGGCAGCTGTTGATTATTATTACGGCATGAACCTGCTTGCGGTAAATGAGGATCAAGTTAAACAGGCTTTACAAGCAACTGTTCCCGTAAAAGAGGTAAATGTCCACTATAAGCTTCCCCACACTCTTGTTCTGGAAGTTAAAGAAAGAGAAATTGCAGCTGCATTAAATTATTTAAGTGGCTTTGCCTTAATAGACACCCAAGGAATTGTCGTTAAACTTGTGTCAAGGCTTGAAACTTATGCAATTCCGGTTGTTACCGGTTTCAAGGTCACAGATGCTAAAGTTGCTGAAAAACCAGAGTTTGAGGCAAATGAAGCCCATTTTGAGGCTATGTTGGAATTAATTGATAGCGCAAAACCAATATTGAATGAGCTTTCAGAAATCAACCTGGCTATCGATGGTAACAATAACCCATCTTTTTATTTATATACACTTGATGGTTACCAGGTTTTTTTAGATGAATGTGATGACAAAAAAATAACAACTTTACAGGAACTATTGGCAGACATTAGAAAGAGAGATGTAGGAAAGGGATTGCTTGATATAAGTCACAATACACCGATTTTTAAACCGTTTCCGAGCAGTGACAGCCGGGAGAGGAGGTAGACTATGAAGAATGATAAAAGGGCACACTTTATGATAGCTGTTGTTTGCTTTTTATTGGGCATGTTGCTCGTGGCTCAGTTCAGAGGTGTGCAGACCGATAAAAACGTAACTTCCATTCAGAGAGCCCAGGAACTTTCTGCACAGCTAAAGACAGTTACAGAAGAGCGCGATATGTATAAAAAGGAGCTAATAGAACTTCGCAACAGGATAACGGAGTATGAAAATGCTGCTTCCGAGACAAGCAGCTTTACAGAGGCTATGAAAAAGGAATTAGAAAAAGTCCGGATGCACGCGGGGTTAATAGCCGGCACAGGTAAAGGTGTGGTCATCACTCTTGATGATAGTAACTTGCCAAGACAACCAGGTGAAGATCCAAATCTGTTTTTAATTCATGATGAGGATTTATTGAAAGTAATAAATGAATTATTTGCTGCAGGTGCGGAAGCTGTATCGGTAAATGGGCAGCGAATAGTAACTAATAGTGAAATAAGATGTGTAGGGCCTACTATTATTATAAATTCTGTTAAACTTGCACCTCCATTTGTAATCAATGCTGTAGGAGACCCAGAAATTTTGGAAACAGCTTTGAAAATGCGTGGTGGAGTTATAGAATCCCTGCAGGTATTTGGGATTCAGGTAAGCATCAAGAAGCAGGACAAAATTGAGATTCCAGCTTATACCGGCCCCATACAATTTAAATATTTTAAACCTGTGAAGGCAGGTGAAAGCTAATATGATATATATACTAGTCGGGCTACTATTGGGCTTATTGATAGGCTATTATTCTCCTATTACCGTGCCAACAATTTATGCGCCGTATGTTTCTATTTCAATTTTAGCTGCCCTTGATTCAGTTTTAGGTGGTATTAAAGCTTTAGAAGAAAATAGTTTTGATATTAATATCTTTATCACGGGTTTTTTCAGCAACGCACTCATGGCAGGGCTTTTGGCGTATTTTGGGGATAGATTGGGAATACAGCTTTACCTTGCCGCTATATTTGCCTTCGGTGTAAGAATATTCCAAAACCTTGCCATTATACGGCGTAGTATAGTCAATAGGTTATTTTTTAAAAATAATAAAAAATAAAAAGGAAAATTTAATTTATATGTTGAATTTTAATGTATAAAAGCAACCTGCCCAACAGGCAAGGGGAGGTGTAAGTTTGGGAAAAGGCAACATAATAGCTAGTTTAGATCTGGGAACATCAAAAACATGTTGCATGGTAGGTGAAATTACTCGCTCAGGGTTTATAGATATATTAGGATATGGGATTTCCCAAGCAACAGGAATCAAAAAAGGTGCTATAATAAACTTGGACTTAGTGATTCAAAGTATAACGAAAGCAGTTGAGCTTGCCGAACAAATGTCAAACACCAAAATTACAAATATATTTGTAGGATTGTCGGGAGGCAATATTACACTGCTTAACAATCGTGGAGTTGTTGCCATTCCCAGAAATGACAGAGAGATAAATCCTCAAGATGTGGATAGAGTAATTCAAGCTGCTAAAATAATGGCAATACCCTATGATAGGGAAATTATTGATGTAATACCACGAGAGTTTATAGTTGACGGTTATAGTGGTATAAAAGACCCTGTAGGGATGTTAGGAACAAGGCTTGAAGTTTCAGCGTGCATAGTGGTAGGCCTATTGACGGCAATACAAAATATTGCCCGCTGTGTACAAAAGGCGGGCTTATCTGTAGAATCAATGATTTTGAAACCTTTAGCTGCAGCTGAAATGCTTTTAACAGATGATGAGATGAATATGGGAGTGGCATTGGTTGATGTAGGGGCAGGTACTACTGAAATAGCTGTATTTCAAGAAGGGTGCATTAGTGCCTATGATATGATTCCAATTGGCGGGGATCTAATTACAAATGATATAGCTATTGGGCTTAGAGTTCCGTACGCACAGGCGGAAGAAATTAAGTGCAAATATGCCTGCGCTATGCCAAGTCTAGCTTCTGATAAGCCTGATATAGAAATACAGAGTTTAGGAGATGCCGTTCCCAGAAAAATATCTCAAAAGGATTTAGCGGCTATTGTTGAACCACGTGTTCAAGAAATATTGTCTTATATTGTCAATAGTATAGCCGGGTTTAATTTAAAGACCATGTTGCCTGCCGGCATCGTTTTTACCGGCGGTGGTCTTGTACATATAAAAGGTTTTTTAGAAATGTCTAAGCGGTTTTTAGAGTTTCCCATAAGAATAGGAATTACGGATTCATATGGTGAAGATCAAACCTTTACAGTGGCTTTAGGTCTTTTAAATTACATTATTAAACACAGAGCTTTTAATGTAAATTCTGTCATGAAAGAAAGGTCGGCTTCGGGATTTTTAGAAAGGGCAAAGCGATTTTTAAGAGAGTATTTTTAACGTTTGGGAGGTATTAACGTGCTTGATTTTGATGTAGAGATGGAACAATTTGCTAATATCAAGGTCGTAGGAATCGGCGGAGGAGGTAATAATGCAATAAACAGAATGATAGATGCAGGGCTGAAAGGGGTAGAGTTCATTGCGGTTAATACTGATGCCCAGGCTCTTTATTTATCCAAAGCCGATAAGAAGATACAGATAGGCGAGAAACTTACAAAAGGCCTTGGTGCTGGTGCTAATCCCGAAATAGGCAAAAAAGCAGCAGAAGAAAGTAGAGACATAGTTGAAGAATGCCTTAAAGGTGCTGATATGATTTTCATTACCGCAGGAATGGGAGGCGGTACAGGCACTGGTGCAGCGCCAGTAGTAGCCGAAATTTCCAAGAACCTTGGTATATTAACTGTGGGTGTTGTGACAAAACCTTTTACTTTCGAAGGTAAAAAGCGTCAGTCCAATGCAGAAATGGGAATCACTAATATAAAAAACAATGTTGATACTTTGATTACTATTCCAAATGATAGATTATTGTCCATAGCAGAAAAGAAAACTTCTATTATTGAAGCTTTTAAAATGGCAGATGATATATTAAGGCAAGGAGTTCAAGGGATCTCGGATTTAATTGCTGTACCTGGTTTGATTAATCTAGATTTTGCAGATGTCAGGACAATAATGTTAGATACCGGCCTTGCGCACATGGGAATTGGCAAAGGGTCTGGTGAAAATAGGGCTACTGAGGCCGCAAAACAAGCTGTATCAAGTCCTTTACTTGAAACTTCAATTGAAGGGGCTAAGGGTATACTATTAAATATTACAGGCGGCGCAAACCTTGGTCTGTTAGAAGTAAATGAGGCTGCAGAACTAATCTCGTCTTATGCAGATCCCGAAGCTAACATTATTTTTGGCGCAGTAATCGATGAAAATTTGCAAGATGAGATTAGAATTACAGTAATTGCTACAGGCTTTGACAAAGGAAAGGAAAAATCTTTGGATCTTGAGGAGTTTGAGGTAGGAAACTTTATGGATGAGGACCTGGATATACCAGCATTTTTACGGAGAAATAGAAAACGATAAAGAGCACTAAAATGTGCTCTTTATTTTTTTGCCTCCAAGTCAAGAACTGACAATTTTTTGATGGCATTAATGTTAAAATAATCATAATGGACAAGGACAACGAATATAGATTTTTTATAGACTGGACTTTTTCAATAGGAGGGCATATGGTTTTATATTTTGATGTAGTATTATTAATAAATCTTTTGATGAATTATATGATACTATATTTTGTTGCATTAGTTTTAAATTTAAAAAGGGAATTTGGCAGGTTGTTTTTAGGAGCAATTTTAGGATGTTTATTTTTAATAAGTGTAATTTCGGAGAAATTTATAATGCTGCAATCATTTCCAATCAAAGTGGTAATTTCGGTAGCTATGATTTTAGTGAGTTTTCCGCCTAAAAACTTTAGAGATTTTTTAAAAACCCTTAGCTTTTTTTACCTGATATCTTTTATGATGGGCGGTGGTGTATTAGCGTTTTTTTATTTACTTAATCTTAGACAAAATCTATTAACCAATACTCTTATACTTAATAATATTTCAGTTCAATGGTGGATATTACTTATTTCTGCACTGGCACTTTTTTTATTTTTGAAATTCATATGGCCTTTGCTATACAGTATATTATCAAAGGATACTTTTTTAGCCCTCATGACAATTGTAATCGACGGTAAACCTATAGAAATTAAAGGTCTGATTGATACAGGTAACGATCTTTTTGACCCTGTATCCAAATACCCAGTCATAATTGTAGAACTTGGTGCAATTAAAGACATTTTAAGTAAAGATCTGCAGTCAATTCTTGAAAAAGGGCCAGAAGAAAGTCTTAGTAACATAGGTGAAACCATAGCAAGTTCCAACTGGGCAAGCAGATTTAGAATTATTCCCTATGAAAGTATCGGCAAACGCAAAGGCTTAATGATCGGTTTCAAACCAGATTTGGTAAAAATACAACACAATGATAAAATCAAAACAACCAAAGAGGCAGTTATTGGCATATATCAAAGAGCCCTTTCACCTGAAGGAACTTATAGGGCTCTGCTAAATCCTATCCTTTTACATGATTAAAAAAAATCACGGGAGGAAGGAATAGTTTATGGTGAAGTTTAAAAAAATAAAATTGACAATTATCAAGTTGTTAAAACAGCTGGGCATATTAAAAAAATCGGTTATTTACTACATCAGTGGCAGTGAAGCATTGCCTCCTCCGCTTACCGTGGATGAAGAAGTATTGTACTTGCATAAGTTGGAACAAGGTGATTCAGGGGTAAAAAGTATTTTAATTGAGCGAAATCTCAGGTTAGTTGTTTATATTGCTCGCAAGTTTGAAAATACTGGAGTGGGTATTGAAGATTTGGTATCTATTGGAACCATTGGACTTATAAAGGCTATTAATACTTTTGATCCAAACAAAAAAATAAAACTTGCTACATATGCTTCTAAATGTATAGAAAACGAGATATTAATGTATTTGAGGCGAAATAACAGAACAAGAATGGAAGTGTCTTTTGATGAACCTCTAAATATCGATTGGGACGGCAATGAACTTTTACTATCAGATATATTAGGCACTGATAATGATATGATTTATAAATATATAGAGGATGAGATAGATAGAGAGTTACTTAAAGAGGCCATGAAAAGATTGTCACAGCGAGAACAGTGTATTATAAAGCTCCGCTTTGGATTAAATGGTGGCGTTGAAAAGACACAAAAGGAGGTTGCAGACCTTTTAGGCATTTCCCAATCATATATTTCACGGCTTGAAAAGAAGATAATAAAGCGACTAAAAAAAGAAATGGTTCGAATGATGTAATTTAATAGATAGAATGCATAAAAACCTCTCCCTATGGCAAAACTTAAAATGAAAACTTGGGAAGACAGGGGGAGGTTTCTATGATTGTAAATAAAGTTGAAATATGTGGAGTAAATACATCTAAACTCCCGGTGCTTTCCAATGCCAAAATGAGAGAACTTTTTTTGCGAGTAAAAAAAGGAGACAAAGAGGCGCGGGAAAAGCTCATAAATGGCAATCTAAGGCTTGTGCTAAGCGTTATACAGCGATTCAACAATCGAGGAGAATATGTGGATGATTTATTTCAGGTAGGCTGCATAGGCCTTATGAAAGCCATAGACAACTTTGACTTGGATCAAAATGTAAAGTTTTCAACATATGCTGTCCCTATGATTATAGGTGAAATACGAAGGTATCTGAGAGACAACAATCAAATAAGGGTCAGTCGCTCATTAAGAGATATCGCATATAAAGCTCTCCAAGTGAGAGATAGCTTAATTTCAAAGCATTCCAGAGAACCGTCTATAAATGAAGTGGCTAAGGAAATGAATATGCCTAGTGAGGAGATAGTATTTGCCTTGGATGCTATCCAAGAGCCAGTTTCGCTTTTTGAACCTATATACCATGATGACGGAGACCCGATTTTTGTTATGGATCAAATAAGTGATGAAAAAAACAAAGATGATCAATGGCTCCAAGGCATTTCAATTAAGGAAGCAATGCAGAAATTAGGAGAAAGAGAAAAGAAAATTTTAAACTTAAGATTTTTTGAAGGGAAAACTCAAATGGAAGTCGCTCAGGAAATAGGTATATCTCAAGCACAGGTTTCCAGGCTTGAAAAGGCAGCTCTAAAGCACATGAGGAAATATATTTAAGATGGAGATGATACTATGAAGATTTTTTTAAATAGATTTTTAATATTTATATTAACACTATTCACGTTAATGAATTTTTACATTACTCCTAAAAGTATGGTTGCGTATAATACTAAAAATTTAACCTCAAAGAATGTAATTGCACAAAATAATATTGTAAAAAGTGTCAATGCGAACTAGGCCTAAATAGGCCTTATTTTTTTCACATTTTTGCTGTTAAGTGAATATAATACTATAATAATATTATTTTCGTATTTAATTTACCGGGGGGTTATACGTATGATGAAAACATCTGAATTGAGGCAACGGGAAGTAATAAACATAATCGATGGCAAAAGGCTAGGCTTTGTCACAGATTTAGATATTGATTTGGAAAAGGGTATAATAAAATCTATAATTATTCCTGCTAACAATAAAATTTTTAGTATTTTTTCAAAAGCAGGGGATTATGTGATACCGTGGGAACAAATCAAGACAATTGGCTCAGATGTCATTCTTGTTGAATTGCCAAATTATATGAATTCCAATAGAGTCTGAATCCTTGATTTACTTTATATTTGCAGCAAAAATCAGTATAATGTTTATAGGGAGGTGGCAGTATGAAATGTCCGTTTTGTGGCAATATGGAAAGTAAAGTTATGGATTCTAGGCCAACTGAAGAAGGAACAATTATAAGAAGACGACGGGAATGCCCTTCATGTAAAAAAAGATTTACTACTTATGAAAGGGTAGATGAGCTGCCTTTGACCGTGATTAAAAAAAGTGGAATGCGTGAAGTTTTTGATACACATAAAATAATTAATGGCTTAATCAAAGCTTGTGAAAAACGGCCCATTTCCATAGAAATGCTTCAAAACATTGCCAATGACATAGAAAAGGAACTTAAAAATAACATGGAACAGGAAGTGGAAAGCAAAAAAATCGGTGAGATGGTAATGGATAGGCTTAAGGAAGTTGACGAAGTGGCTTATGTGAGGTTTGCATCTGTTTATAGACAATTCAAAGATATTGACTCTTATATTGAAGAAATTAAGAGATTAAAAAGCGATAGATAGATTACGGAGGAACCATGACCGCAAAAAAATATGCAGAGAATAAGAGAAAGCTCTTATCAAATGAAACATTTCTTTCGCCTGTAAAAACCATAGGTTCAGTGCCCATAAATGTATCGTTGGTATTTCCCAATACATACAATATGGGAATGTCCAATCTTGGTTTTCATTCAATTTATTATCAAATAAATTCAAGAGATGACGCTTTATGTCATAGAGCATTTCTGTCAACAAGTAATAACGTAAGTACTAACAATATCAATACTCTGGAAGCGGACAAACCTATAAGTGAATATGATATAGTGGGTTTTTCTGTATCTTTTGAGCTGGACTATATTAATATAATTAAAATCCTTGAATCCGCTCATATTTCAGCTTTTTCTCAAAACCGAAATAGACCATTAGTAATGGCTGGTGGACCTGCAGTTACTTTTAATCCTGAACCCCTTGCACCTTTTATAGATTTTTTTGTTATCGGTGAGGGTGAAGAAGTAATCCACGAAATAATAGATCAGTACAACAAAGTTCAAAATAAGGACAAGCTGGATATTCTCCAAGCTTTATCTCAAATAAAGGGTGTTTATGTTCCGGCTTTTTATAAAATAGCATATGATAAAAAGGGAAAAGTAACGGATGTTAAACATGAAAGCACTGGTAATAGCACCATTTCAAAGCGATGGGTAAGAGATTTAAACAAATACAATACAGAGACAGTTATTCTAACACCGTATACGGAATTTAAAGATATGTTTTTGATGGAGATATCCAGAGGATGCGGACGAAATTGCAGGTTTTGTATGGCAGGCTATTGTTATAGAGTGCCACGTTACAGGTCTTTAGATATGGTGTTAGAGCGAGCACAGTTTGGCTCAAAATACAAAGACAAAATAGGTCTTGTTGGAGCAGCCGTATCAGATTACCCTTATATTGACGAGTTGGCTGAGAAACTAATGCAGAATAATATTAAGTTTTCAGTGTCATCTTTGCGAGCCGATACGCTGAGAGAGCCTCTCATGAGTGGCTTGGCTTTTAGTGGCCATAAAACATTAACTATAGCTCCGGAAGCTGGTTCAGAGAAGCTCAGAAAAGTCATAAATAAGGGTATTACCGATAAACATGTGATAAATTCAGTTAAGCTGGCACGCAAGTTTGGAATAAATAATGTAAAGTTATACTACATCATTGGTTTACCTGAGGAAACAGAAGATGATTTAAAGGAAATGGTGGAGTTTCTGACATTTTTGAGAGGATATATGAAAAATCTTGGCAATAAAACGGGCACAATGACAATAAGCGTTAATCCATTTATTCCAAAACCGTTTACGCCTTTTCAATGGCTTGGAATGGAACCTATAAAATTGCTAAATGACAAAATTAATTTCCTTCAAAATCGGTTAAGACCTATAGGTATAAAAGTAATATTTGAAAGTCCGCGCCTTTCAGAAATTCAATCTGCACTTGCTAGAGGTGACAGACAAACAGGGCTGTTGCTGTATGACATTTACAAAAAAGGTGTTACAACATCTGCTTATAAAAAGAGTGAAATCGAAGGTAAAAGCATTAGCTATTATGCTCATCGCCAATTTGACCTTGAAGATATTTTACCGTGGAGTCATATAGATATAGGCTTAAAAAAAGAATATTTTATTTCCGAATATAATTTAGCACTACAGGGCAAGTCTACAGCTAGATGTACCGATGAAAAGTGCAGAGTCTGTAAAATTTGCAAGAATAAAGAAAATGAGGTGTAAGCATTGGCTTTTAAATTAAATTATAAGGGCAAGCTGGCTTATCTTACCATACCATCCTTTGAGGAAACCGAGCTAGTACAGCACGGTTTTTCTACGCGTTTAGGAGGGGTGAGCCAACTCCCCTACCAATCATTAAATTTAGGTTTCAAAAGAGAAGAAAACCGAGCAAATGTCATAGAAAATTACAGGCTTTTCTGCGATGCACTGGGTATTAATCCAGAGAATCTGGTAGCTTCAGACCAAGTCCATAAAGACCATATTCACGTGGCAACCTTTATGGACAGAGGAAAGGGTATTTTTAAGTCATCGGATATTAAAAGCATAGATGCACTTATCACAAGAGACAGACAGGTAGCTTTAGTGACATATTATGCCGACTGCGTGCCATTGTTTTTTTTGGACATTAAAACGCCTGCGGTGGGGCTTGCTCATGCTGGCTGGAGAGGCACCGTAAGAAAAATAGGACAAAAGACGGTGCTAAAAATGATGAAAGAATTTGGCTCTTTGCCAGAAAATATTTTAGTGGGCATTGGCCCTTGCATAAAAAGTTGCTGTTATGAAGTTGATGAGCCGGTTGTTGAAGTTATAAAGAAAGCCTTTACGTATTGGGACGAACTGATTTTGGAGACAGAAACGGGAAAGTGGATGCTTGACCTTGTCCTAACAAATAAAAAACAGTTAGAGGAAGTAGGAATTAGCCCACAAAATATTACCGAAAGCGGTTTTTGCACGTCCTGCAATAACGATCTATTTTTTTCATACAGAAAGGAAAAAGGCAAAACAGGCAGCCTTGCAGCGGTTATTCAGCTCATATAAGTCAAGTATATTTTTAAAGACCTACGGGTAACATAATGACAGACATCTTCCTAGAAAGGAGATTACTGATGCCCGTAGGTGTAATTTTATTGCTATTAATAGCAATTCTGATTTATTTTGGTTTATTACAAAGGGTATTAGATAGAATGCATCTAACCGACAGTATGGCTATGATATTTATCGTCCTAATGGTAGTAGGCAGCTTTTTGCCTAATATTTCAATAGGGAATCGGATTTCTATCAATATTGGCGGCGGAGTTATCCCAATAATTTTAGCTGTTTATCTTATTATTACTTCGGATACGAATCAAGAAAAATTAAGAGCTATACTTGCTTCTTTGATAACAGGTGTCGCTATTTATATAGCGGGCAAGCTGTTACCCGCTGAACCGGGCACAATGTTTATTGACCCGATAATAGCTTTTGCCGTCCTAGCGGGAATAATAGCTTATATTTTTGGCCGTTCAAGGAGGGGTGCCTTTATTGCAGGTATCCTGGGCATTGTTATAAGTGATATAATTTCTGCCTTGGGCATTTTTGCAAGGCCGGTAGGCACAACTATAGGAGGAGCTGGAATTTTAGATGCAGCTGTAATTTCAGGTGTTATCGCAGTTGGCTTATGCGAAATAATAGGCGAAACCGGAGAAAAACTCATGGGTGGAAGCTGGGCCAAGAAAAAAGCGGAAAAGTCTATGACAAGTAGCTTAATAAAGCAAAGAGGTTCTCAAGAAGAAGGTGAAAATAGTGAGGAGTAAAGGTAGAGGCAAACTTGTAGTTTTAGTTATTGCTTTAGCACTTATCTTTTCGCATTTTGGCTCTGCTGCCATGGCTGAGGAAGAGAGAGAACAAGGCTATTATGTTGTTTATGATGAAGAGACTAACAAGAAAATATTTTCCACTGCAAGAGTTTTACATGTGGGTGATCAGTATTTAAACGAAGAAAACTTGCTATATGAAGTCGTAAAAATCTCTGGAGATAAAGCTTACGCAAAATTTAAGGAAAAGGTAAATATCGAAGCGGCTTTAAATTTGCCAGGATCGGAGAATGTTGCACAAATTTCTGAGGATAACTCTTTTGTAATAGAAGCATCTAGTGCCAAAAAAGAAAAAGTTATAGCCATTTATCATACACATAGCGATGAATCGTATATTCCAACTGACGGCAAAGCCAGCATACCCCATAATGGAGGGATTTTTAAAGTTGGTGAAGCTTTAAAGTCTGCCCTTGAAGAAAAGGGGATAAAAGTAATCCAATCCAGGCAATCTCATGACCCTCATGATTCTATGGCTTACCAAAGATCGCGCCGTACAGCCGTTGAGCTTTTAAAGAATGGCCCGGATGCTATTATAGATGTGCACCGTGATGCGGTGCCTGCTGAGGAATATCAAGGAACGGTTAATGGACAACCTCTTGCTAAAATCCAGCTTGTAGTAGGCCGCCAGAATCCTCAAATTGAAGCTACAAATAATTTTGCCAAACAGCTAAAGGCCACTGCTGACAAAAAATATCCAGGTCTCATAAAGGGAATTTTTTACGGTAAAGGCGCATATAATCAGGACTTATCTCCGAGAAGTATTTTGATTGAGGCTGGCACTTATACAAATTCAAGATTTAAAGCTCAAGATGGCGCCAATATAATGGCCGATGTAATTGCCACAACTATTTACGGTGAAGACTATGCAAAAGAAAGTGCGCCTAGCCCCGGCACAACTACAAAAATACCAGGAGAAGGTAGAGGCGCATCTAGAGCTTTGCTTTGGATATTGGGCATTGCAGCTTTGGGATTTGGAGCCTACATGCTAATTTCTACAGGGGGAATTAACGAACTTAGCGCAAAAGTTAGGCGATTCTCTACTAGAGAGTTTGCAAATTTTCTGGGCACAAAAAAATCCGTGCCAAAGGAAAATGACAAAGAAAGTAAAAACGTGGATAAAGAGGAAAGAGAAAATGAAGTTTAATTAATCAGACACTGGAGGAGTAAGTTTGAAAATTATTTATTCCTGTTATTGGGGCAGCTACCTTGCCGTGGTAGCTGCTTCCTTGCATCTAAGACATATTGAAGAAAAAACAGATATTTTAGCCCTTCCTCTGTTCAACAACATTAAAGACAATGAGCTAGGAGAGCTGATACGCGTAGGAACTGATGAAAATGGAAGAGAAATATTTGTTATAGGTTCAAAAAAGTCAGCTAAAATTTTAGCAAAAACCTTAGATGGTATATCTCAAATCTATGGTTTTTCAGCAGGTTCGATTTTATTTGTAGATCTTAATCATCTATATAATTTCCTAATTCGGCTGGGAATTTTTCTTATTAGAAGATTAAAATTGATTACCATTGGCAAAAGACTTATACTTATGGGCATATGCAAAAACCATGAGAAGCTAATAAATATAGTTCAAAGTGTAAGAGATAAACCAGTGTATAAAGAGGATGAGGCTTGATGAAAATATTTTATTGTTGTTATGGCAGTGCACATTCATCAGTGGTTGCGGCGTCAATCCATCTTGGATTACTGCCTTCAAATCGGGTGCCGGCTCCAAAAGAATTTTTAGTACTACCCCATTTTGATAAAACTGAGTCTTTTGAAATAGGCACTCCTTTTTTTATGGGAAAAGACGAATACGATTCAGATGTGTTTATATTAGGTATGGCCAGTGAAAGGAGATTAATAAAAAAGGCCATATTAAGTTTTTTAACTCATGCGGGAATAAATACCCGCGAGGTAATGATAATAGACACATTAAAGAATGTCAACTTTATAACAAAGATAGGAGGTTTTGCCTCAAGAAGACTAGGTTTTGTAACAATAGGGAGACCCTTGACCATATTGGGTATTCAGCAAAAATATGGAGATTTTGTAAAACTCGTGATGCATGTAAAAACAACGGAACAAAAAACAACCCAACTTGACTAAACTGTTTTTTTTGACAATAATATTGATGCAGGTAATATCAGTTAATATAAGGACTGTATCTTACTGATTCAATACAATTGGGGGCTTGGAAAATGAGTTTTATTGTAGCCATTGTTGGCAGACCAAATGTCGGCAAGTCAACACTGTTTAATAGAATTATAGGTAAGAGAATTTCCATTGTTCACGATAAACCGGGTGTAACGCGTGATAGAATATATGGCGAAACAGATTGGAATGGAAAGCATTTTACTCTAATAGATACAGGAGGCATAGAGCCTTCCTCTGACGATGTCATATTAAAACAAATGAAACGTCAAGCTGATTTTGCCATTGATACTGCCAATCTAATATTGTTTATGGTTGATGCAAAAGAAGGTGTGACTTATGCAGATTTGGACGTGGCACAACTGTTAAGAAAAAGCGGAAAGCCAGTTTTATTAGTTGTAAACAAAGCAGACAATAACACTTTGGAAAGTTACGAGTTTTACCAGCTAGGCTTTAAAGAACCAATTTTTATTTCCGCAGTCCACGGCTTAGGAATTGGCGATTTGCTCGATGAAATAACCAATTATATCGAGAAACAAGGTAATATTTCGGAAGACGAAGACATTACCAAAGTGGCGATAATAGGCAGGCCAAATGTTGGAAAATCATCGCTGTTAAATGCGATCTTAGGTGAAGAAAGGGTTATAGTAAGCGATATTCCTGGAACTACTCGTGATGCAATTGATACTTATTTTGAGATCGATGAAAAAAAGATGCTTTTTATAGATACAGCAGGGCTCAGAAAAAAAAGTAAAATCAATGAAGATGTAGAATATTATAGCAGTGTACGTGCTATTGGGGCTATAAATCGTGCCGATGTGGTGTTAATGGTGCTGGATGCATCACAGGATATAACAGAGCAGGACAAACGAATTGCAGGTATAGCTCACGAAGCTGGTAAAGCTATAATTATAACCGTAAACAAATGGGATTTAGTAGATAAAGATTCGTATACTGTGCAAGAGTTTAACAAAAAAATCAGAAATGAATTGGCTTTTATGCAGTATGCACCAATTATTTATGTATCAGCAAAGACAGGTCAAAGGGTCAATCGCATTTTTACTCTCATTGATTCTGTCATGGAAAATTACACTTTCAGAGTAAAGACAAGTGTATTAAATGATTTAGTTAGAGAAGCTATGGCAATATCAGAACCACCTTCCATAAAGGGAAGGAAATTAAAGATATATTACGCCGTTCAAACAGGTGTAAAGCCGCCTACTTTTGTTTTTTTCGTAAACGATGCAAAGCTTTTTCATTTTTCATATGTGAGGTATTTAGAAAATACACTCCGGCAAGCCTTTAATTTTGAAGGAACTCCTATAATAATAAAACCCCAACAAAAGAAAGGGAGCGACTAGTTGTGTTTAAAGTAGCAATCGTTGGTGCTGGCAGCTGGGGCACGGCTTTAGCACATGTAGCCGCAAAAAATAACAACAGTACACATTTGTGGGTTAGAAGGCGAGAATTGGCAGATGAAATGATTAACACAGGAGAAAATACGCAATATTTACCATGTGCAAAAATTTCCCCTAAAATACATATATCAACTGACTTAGAGCATGTTGTATCTGATGCTGATATAGTAATCATGGCAGTGCCGTCTCATACCATCAGAAATATGGCAAAGCTAATCCGCAATTTTATAAAGAAGGATGCTATTGTTACCAGTGCATCAAAAGGTATTGAGCTTGGCAGCTTAAAACGAATGTCACAAGTTTTGGCAGAGGAACTTGATAATATAAGACAAGAAAACATCGTTGCCTTATCTGGACCCAGTCATGCTGAAGAGGTAATTAGAAATTTGCCAACAGCTATTGTGGCTGCTTCTTCGGAACAGGAAGCAGCTCAAAAGGTTCAGGATGCTCTTATTAACAGCAATTTTCGAGTCTATACAAATACCGACATAATAGGAGTTGAACTAGGAGGAGCTTTAAAAAACATAATTGCTATTTGTTCCGGTATTTCTGATGGTCTTGGTCTTGGCGACAATACCAGGGCTGCGTTAATGACTCGTGGCATAGTTGAAATTACCCGACTTGGCGTAAAGTTAGGTGCAAGTCCTGCAACCTTTTCTGGCTTATCAGGTATAGGTGATTTAATAGTTACCTGCAGCAGTGACCTTAGTAGAAATCGAAAAGCTGGCATAGATATTGGCCGAGGAAAAACTGTAGAAGAAGTCATACAATCTACAAATATGGTTATTGAGGGAATAAATACGACTAAAGCGGCTTTTATGCTGGCGCAGAAATACAATATTGAAATGCCAATAACCGAACAGGCCTATCTAGTGCTTTTTGAAAATAAAGATCCTAGGGTTGCAGTAAATTCACTTATGAGCAGGGTTGGCAAACATGAACATGAAGATACAATTTCTGAGAAGTTTATTGCATATTAAAACGTGGCATGTAGCGCCACGTTTTTTTCATGTTTTAAGTAATAAAGATTTGGCCTTGTCATATATATGTACTGTATAATATCAAAAGTTAACCACCCCTCCTCTGGAAAGTCGGATAAGCTTTAAAGCTAAACCGGATATTTATGGATATGAAAGGGGGGGAAAAGTAAAAATGGAGGGAAACGGATGGAAAAATTTGATTTATTTAATGATATCATTGAAAGAACAGGAGGGGATATTTATATTGGCGTAGTGGGGCCTGTAAGAGCAGGCAAATCAACTTTTGTGAAAAAGTTCATGGAACTTATGGTAATACCCAACATTCCCGATGACAACTATCGTTCAAGAGCAAAAGACGAATTGCCCCAAAGCGGTGCGGGCAGAACCATTACCACAGCAGAACCGAAATTTATTCCAAGCGAAGCAGTAGAGATTACTATTAAAGATAATATTAAGTTTAAAGTGAGATTGGTGGATAATGTAGGATATACAGTAAGAGGTGCCTTAGGATATGAAGATGAAAATGGCCCTAGAATGGTAAGTACACCTTGGTTTGAAGAGGAGATTCCATTTCAGGAAGCTGCCGAGATTGGAACAAGAAAAGTCATAGAAGAACATTCCACTATAGGTTTGGTTGTAACTACAGATGGTTCCGTTACTGAAATTCCAAGAGAAAACTATGTAGAAGCAGAAGAAAGGATTATAGAAGAGCTAAAATCAATAGGCAAGCCATTTGTTGTGGTGCTTAATACAATGCATCCCTCTGATGAAGAAGTAGCAGATTTACAACAACAGCTTGAGGCTAAATATGATGTGCCGGTGCTGCCTTTTGATTGCCAGCAGCTGAGCGTAGAAGACATATATAATATATTGGAACAAGTTTTATATGAATTTCCGATTATGGAAATTAACGTTCGCATGCCAGGATGGTTACAAGTGCTAGAAAAAGAACACTGGCTGAGAAAGCAATTTGAAGATTCAGTAAGGGAGACAATGAAAGATGTCAAGCGGTTAAGAGATATGGAAAAAACCATTGACATGTTTAAGACTTATGATTTTGTAGAAAACGTAAAGCTCAAGGAAATGAATCTGGGATCAGGCACTGCAGAGATAATAATGGATGCGAAAAAAGACTTGTATTATAAAGTTTTGAGCGAAATATCAGAACAAAAAATAACATCAGATAGAGACCTTTTAGAGCTGATGTTTGAGCTGACCAAAGCCAAGAAAACTTATGACAAAATAGCAGATGCATTAGATGATGTTCAAAAAACAGGTTATGGTATAGTGCCTCCGCAGTTAGATGATATGACATTGGAAGAACCGGAGATTATCAGGCAGGGGTCTAAGTTCGGGGTAAGGTTAAAGGCAGTCGCACCATCAATTCATATGATAAAGACCAACATCCAGGCCGAAGTAGCACCAATAATAGGGACCGAAAAGCAAAGTGAAGAACTTATAAAATATTTAATGAGTGAATTTGAAAGTAACCCTTCAAAACTTTGGGAAACTAACCTTTTTGGCAAATCATTAAATGATCTGGTAAGAGAAAGCATACAAAACAAGCTGTTAAATATGCCTGAGTCAGCTCAAGAAAAGATTCAAGAGACCCTGCAGCGCATTGTCAATGAAGGCAGCGGCGGCCTTATCTGCATAATATTATAGAACTTAAATAAGTTAAGTTAAGGTGCAAGTCACCATTAGCTTAACTTTTTTTGTTTTAGGGGTAAATTCTATCAGCAGGATTTTTAAGTAAAAAAATAGAACTTAAATTGCAATACTGGTTGATACTGTAGAAATTATAACTTATATTAATAATAAATAATGAATATTTTGCAGTTGCAGTGCAGAAGATAAGGAGGTTTTTTATTGAAGAGATCTGCTTGCATTAACTTACATGGTATCGTCCAGGGTGTAGGCATGAGATATCAAGTATTTAGAAAAGCAAATAGTCTCGGGTTATTTGGATACGTAAAGAATATGTCAGATGGAAGTGTTAAGATTGAAGTGGAAGGAGACGATACAGCCATATTATCCCTTGTAGATTATATAAAAAATGATGTGCGATGGGCCAAGGTAAAGGATATTCAGATAAAATGGGAAGACTTTAAAGGTAAATATAGAAGCTTTGAAATTTTAGGGTGATTAAAATGAGCAATCAAACATCACTTTTCCATGATGAAGAAAAAATTTCAGGCCCTCTTGCTGACAGAATGAGGCCTAGAAATCTTGATGAGTTTGTGGGCCAGGAACACTTATTGGGTGAAAATAAAATCTTGAGAAAACTTATTGAAAGCGACAACATTACCTCTATGATACTATGGGGTCCACCTGGTGTAGGTAAAACAACCCTGGCAAAAATCATTGCAGAAAGGACCAATGCTAAATTTGAAAATTTCAGTGCTGTGCTTTCTGGAATAAAAGAGATAAGAGATGTTATGAGACAGGCTGAGAAACGGCGTCTGTACGGTCAGCGCACTCTGCTTTTTATCGATGAAATTCACAGGTTTAACAAATCACAGCAGGACGCTTTTTTGCCTTACGTAGAAAAAGGAGATATTATTCTAGTGGGTGCTACCACAGAAAACCCGTCATTTGAATTAAATTCTGCTCTCCTTTCACGGTCAAAAGTTTTCGTGTTAAAACCATTAAAACCAGACGATATTTTAGTTTTGCTGAAAAAGGCCATAGGTGACGAAAAGCGCGGTCTTGGCAGCATGAAAATACATGTGACTGACGAAACCTTAGAAAAGGTTGCAGTTTATGCCAATGGAGATGCCAGAGTAGCTCTAAATACATTAGAATTAGCGGTACTCAGTACAAATCCTTCACCTGATGGTGTAATTAGGATTACAGATGAAGTGCTTAAAGAAACTTTTCAAAGGAAAACACTCATATATGATAAAAAAGGCGAAGAACATTATAATTTAATTTCAGCTTTTCACAAATCGGTCCGAAACAGCGACTCAGATGCTGCTATTTATTGGCTTGCACGTATGCTGGAAGCGGGAGAAGATCCGTTGTATATAGCAAGACGCATGATTCGAATTGCATCAGAAGATATTGGCCTTGCTGATCCTAAAGCTATTGAACAAGCAGTAGCGGCCTTCCAGGCAGCACATTTTGTTGGCATGCCAGAGTGCAGTACGAGCCTTGCTCAAGCTGCAGTTTATCTCGCGCTGGCGCCAAAATCCAATGCTTTATATACAGCGTATCTTGAAGCAAAAGAAGATGCGCTTCAAACTATTGCTGAGCCTGTTCCGCTGCACATAAGAAATGCTCCTACGAAATTGATGGAGGAATTGGGTTATGGTAAAGGGTATAAATATGCACATGATTTTGAAAACAAGGTAGCTGCTATGCAGTGTCTTCCTGATAATTTATCTGGCAAAGAGTATTATCGGCCAACTGCATCCGGTGAAGAACAGCTGTTTAGTCAAAGAAAAAAACAACTAAAGTTAATGCAAACTGACAAATAATATATTTTCTTTGGAGGCAGCCATGAGTGAAAAAATTCGAGTATTGGTCGTTGATGATTCTGCATTTATGCGAAGATATATTTCTGACATAATAAACAAAGAACCTGATATGGTTGTAATTGATTCGGCGGGGGATGGAGATACGGCTGTAAAAAAAATACTATCATTGAATCCCGATGTAGTGACATTAGATGTAGAGATGCCTGTAAAGAACGGCCTTGAAGTATTAATGGAGATAAAAAGCGTAAGTAATGCAAAAATTATCATGTTAAGCGGTTTGACAACTGAAGGTTCTGCTACCACAGTTGAAGCATTGAGCATAGGAGCCTTTGACTTTGTTGAAAAGCCCAGTGGAGCATCCCTTAATCGAATAGTAGATATGAAGAAAGACTTACTTACTAAAATTCGACATGCTTATAATGTTAAAATAAAAAAGGCAGTAAAAAGATACTTTAAAATAGAACAGCCCACCGAAAATACTTTGAAAAAGGCAAGAGGGGAAATTGAAGCAGTGGTTTTAGGTGCGTCAACTGGGGGACCAAAAGTTCTGTATGATGTTATAACTAATCTGCCACAGGATATGGATGTGCCTATATTTGTAGTGCAACATATGCCGCCGGGATTTACAAAAGCTTTTGCAGAAAGACTGGACAAGCAAGCTAATCTCAGGGTTGTAGAAGCCCAACATGAAGAGCCTATAAAACCGGGTGTTGTCTATATTGCTCCCGGCGGGTTCCATATGATAATTGATCAAAATAAAATCTTGCTTGACACATCGCCTCCGGTTCATGGAGTAAGGCCCGCAGTTGACAAACTATTTATTTCAGCGGCAAAAAATTATGAAGAAAAAACTCTTGGTTGTGTATTTACTGGCATGGGGAGAGACGGAGCCGAAGGTGTAAAGGCAATAAAAGCAAAAGGCGGTTTTACAATTGCCCAGGATGAATCTACTTCAATTATTTATGGGATGCCGAAAGCAGCCTATGAAACAGGTTGTGTAGATTTAGTGCTTCCTGATTATCAAATTTTAGAAGAAATCATCAGACTTGTTAAACCAAATAAACAAAACTAATTTTACGAGAGGAAGAACTATGCTTACTGATGTAAAAGGAATTCAAGTGGGCCATGCTCAAAATTATGAAGCCGGTACCGGCTGTACAGTTATTTTGTGCGAACAAGGGGCTGTAGCTGGTGTGGATGTGCGGGGAGGAGCCCCTGGAACACGTGAAACTGATTTGCTGTTACCTGAGAATATGATACAAAAAGTCCATGCTATTTACTTAGGGGGCGGTAGTGCATTTGGTCTAGACGGTGTATCAGGTGTAATGCATTTTTTAGAGGAAAACAATATTGGTTTTGACGTAGGAGTAACTAAAGTTCCTATAGTTCCAGCTGCAGTGATCTTTGATTTAAATGTTGGCGATTATCGAATAAGACCGGATTTTAAAATGGGATATGAAGCTTGTATAAACGCAACAGATACTGATAATTTGTCAGGAAACGTAGGAGCTGGGACTGGAGCTACTGTTGGCAAATATTTGGGTGATGAGTTTTCTATGAAAGGCGGCCTTGGCACACATTCTATTAAAATTGGCGATTTAGTAGTAGCTGCCTTGGTTGTGGTAAATTGTTTAGGAGATGTGGTTGACCCTGATACGGGTGAAATTTTGGCTGGGGCCTTAAACGAAACAAAGACTGGATTTGCAAATACTATAGCAACAATAAAGAAAGGCTTAACGTCACAAAACATTTTTTGTGGCAATACTACTATTGGCGTAGTAGCTACAAATGCAATTTTATCAAAAGCCCAAGCTAAAAAGGTTGCTTCAATGGCGCACAATGGCTATGCAAGAGCTATTAGACCGGTTCATACAATGTTAGATGGAGATACGATATTTTGTCTTTCACTAGGAGAATTAAATGTTGATGTTTCAATGGTTGGAGTTCTAGCTGCTGAAGTAATGGCAAAAGCTATAGTTAAAGCTATAAAAAGTGCAAAACCGCTCTACGGCAAAATGTCATACAGTTCATTTTTACTTGAAAAAAATCTTAGTTTATAATAGTGTATAAACAGTCACAATCCCTCTACTCTCTGCATAGAATAGACGGAGAGGGGGTTTTTTTATGTTTAGAGTCCGGCGCCTCTTGAGGACTTTTAAACCTATAACCCTTAAGCGTTTTATGTTTTTTATTATAATTATAGTGTTTTACTTGATTTTTAATTTTATTGAAGACAGGTTAACACCAAATATATTAGCAATAGCTGAGACGCAGGCAAAAAATATAGCCATTGAAGTAATCAATAAAACAGTTAAAGAGAAAATTGCAAAGGATGTTCAGTATGAGGACCTGATTTCAATACATAAGGATACAAGTGGGCAAATAACTTTAGTTCAAATAAATACAATAAAAATAAATCAGTTAGAAGCTGAAACAATGTTAGAAGTAGTAAATGTTTTACGTGATGTCACAATGCAGGGTGTTTCTATACCAATAGGTGTTGCTACGGGAAGCAAATTGCTTTCAAATTATGGTCCGGAAATTAAAGTGCCACTAATGCCCCTTGGTACTGCACAAGTAAATACAATCGAGGATTTTGAAGAAGCGGGGATAAATCAAACTCGTCATAGGATATTATTTGAGATAACGGCCTATATGCGAATAGTGCTGCCTTACATGGATTCTCAAATAACGGTCAAAACAGATGTTCCTCTAACCGAAACCATAATCATAGGTGATGTTCCGAGGGCGATTTTGGACTTTAAACATTAATCATATCATGACGAAAAAAGGTGAAATCAAAAGAATTCGAGAGAATAAAGCCTTATAATATGCGAGATTCTAATTAGCAGTAATTGAAGTAAAAATTGTCCTGTGGTATATTATACATCGTCAATCGATTCGCGGATAAAAAAATTCAGCGAAAAAGTTGACAGAGTAAAAACGACCTGATATAATAACATACTGTCAGGTAAAAAAATCTTGACAACAAAATCAAAATGTTGTAATATAAAATTCCAGCTTTAATTAGCATAAGTGGTCTTTGAAAACTGAACAGTGTTATGCCTGAACAACCAGGAGCCTGAGGCAAAAAGCCGAAGGCAAGAACGAAGGCAAAAAAGCCTCTGATTTACCTTTGAGAGAGAATGAAATTTTGATATTAGATAATTAACATGAGAGTTTGATCCTGGCTCAGGACGAACGCTGGCGGCGTGCCTAACACATGCAAGTCGAGCGGAGTTTAGCGGGCGGCGACTTCGGTCAAAGCCTGTTAAACTTAGCGGCGGACGGGTGAGTAACACGTAGGCAACCTGCCCATGACACGGGGATAGCTTCGGGAAACCGGAGGTAAT
>ENA-OWPA01000165-OWPA01000165.1-bioreactor-metagenome-genome-assembly--contig:-NODE-165-length-122768-cov-7.689325_pt1 | contig 122768 bp, 129 predicted proteins | sample MGYA00238139_ERZ651803 | MGnify/ENA primary metagenome ERZ651803 (study PRJEB26909, sample SAMN07631231) | bioreactor metagenome | isolation source: Switchgrass digestor | place: USA: Dartmouth... | reverse complement strand
CTGTTCGCCCATTAAAGCGGTACGTGAGCTGGGTTCAGAACGTCGTGAGACAGTTCGGTCCCTATCCGTCGCAGGCGCAGGAAACTTGAGGGGGGCTGTCCCTAGTACGAGAGGACCGGGATGGACAGACCACTGGTGTACCAGTTGTTCCGCCAGGAGCACCGCTGGGTAGCCATGTCTGGAACGGATAAGCGCTGAAAGCATCTAAGCGCGAAGCCGGCCCCAAGATGAGGTTTCCCACCCAGGTAAAACTGGGGTAAGACCCCTGGAAGATGACCAGGTAGATAGGCCGGGAGTGTAAGAGGGGTAACCCTTTAAGCAGACCGGTACTAATAGGTCGAGGGCTTGCAACTTTTCGCCAGTCACCTTTGCTTAGTATGATAAAGGCAGGCAAGAAAGGTTAAAAGTATCTCGATGATTTGTGAAAGACAAGAGAATAAAGCTTCTGGTGGCAATAGCGGAGGGGCAACACCCGTTCCCATCCCGAACACGGCAGTTAAGCCCTCCAGCGCCGATGGTACTGGTTTTCCGGGAGAGTAGGTCGCTGCCAGAGTTAATTTAAAAGGAGCACTTAATGTGCTCCTTGTTTATTTTTATTCAGATGTTAAAAAAAGAGTCACTTTCTCAGCCGGTCAAGGCCAATCTCAAGAGTCAAGAAAAAGGCACTTTGTTTCACTTCTGGGACACGGGTCAAATGGACGGTCACTTCGGCTCTCGCTTTGATAGGTTTAATCAAAAAAAAGGGTATCTTAAATAACTTTTATAAAGACTGGCCCTCAGACAAGGATGAGGGTCAGTTTTTTGTTGGTGACCTCATGGTATGTGTTACAATGGTATTGACAGTGTGTAGAATTTATCAGTGTGCTTTTTAATAAATAAAGGATGTGAGATTTTGTTATGGCGGAAGTGATCATTTATCTGGCCATTAGCGGCTTTATTTTTTTACTTGGAGTGGTGATCAAATATTTTAAAGCTTATTATTTGATAGCTGGCTATAATACAGCATCAAAAGAAGAGCAGCAGTATATGGCTGAAAAGGGTATTGGGGACTTTATGGGACGTCAGTTAATGATTATAGCCGCAGCACCCCTTATTGGACTTATTCTAGATCGGGCAGGATTTATTTGGGGTACATTAGTCGGATCAGCTCTTCTCATTATTCTTGTTTTTTATACAGTGATTGCGGCACAGCGTTTTGCCCCGCCGTCATCTTTTTATTCGTCAGGGAAGGTAAAGGGAAGACCGTCAAACAATAAAACCGCCATAGCAGCACTTGTTATTAGTGCAATTGTAGTTATCGTTGTATTTGGCATGATATTTTGGATAGCTCAACCAACGGATTTTGTACTTGAGGAAAATGAGTTGAGAATCACTGGTGCCTACGGTACTGTTATCCCTTATTATGACATAGAAAAACTGGAGCTAAGTGAAACAATACCAAGGTTAGTCAAAAGAACCAATGGTTTGAGTATGGGTTCTATCCAAAAAGGCCATTTTAAAACTGATACAATGAGTGATGCTCTGCTGTTTATGCGCTCTAATTCAGGTCCTGTAATAATCATTCAGCGCAAAGGACAGAAAATGGTTATGATCAATTTTGCTGAACCTGAAGAAACCAAAGGGCTATACCAGCGGTTGAAAGCTAAGGTTGATACATAAAAAGTATTTGTGATGCGGCTTGACTGCAAAGCTATGTGCGGATAATACATGATCAATGGAGCTATAAAGTTCTATAAAGTTTATCAGAAATAGTATTAATAAGAAATTAAGATTGATAAAAGAGGTTGAAAGCACTTGCTGCCGTTTAGAGATAAAAAAATTAAAAGACAAGGACAGGAATGAAAAGATGCAGTTATCGAAAGAAAGAAAAAAGGAACTTCAGGAACAATATAAGCTGATGAAACCTGAAATGGGTATCTTTGCGGTAATTAATAAAAGCAGTTCTAAGTATTACTTACAAGTCACACAAAACTTAAAAGGCATGATCAACAGCACTCGTTTTAAGCTGGACGGAGGTATGCACCCAAATAAAGAACTGCAGAAAGATTGGTTGGAAATTGGCAGTGATGGATTTGAAATTAGGGTACTTGAAAAAATCGAGTACGATGAGGATGAATCTAAAACTGATTATACAGAAGAATTGGAGTTATTGAAAATGATGTGGGTTGATAAGCTGACAGGGAATGGTATAACCTTATATTAGAGAACCTATCATCCAATGCGGTAATGGCCTTTCTTTTTTTATTATAGTAGGAATAATTATACAAAGAATAGAATTGATTAATACATAAATTTAAAAATTATAGTTAAATCCTTATCTATGTGGTGAAGAGGTGGTAGGGGGATTTAGTGTGTGCGGCCGCTTCAGCCTTACAGTTGAGGGAAAGGACCTTGTTGCCTATTTTCATATTCAACAAGGACAGATCAATTACCAGCCAAGCTTTAATATCGCACCTGGGCAGAATATACCTGTTATTACCGGAGCATATAATGAACGGCGTTTGTCATTGATGCGCTGGGGTTTAATCCCATCATGGGCCAAAGAACCAAAAATTGGCTATAAAATGTTCAATGCCAGAGCAGAGACCATCGATCAAAAGCCTTCTTTTCGCAATGCTTTTTTCAGAAGACGATGTCTGATCCCTGCAGATAGCTTCTATGAATGGAGGCAAAAAGGTGAAGACCCATTCCGCATCTATCTGCCGCATAAACCGCTATTTGCTTTAGCAGGGATTTGGGAGTTGTGGCAGCCACTGGAGGGAGAAGCGATCCTTTCCTGCAGTATGATTACAACTGAACCCAATGCTTTTATGCAGAATATACACAATCGCATGCCTGTTATCTTTGATGATGAGGAAAGGATGAGGATCTGGCTGGAGGAAACAAATCCTGATCATTTAAAAGAATTACTTGTACCCTATAGTGGACAGATGGTTGCGGAACAATATTCTTTGCGGAGATAATAGACCTGATCAGCAAAACCTGCCACCTATACCGTCCAATTAAACCAACAGAATCGTTCACTCTAACAGTTAACAGTTTAAACTGTCTTATAATAAAAATCCCCAAAATGGGGAAGGGGGTTATTTTAATGTTGAGAAAAGTGAATAATTCTGTACTAGAGCTCATTGAAGGTGATATCACAGAGATGGATACCGATGCTATCGTTAATGCTGCCAACTCATATTTGAAACATGGAGGCGGAGTAGCGGGAGCTATTGTAAGAAAGGGTGGCCAGATTATTCAGGAAGAGTCGGATAAGATAGGCTACTGCCCAGTAGGACAAGCGGTGATCACCAGTGCAGGCAGTCTTAAAGCAAAATATGTGATCCATACAGTGGGACCCCGCATGGGTGAAGGAAATGAAGATGAAAAACTGAAAAACGCCACACTGAACAGTTTGCGCCTTGCTGATCGGGAGGGATTGAAGAGCATTGCTTTTCCAGCGGTCAGTGCTGGCATCTTCGGGTTCCCCATTGACCGTTGTGCTGAGATCATGCTCAAAACAACAATTGATTATTTACGCGGTGATACAGCTTTAAATAGGGTGGTCTTCTGTCTGTTTGGTCAGGACAGTTTTGCTGTTTTCCAAAAAGAGTTGGCAAGGCAGTTGCCAGAGGAGGCGAAATAAAGAAGATGAATGATGAGAACATCTATAAAAAAATCGGCAGCCTCCTGGCAGCTTCAAAAAACACTGTAGTAGTAACAGGGGCGGGGATCAGTACTGAGGCAGGGATCCCTGATTTTCGTGGTGAGAAAGGTATCTACCGCACCTTGGGTGAGGACAAAGTGATGAATTTGATTAATATAGATGCCTTTCGTAGAAGGACTGAGGAATTTTATGAGTTTTACCGGAATTACTTTATGCTGCCAAATGTTAAACCCAGCCGGGCTCATTACCTGCTTGCCGAAATGGAAAAGCAGGGCATTATCAAAGCAATTGTAACTCAGAATATTGACAACCTTCACCAGAAGGCCGGTTCAAAACGTGTCATCCCAGTTCACGGCAACGCGGACAATTTTATTTGCACAAAAATTGGCTGCCCTACAATGGTTGATGGTGATTATGTGCGTAATTCTTCCGAATTAGTGCCGAAATGTCCTCAATGTGGGAGCATCTTAAAACCTGATGTTGTCCTCTTCGGGGAACCGATACAAAACCACCGCCTGGCTAGAGATACTATTCTCAATGCTCAGCTGCTAGTTGTCATCGGATCATCCTTGACCGTTTATCCGCTGGCGGGTTTTGTAGGTGAATATTGTGCTTCTAGTGAAAAATGTATTATTATCAATAAAGGCCCGACAGCACTGGACCATAAAGCAACAGTAAAACTGGATACGGACAGTACGGGTAAAGCCCTTGAAGAAATATTAAAATATATTTGAATAAGTGAATTATAATGGAGGTATATAAAAATGAAATCCACGGTCGATTGTGTGCCTTGTTATATAAAACAGGTTATTTCGACACTACGTACAGCAGGAGTTAAAGAAGAAGAACAATACTCAATCATTAATGCTCTCTTCCCAACTATTGCCCAACTGGATCCCTTAAAAACGCCTGCTGAAAATTCTTCTATTGTTCTCTTTGAAACCTATCGCTTGCTAGGTAAAGATGACCCTTACAAGGAAGCAAAAGAGGCTTCAAATCAATTGGCGCGTACTTTCTATCCTGCAATGGAGCGGATCATTTCATATAGTGAGAACCCCCTTTTGACTGCAATAAAAACATCAGTTGCCGGGAATGTTATAGATATGGGGATCAACCCGGATTTTGATATAGGTGCCAGCATCAGCCAAGAGTTGCAGCGGGGTTTCCAGCGAGATGATTTCGAAACTTTTCAAGAGATGTTAAAGGAAGGTAGTCCCCTGGTTATGATCGGGGACAACAGCGGAGAAATTGTTTTCGACTATTTGCTCCTTTCACTATTAAAAGATTTTACCAATGAGCTTTATTATGTTGTTAAGGGTGGTCCCATACTTAATGATGCCACAATGGATGATGTTGAAGAGGTAGGTATATCTTTAATAGCGAAAGCAATAACTACCGGTAACAATTACCTGGGAGTGATCCCTGAAAAATGCAGTCAAGAACTCTCTTCAGCGATAGAAGCAGCCGGTGTAGTTTTGGCTAAAGGCCAAGCAAATTATGAGACCCTGGAGGGAACATCTTTAGCTGGTGACAAAACCTTTTTCCTCCTGCAGGCCAAATGCCCGGTAATAGCAGAAAACCTCGGTGTGGAACTGGGTGATTCTGTATTTGTACGCAACAAACCCAATTAACCTTTGATGGTTTTAATCCAAACTCTGCGCCGGCGTGGTCCATCAAATTCACAAAGGAAAACACCCTGCCAGGTGCCGAGCCGCAATTGCGTATTTTCTATGATAAGATGAACAGATGATCCCACTAACACAGTCTTAATATGAGCATGGGAGTTCCCCTCTAGGTGACGGTAAGAGCCGTTAACAGGTACTAGTCGATTCAGTGTTTCCATAATGTCCTGAACAACTGTGGGGTCAGCATGTTCATTGATCATCAGTCCGCAGGTGGTGTGGGGTGAATAGATGCAGCAGATCCCTTCAGCAATGTTGTTTTCCTGCAGTGCCTTATTAATTTGTGGAGTGATGTCCAGCATTTCCATTTGTTTTGAAGTTTTGATTTCCAGTTCAATGATCTTCATTGATATCAACTCCTCCGGATTTATTACTTTAATATAGTCAATTTACAAAATAAAGTAAAGATGAAAAGATGAGGTGGTTAGTATGAAATGGCACACTGAATATCACTGGTTCCATACCAAACAGAAAAGGGAATTTATCAATATCACAGAGTTAGTGGATCAGGCTGTAAAAAAAGCCGGTATCAAAGAGGGTATGGCCTTAGTCAGTGCCATGCATATTACAGCAGGAGTGTTTGTTAATGACGAAGAAGAGGGGATTAAACAGGATATGATGGAATGGGCTGAACAAATTGCCCCCTATCGAGAAGACTACAGGCATCACCGTACAGGTGAAACAAATGGAGATGCCCACCTCAAGAATATTTTGTTTCATCATCAAGTGATGGTTCCTGTTACAGATGGCAAACTGGATCTCGGCCCCTGGCAGCAGATTTTTTATGCTGAGTTTGATGGTCAAAGGCGTAAAAGGATGATCATCAAGGTTTTCGGAGAATAGCAAACCGGTTGGTGAGCTTATATTTTAAGAAGGTGAAAAAATGCATATCCAGGGAGAACCACCGGATCCTGAGGGTATAGCAGGGATTACAGGTTCGGGCAAAGCAGTAATTTGTCCCTTATGTGAAACCATCTGGCAGTTGAATATAATACTAACCACATTCAACCCTGAAGAACAGGAGCGTTTTTGGGCAGGAAAGGGCTGTCCGGACTGCCGGTATTTATGGAAAGATTGAATTTACTCCTCGTCATTATTAACCTGGCTGTGAAATATTTGTTCTGGGGTTAATTTTTCATCATCCTGTTTGACCTGGCTGATCACTTCGGTAACCCCACGGGCTTTAGACGCTGCATTGACAGCTCTTTCTATTTCAGCTCTATTTTCAGTGCGCCCTGCCAGTACTACCTTTCCCCGATGGGCGCTTTTTACTCCAATTTTATTGGGATTTCCTTCAGGATCCCCTTTCAGTTCTTCCTCTACCTCCTGAATTATATCCTGGTCAGTGATAGCGCCATCAGTGCTGACAGAAATAGCATTGTCAACATTTATTACTCCTGGCACCTGTTGTACCAGATCTTCTGCCCACTTTTTTTCCCTTAATGTATCAACAATCCCTTGGAGCTGAACCTCTCCATTGACCACATCGCAATTAAGACCATAACTGCCTAAATTTCTATCGTTCTTTAAGAGAGTACTGATCTGCATCTTTAATTCCTCATCGGAATTTTGTTTGGTCACTGAACATCCTCCTTCTGTGAAGTACTCGGTGAATCATTTTTTATTATTTCCTGCTGATATATTAATCATTCCAGTACAAATGCTGTCATGAACATCAATCTGGTAAGTTCCCCTGATAAGGTAGAGGTATATACTGTACTGAAGGCCGCCGCTGGTTCGGTTGGGGATACAATTCCATCAATTGGTGGATCTCCTTGGGAAATTCACAGGATACGTTTACACCCATCTGCTGAAGCTGATTACAGGTAATGGGATAATCATGGGTCCATTTTCCTGATGTTAATTCCTCAGCTAAACGCTCAGCCTTATCAGGTTCAATGGTTTCTGCAAGCAGTTCTATGATAAATTCTTTTACTTGCTGCACAGCTTTTTCAGCAATGTCTGCGAGGATCAAGGTGCGGTCATCTATTTCATTAATCTCTTTTCGCTTGATTGTTTTCAGAATTGAAACAGCCGGATATTCCCCCAGTTGAGGATCAATTGGTCCTACCACTGCATTGGGATCCATGACAATTTCATCAGCTGCTAATGCAATCATGGTGTCTCCGGACATGGCATAATGGGGGATGAAAACAGTTACTTTTGCCGGATGCCGTTTTAAAGCAAGAGCAATCTGTTCAGAGGCTAGAACCAGCCCGCCAGGGGTGTGTAAAAGTATGTCAATGGGCATATCATCAGGAGTTAGCCTGATTGCCCGTAAAACATGTTCAGCATCTTCGATATTGATAAACCGGGAAAGGGTTAGCCCCGCGATGTTTATAATTTCCTGGCGGTGGATCATGGTTATAACCCGGGATTTCCTTTTATTTTCGATATTCTTAATAGCTTTTAGTCGTTGGTTTTCTACCGATTTGTGTTTAAAAAAAGGCCAAAGGGACATAATAAGTAGTACTATCCAGAAGATGTCAAATAGTGAAAAATTCATCTGGCTCAACTCCTTGTTATATGATAACCAGGATCACTTACTTTAATGCAGATATGTTGTAAATTAACTCCATAAACAAAACGAAAAACAATATACTTTGCTAAATAAACATGTATATATATTGTAAATGTGGAATACTATGTATTGGCGCATAATATAGATACTATAGAAAGGAGCATTTAAACGGAGTGAAAAATGGCTGTAGGAAAGAAAAGACCCAGAAAAATTTATATGCCCGGTGACCTGGGCGATGCAGCTACCAGAAGAAACTATCGGAAACCAGGACCTGTTATTATTTATAAACAGATGGAGGCGTTTAATAAAATGGGTGAAACAATTTCTTTGTCTGAAATTCTACAAATGCCTGATACTAAGGCAAGAGAAGTGATGTTAGAACTGAGCAATATGAGCGATCAAAAACTGGCTGACCAGTGGAATGTGCAGACCAGTTTTGTGAGAAAGCTCAGGCGAATTTTAGGTATACAAAAGGATCACAGCGGTGAAGTGGTGGCCACAACAGAAATATTAAGTGATAAATGGCCGCCAACATACAGGCCCCGTAAGAGAACGGTTGAACTACAGAAAACCATGCGCGTAATCGATGAAGAAGGGGGTTCTACTGAAACACTATCTGTCCCGCAGAAAAACAGGGGGTTCAATTTTAGCTTAGAAGGGGTCTTCCCTGCAGCTGAGGTTGAAAAAAGGTTGGAGTCGCTGGCGGTGATGGCTGCTTGTTCCTGCAGCAATAAATTGTCCATCAAGATCAACATTGAGGAAATTATCTCCACTGAAGAGGAAAGTTCTGTGCTATAAAAAAACTATAGGAAAAATTTTGGTTAATAAATAATGCCGGTTTTTATCAACCGGCTTTCTTATTACTTATTTATTATATGTTTTACTACCTGTACCTATGAACAACAAAAAGGACAGGGGGGAGGTGCTCCTGATTAAGGATATCTATAGAAAAAACCCTGTATTTTTTTGAGTTGATCTTTGATAAAAAATCTTTAACAGAATCATATTCCTCAATTGCACCCGGATGCCCCCGATAGCTCACCACGGTGATGATCCCGTTTGCTGTTAGGAGGGGTAATGCCTCTTTAAGTGCTAGGATCGTTGTTTCCGGTTTTGTGGTGAGGGTGTGGTCACCTCCAGGTAGATAGCCTAAATTAAACATTACTGCTTTAACTGTATTATTTGAGAGATATGTGCCCAAATGGCTGTGGCTGTCGTGGAATAGATATACTCTGTCCAGCAGGCCTACTTCCATCAAAAGCTTTTTTGTTTTAGCAAGTGCAGCCTGTTGAATATCAAAACCGTAGACTTTTCCTTCTGGCCCTACACATTCTGCCAAGAACAGTGTATCAAAGCCATTACCCACAGTGGCATCAACGCAAATATCTCCCTCTGATACCTGCTGTTTTACAAACCACTTAGCCCAACTGACAAGCTTCTGAGGCAAGATCTCTATTCTCTCTTTATTCTTCATCATCTCCACCTCTTTTCATCAATTATAACCTAAAATACGCGTAATTTAAGAGCAATTTATGGTTGACAGTTCAGCCATAATCTGATAAATATTTAAGCAATATTAAGCAGGATATTATTTGACAACGGCGAATATAATGTAAAAGCTATAATCGAATAATCTGTAGGAAGGGTGATAGGACGGTAGAATGGAAGGATGGCAGCTCTTATTTTTTTTGTTTGAGAGCTGTCACAAAATTATTTTTACTCAAAGTAGGACGGAAGGAGTGACCCTTGATGCCCATCACAGAAATGCTTACCCGCAATGCTGAAAAATTCCCTGATGAAGTCAGTTTAATAGAACGAGAACCGGCAGTAGGTTTGCGTAGAGAAATAAGCTGGTTGGAGTTTGAGCAGCAGGCCAACCAGTTAGCTAATGCTTTAATAGAGCGCGGCATCAAACAGGGGGACCGTGTTGCCCTTTTGATGATGAATTGTCTTGAATGGCTGCCTATCTATTTTGGAATCCTGAAAACGGGAGCTCTGGCTGTACCATTGAATTTCCGCTACACAGCAGGAGAAATCAAGAAGTGTGTTGAAACAGCGGGAGCAAAAATACTTATTTATGGCCCTGAATTTATAGAAAGAATCAATGAGATCAAAGATGACCTCAGCTGTGTAGAATCCTTTATCTTTGTAGGTAAAAACTGTCCAGACCTTTGTGAAAATTATGAGGAGATTCTGGCTGCATCTCCATCAGCAGCGCCCAAGATCAAAATCCATGATACTGATGATGCAGCCCTCTACTTTACATCAGGAACCACCGGTACACCAAAACCGATTCTCCTGACCCATGCCAACTTGGTATCAGCATGTATCACTGAACAAAACCATCACAAACAGTGCCATGAAGACTGCTTTCTGTGCATTCCTCCACTGTACCATACCGGGGCTAAGATGCACTGGTTCGGCAGTCTGATCGTTGGTGGGAGGGCTGTGCTGCTGCGTGGTGTAAAGCCCAACTGGATACTGGAAGCTGTTTCTGAAGAAAAGGTAACAATTGTCTGGCTTCTGGTGCCCTGGGCCCAGGATATACTTGATGCCATAGAAAGCAAAGAAGTTAATTTAAAAGATTACAATTTAGATCAGTGGCGATTAATGCATATCGGAGCGCAACCTGTGCCTCCCAGCCTGATCATCAGGTGGAAAAAATATTTCCCCAAACATTTGTATGATACCAATTACGGTTTAAGCGAGGCCACAGGGCCCGGCTGTGTGCACCTTGGCCTTGAAAATATCCATAAAGTAGGGGCTATCGGTAAGCCTGGTTACAATTGGGAGATAAAAATTGTTGATGACCAGGGAAAACCGGTTCCCAGAGGAAAGGTTGGGGAACTGATCGTCAAAGGACCTGGTGTGATGAAAGGCTATTACAATAATCCAGAAGCCACTGCAAAGGTGTTGAAGGATGGCTGGTTGTTTACCGGAGATATGGCACGACAGGATGAGGATGGTTTTGTTTACCTAGTGGACCGCAAGAAGGATGTTGTGATCATGGGTGGGGAAAATATCTTCCCAGTAGAAATAGAGGATTACTTGCGGTCACATCAAGATATCAAAGATGCGGCTGTGATCGGTATACCGGACCGGCGCTTAGGGGAAATACCGATTGCCATTGTGGAAGTTAAAGCTGGGAGCAAGCTGACAGAAGATATGATCATCGAGTTTTGTGATGGTTTGCCCAGATATAAAAGACCACGTAAAATTATCTTTGATAAGGTTCCACGCAACCCCACCGGCAAGATTGAAAAGCCGAAACTGCGAGAACGATACTGTGGTGACGAGATCGCCCAGGTTGTTTAGCTAACCAGAAATAAAAGCAAGTATTTATCAAAAGAAGCCCAAATGTGGGTTTCTTTTTTTATACAATTTTTTTACAAATAATAAATTTAATATACTGTAACCAAAAACCTGGATATTCTATATCCAGGTTTTTTCTGTTTTATTGCCCTATCTGTTGTACAGGAATCAAGGTGATCTGTAAGAGATTAAATCTTAAGAAATTCTTCAGAATTAATATAAGTTTTCCTTAAAACTTTATTTTTATACTGTAAACAGCAGCCGGCAGGTAACAAGCATGGAGCATGAAACAACTCTTTGAGAAATAGGTGATAAAGAGCAGTGCGAAACAAAAAAACAAAGGCTAAAAAACTGATACTAGCTGTACTGGTTATGGTTGCTGTAATTATTGTGATTGCATTATTTCAGCGCTCAGATATTCAGTTCATTGTTAAAAATACCTGGCACCAAAAAAGTTTATCTGCTGAACTGGAGAAGGTCAATTTTAATAAGAATATTTTAAAACCGGTAGCTGTTTTGGATATAAAAAAGGGTAAAACAGCTGTCATATACAACAGCACACTCAGTTTAATCAATGATGAATACCCAATTGGGGAAGAATTGGTATTTAAACTGGTAGATTATAAAGATACCGGTGTTCTCATGGATGAGTCTGTAGTTGATAATTATGCCAAATTAAGCGCTGATGTGGAAAAACATACAGGGGATCATCTGTTTGTCATGTCCCACTATAGAAACGATCAGGTTCAAAAGACTCTCTACGAACAAGATAAAACAAAAGCTGCTTTACCAGGTGCGAGTGAACATCAGACAGGTTTAGCTTTAGACCTATATGTGTCCAATTATGCAGGAGCAGCTTTTCTTAAATCTTCAGCAGGCCAGTTCGTGAATAAATACAGCTGGAAATACGGTTTTATTATTCGCTACCCATTATTTAAGAAGCATATAACAGGAATCAAATTTGAACCCTGGCATATTCGCTATGTTGGGCTGCCCCATTCTGAAATAATTTATAAAAAAGGATTAACACTTGAGGAGTATATCAAAGGGCTCGAGCTTGGCAGTTACTATAAATTCAAAAACTATTTTATAAGCCGGCAACAGGGAGAGAGCCTTCTGATCCCATCTAATTTAACAGATATTGTAGTTTCACCTGATAATACCGGCTGTTACATAATAACAGGACGAATTACATAACTTCTGTCTGATGTTGTGGTTTTGTGCTGCTATATTGAAGGAATTCCTGTGTTTAGCTTCGTATTAAGCATAATAGGGGCAACATAACTCTACAAGGAGAAAATAATGCCGAAAGAAAATATTTTAATCATTGAAGATGAAAAAGAGATAGCGGATCTCATCGAAATTTATCTGGTTAATGAGGGCTATGAGGTTTATAAAGCCTATTGTGGGGAAGAGGGACTGAAAGTCTTAGCAGAACAACCAATCCATTTGGTGATCTTAGATATTATGATGCCGGGTATTGACGGCTTGGAGGTCTGCCGGATAATCCGCAAAGACAAAAATATTCCTATTTTGATACTTAGCGCTAAATCAGAAGATATGGATAAGATTCTGGGTTTGAGCACAGGGGCTGATGATTATTTAACCAAACCCTTCAATCCACTGGAACTGCTGGCCAGAGTAAAATCTCAGCTAAGGCGCTACCTTTATTTAAACCCGAACTATAAACAAAGCAATGCTGAGCGGGAAGATATAATAACCATCGATGGCCTAGTCATTAACAAAAGCAAACACACTGTCAGTGTTAATGACCGGGAGGTCAACCTAACTCCGACAGAGTTTCAGATCCTCCTGCTGCTGGCCAGTCATCGCAAAAGGGTGTTTAGTGCAGAGGAAATCTTTGAACGCATCTGGGATGAGCCATGTTATGAATCCAGAAACACTGTGATGGTTCATATTAGGAACATCAGGGAAAAGATTGAGGACAACCCAAGGAAACCTCGTTTTATTAAAACTGTTTGGGGAGTAGGTTATAAAATTGAATAATAGTCTCAGATGGAAGATGATCTTATATTTTATAACAAGTATTTTATTATCAGCAACAGGAGTTTTTGTACTGCTATTAGTGGCATTATCTTTAGCATCGATTAGCGGTTTTTTTTCAGGAGTACTGGATATCCTTAGTTTGTTTCCGGGAGAAGTACCCACCATGATCATCACAGGAATTTTTCTCTTTTTATTTTTCTTTTTTATTTTAAGTAAAGGGAGTATCCGCTACTTAGAAGAAATATCCGGCACACTGGGAAAGATAGCTGAGGGAAACTTTGATATTCAAATACCCAAGCGTTCAAATGACGAATTAGGATTGCTGGCCGAAAATATAAACCAGATGACACGCCAGTTAAAGCGGTCAATTGAAGAGGAAAGAAATGCTGAACTGACAAAAAAAGAATTGATTACAAGTGTATCACATGACCTACGTACCCCACTCACTTCTATTATTGGTTATTTAGAGTTGATCGACAGTGACCAGTACAAGGATGAACTGGAACTGCGCTATTATGTGAACATCGCCTATCATAAATCCCAGCGGCTGAAAAAATTGATCGATGATCTTTTCGAGTTTACCCGGGTGAGTTACGGTGGAATGAAGCCTAAAGTTGAGTTGATCGATTTAGGTGAACTGCTGGAACAGATGGCTGAAGAATTTGTGCCCCTGTTTCGGGAGGCAGGAATGGAGTGCCGCTTATCTGTACCCAGCGAAAAGGTTATGGTTATGGCAGATGGGGATCTAATAGCAAGAGTATTTGAAAATTTGATCACCAATAGTATCCGCTATGGAAAAGAGGGTAAATATATAGATCTGGAACTGACCAAAGATAGTAAGTGGGCTGTTGCCCGGGTGGCAAATTACGGGGAACCTATCCCTGAGGGGGATCTGCCGCACCTTTTCGAGCGCTTTTACCGAGTGGAAAAATCTCGTTCTGGAGAAACCGGTGGAACAGGTCTCGGGCTTGCCATTGCCAAAAGCATTGTAGATCTTCATCATGGGCGGATCACTGCCTACAATGACCGTGACAGAATTGTGTTTGAGGTATGTTTACAGTTGAGTCAACCTATTTGAGTACTTCTCATTCACCACCCTTCAATAGTCAGCATTAACACATTAATTCCTTAAAATTTTACTCTTATTATCGTACTTGGTTCCATTATTGCCATAATTAATATGATTATTAGCAGGAATAATGTCGAACAATTGAGAATGAGAATGAAAAGGTAAAACTTTAGGGGTGTATATTATGAACAGAACCCTGGGGTTTTTAGTGCTTGTTGTAACTTTTATGATGCTGCTCTCTTTCAGTTTTGACCAACCTTATATAACAGATACCATACCAGATACTGATATTATTGCGGAAGAAGTAGGTAATCAGACTGACACCACCACTGAGCAAGAAGAAATTAATCAGCAGGATGATGAAGAAGCACAATTTACAGACAAAATAGAAAAAGATAATGATGCCAATTCTGAGAGCCAAACTAATGGTATATGTGCTGGTTCATCAAAAATTTATACGATTTTGGGCGAATCCGGCAATTTAACATCTGACCAGATGGAAAGTGTAAAAAAGTGGAGAGCTGAGATTATTAAATATGCAGAAGAAAACCCCAGTCAAATATTTGTTAATGGTTTCACCAGCGAAAAAAAGATCTGTTTGACCTTTAATGATGGGCCTGATGGCCAGGTCACACCGCAGGTGCTTGATATTTTGAATAAGTACCATGTTAAAGCCAGTTTTTTCTTCACAGGAAGTAAATTAGAGCAAAACCCTGAGCTTGTGATAAGAGCCTACCAGGAAGGACACCTGGTATTAAGTCATGCCTGGAGTCACCAGCAGCTGAGATCATTAAGCCAGCAAGAAATCAGACAAGAAATTGAACTGACCGAAGATAAAATATATGAGTTGATTGGAGAAAGACCGTCACTGATCAGGCCACCAGCTGGATATATAGATAAGAATGCTGCATCTATTATCAAGAATAAAGGATACAAGATTGCGTTATGGTCCATTGATACAATGGATTGGACGCAAACTGATAAAAGCAGTATTGTCAAAAACGTTACTGAGAACATCAGGCCGGGAGATATTATACTAATGCATTGTGATAGTACTAATACAGAAACAGTAAAAGCCCTGCCTGAGATAATTACCAAGTTGCGGCAAAAGGGGTATCAGTTTGTTGATCTGGGTGAAATGCTGCAGATTAACCCCTATAGATGATGTAAAGAGGCATTTATTATGCAGTGCAATAACAAATTAAAAAAATTCGTATTCGTAATCCTAGTTATTTTAACTGTTGCACTTGGTGCAGTTATGATGGGTGTTGACTACTGGAGAATATGTACACATAACAAGCCGTTGTTTGCTATTTGTGTCCTAGACGAGGATATTAGCAAGAGATTTGCAGAATATAAGACCATAATTATTGTGTTATGGTCTTATTGTTTTATATAGAATTTATTATTAATATAAGAGACAACTTAATAAAAATAAGGGGTTGTCGGATGAGCTTAAATGTTTTATAATAATACCTGTTATTATTATAAAAAATCAATTGAAGGTGTTATTATAAAACTTTTTTATTTCTACTACAATTACATCACTTAGCAAACAACAGGCAACCTACTGCAAACGCCAGTTGTATTGATTTAGTTCATAATCCTCATAGGGCAGTGATCCTGCTATCCCCATTATTTTGAACATTCTTTAAACTGGTTCCAGATCGGTGCCGCAACTTAAAACGGCTGTTTTGTTGTGGGCCGGGTGTATTGCATTTCGAGATTAACTGAAAGAGGGGGGATAAACAGGAAAAGTTTTTAACGAGATTAACGAGACGGTAAAAAATAATCAATTAGGAGGTCACTGGAGATGAAAAGATTTTCAGTTATAACTGTTTTATTGTTAGGGCTAATGATCTGTTTGATGGGGTGTGGTAATGACACCAGTTCAACTGATGCGGAACTAAGCACCCTAGAAAAAATTAAGAAGCAAGGGTATGTGACTGTTGGTTTTGCAAATGAAGCACCTTATGCATATGCTACTCCTGATGGTAAACTTACGGGGTTGAATGTGGAAATAGCACGTGAAGTGTTCAAAAACATGGGTATACCCGAGATGGACGGCGTACTAACCGAATTTGGTTCTCTTATTCCAGGACTTAAAGCAGGCCGTTTTGATGTTATCACTGCAGGTATGTATATAACACCAGAGCGAGCTGAAGAGGTTGATTTTGCAGATCCTGAGTATCAGATTGGTGGAGCATTAGCAGTGAAAGCAGGCAATCCGCTTGATCTGCACAGTTATGAAGATATTGCTGCAAACCCCGATGTTAAAGTAGCTACTATGGCAGGTGGTCAGGAATACGACTGGCTACTGGCAGCAGGCGTATCTAAAGACCAAATTGAAACAGTTTCTGATCAACCTTCAGTAATTTCTGCACTACAAGCAGGCCGGGTTGATTGTGGAACTATGACTGGCCCTGCGATGGATACTTTAATTGAAAATGCAAATGACCCAACAATCGAAAGAGTTATGGATTTTAAGATATCAGTGATTGATGGTAAAAAACAAGCGGGATATGGTTCATCTGCTTTTAGAAAAGAAGATGATGACTTACGTGAGGCATATAATGCTGAACTGAAAAAATTGAAAGAATCAGGCAGAGTAGCCGAAATTCATAAGGAGTTTGGTTTTACTGAATCAGAATATGCTGGTCCTGAAGTGACCTTTGAAGATGCATTAAACGTATGGTAATAAACGTAAGAAAACCCGGAGGTATTCTGTAATAGAGTGCCTCCGGGATAAAAAACAAGTGTAAGTGAAGACAAGGAGAGGGGGTTAATATAATTCATACCCTAGAATTGGTGCCGTTTTTACTAAAAGGAGTTGTTGTAACAATTGAATTAACCGTAATGGCAGCAATTTTAGCTTTTCTTATGGCATTTATAGCGGGATTTGCCAGACTATCTAAATTTGCAATTGTTCGTGGAATAACTCAGATATATGTAGAAATATTTCGCGGTACTTCACTTTTAGTCCAGTTATTTTGGGTATATTTTGTGCTCCCGTTTTTCGGAATAGAATTATCTGCAATGATGACAGGGGTACTTGTTTTGGGTCTAAACTATGGTGCATATGCCTCAGAAGTAATACGCAGTTCTATCCTTGCTATCCCAAAAGGTCAAACTGAGGCGGGTATTGCGCTTAATATGTCTCCTAGTTTAATTATGAAAAGGATTATCCTGCCGCAGGCAATGCTGATTATGCTGCCTCCTTTGGGTAATTACCTGATAGAACTGATAAAGAGTACTGCATTGGTTTCGCTGATTACGCTCCATGATTTAATGTTTTGTGGAACGATGATCAATAATGTAACAATGCGAACAATCGAAGTCTACAGCCTGGTACTGATCATATATTTTTTATTGGCCTACCCGCTTACTTTGGCAATAAGAAGGCTGGAAAAAAGATTATCCGCGGGGAGGTTATAAGAGATGTGGGATTGGGAATTCACAATATCGATTTTACCACTGCTGTTGGAAGGACTTAAAATAACACTGATTGCTACATTTTTAGCCTTTGGTTTTGCTGTAGTAGTGGGGCTGCTGTTAGCTATAGCCAGTCGTTCATCAGTAAAGATTTTGTCATTACCTGTTAAAGCATTTATTGAATTTGTCAGAAGCACACCACTTCTGGCGCAATTGTTTTTCATTTTCTATGTGTTTCCTAAATTTGGGTTGGTTTTAACACCACTTGTCGCAGGGGTATTAGGACTCGGTTTGCATTACAGCACTTACCTGTCTGAGGTTTATCGATCCGGTATTGACAGTATACCACGCGGGCAGTGGGAGGCCGCAAAGGCGTTAAACTTTTCCAAAGCGCGCACCTGGATTAGTATCATTATCCCACAGGCAGTACCACCCATTATTCCGGTAATGGGAAATTACCTCATAGGTATGTTCAAGGATACACCACTGCTATCTGCCATTACTCTAGTGGAAGTGCTGCAAACTGCTAAAATCATTGGTGCTCAGTCATTCAGATACCTTGAGCCAATAACAATGGTAGGGGTTATCTTCCTTATTCTCAGTTATGTTTCTTCATTAGGAGTGCAGTGGCTTGAACTTCGCTTAAATCAACGATAATGATTGCTGCTGGGTATACAATTAGCATTTATGGAGAGGAGGGAAATGATGTCAGAGATTGTAACAAAAACTAGTAACAAGGGCATCCAGAATTCTGAACCAATAGTGCGATATCAAAAAGTGAGTAAATCTTTTGGTGATATAGAGGTTATTAAGGAGCTTGATTTAGATGTAGCTCCTGCAGAAAAAATAGGGATAATTGGGCCAAGCGGTTCAGGCAAGACTACTTTAATTCGCATGCTGATGACACTGGAGAAGCCTACTTCCGGAACTATAGAAGTGGACGGGGAACTATTGTGGCATAAAAGAGTCAATGGTAACCTAGTGTCTGCTGATGAAAAACACCTGCGCAAAGTACGCAGCAAAGTGGGGATGATATTTCAGCAGTTCAATCTTTTTCCTCATATGACAGTGCTGCGTAATGTAACAGAAGCTCCGATTCATGTCCTTGGCCTTTCCAGGGAAGAAGCTGAAGAACGTGCCATCACAATGTTAGAAAAGGTGGGACTAAAGGATAAACTGGATCATTACCCAAGGCAATTATCAGGTGGACAGCAGCAGAGAGTAGCCATTGCTAGAGCATTAGTTATGAATCCTAAAATAATGCTGTTTGATGAAGTTACTTCAGCATTGGATCCAGAGCTGGTTGAAGAAGTATTAGCAGTTATTAAAGAGATTGCGCTGGAAGGAAATATGACCATGCTGTTAGTCACCCATGAGATGCAGTTTGCTCGTGAAATTGCTGACAGAATCGTTTTTATAAATGGTGGCACTATTATCGAACAGGGACCACCAGAGGAGATATTCGAGAATCCCAAACATGAAAGGACCCAAAATTTCCTACGCCGTTTTAACAAGAAAAACTAGAAAAAAGCCTCCCAAAAGGGAGGTTTTTTATAAATGTTGCTTTCTAAGGTAAAAGGGTTTAGATTAATGTTAAGCTTAACAAAAATGAGGGATATTGATGACAGTGCTAATCATAGGTGGGGGAGCATCGGGTCTGGTTGCGGCTATCACAGCCAGAAGATTGGGAGCTCAAGTGACCATTTTGGAGAAAAACCCCCGCTTGGGAAAAAAGATACTGGTTACAGGAAACGGGCGCTGCAACCTGACCAACCTCAACACCTGTCCTGGCTGTTATTATGGGGCGACCCCGGAGTTTGTGGAGAGCATTTTATCACAGTTTAATGCTAAAAAAACCATCGGGTTTTTTGAAAAATTGGGTATCGCCCACAAGGTTGAGGATGAGGGAAAGGTATTCCCAATGTCAGATCAGGCTTCCAGTGTGCTTGATGTTCTGAGATATGAGGTTGAACGAACAGGTATCGATGTTATCTACAATGCCAGAGTGAAAGAAATCAAAAAAAGAAATAAGATCTTTGAGTTGGAGTTGGCTGAAAGCACAGATTCCGGCAAGCAAACAATTAAAGGGTATAGGGTCATACTGGCTGCCGGCGGAAAAGCGATGCCTGTGACTGGGTCTGATGGTGATGGATTTTTGCTGGCCAAAAAGCTTGGTCACACCATTAAGGAAGTATATCCGGCATTGGTTCCCTTAAAACTGGAGGGGGACTTTTTTAAACGTATAGCAGGTGTAAAGGTTTTAGGCACTGCAGAACTTTTTGATGGTTCTAAATCTATTGCTAAGTATAGAGGGGATATTTTGTTTACCAATTATGGTGTTTCAGGCCCTCCTATCCTGCAGCTCAGCGGGAAGGCCGGAGAGTTGATGCAGACAAAACGAAAGGCTCAGCTTAGGGTAATACTGATAGATAGCATGTCCAGGGAGAGCCTGAATGGAATGTTGACCCGAAGATTTCACAATGCTGTGGGTAAGACCATTGAGTTCAGCCTGGTAGGCATGATCAATAAAAGATTGATTCCGGTGTTGCTGAAAGAAGCGGGTATTAAAAACCCGAAAGCTGATGTGGAAACCCTGACAACTGGGGAGCAAGAAAAAATCCTGGATATACTGACCGATTGGAGATTTACCATAACAGGAACCACATCCTGGCCTAATGCACAGGTTACCGCAGGGGGGGTGGATACCCGGGAGGTGGAAAAAGACACATTGGAATCGAAAATAATTAAGGGCCTCTATTTTGCCGGAGAGGTGTTAGATGTTTACGGAGCTTGTGGAGGCTATAATCTTCAATGGGCATGGTCATCAGGTTTTGTTGCTGGCCAGCAGGCAGCAAACAGCAAAAAAGGCACTGATTAAGTGCCTTCAAAAAAATCAACCAGCATGTTTTTCACTTTATTATAATCTTCAATAACAATTCTATTGCCCTGAAGATAGGCGATTTCAGGTTTTCGGGGTAGTTCACCTGCTTCTTTAGGTGCATAGCCAATATACTGTGCTATGCGTAATTGAGTTGGATTCAGGTTAAGGGCTATGATATATGCTTTTTTATTTCCTGCGCTGCCGGCGTGGACCAAACCACCGAGAGTACCCCAGACGATCACATTTCCCTCAGCGGTCACTTCTGCTCCTGGGTTTACATCACCGATGAGAACAATGCTGCCCGAGTGGGAAAGTGTTTGACCTGATCTGAGGGTTCGTCTAACCATTAGTGCATCACTATGGACTTTCTCGTGGGATGGTATCAACAGGTTTTTAGATCCGCTGGGTTTACGGCCATTGGAGCCATTTAAAATAATATCTTTAATTTTAATATTTTTGGTTGATAATATTTCTTCTAAAGAATCTAGTTCGGCAGGGGAGAGAGCTTCCCTTTGACCAATATCGATATTGACTACCGCACCCTTAAAAAAGTTTAAATGAGACAGTTTGGACTTCAAATGGTTTAGCAATTTTTGAAAATCCGGTTCTCTGTCATTAAGGATTAAGGTAACTCCATCACGATATCCTTTGAAAGTTATTAATTCGTCCATCAGTATTCATCCTTAATTTATTATCATGAACTACTATTACATAATACGACAATGATTTCTAAAAACCTTTCTTTTATATCCGAAAATTAGAAGTACTGAGATTATTCCAGTATAAAAGATGAGGCAGCAAAGATGAATTATTACGTTTATATACTAAGGTGTGGAGATGGTACACTTTATACAGGCTGGACCAATGATCTGGAAAACAGGTTAAAGGCTCACAAAGAGGGTAGGGGAGCTAAATACACACGTGGCAGGGGTCCATTACAATTGGTTTATACCGAAGAATTTGAGAATAAGAGCGAAGCAGTAAAAAGGGAATACTATATTAAAAAAATGAGTCGAAAGCAAAAAGAAACACTGATTAACAGCTGACAGATGCCTAGCAGCTACTACTGTTACCGTATCATGTAAGCCTGTCCGATTAATGTTTTTTACATAGGCATTGTAAAACCTTTGCCAGATACCTCCGCTGTATCTGCTATAAACATAAAGGCATTGGGGTCCAAAGCCAGTACTATGTCTTTCAACTTGGGGATCTCATAGTTGTTCACTACACAGTTGATAACCATTTTGTGTTCTCCGGTATAGCCGCCTTTCCCTTCTAAAAGGGTAACACCTCTGTGCAGTTTTTCCATGATTTCTGTTGCTATTTCATTATTTTTATCAGATATAACTGTAACTGTTTTATAATTGCTCAATCCCTTGATAACCTTATCTGTCACAGCTCCTAACACCCACATGCTGACAATAGTATAAAGGGCGATCTTTAGTTCAAAGAAATATAAAGACAAGAGAATAACAAAAACATTGAAGTAAAAGAAACAGGCCCCAATTGAGATATTCCATTTTTTCTTGACGATCATGGCTATAATGTCAGCACCACCTAATGAGGCCCCGGACCTTAAAATAATACCACCGCCTATACCGCTGATAACTCCTGAAAAAACCGCAGCCAGGAAGAGATCCAGTTCAGGAACAGGCAAATAGGGTTCTGTAAGCGGCAGAGCAGCTGTCAAAATCAGTGTTCCAATGAGACTATACAGAATAAAACTTAGATTTAATTCCCTTAAACCAAGGATAAACACCGGGATATTTAAGATTAAGATACCAATTGGCAGCGGTATATTGAACAGATACTTCCCAATGAGCGCGATACCGGAAAGCCCACCGGACAATAATCCGTAGGGTACAACCAGTACATTATATGATATTGCCAAAAGTACTGAGCCGATGATAATGGGGAATATCTTTTTAATAAATTGCCATATGCTTTTAAATATTCTAATTGGATTGATTTTAAGTTTAGTTGACACTGTTTCTCCTCTCCTAGATCAAAGATGCACCATATTATACCCCATAAAAGAATAGTGTCAATGAAAAAACTATTCTTTTTTGGGGGGAGGGGGTCCAAAATACTGATAATACTGGCATTCGATCCTGCCGTTGTAGAGCTTACGCCTGCGGTCAGCTCTTCGCCCGAATAGTCTTTCAAAATCCCGATGAGAAGTGAGTATATAGAAGGACCAGCTATCCAGAGCTTTAAAAACCCGGCCCATCAGGCGGTAAAGATTCTCCACTTCTTTTTCATCCTCTAAACGCTCACCATAAGGTGGATTGCAGATCAAACAGCCGTATTTTCTCTTGGTACGCAGATCTGCAACATCCATCTGCTGAAAGGAGATCTGGTCGCTGACACCAGCTAATTTGGCATGATAGCGGGCAATGCTCAATACTTGGTTATTTATATCTGTTCCCCTGATCTTTAATTTAAGGTCTCGACGGATCAGATCCTCAGCCTCCTCCCGGGCCTCATCCCATAATCTTTGTGGGATATTGGGCCAACTCTCTGCAGCAAACTCTCTATTAAGACCAGGTGCAGCATTAATTCCAATCAAAGCGGCTTCTATAGGTATTGTTCCCGAACCGCAGAAAGGATCCAGCAGTATCCGATCAGGATTCCAGTAACTGAGATTGACCATGGCAGCAGCCAAAGTCTCCTTTAAGGGAGCAGCTGTGCTGAGTCTGCGGTAACCGCGCTTATGAAGACCAGCACCGCTGGTATCAATAGTCAGAGTGGCTACATCTTTGAGCAGTGAAACTTCTATGGTATAGCGAGGCCCAGTTTCCTCAAACCAATTCCTGTGGTACCTTTTTTTCATACTTTCCACAATGGCTTTTTTAACTATCGCTTGGCAGTCAGAAACGCTGAAGAGTTTTGATTTAACTGATTTCCCCTCAACAGGGAAGTTGGCGTTTTCAGGCAGCCAGTCAGGCCAGGGCAGAGCCCTGGTTTTCTCAAATAGTTCATCAAAGGTCAGTGCGGTAAACTCACCAACACGGATTAGGACCCGGTCTGCGCAACGCAGCCAGAGATTGGAACGGCAGATGTCTTTCTCATCACCCTGAAAGATCACTCTTGCATTTTCCACCTTAGCTTCATACCCGAGTTCCCGGACCTCCCGGGCTACCACAGCTTCCAATCCAAATGTTGCTGTAGCTATAAAATCGATTTTTGTCATGATCAACACACCCGGTTCCTATTATGGCAGAGGATCTATGGCTTATGCAACTCAGTGGTGGCAATTATTACCCTGAAGCAAACATAAAATATAGAAAAACCACAAATTAACAATATGTCGTTTATTCTTGTATATATGCCAAACTGCAGGAAATATAGCGAATATTATCTAATTAAATTAATGTGTATCTATAGGAGGGATAAATATGTGGGAAATTGTTGCTATGATCAGTTTCCTGGCTTTCATTATTGCAATTATTGGAACAGGGGTTTCTGCCATTAAACGTAGATCTGTCTGGAAAAAGTGGTTGGCTGCTGTAGGTGTGGCATTTGTACTTTTTATTATTGGTGCAGTTAACGCTCCTCCCAGTGAAAACATACAGCCGCCCCAAACTGTGGCTGGAGAGCAGGGAGAAAGCGCAGCTACTAACAATAGTAAAGATGTAACAAACAAGAGTAATAGCAATTCATCTGAAAGCCTTCCAGCGGAATCAGAAGAAAATGAAGAAATTGCTCAACAAGGTGTATCTGGGCAATTAAAGGCTCATTTTCTGGATGTTGGCCAGGGTGATTCTATTCTAATCCAGCTTCCCAATGGACAGAACATGCTTATCGATGCAGGAACCAGTGAGGCTGGGAGTTCTGTTGTTTCCTATTTGAAAAAACAGGGTATTAATAAAATCAATTACTTGGTGGCTACCCACCCCCATGCAGACCATGTAGGGGGTATGATAGCTGTTGTTCAGTCACTGGCGGTTGACAGGGTCTATATGCCTCGTGTTAGCCATACCACAAAAATCTTTGAAGATTTATTAGAAACAATTAAAGCTAAAGGATTAAAAATCAACAAGGCAGAAGCTGGAGTCACTATTATTAATCAGGATGGCATAAAAGCAGGATTCATAGCACCCTGTGGTTCAGGTTATGAACGTCCGAACAATTATTCAGCAGTAGTTAAGGTACAGTATGGTAGTACTGCATTTTTGCTGACTGGTGATGCTGAATCTGTGTCTGAACAGGAGATGATTGCCAGCGGTGCAAACCTCAAGGCCGATGTGTTGAAAGTAGGCCACCACGGCAGCAAAAGTTCCACAACACAGGCATTTCTATCCTCGGTTTCTCCAAAATATGCTGTTATTTCATGCGGTGCAGATAATAGCTATGGGCACCCCCACCAGGAAATCTTGGATAGATTGAAAAAAGCCGGCGTGCAGACCTACAGAACAGATACACAAGGAACAGTTATTATTACTTCTGATGGAAAAACTCTTACAATCAAGACATTAGGCAGTACAAATAAAGTTAGAGCCCCTGATACCAACACCAAGAGCAGCACTAACACCAATAGCAATAGTAATAGCAATAAAACTGTCAGTTCTGAACCGGCAGCTGAGCAGCCGATAGACAGTGCTTACATTGGAAATAACAATACAAAAAAGTTTCACAGGCCAACTTGTTCTACACTTCCTGCTGAAAAAAATCGGGTCTATTTCCAAAGCAGAAATGAAGCTGTAGCTGCTGGCTATGTACCCTGTAAGAGATGCAATCCTTGATGTAACTATTTCGGTTTATTTGCAATGTATGATTTTTTCTCTCCGAATATCAGAAGTATAATACATGCATAAGGTAAGTGAATGGAGGTTTTAGTATGCCCAAAATTTATAAGAACTTGACCGAACTGATCGGTAAAACCCCGCTCCTGGAACTGTCAAACTATAACAAGAAAAATGCACTGAAGGCAAAACTTATTGCCAAGCTTGAATATTTCAATCCGGCGGGAAGCGTCAAGGACAGAATCGCAAAAGCCATGATTGATGATGCTGAGGCAAAGGGGCTTCTGAAATCTGATTCAGTCATTATTGAACCAACCAGCGGTAACACCGGAATCGGGCTGGCATCTGTAGCCGCGGCACGGGGCTATCGCATTATCCTTACCATGCCTGAAACAATGAGCATCGAACGCAGAAGGCTATTGAAAGCATATGGTGCCGAACTTGTGCTGACTGAGGGATCCTTAGGCATGAAGGGAGCAATTGACAAGGCCGAGGAACTAGCGAAGGAGATTCCGAATTCGTTCATTCCTGGTCAGTTTGTGAACCCTGCAAATCCAGAAATACACAGATTGACTACAGGACCAGAAATCTGGGAGGACACCGATGGAAAAGTTGATATTTTTGTATGCGGTGTTGGTACGGGCGGCACATTGACTGGGGTTGGCGAATTTTTAAAATCAAAGAATCCGCATGTGAAGATCATCGCTGTCGAACCCGCAGCTTCTCCGGTGCTTTCGAAAGGAATTGCTGGTTCCCACGGAATTCAGGGAATTGGCGCAGGGTTTGTTCCGAAAGTTTTGAATACGAAAATCTATGACGAGGTTATTACTGTTAAAGATGAAGATGCTTTTAAAACAGCTAAAGAGCTCTCTAAAACAGAAGGACTGCTTGTTGGTATTTCTTCGGGTGCCGCTCTTTGGGCAGCAACTGAGCTTGCCAAAAGACCAGAAAACTCAGGCAAGATGATCATTGTGCTATTGCCTGATACAGGTGAACGCTACCTGTCTACTCCACTTTTTGCAGAGTAAAGGGGTGGCCAATTAATGTACGATGTAAAATAAAATAATAAAAACAGGAAATTAAGGGTAATATAAGCAATTATAATATAGTGATTAAATTATGACAGACACCTTTACTTGCAACCATCAAAAAACCACACAAACTACAGGAGAATGTAACACCGGATTGGGTGGCATTGCAGATGCCTTGAGTAAATATTATTGAAGGAGGTGATGCCTTGCGAAAAAAAGCTCTCTATTTTGTGCTTGGATTTCTTTGTTTTATCATTTCACAGCCTTTGTTGCGCTTTCCACTTTTAAATAAGTTAAACCAAAACCCTGATTTTACACTTGCCTACATAACGAATCCGTTACTCATAGGAGTTTTAATTGCTTTAACTGCCGGTATATTTGAAGAGAGCTTTCGGTTTTTATTTAAACTTTTTTTTATGAGGCCAGACAAATGTGAGATCAGCCAGCCAATCATTTTTGGGCTAGGGCATGGAATATCAGAAGTATGTGTCATAGTGCTTCCCTCCATTAACGCCCTATTAATGACTGGCCAATTACCCCTGGCTTTACTTGAGCGGGCACTGGCAGTAGTCTTTCATGTGACAGCAACAATTGTGGTGTGGAATGGATTTCAAAGAAATAAGAAAGCAATGTATTTGTTGTTAGCTGTTTTTCTCCATGGATTGCTCGATGCACTAATTCCCATCTTTTCATTTTTCAACATTTCCAATCATATTTTATATGGTGTAATTCTAGCATTTGATATTCTCATGGTGCTCTATGCTTTCCATTCACGAAAATATTATCTCAGGGAGGAAACTAAATGAAAAAGTTGAAAATCAATTCTGTCTATATTTTAGCGCTGTCAATGATCATCTGTTTTGGACTGTTAACTGGCTGTGCACAGGGATTATCCAGCGATTTTGATGAAGCAGAAGTAAAGTCAGCTGCAGAAAATGTGATTACAATGATTAATGAGAAGGATTCAGAAGGCTTGAGAGCAATGTCTACTGCCCAAGTGAAAGCAGGACTTACAGATGATGTATTAAATCAGATGTATGAAGCAATTGGTGAAGCGGGAACTTTCGAACAAGTCGAAGATATGAAGGTGGCCGGTGCAACTGAAAATGATACTGAGTATGCGGTTGTTGTTGCCAAGGCAAAGTATGAAAAAAGGTCCTTCACCTATACGATCAGCTTTAACAAGGATATGAAATTGGCAGGTTTGTATTATAAATGATAGTCTCAATTAATCTGTAGTTACTTAGTAAAGGCTTCCAACCAGGGAGCCTTATTCTGTTTTGTTCTATTTTTTCCGTCCTTTTTTCAATGATTGCTAATCTTCGCTAGATAAACTATAATAACCATGTGTTCGGATCAACCACTTGAGAACTTCGGGGTGGTTCTATTTTTTTGCGTAAAATGAGGGATGAAGCTTGTTCACGCTAAAGACTCTTGCCAAGAAATACCTGTTTAGCGGAAAAGATTTTTACTCTCAATTGCTGATTATTGCCATACCTATTATCATCCAAAACTTCATTTCCTCATCCCTAAACATGGTTGATACTGTTATGATCGGGCGTTTAGGGGAAACTGAAATAGCAGCTGTCGGTCTAGCCAATCAGTTTTTCCTGTTATACAACCTTCTGATCATGGGCATCCACAGCGGTTGTTCAGTGTTTATTGCCCAGTTCTGGGGCAAAGGGGAAAAGGAAGGGATTCGCAAGGTCCTGTTGGTTGGGTTGCTGGCATCTGTGATCATATCGCTACTTTTTACTGTAATCGCGTTTTTTTACCCGGAAGTCATTGTCCATATCTTTTCTCATGACCCGCAGGTAATCCGGGAAGGCGCTTCTTATCTCAAAGTGGTGTGTATCAGTTACGTGTTTACCGCTATTAGCTTTGGATTTGCTATGGCTTCCCGCAGCATTGGAAATACCCTGCTGCCTATGTTGGTCAGTGCGCTGGCCTTGGGCTGCAACACATTCTTGAATTACGTGCTGATCTTCGGTAATTTTGGTGCACCACGGCTGGGGGTGGAGGGGGCAGCTATAGCCACTGTTGTTGCCCGGATTTTAGAGATGCTGCTTTTCATATTAATTATCTATTATAGATGTGAGGTTCTCAGAGTTCATTTAGTTAATTTGAGAGGAATCTCGAGAGCATATGTGGTCAGAATAATAAAAACTGTTCTACCGGTAATATTAAATGATGGATTCTGGGCTCTGGCTTTTATATTATATTCTGTAGCCTATGGAAGGCTTAGTACCCAGGCTTTTGCCGCTGTCCAAATCACCAATACCATTCAAAACCTATTTTTGGTGGCAGTATATGGTATGGCCAGTGCAGCCTCTGTTATGGTAGGTCATAAGATCGGATCAGGAAATAATGAGGATGGAGTGAATTATGCTTGGCGATTCTCCGCTCTTTCCTGGTTAGGAGGTCTATTGATCGGGGGATTGATGGCAGCAGCCTCACCTACCATTTTATCTCTTTTCAATGTTTCAACGAATGTCTATCAGAGCGCACTGCGCATTCAGTATATTACTTGCCTGGTGATGGCAATCCGTGTTTTTAATATTGTGCATATTGTGGGGGTTTTGCGGGGAGGGGGAGATGTAAACTTTGCTTTGATCGCTGAGGGTTTTACAATGTGGTGTATTGGTGTACCATTGGCTTTTATAGGAGCGTTTGTACTTCATCTCCCTGTGGAATGGGTTGTAGCCTTGGTTATGGCTGAGGAAGTGGCAAAGTTTACTGCCGTTATGTTCAGGCTGCTATCAAAGCGGTGGATAAAAAATGTGGTTAATGAGCTGGCTGTGCAAGAAAAGGGCGTTGCCCAATCTGTGTAGGTTGAAAAAAACTAAGGTAAGGAGGCATAGAAAAAACCCGAGGCGCAAGCCCCGGGTTTTAATTTTAAAGTAAACAACTGATACCTAGCCAGTAGCAACCCTGTTTTTTTATATAGTACGTCCCACATCGTTTCCAGCACGGATCGCCAGCGCGATGTTAAAAGGCTCATTGCAGTCTCCGATGGCGTATTTTTCTTTCACCTTAGCGCCCTCAAGCAAAGATTTGTTCGGCTGCAAATCGGCAGAGTTGATGATTGAGTCTGCTGGGATGACGATCTCAACCCCTTGATCAGTTACAATTGTGATCTGTTTGTCGCCAATTTCTTTAATCTTGGAACTCGGATAGACCTTCACACCCAGGGAATAGAGCGCAGTAGTCATAAAGCGTTGGGCGTGATGGGATTGCTGCTTATCGAGTTCCTCATTGGGGTTCGGTGTAACAATGGTAACCTTCTTCTTTCGCACTGTCAGCCACAAAGCGCAGTCAAAAGCTTGGGCATTTGAGCCATATACCACAACGTTTTCACCGGTGTCCGCTCCCATGAATTTGTCATATTCGATAATCGGCACATTGCCACCACTTTTTTCTACGTCCACCTCGCCAGGCAAACCGCCGACCGCAAGGATTAAGACATCAGGGTTTTCACTGTTAATAAACTCGGCGTCGACTTCCTTTTTCGTAACAACCTCCACACCGTTAATCTCCAACTGCCTGATCAGGTATTTTTTAAGGTCTTCAAGATTTTCGTGGGGGCCTTTGACCATGCTGGCAAAGGTTAGCTTGCCGCCGAGAGCGCTATTCTTTTCATAGAGTGTTACTTTGTGACCGCGAGCAGCTGCGATACGGGCGGCCTCCATACCTGCAGGGCCTCCTCCGACGACCATTACCTTCTTCGGTGTTTTAGCCGGCTCGAGTTCATAACTCTTCGGACCCTTGTCGGTCATTACCCGCTGGGTCAGGGCGTTAACACGGCAATAACCCATTTCGCGGTTCATCTCGTTTGAGCCAATGTGGCAGTGCAAGCAGCGTGTGCAGGGGGCAATTTCATCGATGCGCCCTTCTTTCAGTTTCTTGACGTATTCAGGATCAACGGTAAGGGGGCGGTTCATCAGGTAAAAGTCGACTTTGCCGTCTGCTAGCGCCTTTTCGAAGAAATCCGGAGCATGGGCCGGATCCATGTAAGTAACTGTACCGCAAGGAATGCTGAGCGCTTCTTTGTAGCGAGCGGTTATGTTGAGCAGCATACCGGCGCCGCTGTGGTTAGCGATCAACTGACCTTGAAAATGCCTTGAGAAATCCCACTGGGTACCGTAACCAGTTGCGCCTTCAAGACCATTTAGGATAAAGTAAAGGTCGCTACCAAACTGACAGGGGTGATTGTCGAGGGGACCTAATCGCAGATGCATCGAATCGCAGCCAGCTGCCTCTATCAATTTGGCTAGGCCGATACCTTCTTCAATAGTCATTACTCTATTGTGTGGTTCGGTAACAGCGTTATCTAATGTTGCCAGTGTGGCGTTGTTGGTAAGGTTGTCGTTTTCTTCAACGCAGTTCATCAAAACCTGAACCACAAAATCTTTGCCGCAGGCTTTTTTAATCTTTTGGATGGTTTCGGTTACAAAACGCGCCCTGTTTTCAAGACTTCCTTCGCCGTATTCATCAGTGCGTCTATTGTGGAAACGGGAAAGGAAATGTGCGCCGATGTTAAAGCCAGCGGAGTTGATCTCAAAACCGACAAAGCCCATTTCCTTTATATTTTTGGCTATCGCCACATAACGGTCTTGAATCGCGACGATATCTTCTTTAGTCAATTCAACGACCGGCTTCGGTGAGAGTCCGTATGTCTGATAACCGAGTTTGGCACCGTATTTGCCGCACTCCCTAACTAATTTCTTACCGAATTCAATAGCTTCCTTGGGCAATGGGCCGCCATCCATAGGTGGCTCCAATTGGGGAACTCTTTCTACCCAAATTAATTCAACGCCGCCTTTAGCAAACTGTAGATAGTACTGAAGCAGTTCATCAGTTAGCCCGGCCAGGTAAGTGGCTGACCCAGCAGCGGACTTAACCATGCGGTGGCTAATTTCAATAGGGCCGATTTTCAGAGGAGAAAACAAGGTTTTGAAGTCAGTGGTGTGTTGACGGTAGTTGTAATCCTGCGGGTTGACATAGGCCTGTGGGATAAATTCCCTTTCATCTACTCCACCTGATGTAGCTCCACCATTCTTTTCTGAAGGCTGTTCTTTTCCGCCGCAACCAGCTAACAATCCGCTTGCAGCTACTCCTGCTGTGCCGACAACTGCTCCTTTAATAAACGTCCTGCGTGAGATGCCTTTTTTGAGTTTCTCTTCACTACTCATATACACCTCTCCTTTCTTATTGAAATATTTATTTATACACCGTGCTTAATAATCAAAACGAAATAAGATTACCTATGCCAAATATATAAATATGTTCTGTTGACAGTAACCTTAACTTATGTTTATTTTTTTCAGTATATATTATCAGTCATTATTTATATATATTATATAGATGTACGAACATTTTGACAATAACCTGTAGAGCAATCCGATGACCACTAAACTCCTAGATAGCTATCTAAACCGCTCCAACCGGGTCTTTTACTTGAGCGGGTGATTTATGAGCATGTTGTCGTTTGCAGTTGCTTTGTGATATACTGAATCCGGATATAGTAGTATTTAGCTATATTTTGTCGATATTAAACAGATAGAAGGATAGCAGTGAAATGGCAACTCAAACAGGAGAAACTCTGTATCATCTACTCCTCAATCTTGTATTGAGGGAGAAAGGTTTTGATGCTCTGGTAACTACCTTTTCCGGAATTGTAGGTTCCCCAGTATTCTTACTGGACAGGGAGTTTAATTTGCTTGCGTATTCAGATGAATCGACTATCCATTTATGTAAAGAGCTTAAAGACAGGCTGCTTAAAGATCATATTGATATCTATGAGCAGGCAACAATGGTAGAACTGGACCATGAACGTTGTCTGTCCTGTTTTTTACAGCCTATACAGGTTGACAGTGCAATCTACGGATATCTTTGTATTCTCGATGATCCCAGAAAACTACATGCGATGGATTTTACAGCTATGGAGCAGGCAGCACTGGTAATGGCATTGGATTTTCAGAAACGCATGGCGGTCGAAGAGATAGAGAGGCGTTATCTAAATGATTTTGTCAGGGATTTATTAGAAGGGCGGATGGAATCTAGGTCCAATGCGCTCCATAGGGGAACTATCTACAAGTGGGATCTTACGAAACCGCAAGTGCTCTTTGTCATCAAACTTGTCACACCTTTGGGGCAAGGAATATCACACGCTAGTATTGAAGCAAAAATGCACTATCTTCAGAAGCTTGAAGAGGTGATCAGGAAAGCAATTAATTCCCACTCCAATAGATACTTGGTTGCGCATCTCGGTGATGTTAATGTGATGCTTCTAATCCCTAAATCAGAGACAACAGCATCAATCAAAGAGGAGTCTATAGAGGTTGCCAGGCAACTGATCCCCCACTTACAGAAAGTCATAGAAAGCCAGGACATGGTGGTTAAAATAGGCATCTCCAGGGTCTGTTATGATTTTTTTGAACTGCCTACAGCCTTTCATGAAGCTGTGGAAAGTATACAAATGAATGTTCAGATGGATTTATCTAATGAGATTGTGCATTATGATGACCTTGGGATAAACAGGCTCCTTTTACGAATAACAGATAAAGAAGAACTGAAAAATTATTGTGAAGAGCATTTAGGTGAACTGATCAGATATGATGAAGAACACAAAACCAGTCTGCTAAAAACCTTGAGTGTAGTGATCGAAACCGATGGGAATTTGAAGGCTGCGGCTAATAAATTGTTTATCCATTACAATACACTGCGTTACCGGCTGCGCAAAATTAAAGAACTGTCAGGGATAGATTTTACTTCATGGAAGAAGGTAGCTAGGGTAGTATTGGCTCTTCAGGTGTATCACATTATTCAGGCAAGGGAAAAGGGTAAAGAGGCAAGGTGGGCACCCTTTGTCAAAGCGTGACAAGTTCTCAACCTCAAGTTTGGCTCTTCCTTATAATGACACCCCCCTCAGAAGATGGTACGATAGCAGTAGCAACCAAGAGGCCCCCTTGGGAGACGAAGTGAACGCCACGAACGGTAGAATACCCCAACATTTCCCCCCCAATAATTATTTTAGAAATATATATAATAATTTCGTCTCCCAGAACTTTTTAATTATCTGAGGGAGGGTGAGTAGCTGTGGATAACAAAGAATTAGCAACAAAACTTGAGGAAATAGCTGAGGAAATTGATATGGTTAAACGGCGAATTATTAGGATACTTTCAAGGCAGAACGACAGTGGCATATTTGGTAGTGAGAATGAAGGCCAACTGGCAAAAAAATATGAGAGAGGCTTTTTCAGCCTCGATTAAAGATTTAAGAAATATGACGAAAGTAACATAATGCAGCGGCTGGAGCAGATCCGGCCGTTTTTCTGGATGCAGGAAGCAAAGGGATGTTTTTGGGGCTTCCTTTTTGCTTTCTATATTGGTACTGTGGAGCAGAGAAAAGCAAGTAATGGAGCCCCAAAAACTAGGGGATGAGAACCTTTTCTTGCACAGCAGCCAACAACTGGTTATCAATCCAAAGTTCATAATAAAAAAGCGTTCAATGGTGTGTTCTTAGTAAATCCCTTTCTGAAAACAAGAGAGGGATTTTTTTACTTCAAAAAACTCCATCGTATGGCTTGGCGTAAAAGGTATTGGTTGTCACAAATGGAAAAACCTTCATATAATACAGTACATACAGAAAGGAGTGATGTAGCATGCATAAAGAATCAAACTTTAATTCAGAAGGAGACTTAATGCTTAATCTAGAGTCCAGACCTGACTGTTATAATAACGACGATTATTATGTAACTACCTCTAAAACAATTGAAAAGTGTTTGCCTCCAAGCTGTTTTTGTGAAAGGGGAGATCTCATAAAAAATGGGGGATTTGAGATCCCCAGCGTTGTCCCTGGCCAGGTCTTTTCCGACTGGAGATTGGGATTGAGCTCTGAAGGTATAAACTTGTCAATGACCACTGACAACGTTTATGAAGGAAACAGCGCTGCAAGCATTCAAACTACTGTTATACCAACCCCAGAAACAAAGCATTTAGAGTTACGCCAAAATGTGATTGTGACTCCTGGCTGCTTGTATGAGTTAAAATTCGCTGAAAGACTTGTGGCTTTGGGTGAAACCGGTACTGAGCTGCCAACCCTAATAACGAGAATCTTTTATATATCCCAGGGCTTCGCCGAATTCGACCTGTTGAATAAACCTATTCAAAAAACAAAAATAGACAGGAAATACAACCTTCACTTCATGGCGGCAAGGGTCCCCGTGCCCTGCAATGTGTCCGGGATTATTGTACAATTTGAATTCTTCATAACTGACAGCGGAGGCACTGTATGGAATTTAGATGCTGTATCACTGCGTGCCTTATCTAAAATTTCCGCCTGTTGCTGCAAGGAGTGATTAGTATGAGAATAATAATTCCGGGGGAAAAGCCCCTATGCCAGAATAATGACCTACATCTAACCATTTCACTCAAAGAAAAGGAAAAGAGCATGCCCAAAATTTGCTTTTGTGAAAAAGGGGAGCTGCTTAAAAACGGGGGGTTTGAAACTCCCAGCTTCAGCCCCTCCGAGGTATTTGCCGGCTGGATAGTACAAAGCCGGACTCTGGATATAGAGTTGGTCAAAGATACTGAAAATGTATATGAAGGCCGCGCTGCGGCAAGTGTCCGCACAACCTCCCCATCGGGCCCTTTTACATCAACACTGATTCTTCGCCAATATGTAAAAGTGACACCGGGCTGCCTTTATAGATTGAAGTTTGCCGAAAGGCTTGTTACCTTTGGGCAAACGGATGGTAATGTTCATCTGCTAATAGCTAGGCTTGTTTACCTGGACGGTAGACAAAATGAATATGAGCTTTTAAATATCCCTATACAAAAGACGGCAGCAGACGAGAAATATAACCTGCGTGAACAGATAGCGGACCTTCCTGTGCCCTGTGATGTACCAGGAATTATTGTGCAATTCAGCTTCTATATCATAGATACCCCAGGTTCTGTGTGGAACCTGGATGCCGTATCGCTACAGGCTGTATCCCGGATTTCCGCCTGCTGTTAGTGTACTTTAAGCAGCAGACTAACAAGGCTATTTATAGATTACTTGCGTATAAGTGAGTCAACTATGAGAGAGAAAGGAGTGTCTAATTTGGCAAATATAATTAAGGATGATCGCTCCCCCAGACCGCCGAGTCACGGTGGTGGTCCTGTAAAAAAAGATGACGATAAGCATCTTAAAATAGAAATAGACAGCCTGAAATGCTGCCCTCTACCCGATTGTCCCTGTGAAACTGGAGAACTGATTAAAAATGCCGGATTCGAGATATTAAGCACTGATGATTTTCAAGCATTTGCCCATTGGAAAGCGGTAAATCCGGTTTCAAATACAGTAGTAACTCAAGCGCCTCCAGATATGACTCCTGTGCAATATGAAGGAATAAGAGCAGCATGGTTTAGAACCGAGGCCTCAGACCTGGAGCAACATTCAATATCACTTCAGCAAAATGTCACTGTGACTCCAGGCTGCATCTACCAGTTAAGCTTTGCGGAAAACTTGCTAGCTGGTAGTCCTGCTACTTTTCCTAGCCTTGTAGGGAGGGTATATTATACCGATAGTGCCGGCAACCAGTTTGACCTAATAAACATTCCGATTGCTACCAGCGGCATTTTTCAAGATAAAGTGGATAAGGGTTTTAACTTCCATCAAAAAACAGCTGATATTCCCGTACCCTGTGATGTGTCAAAAGTAACGGTCCAGTTTGATTTTTCCGTAAGAGACACAGGGGGCACCATTTGGCTATTGGATGGTGTCAGCCTGAGGGCCGTATCCTCTGTATCCTCCTGTTCCAAGGATGGATGTGCTTCATCAGGAGGCATTTGCCAGACGAGAAACCTGGTTAGGAATGGGAACTTTGAAGATATTTCCGGTAGCATAGGTTCGCCGTCTCTCTATTGGCGTCAATTGCCTGAGTCTGGTGCCCTGGCCGAAGTTGTAAGTTACAGTACGTCATATGAGGGAACTTTTTCAGTACTGTTTGCTAGTATAGAAACCGAATCCCCAACCTTTAAATCAGTTTCCCTGCGCCAAATCGTACCTGTAACACCTGGCTGCAGATTGGAGTTCAGCTTTGCTGAAAACTTCCGCAACCGCGGGGACGGGGCGGGGGATACCCCCCGTCTAATAGGGAGAGTTTTTTGGGTTGATGACGGCGGCACTGAGTTTGACCTGATCAATATTCCAATTGCCAAAATCGGCGGTGAAAATGACGAGAATCAAGGTTTTAACTTCCATAAAAGGATTGCCGATGTCCCTGTGCCTTGCAATGTGACCAGCGTCTATGTTCAGTTTGATTTTTCGGTAACAGACATCAGAAACACCCAATGGATCCTAGACGCGGTACAGTTGCGCCCTGTGCCCTGGGACCCGGTCTGCTGCCTGGACTGTAAGGGGGTGAGTTAAGATGCAGAAATATAAATTCACAAGGTGCAACTGTGAAACTGGGGAACTGATCAAAAACGGGGGATTTGAGATACGCAGTAGAGAACCGGATTACCCGTTTCAGTACTGGGAGCAAGTTAATCCGAATTTTGCCATAGTGAATAACAGCCCGAATGTCACTATTGTTGCCTATGAAGGGCTGTCTGCAGCCAGGTTTGAAAGTTCTGACAGCGCTGAAGAGATAAATAAATCGGTATCACTGCAGCAAAAAGTTATTGTAACTCCGGGCTGCTTCTATAAGCTGAGCTTTGCAGAAAATCTATTGTTTAAAGGCAACACAACAGCGGCAGCGATACCCCTCCTCACCGCCAGAGTTTTTTACGTTGATAATTTCGGCAATGATGTAGACCTTATAATTATCCCCATCTTCAAATTCAGCCAGGTCCACGATCCCAACAGGGGTTATACCTTCCACGAGGCAGTAACTGAGGTACCAGTACCTTGCGATGTATCAGAACTTATTGTCCGGTTTGATTATTTCGAAAACAGCACCGATGGAAGTGTCTGGCTGTTAGATGGCGTTTCTCTGCGGGCAGCATCGCCCATATCAGCCTGCTGTGAAAAAAGTACGAAATGCATATTGTAAAAGGATGACAAACAGCTGCAGTTTGGGATTCGGCATACCTTGTGTTTAAGAAACCACCTTAAAAAAAAGGTGGTTTTTTCTTTTTTTAAATTAGCGATCTCAGGCATGGTACATGTTTATGGAATTTTTTGAGAGGATATTAGAAGTTGTTTGGCGAAAATTTAAATAATGTGGCATGCTATGCCCCAGATTTATCTGCTGCCGTAATAATTAGTTTTTCATATGCTGAAAGGGAGTTTAAAAGGGACCATGAACACAATTTTTAACGCTCCGATAGAGGAGATAATCAAAAAGCGTATTTCTGTGAGAACCTATACAGGCGAACCTTTGGCAGATGAGATTAAAGAAAAAATAAACGACTACATTGCCACTCTTTCCAATCCCTTTAATGTAAAGGTAAACTTTAAGCTGATAGAATCGAAAACAGCTGCTAATGCGGCGAAACTGGGAACATATGGTGTCATTAAGGGTGCAGTAAATTATATTGGAGCGACAATTAAGAAACAGGATTATGCTTTAGAAGCCCTCGGTTACGAATTTGAAAAACTGATTCTGTATATAACTTCTCTAGGGCTTGGTAGCTGTTGGCTGGGAGGAACCTTTAAAAAAGGTGAGTTTGCCAAAGCGATGTCAGTGAAGGATGATGATTTTTTTCCTGTGATATCTCCGGTGGGATATCCCTCTGATAAAAAACACTTAGTAGACTCAGTCATCAGGTTTATGGTTCGTGAAAACCTGCGGAAACCATGGGATGAATTATTTTTTAACAAAAACTTCTCCACACCTTTATCCAAATCAGAGGCTGGGGATTACGGGATTGCCCTGGAAATGGTACGGCTGGCGCCTTCTGCTTCCAACAAGCAGCCCTGGAGAATAGTGAAAGAAGGAAAGATGTATCATTTTTATGAGTGTAAAACCCCTGGTTTTATCAAACTTTTTGGTTATGATATTCAAAGGATCGATATGGGAATTGCGGCTTGTCATTTTCATTTAACAGCAATAGAGAAGAACCTTAACGGATCATTCCACAAACTGCCTGAGGCGCTACCAGATCTGTCTGATGATACTTCTTATATTTTTTCGTGGGTTCAAAACTAAAGGATTATCTTACCATTCTTGGCCAACATCTCTCAACACAATCCTATTGGGTGAAAATCATCACGGTTATTGGCCTGGTTAGTTTTATCATTCTTTATGTTTTGTTAACTGTTACTTTTCTTAATCGTATTCTATAAAGCTTTTGTAGATACAATCAAATGCCAGGTCAGGCATAAATATCCATCTTTATATAGCATAGGTATGAGTGAAAAAACTGCAGGTATAAACTACTCATTGCCATCTTTTCGGTTTTTATAACGCAAATATGAGTGTATTTCTTCAGTGGATGGGGGAGGGGGACCTAAGATTTTTGCGAGGCTAAATTTGTGCCAACATATATTTAAAAAGTTACTTTGCATCTATTCTAAAATATCTGATAAATTTCATGAGTTTATGGGGGATGCGTGCAATTAGGGATAAGAATAGGTAGTATAGGTGAAATGATGCCTTTATAAATAGCATTCTTTAAGAATAACAGAGGAACATCAAGTTTACATAATATTATTATAGATTTAAATAGGGAGCACGGAGGGGGGATAAAAATGAATTATAAAGTTCTTAAAGATATAAAAACTATGGGAGGCTTTATTTTATCTATAATGTTGATCATTATCGCAGTGGCGCTGGCAGCAAATGATAATGATTTTTGGGTTTTCTGCGTAGTAGTATCTATGCCTGTTTTTGCTTTTAGTGTAAAAAGAGCTGATAATATATACAAACTAGAGAACGGCAATATAAACCAGAAAAATTTAAAAGATGTAAAAATAATAGCAGGATATATTGCATCTTTACTATTGGGTGTTATTGCATTGGTACTCGCAGCTAAAGCTCATGACTTATGGGTTTTCTTTTTATTTGTGTTTCTAGCAGTTTCTGCTTTAAGTGTAGTTAGAGCTAATAAGAGATACAAAGAAGATTAGAGTCCAGAAGTCCTTTGACGTTCTTTTTGTGCTCACAAAGCAAATACAGGCTTTGTTTTATGTTTGATAAGGGTACCGGGTACATGTTCAGATATCAAAGAAAACCAAATTAATGTGATAAATTCTCCTAGATTTCAGAATAGCGAAAAAGTTATCGAAGTGGATCTTTGATTAATCAAGAAATAGCCCAAGAAACAACTGCACTTAATAATCAGCAGTTGGCTTTTTATTGGCTAAAAACATAGGGAGGTATCCTAAAATGCAGAACAATAGTTATTTGTTCCGTGATTGAGAAGGGAAAGCAAAAAGGGGTATTCAAGGGTATTTACTTCCAAGTTAACATAATTATTATTATCGGAATTAATATTAAAGTAAAGTGAGGAAGGATGATATTCGAATGGTTATAAATGAAATGTTACATTTTATCTCTTGGGACAATCCGTGATATAATCGCTAATATATCCATACTATTGGCTTGTATTTTATAAGCTGGATTTGATGCATCAACTACATTATTAATCGCTCTATAGTTCCGCCTTAAACCCTTTCTCTAGATTATTTTATAATTGTGTTTTTTAATGACCCAGGTACAAACACCTTTAAACTTTTTTTACAAGGCTTAAAACGCAAATTTGGGCCTTGTTTTTTTACTTGTTCTTATTGCAAGATCATATAAAATTAAAGGTATGAATGCTTTTTGCTCTAATGTTATTGCTGCATAAATTGACACAGCATTTGGGTTAAATATCAATAAATACGCTGAAAAAGGAGAACTGGTAATTGCAACTGTCAAGGGAAACTAAGAAAAAGTCATTGGTATACTGCCATTTGAGTCTTTTGTTGGTGATCATTTTTTGGGGGAGCAGTTTTGCCAGCATCAAAGTTATTCTACCACAGGTTCCAGCAAATACACTGGCTTTGTTTCGCTTTATTATAGCAAGTGTGGCTTTAGGAATTTTTTTTGTTGTCACAAAGCAACCACGTCCTCAAAAAAAGCATCTGCCTGGTATGATATTCAGTGGTTTATCAGGTATTGCCGTTTTTAATGTTCTTCAAAACCAGGGACTTCGCTATGCAGGTGCTACAGACTCTGCTATTCTAATAGCAATGTCACCTGTATTTATAGCTTTGTTGTCATGGTTAGTATTAAAAGAAAAAATATCACGGCTTCAAATATTAGGTATTTTTATTGCTTTTAGCGGTTCGGTAATCATTGCTACAAACGGCTCAGTAGAAAACGGCGTTTATGATAAATTACGGCTTTTTGGTGATCTCCTGGTAGTATTGAGCAGTTTTGTTTGGGCGATTTTTAGCATACATCTTAAAAAACTCTTAAAACACTATCCGCCAACAACAATAATGACTTACAGCACCATTTTCGGAACAATTTTTTTAATCCCCTTTTCGATAATGGAGTTTCCAGTTGACATAACATCTGTGAATTGGGCAGGGTGGTTAAATATTTTATACCTTGGTCTGCTGGCCTCTGCCTTGGGTAACCTAATCTGGAATGCTGCTTTGGATAAGATTTCCCCTGTCACTGCAGGTGCATACCTATACCTCTCCCCTGTTGTTTCAGCAGTGGTTGCTTTTGTTCTTCTTCATGAGACTCCGACTATCTATACCATTGTTGGTGGGATAATTATTTTGTTCGGCACATATTTAGCTAGTAAATAAGCAGATATTTATGAAATTAATGACACATTCGGGGATGAAAGGCAGAAGCTTCTCTGGTATAATGATTGAAAAGCAATTACATATGTTCGATAAAATATGTGTTTTAATTATAGATATGGAGGAGATTTATTGTGAAAAGGGACCTGACCCCTCGCCAGGAAATGATTTTAAATTATATTCAAAAAATCATTGATGAACGCGGTTATCCTCCATCTGTCCGAGAGATCGGAGAAGCTGTGGGCCTAAAGTCAAGTTCCACTGTACATTCTCACCTGGTTAATTTGGAAAAAAGGGGTTATATCCGTCGTGATCAAACTAAACCCCGGGCTATTGAAATAATCGGAAATAACTCATCAATTGTCCGTGTACCGGTTATAGGAGATGTTGCTGCCGGCAACCCGATCTTGGCCTTTGAAAACCCTGAATGCACTTTTCCCCTTCCTGCTAGTTTTTTGAACACCACCAATAAGGTTTTTATGTTAACTGCAAAAGGAAACAGCATGATCAAAGCCGGCATATTAAGTGGAGATTATTTAGTAGTGAGCCAACAGCATACAGCTGAAGATGGAGATATAGTGGTTGCCTTGGTTAATGATGAAGAGGCAACAGTTAAACGGTTTTTTAAAGAAAAAGACTGCATACGACTGCAGCCGGAAAATGACTTTATGGAACCAATCAGGACTAAAAATGTAAAAATCCTTGGCAAGGTAATCGGTGTTTTAAGAAAGATCGAATAACATTAATAAACCTGTACTATAAAGGCTACTACCATAAAGAGAGCGAGCAGCATTTTTAATATGCTTCCACCAAAAATACCAACAATCGTACCCATACCCACCCTTAAGGCATCGGAGAATTTCCTTTGAGAAAATATAAGCTCTGCAGCAATTGCTCCCAGGAAAGGTCCAAGTAAAATTCCGAAAAGCGGATTGATAAATACACCAATTAATCCACCCAGTATTGCTCCCCAGATTCCGGCCTTACTACCACCATATCTTTTTGCACCGGCCCAGGCAACAATGTTATCAATAAAAAAGGAAAAAATGGTTATCAGGAGCATTGCCAGGAGAAAAAGCAAATTAATCTGCTGGAAATTATCGATGATGCCATAGATAAGCATTATTACAAAAATTATAGGAATTGCTGGTATGACAGGTAGTAGTGAGCCTAATACCCCGATTCCCAATAGAATAATAGTAATAATCTTAATTACTTCACTCAATTAAAACCTCCTCCCGAAAAATGCCTATATTTCTTAATTTCTTATACCTTTGTTCTATGATATCCTCCATTTTTAGATTCAGCAGTTCATCAAAATGTATTTGCAGTTTTTCCTTTACTATTTTATATGTTTGGGCTGGGTTTATATGTGCTCCTTCCAGCGGTTCTGCTATAACTTCATCTACTATTCCCATTGCATAAAGATCCTGTGCAGTCATTTTCAAATGTTCGCACATCTCACGGCTCCTACTAACATCTTTACATAATATAGATGCACAACCTTCAGAAGAAATCACCGAATAAACTGCGTAGGAAAGCATCAAAACACGGTCTGCAACTCCTAGAGCCAGTGCACCTCCACTCCCCCCTCCCCTATGACCAGACTGATGATCGGTGTTCTCAAAACTGACATTTGCATTAAGATCTGAGCAATAGCCCAACCCTGTCCTCTTTCTTCTGCCTCAACGCCTGGATAAGCTCCCTGAGTGTCAATAAAACAGATAACCGGCCGCTTAAATTTTTCTGCCTGTTGTGCAAGCCTCACCGCTTTCCGGTAGCCCTCCGGGTGGGGCATACCGAAGTTTCTTTAAATCTTCTGGTTGCTATCACATTCTTTTTTATGACTGGTATGGCTGGGTCCTTATTAACAGATAAAAAAGGAATTGCTAGACCAATCCTGCGTCAATTAACTCCTGGGCTGCCATAATTGCTCCGATAATGGCATGGGCGTAGGATAAGCCCCCTTGAAGGTAAATGATGTATGGTGGACGTAAAGGGGCATCTGCAGTGAGTTCAATAGAGGAGCCCTGTACAAAGGTCCCCCCTGCCATAATCACCTTGTCTTGATAACCGGGCAGAGGGCTTGCTACAGGCACAGCCCGGGAATCCACCGGAGAAGCCTTTTGGATCCCCCGGCAAAAGGCTTTCACTCCTTCAGGGGTATTCAATTTTATCGCTTGTACAATATCGGCTCGCTTTTCTCCTGCCTTGGGTGATGTTTCAAAACCCAGCAGAGTGAAAAGGTGAGCAGCAAACTCTGCGGCTTTGAGTGCGCCGGCCACAATCTGGGGTGCCATAAAAAATCCTTTATAAAAAAGGCTCCCTAACCCCAAATTTGTGCCCATATGCAGCCCCATTCCTGGGGCAACAAGCCGGTCCGCGGCCTCAGTAACCAGTTCCCTCTTCCCTACCAGATATCCGCCTGATGGAGCCAAACCGGCGCCGGGATTCTTGATCAAAGAACCTGCCATGAAGTCAGCACCCAGTTGGGTTGGTTCTTTTACCTCCACAAATTCACCATAGCAGTTATCGACAAAACAAATAACATCTTGCTGACAGCCCTTGATAAAGGAAATCAAATCTCTGATCTCTTCAACACTTAAAGCCCGACGCCAACTGTAACCCCGGGAACGCTGGATGATGACCATACGCACTTTTTCTTTTAACAGTTCTCTGATCCTGTCATAATCAGGATGCCCTTCCTCTGTAAGGGGTGCCTCTTTGTAGATAATACCCTGCCCCTGTAATGACCTTTTTGTACCTGAATCACAGCCGATGATCCTGGCCAGGGTGTCATAGGGACGTCCGGTTGCTGAAAGGAGTACATCTCCAGCTTTGAGGATCGATGCCAGTCCAAGCGTAATTGCATGAGTACCTGATATGATCTGGGCTCGTACCAGTGCTGCTTCAGTTCCAAAGGTGAAGGAATAGACCTCCTCTAAACCCTCTCGCCCTGAATCGCTGTAGCCATAACCTGTACCATCCCAGAGGTGATACTCAGTTATTCCTGCTTGCTGGAAGGCTTGAAGAACGCGAGCTTGATTGAGTTTGGCAACCTCCTCTATTTGTTCATAAACGGTCTTTGCCCTTTGCCCAGCTTCTTCAGCTAAGCTACAGACTCTACTGCTGATTGAATAGTTGGACTTTAAATACTCTAAAAATTGCTGCATTTTTTCACCTTTTTTCTCGCCTTTATTCATTAATTATTCGAAATCTTCTTTTCGGATAAGCATTAATTCCTCTCTGGAGAGGTGTGTTTTCTTAACAAGTCTTACCGCCTGTTTCCTGATGGCTCTTTCGATTAGGTTACGAACCAAACGGGCATTTCCCTCATTCTCATTTCCATTCCGAATTCGTGATTCCAGGATCCTGCGCAACACCAACTTGGCCTCTGAGTGCAGGCGATACTGCCTTTTTTTAAGCATCAGTTCACCGATCTGCAGCAGTTCCTCCACAGTATAGTCAGGGAAGGTGATATGAATAGGAAAACGTGAATAAAGGCCAGGGTTGCTGCGCAGAAACCACTCCATTTCCTGTTTATAACCAGCAAGAATGAGCACCAAGTCTTCCTTATGATCCTCCATGGCCTTAACCAATACATCGATACATTCTTTACCAAAATCTTTTTCTCCACCCCGGGCCAGGGAATATGCTTCATCGATAAATAAAATTCCCCCAATTGCTCTTTTGATCTGCTCTCTGGTTTTATGAGCTGTATGTCCGATATACTCACCTACCAGATCAGCCCTTTCCACTTCAACAAGATGACCCTGGGAAAGGACACCCATAGACCGGAACAGCTTCCCCATGATTCTGGCAATAGTTGTTTTGCCAGTTCCTGGGTTGCCCTTGAAAATCATATGTAAGACCAGGGGTTCGGTACGCAGGTTTACTTTTTCCCGGCGTTTTTGGATCTGTACAAAGGCAGAGAGCTCTAGAACGAGCTTTTTTACCTCGCTGAGTCCAATCAAGCTATTGAGTTCCTTTAACACCAGCTCCGGTTTTAATCTGTTCCCTTCATCCTTGAGTGTAGATTGCCGACTTTTATGGTTAGTTTTAATGGAATAAGGCTGATAATTGCTTCCCCCGATCATCGATGGGAGCTTAAAATTCACCCGGCTTTCACCTCTGGTTGATCTGATAACACCAAATACATTATACGCAATTTAAAGTGAAATAGTGTTAAGTATACAACCAGGGGCAAAAACGCCGCTGTAAAAAATCCAATATTAGAAAGAGGATAAAACCCTGCAGGCTGATGGCTATGATCCCTGCAAACATCTCTGGGTAATTTACCCTGCTCCATGCTTCAAAAATGAAGTAGCCCAGCCCATCAAAGGTAGCAAAGGACTCAGCGAAAAAGAGAATGCTGATCGCGGTACCCAGGCTGATCCTTGCAGCAGTAAATATTTCCGGCAGACATCCCGGTATGATCACATGCCGATAGATCTCCTTAGGTGTTGCACCTAAGGAGAGAACAGACAAAACCGAATTGGCTGGAATATTTTGAGCCGCATCCCTGACGGTCACTATAATCTGAAAGAATATGATCATGACAATAAGTATTATTTTTGAAAGATCCCCAATCTTAAAGATAGCAAAGATCACCGGCAGCAAGGCAATCTTGGGGATGGGATAGGTCAGATATAACTGTGGTGACAGCCACTTGTCCAGTTTTGGTTCTCTTCCCAAATATAGTCCTAGGGGAACAGCGATGGCAAGTCCGATAAACAAACTAACCAAGACCCGGTAAGTACTAATTAATAAGTGCCTCCAGAGACTCTGGGGAAAGATCTGAAAAAAAGCTATTAAAGCTGGAATTGGGCGTGGCAGAGCCGGGTTGTGTAGGATCAGGGCCAATATATCCCACAGTACAAATAGAAATAGTGCTGCTGCAATATAGGTGAGTGTTTTATTCATCTTACTGTTCACTGGGAATATACCTCCAATAATGACCTAACCTCACTGCATTTTTCATAGAAAGATGTTTTTTTACGGTAGCCATCTGTTCCCTGTTCTGGATTATCTATCTGAGCACAGATCCTACCAGGCTGCGAAGAAAGAATAACTATTTTTTGCCCTAGATACACTGCTTCTTCGATGCTGTGAGTGACTAATACACTTGTCATTTGATAACGCTTGATTAATTTTAAAATTACTTCCTGCAAGTTTTCTCTGGTTAAGGCATCTAAGGCTGACAGCGGCTCATCCATGAGTAAAAGCTTGGGTCTCAGGGATAAGGCCCGAGCGAGAGCGACCCTCTGCTTCTGACCACCGCTTAATTGTGTAGGGTAGCGATCGATGCACTCGGTAAGCTCCAGCTCTTCAAAGACCCGCTCCAAAATACGGTTGATCTCCTCTTCAGCCACTTTACGCAGTTTTAGGCCCAATGCCGCATTTTCCCATACGGTTTTCCAAGGCAACAGTCCGTATTCCTGTAAGATCAGTGCTGTATCCCTGTGCGGTTTTAACAGCGGTTTTCCATAGAGTAAGATTTCTCCTGTTGTGGGGTGGAGTAGACCCATCATGAGAAAAATAAGGGATGTTTTACCACATCCCGAAGGTCCTATAATGGCATAGCTCTTGCCTTCTTCAATTTGAAAATCAATATCTACCAGGGCATTGACTGATGCTTTGCCATTGGTATAGGCCAAGGAAACGTTATTGAGAGTCAGCATTAATCATTACCCCTATTTAATCTATTGTTTTAATCACTTCATCTGTAACAATATCCATATAGGTATAATCCTCTGTTAACAGCTTATTAGCACGCAGCCAGTCGATTACCCGCTGCGAATCCTTTTCAGTTGGCAATTCAAGAGGAGAAAAGGTCGGTACCGGGTAAGAACTCTGCAGTTCTACCGGGATATTTACCTTTTCAATAAAAAGGTCCCTATATTTCTCAGGATTTTTTGCTACCGCTTCAGCACCCTCCCCATAGGCCTGAAGAAACTTTCTGATAGCTGATTTTTTATTTTTAATAACATCATCCCTGAAAAAATAGACAGATTGGGATATGTTTTCTGACATCTTAGTGTCATCAACCAATACCTTGGCCCCTTTTAGTTCTGCATGAACAGCTAAAGGATCCGCCAGTACTGCAGCAGTTACCTCACCCTGTAAGAGCATTTCCGCTCTCAAAGGCATCTTAGCGATATTGACCTTTTGTACCTCCTGCGGTTTTATTCCGTTAGCCAGCAGCATCTGGTCGGCTACATATTCAATGATGGTATTTTTGGAAATAGCCAGTTTCTTACCCTTTAGGTCATTAATATTTTCAATAGTGTTGGGAGCTGCCAGCATCGCAAAACGCCCTTCCTCAGGGCTGGCACCCATAGCCAGGGACACTGCTTTGACTGGCGTGCCTCCCTGCCGTATCAAAGCTACTGCCAGTAGGTCCCCCTCAACTCCATCCACAGCTCCAGCCTGTATAGCGGCATCTCTTTCAGCAGCACTTTGAAAATTGACTATCTCCACATCAATATCGTATTTCTTAAAAAAGCCTTCTTCTTGGGCAACATAGAGCGGTAATACCTCTTCATTGGGAAGTATACCGATCTTAAGCATATCTTCATTTTCACTAGTCACTTCTTGACTGCATCCTGACAGTAAAAAAACCGCGAAGATGGAGATGATGAATACTATATATAATAGCCTTCTTTTCATTTCCATCCTCCTCTGCAGGTATTACTCATTTTTATAGTTATTTGCCGAATCACAAGAAAGACTAATCGGTTTATTTGGCACAATTGTAGAAATCGCATGCTTATAAACCATTTGCTGTTTTCCTTCACTCTCTAAAATAATTGTGAAATTATCAAAACCCCGTAAATTCCCTTTCAACTGAAATCCATTAACCAGAAAGACAGTGATCGGAATTCCTTCTTTTCTTACTTGGTTTAAGAAATAATCCTGTAGGTTAATTTGTACTTTTGACATCTTTTATTCCTCCGTTTTCTAAACTTTGCCAATGTATTCTACATTAAATATTGATACTCCTGCATATAAAATGGGCAATTCTCTCTAATAGTTGCTGTGTCCCCTCTTCTGACAATGAGAACCAATGGATCCTGTTATCTCTACGGAACCAGGTCAGCTGTCTTTTTGCATAGTTTCTGGTTGCTTTTTTCGTTGATGCTATTGCTGCAGCTTGATCGCAATCACCCCTTAGATAGTCCACTACTTGTTTATAACCAAGGCTCTGCAGTGGCTTGATTGTTGGATCATATCCCATATCTAGAATAGACTTCACCTCCTCTACTAGACCATCTGCAAACATTTTGTCCACCCGAGCCTCAATTCTTTGATAGAGTTCTGCTCTTTTGCGTGTCAAACCGACCATTGCCAGCTTATATAAACTCTTTTTTCTATTATTGATGTAACTGGATATGGTTTTTCCGGTCAGATAATAAACCTCCAAAGCTCTGGAAATTCGCCTGAAATCATTGGGATGAATCCTTTGAGCTGCATCGGGATCAATCTTCTGCAGCCTCTGGTATAATTCCTCCTTACCACCTTGAGCCCATATTTCTCTTAGTTTATTTCGTATATCCTCATATCCTATTGTTTCGGGAAACTCATAAGGGTCAATGACCGCCTGAATATAGAGACCTGTTCCCCCTACCAAAAAAGGCAGTTTCCCTCTATCATTTATCTCCTGGATTTTTTGACGCGCTAATTTCTGATAATCGGCAACACTAAAAGCTTGATCCGGTTCCAGGATGTCGAACAGATGATGAGGGATACCCTTTTGCTCTTCTTTGGTTAATTTAGCAGCACCGATATTAAAGTATTTATATAACTGCACAGAGTCTGCTGATATGATCTCTCCATTGAACCTTAAAGCCAATTCCACAGCTATTTCTGATTTACCTACTGCTGTTGGTCCTGCAATAACCACAAGGGGTAGGCTCATCGATGAAACCACCTGCTCAGGTCAAAATCTGTTATTTTGATATAAGTTGGCCTTCCATGGGGGCAGTGATCAGGATGATCAGTGGCATCCAGTTGTACTAACAGCTGATGCATTTCCGCCTGAGTCAATCTATCTCCCGCCTTTATTGCGCCTTTGCAGGCATACAATCTTGCAGCAGCTTCTTTAATGTTGAAAGCTGTGTCCCCTTCTTCTTTGGCCTGACGGACCAGATCAAGGTGTTCTCTGAAAAACTGATCTGTATTAGTATGTGGTTGATCAGGCACAGTTATCAAAAAGTATCTGTTAGCTGTTTCCCTTTCCAAAGTATAACCGATATTCTGAAAAAACTCCCGGTTTTCTAGGTAAAGCTGTTCTTCCTCAGCTGTAAGCAGTATCCTATGGGGACAGATCTTTTGCGAAAACACTTTTTTATTCTGCCATTTAGCCTTTATTTTTTCGTAAAGGACCCGTTCATGAGCGGCATGCTGATCAATGATAAACAGGCTGCCCTCTCTTTCCGCGACAATATATGTTCCCAGAGCCTGGCCGATCAGGCGCATCTCCTGAAAAAAGGGATGCCTGTTCACAGAACTGTCTTTTACAATATCATCATCCTTGACCTGTAGGTCAGCATCCCTGACCTGAAGTTCTTCGGGAAATGACCGATTAATAATAGGTCTCATCTTAATTGGTAATGGCTCAGTCTCATATTTTCTTCTTTCTCTGGTATGATGAGTTGCTGGTTCCTGATGAGGACAAGTTTGCTCAACCTTTACTTGAAATCCGCGCTGTTTTTGTAAAAAAGAAGCCAGAGCAGAGTTTACCCCTCTATACAACACCCGGGCCACTAACTGGGAGTCGGAAAAACGAATATCGCTTTTTGTTGGGTGTACATTAACATCGACCATAGATGGGTCAATTTCTATAAAAAGAACAGCAGTGGGATACCGGCCAGTAGTGATCATTCCCTGATAGGCACTTTCCAGAGTATGGCTCAACAAAAAGTTGCGAACCAACCGTTTATTAACAAAAAAGGACTGATAAAAACGGCTTGATCTGGTATACTCCGGCTCTGAAACAATGCCTTCAATTTTTATCCCATCCTCTTGGTAAGAAACAGTTAAAAAACGATCTCTGGATTCTTTGCCGTAAATTATTGTGGCTGCATCCATTATATCCTGATTGCCATATGTGGCAAGGCAGAGCCTTTTACCAGAATAATAGTTGAAAGAAATATCTGGATACCCCAAAGCAAAACGGGTAACAACATCTGCTATAGCTGCTGCCTCAGAGCGGGGGCTTTTTAGAAACTTACGCCGTGGTTGGCTGTTAAAAAAGAGATCCTCAACAATCACCTGTGTGCCGCAGGGACAGCCAACAGGTGATATATCTTTGAGTTTACCACCCTCTACAACAACCTTGGTGCCGGCAACAGCATCTGCAGGCCTGGTCATCAGAGTGAAACGGGAAACCGATGAAATGGCTGCTAAAGCCTCTCCGCGGAAACCCAGGGTATTCACCGTATTTAAATCATCAGCTACTCTGATTTTGCTGGTGGCATGCCTGGCAACAGCCATTTTGGCATCATCTGGAGCCATACCACTCCCATTATCAATCACTTTGATCTCCTTCAAACCAGACTCTTTGATTTCTACAGTGATTCTTGTAGCGCCAGCATCAATGGAATTCTCCACCAGTTCTTTGACTACTGATGCCGGTCTTTCCACAACCTCACCTGCTGCTATCTGGTTGATCACATTTTGCTCTAACAGTACTATCTTACCCAATTACTAACTCCCTGCCTGCTGTTATTAGTCTAAAATTTCTATTTCTCCATCTGCTGAGCATTGATAATAACGATCCCCAGGTTTATCCTGGAGATAAACCACATCCAACCCCTCTCTTTCCCGTTTTCGCTGCTCATAGTATCCTCTGGCTTCCTCTTGACAGGTCTTACATGCCCTGTGGTGAATGGCAACAGCTTCGATTACTCTGACCTTACCAGTGGAATACATTCCTCGTGACCTGATTATCTGGTAGCCAGGGCACTGATCACAGATCCGGATAGTTTCATGCTGCTGCTCTCTGATGCCATCTGTGTCATAATAAATGTGTCTATTGACCTCTTCAAACTTTTCTTTGCGCTCATATCTTTGTTCTGCCAATTGCTCTCGCTCTTTCCAAACTCTCCACAAATAATCAGCCAGTTCTTTGATGTAATCCATATTTTCTTTAGTTTCTTTAAAATTTTCTTCTTTGTAATCCGGTTCACGCACCCATGAATAGTCAAGTCCGGCCATTGCCAGTATAATCCCTGTATTCACATAGGGAAGAGCGCTTTCAATGGCGTACCCACCCTCCAAAACTGCCAGGTCCGGAGCTAATTTTTCATTTAACTTGGCATAGCCTCTTGCAGTGAAGCGCATATTGGCCAGCGGGTCAGTGTAGTGGTTGTCTTGCCCTGCGCTATTGATGATCAAATCCGGTTTAAAATCTTCTAAGATGGGCAAGACCAGGTTATCCAAAAGATAGTGGATTCCTTCATCTGTTGTATAGGGCTGCAGCGGAATATTGATGTTCATTCCAAAGGCAGCTGGGCCACCTAATTCATTACAAAAGCCTGAACCAGGATAGAGGGTGCGCCCATCCTGATGATAAGAGATAAACAACACATCAGGGTCATGATAATAGATATCCTGTGTTCCATCACCGTGGTGAACATCGGTATCCACAATAGCGATCCTTTGCAGACCATATTTTTTCCGCAGATACTCGATCATGATCGCTTCATTATGAATGTTGCAAAAACCGCGATTTCCATGGACAACCCTCATCGAATGGTGTCCGGGCGGCCTTACCAGGGCAAAGCCGTTATCTATCTCTTTGTTCATCAAAGCATCTGCCAAAACCAAAGCACCACCGGCAGCATAGAGGTGTGCATCTGTAATCTGTGTCTCTATATCAGGTACACAGAAATGGGCTCTGGCAATATCCTTTTTGAGAGCCAGCCTGGGTTTGTACTCTATCAACTCTGGAAGGTCCATAATCCCCTCTTCGAAAAGCTGATCTCTCGTATAAAGCAGCCTTTCCTCCCGCTCAGGATGGGTGGGAGTGATGGCCCAATCAAAAGCCGGGAAAAAAACCAAACCTGTTGGCATCAGTGATCACCCTCTTCCTGCTGTTTCAATATTCCTGTGGGGAATTGGACACAAACATCGATTAATCGTCCACCGGTTCTCCAGCCGCGCACCATATTAAATACCTCACTGTAGACCAATTCAGGCTGGTCATTAACATCAATCCCTAATTTTTTCCCTTCTTCGATCAGCCTGCTCATAGCAAAACTTTCTGCATCAGCAAGGGTTTTGACCTCTCTGTTTTTCTCCTGTATACCATTTTCTTCAATGAAAAAGAACTGCCTCTCTGTGTCAAAGTGGAAGGTAAGGCGCAGATTGACCTTAGCCAGTGCTGCACCTATGGCGTTGGCTACCTCAGCATTAGGTGGAATCAGGGCATTACATCCCATCTTTTTGCCCAACAGAGGAAGTAATGCCGGTGAGGCAGCGCCGATACCAACCAGGTTATTGGGGCGCACCTTCTTTTTCTGCCGCAGTTCCCAAATACGATAAGCAGGTTCCTGTTCCCAGGATAAAAACATCTTTTCTATTTCAGCTATAATTTTTTCAGTTGTTTTATCCAGAACAAGCTCTGCTGTTTCCTGGGGATTCAGCTTTAGCCCTTCCCCCAGCATCTCCATAGCCCTGATGGCTTTTTGTTGATCACCCAGTTCAGTAAGACCAGCTACCCGCATGGCATCAGTAGGTGTGGGGCAGGCCCCTCCCAAACAGTAAGCAGGGCCTTTCCGGTAGGGCATAATTTTGAGAGCCCCATTTTCAACCTCTAAACAACTGTCCCCTCCTACAGCAGCAGAACTGGTGGCAAAGGCCCTGACCTGGGTGAGCCTGTCACCTACCCGTGCACCACGGGAAGCAAACAAGGGCCTTCCAGATAAGATCAATGCCAGGTCCGTAGTTGTTCCACCGATATCCACCACAACAGATGTTTCCCCTTCTGGTGTCAAAGCCAATACACCCAGTGTGCTGGCCGCAGGCCCTGAGAAAATGGTTTCCACCGGTTTTGCTGCTGATAGCTCAAAGGAAAGTGTACCACCATCTGCTTTTAATATATAAAGGGGGGCGGTAATCCCTCTTTTTTTCAGGAGTTTCAATATCTCAGAGTAGAAACTGTTATAGTTTTCCTGTGTAGCAAGAGTGAGCAGTGTGGTGTGTATCCGCCGGGGGAAGTTCAAGCGCCCGGTCACCTGATGCCCCATCAGCACACACAGGTCGGGAATATGTTCTTTCAGATAAGTAGCTACTGTTTCTTCATGCTTTTTATTGCGTTGTGAAAACTTGCCGACAACAGCAGCTTTTTTCAGCCCTTTCTTATTTATCTCTTCTGCACATTTTTTTAATTCCTGTTGATCAAGGGGTTCAATTTCCCGACCCCGGTAGTCAATGGCACCTGACAATAAAAAAGTATCAGGCACATGGTAATCATAAGTATAGGGATTAAGGCCAGGGCCAGGGATGATCACCAGTGCTGCAGGTTCTATTCTATTTGTCGCAATAAGATTAGTGATCAGTGTTGTGCTTAAAACGATTCGCTCTAGGCTTTCTCCCTGTGCCGCATCTAACAAAGGATCGAGAGCACTGACCAGTGTATCCAACAAGTGCTCATTATCGGTTGGGGTTTTTACTTTTTTGATCACCTGTTGACCATCAAGTAATACGGCATCTGTATAGGTGCCTCCCACATCTAGACCTATTAACATCAGCAAGTCACCCACCTAAATAATTATCTTTTTTGATGGCCCTTTTGTTTAGAGGATGTGTTTTCTTTCATCAGGCGCTGCTGCCATTCGGAAAGGATGTTCAGAGCATCAAGAGGTGTTGTCTGAACCAGGTTGAGGTTGCGCAGTTCCTGTATAATCATACTCTTTTCATCAAAAAGCACCAATTGCACAGGTTGAGTAACTGCTGGTTTTTTCTTATCCTTGAATTCCTCTTTTGCTTCTTTTGCTTCCAGTGAATCAGCCACCTCCCTGGCTCGCTCCACCACTTCAGCAGGGAGATTGGCCAAACGTGCTACTTGAATACCATAGCTTTTATCTGTTCCACCTGGGACGATTTTATGCAAAAATACGATATCTGTACCCTTTTCTGCTACAGCCACAGAATAATTAACTACTCCGTTTAACTCCTCAGCCAATTGGGTCAGTTGATGGTAATGGGTGGCAAAAATTACTCTGGGTTTAATGTGATCATGAAGGTATTCCACGATCGCCCAGGCTATACCCAAACCATCAAAAGTACCTGTACCCCTTCCTACTTCATCCAGCACAATAAAACTATCCTTTGTAGCATGCTGGAGTATATAGGAAACCTCATTCATCTCCATCATAAAGGTGCTCTGGCCCTTCCCTAGATCATCCAGCGCTCCAGCCCGCACAAAAATTCGTTCTGCGATCCCTATTTCTGCCTCCTCTGCGGGTATAAGAGATCCGCACTGAGCCATTAGAATCAATGCAGCCATCTGGCGCATATATGTGGATTTGCCAGCCATATTTGGCCCTGTAAGAATATGAATCCTGTTGTTTTCCTCCCCAATATGTATACTGTTGGGGACAAAAGAACCTTCAGGCATCAGCTGTTCTAAAACCGGGTGGCGGCCATTTTTGATGGTGATAATTCCTGAATTATTGATCTTGGGCCGCACATAATTATAGCGGGCAGCTGTCTCTGCGAAAGATGCCAAACAGTCAATTTGAGCCATCAGCTGTGCGTTTTTGCGCACTCTCTCTGCAACTGCTTGTGCCTGATCAAGGATTTCGAGAAATAGCTGGTATTCCAGCTCCTGCAGGCGTTCTGTAGCCCCTAAAAAGTTGGCCTCCTGTTCTTTTAATTCCTGGGTAAAGAAACGCTCACCCTGGGTGAGAGTCTGTTTTCTGATATAGTTGTCAGGAACCAGATGCAGGTTCGGTTTGGTAACCTCAATATAATAGCCAAAAACTTTATTAAATCCGATTTTTAAAGATTTGATTCCTGTGCGTTTCCGTTCCTCTAGCTCCAATCTTTTGATCCAGTCTTCCCCTTGATCGATCATTTCTCTTAACCGATCGATCTCAGAGTTGTAACCGCTTCTAATAACCCCACCATTTTTCGGGTTGACAGGAGGATCCTCAACTATTGCCCGGAAGATCAACTGCTGTAACTCAGATATTGGATCCAGCATATTTCCCAGCTTCTGTAGCAGGCTGCTGTTCGCTTTTTTCAGGCTTTCTTTTAAATGGGGTATTACAGACAGAGAATTGGCCAGTGCAAGCAGATCACGGGGAGTGGCAGCCAACCAATCAATCCTGCTGATAATACGTTCCAGGTCATACACACTGTTTAACTGATCTCTGACATCCTTGCGCAAGAAATAATTATCTGCCAGTTCCTGGACCGACTCCTGTCTCTCCTCTATCTCAGCTACATTTAACAGTGGCATTCCCAGCCAGCGCCGTAAAAGGCGGGTACCCATTCCTGTCAGAGTTCGATCTAGAGCCCACAACAGGCTGCCCTCTTTTTTCCCATCGCGCAGTGTAATAAACAGTTCCAAGTTTCTGATGGTCATGGCATCAAGGTACATATGGCTGCCTGGGGTATAAACATCTAGTTTGCGAAAGGGAAGTTTATCTGTTTTTTGCGTTCCCTGTAAATAGACAAGAAGGTTTGCTGCAGCAGCTAAACCCTCTTTCATGGCATTTTGGTTGAGGCCTACCATATTTTCTTGACCGAACTGCTCAATTAACAGACCTTCTGCTGCCTGGTCTACCTCAGTATAAAGCGCCTGTTTATCCCAACGGTCTCTCAACAGAGATTGAAAAACAGCTAACTGCCCTTTCGCCACAATACATTCTGTAGGTTGAAGGCGGTTTACCAAATCCACTAAATATTCGGTACGTTCCGGATCAGAAAATTGGGCAATCTGAAACTCACCTGTACTGATGTCACTCCAAGCACAACCGATATTGTCTTTTTTCTGGTAAAGAGAAAGAATGTAATTGTTATTTGACTGATCAAGATATGCTGGGTTTAAAACAGTACCAGGGGTTGCTACCCGGACTACATCCCTTTTAACAATGCCCTTCCCCGGTTTAGCTTCCTCCAACTGTTCACAAATGGCAACCTTATTACCCTTTTCTAAAAGTCGATTGAGGTAGTTTTCCGCAGCGTGATAAGGCACGCCACACATAGGTACTTTTGCATCTTTGCCAAGCCCACGGCTGGTAAGGACGATATCCAGTTCTTTAGCTGCCTTTACAGCATCCTCCCCAAATAGCTCATAAAAGTCTCCCAAACGAAAAAAGAGCAAACAATCTGGATACTTCTTTTTGATCGACTGGTACTGGTTCATCAAGGGAGTATTACTGCCCACTGCTGCCACCTCTTTTTAAAACTACTTTTTAGCTGCAGCCTGAACAGCCATCACAGCAATCAGGTGAACAGCTTTCTCCTCTTAAAACCTGGTTAATTACAGCGTTGACCTGCTGCAGTAATTGATTGAATTTCTGTTGGGCGGAAAAATAAGCCTGAATGTTTTTATCCGCTTTTACTTTTTCCTGCAGTTGATTGAATTCATCAAATTCCTCATCACTGATCTCTTCCCCTGCCTCCTGGGCGTTTTTGATCTGTCTAAACTTTTGCTGGTACTCATTGATCAACTGCAGTGATTCCGGGTTGTTGTCGAGATTCTTCTCTGCTGCATGCAAAATAGTTGCTTCCTCAGTTTCCAACAGCGCATAGCCTAACTCCTGTGCTTTTGCCAATAATGACAAGATAAGCACCTCCTCTATTGTTTATAATTAATTTCTGGAAAGAGGGTCAGATCCCTCTTTTTGATGAACTTTTTTTAATTTGCCGTTTAGGTTCCATGTTTGAGCAGATGTGATCTGGACATCTACCAATTTGCCTGTCAGATCTGTATCATCCGGAGCATCAAAATTGACGATCTTATTGGTCCTGGTTCGACCGCTCCAGCGTTCTGGATCCTTTTTACTTCTACCCTCCACAAGCACTTCCACAAGCTGGTTTACCAAGGGAAGGTTTTTCTCCAGAGTTATCTTATTTTGCAGTTCCACCAACCTATTAAAGCGGTCCTTTTTTACCTCGTCTGGTATTTGATCTAGCATCTCTGCAGCTGGTGTTCCTTCACGGGGAGAGAACAAAAATGTGTAGGCAGCATCAAACCTGACCCTTTCCACCAGATCAAGGGTGTCCAAAAAGTCTTCCTCCGTTTCACCTGGAAATCCAACAATAATATCAGTTGTAATACTGGCCTCTGGTATCCTTTCTCTGATCGAATTGGTCAACTCTAAATATCTTTCTCTGGTATAACCCCTGTTCATCAGCTGTAAGACCTTGTTGCTCCCTGCCTGTAGAGGAAGATGAAAGTGCTCGCAGACCTTTTGTGAAGCAGCAATGGTTTCAATTAACTCATCAGTAAAATCCCTAGGGTGAGAAGTCGTATACCTGATCCTGGATAGGCCATCAATTTTATCGATTTCTGCTAGTAATTTGGCAAAATTGATATTGCCCTCTAGATCTTTTCCATAAGAGTTGACATTCTGTCCGAGCAGCATCACCTCCTGATAGCCTTTTTCTGCTAATTCCGCTACCTCCTGGTATACCTCCTCAAGAGGACGGCTCTTCTCCCTGCCTCTTGTATAGGGAACAATACAGTAGGAGCAAAAATTATTGCAACCGTACATAATAGTTACATATGCCTTCACCTTGCTGGTACGGCAAGCAGGCAGCACTCCAGGAATTTCTTCATCTGCATCATCAGCAATCACACGTCCGCTCTCCGCTTCCCGCAGAAATTCTGGCAAATGGTGATAGTTGCGGGTTCCGAAGATAATGTCCACAAAGGGAATTTTATTGATCAACAGCTCCCGCACCTCAGGGTTATGGGTCATACACCCTCCTACAGCAATTACCAGATCCGGATCCCTCTTTTTTCTGTGTTTTAAATTACCCAGCAAACCCAAAGCTCTCTGTTCTGCGCTTTTTCTCACAGAGCAGGTATTGAGAATGACAATATCTGCCTCCTCGGGATCTGAGGTCCAAAGGTATCCCTCTTGCTCAAGCAGAGCACGCATTATTTCGGTATCATGTTCATTCATCTGACAGCCTGAAGTCCATATATTAAATTTGCGCTTTGACTCCATTGCTCCACCTACTTCATTCCACTATTTCTCAAAATCCATACCTTGGACTAGATCTTTTTATAGTATATCAAATTGATTTTGCATTAAAAGCCTTACTTAGGAAAGAATATTTTTTACCTGGGGGAGCAGTAGACAGGACCAGCTCTCCAAATTTGGCCGGTAATCATCCAATTGGGAAATCGGTATTAATGCCCCCCGTATTTTGTTCTTTTCCCTGACAGTAATCTCATCTGTTAGACAGGAGATTAAAAAAACTAAACCTAAATGGTATTGTCCCACTTCTGTCTGTTCATCATTAAGAAACCCCAGGAAACCATAAGAGTAGTATCCTGGGAAAACAACTTCTTCTTTCAATTCCCTGTTTAGGTTGGAAATGATCAGCTTTCGGAAACTCCTGCTAGTAACTGGGTTGATATGGCCACCCAGACCGAAAGAGTACTGATCAAGCAGCCTTTTTTCACCTGTTGCCTTAATTCGCTGGTAAACAAAGACCCGGTCCCTGTATCTGAGTATAAGATAAACGATCAACTGCTTATAGCTGGGGTCCTGCTCCATTTGGTTCCGCTCCATAAAAACCCCGTTCTCAGCAAACAACTTCCAAAGGACCTGATCTATACCAACCTTAAACCCTTGAAAACAAGCATTGTTTGCCAGTAAAAGATCTTTAGAAACAACCAGTATTTTTTCCGACAAAGTAACAGCCCTTTCTAAGGTTTTCTGTTACCTTCTATTTTATTGATAAAAAATCCTGTTTTTTTATAAAAAAACCTGCCCATTATCAAAAACCCCTCCCAATGGGGAGGGGTGCACTTCCTTTGCACTGTTTCTTATACAGCTCTGCGGTGGGGGATGCTGTGGTTTTTATCAATTGCCTTCTGATAAAGATTGACATATTCTTTAGCTGATCTTTCCCAGGAAAAATCGCTTTTCATCCCTTTTACCACCAGACTCTTCCATAGATCAGGTTTGTTTCGGTAGATATCAACAGCACGCTCAATACTCCGCAACAGTTCCTGGGATTGATAGGGTTTAAATGCAAAACCATTGCCCTTACCTGATTGCTCATTAAAATCTTCAATAGTATCAGAAAGGCCGCCCACTGAACGGACTACAGGGATTGTCCCATACCTGAGGCTGATCATTTGGCTAAGGCCACAGGGTTCAAAGCGAGATGGCATCAGGAAAATATCAGAAGCTGCATAGATCTTCTGTGCTAGTTCAATATTGAACCCAATATTGACCGCGGCCTGCTGAGGGTATCTCATTTTCAGTTCGGTAAACTGCCTTTGTAAATGGTCATCCCCACTTCCTAGCAGTACGAATTGAACTCCCAGTTTCATCATTTGATCGAAGATCTCTATAATCAAACTGAGCCCTTTCTGATCCACCAGCCTAGTAATGATACCGAGTAAAGGTGTATCGCTCTTGGGCAGCCCTAATTCCCGTTGGAGAGCATATTTGTTCTCCTTCTTTAAATCAATGTCTTCTACTGAATAATTCTGATAAATATATTTATCTGTTGCTGGATTAAACTCTTCGTAATCGATTCCATTCACGATCCCATATAGATCCTGTGCTCTCTTACGCAGCAGTCCATCCAAACGCTCACCATATTCTGGAGTCTGTATTTCCATGGCATATTTTTTGCTTACAGTGTTGATTAGATCTGCGTAGATCAAACCGGCTTTCATGAAATTAACCATTCCGTAAAACTCCAACTGCTCAGGATTAAAATACTCATCCCCTAACCCAACCAATCTTAAGACATTTTTAGGAAAAGTGCCTTGATGTTGAAGATTATGTATTGTGAAAATGCATGCTATTTTTTGGTAATATGGGTCCTCTGCATATTTTGTTCTCAAAGCTAAAGGTATCAACCCTGTATGCCAGTCATTACAGTGTATAATATCGGGGTGGAAGTCAATTTGCGGCAGCATATTTAACACTGCTTTACAGAAAAAGTTATACCGCTCAGCTTCATCACCATAACCATAAATCCCATCACGGTAAAAATACTTATAATTGTCAACTAAATATACTGGAACTTCTACCTTTTTTCCCTTTAAAGTTGTTTTTCTGATAATACCTGTTTCCAAATGATGATCCATTTCTACAGGATAATCCAGCAGATATTCTCCCTCTTGTATCTGTTTGTATCTAGGAATAGCAATCCGCACATCATGCCCTAAATGTTTTAAGGCTTTAGGCAAGGAGCCAGCAACATCTGCTAGACCTCCCACCTTGGCTAAAGGGGTAAGCTCTGCTGAAACAAAAAGGATTTTTAGTGAATCTGCTGCCATACTAACTCCTCCTTTGCCCTGCTGTTTTGAACAGAGGTCTCTCTTAAGTATTCTGCTGCTGATTCAGGTGGTGTTGGGTTAATGATAATTCCTGTACCCCATTCAAACCCGGCCACAATAGTCAAACGGGGGAGAATTTCCAAATGCCAGTGGTAGTAAGGAGCTTCATCTTCACCAGAAGGAGCACTATGGAGAACCATGTTATAAGGTGGGTCATTTAACGAACCTGTGATTTTTTGCATGGTTTCCTGAACAATCTCAGTCAAACTTTGCAACTGTTCGCTATCCAATGAACCGAAACTGGCTTGGTGTTTTTTGGGCATCATCCATGTTTCAAAGGGAAAACGGGATGCATAAGGACAAAAGGAGATAAAATCTTGATTTTCCGTAACAACACGCTCTCCTTCCTCTATTTCGTGGGCGATCATATCACAATAAATACAATGCCCCTTTTCTGTGTGATACTCTTTTGCTCCTTTTAATTCTTCATCAATAACAGGAGGGACTAGAGGTGTAGCGATTAACTGGCTATGGGGATGTTCCAGTGATGCACCAGCAATAGAACCCTCATTTTTAAAAATTTGGACATATTTGATCTCTTGTTGGCTGATCACTGCCCTGTAACGGTCGACCCACATCTGAAATATATCTCTTAACTGATCGAGAGAGTGTCCTTCTAAGGTAGAGTTATGATCAGGTGATTCAATCAAAACCTCATGAGTACCTGTTCCCGGCCTGGCTACATAAAAGTTTTGTCTCTGCGGCCCTTCTGCCCCTGCTTTTAGCGCGGGAAACAGATTGGGTACAACTCGAACCCACCAACCTGGACTATCTTTTTGTGTTCCTTCACTCCGATAAGCGGTGATCTCAGGTGGTGTTTTGTTTTCATTGCCTACACAAAAGGGGCAAGACCCCCCTTTTCTCTTCTCAGGCCGTATAGGGAAGTCTGATGGCCTTTTACTGCGTTCTGTTGCTATGATGACCCATTTTTTTGTAATTGGCTCCTGCCTCAGTTCAGGCATATTAAGCTTCCCTCCCTGTTTTATGTCTTTCTTTAAACATTCTTCTCCCTTCGATTTGGTTTTATGCATTGCTATTATTGTTGATCTTTTTTTGTTAAATTCTTTTGTTAAATCGTTACATATTAAGTATAAAAAATTAAATTATGGGTATTTTATAGAACAGAAAGGCCGCTTACCTCCTGTTAAGCAAGTGGTTCTTGCTTAAATAGCTTAACCGGCAAAGAGAGGAAAGCGGCCTTTTCAAAATTTATTTTATTAAATGCAGTTTGCTGTACTAGCAAATGATCAACAGCTTAATCCTCATCGTGTTTATCATCTTCCTCACAAGAGGGATATTTCAAAAGCCCTAGTCGACAGAGAATCGGAGAACTATATAACGCAATAAAAATACAGACAACACTGATGATAACCAATGAATACATACCTACACCTACGGCCATTCCCAAACCTGCTGTTACCCAAAGATTTGCAGCTGTGGTTAATCCTCTGATATTGCCTCCCTGTTTCCAAATCACACCTGCGCCCAGAAATCCGATGCCTGTAACAATCTGAGCAGCAACACGAAAAGGATCAACACGATAACCGGAAAACTGATTATTTAAATGAGGAAGACCATAAACACTGACAATCATAAAAAGGGTTGCTCCAATACATACCAGGGAATAGGTGCGGATGCCGGCCGGTTTATGATGACGCGACCTTTCATAACCGATGATCAGGCCGATCAGAAGTGCAATCAGCATTCTGATCAGCATTTCGCTTTGAGATAGCATTCCTTATCCCCTCCCCTTTAAATTCTCTATATAAACCGTAACAAATTACCGAAAAAACGTCAATTAATGGTTAAATTTGTTAGAGAATGGCTTCTGTTACCTCTTCCAATTGTTTTAAATTTCGGCACTCAAAGACCTGTCTGCAGTAAGGAGCATAAATACCGATAATGCTGTCCTCAGTATTCCATTCCTCTTGTGGCTGAGGGTTAAACCACAGGATCTTTCTGACCTGCTCCCCTATTCGCTGTAAAGAATCCCTCTCATCATGGCGATAGTTATTGCGGGCATCACCTAAAATAATCAGGGTTGATTGAGGGGAAAAAGTTGGCAGATACTCTTTCTCAAATTGACGAAATACCCTGCCGTAATCGGAAAATGGACTCATAGCATACCTGGCTTTGGCAAAGGCCTTATCCAGCGCTTCCTCAATACTGTTATTAGTAAAATATTCTGTGACCTCATCAACTGTGTTAACAAAGAGAAAAGATCTGATATGGCTGAATCTATTCTGAATTGTATAAACAAGCTGTAGCATAAATTCACTGAAAACAGCTACTGATCCGGAAACATCACACAGCAGAACTAACTCAGGTTTACTGATCACCCGCCTGCGGTATTTCAAGCGGATGGGAGTTCCACCGTTGATCATGGCATTCTTGATAGTTCTCCGCAGGTCAATTTTTCCATGTTTTGCCCTGCGGTAGCGCCGGGCATATCTAGATGCTAGTTTTCGTGCCATTTTAGTGATCTGTTTGCGGATCTCCTGAATTTCCAGCTGATCCAACCGGAAAAACTCCTTTTCTCTGATGTTAGCAGCAAGGGCTATTTCCTCTAAAATCATAGAACCGAATTTTCTAACTAGTAGATCCTCCAGCAGAGATTCCATATATTTTTCAAGAAAGGAAAGGCAATCCAGCCATTTGCAATACCTGATTTCACTAACCTTTTCCTGAACACGAATTTTTTCCAGTGTATTGACTGCTTGATACCAGCCAATAGCCACTTTTGCCTGATCAACGAGTTTATCGATCTCAGCAACTGCCCCTTGTTCCAGATCACCTAGACTCTCTATTCCCATTTTTCCAAGTTTGCGCAGCAAAGGATAGTTCGTTTCCCTGACCGCCTTTACTAACAGGAGATAAGGTGTTGCCCCTGCGCCTCTCCCCATTCCTGTTCCCTCAATACTATCAACCAACTGCAGGGCAGCAGTGGCCCCATCTGTTTCCTGTTCATTATGATCGGTATGTTTCTCAAATACACTCGATTCCAAGGAAAAAAAATACAACCGAAATAGTTTATCAAACAGCGGTTGATCCATCTGGTCCACAATTAGTGTAGAAAGAAGGGCTGTATAAAAATCTTCCTTTGCCAGTCCTACTGCTGCAGCAGCCTGGATAGCTGCAATTACTTGGGTAACTGAAACATTAACTCCCCCTTTTCGCAGGAGCCTGGCAAATTCTAAAATCTTTTCCTCCAGAAATAGCACCCCCCTAATCTTCAGGAAGCAGAGAGGGAATCCTGGGAAGGATCTGATCGATATCTGATTGGTATTTTAAGAGAATGCTCAAGGTGCTTTGCACTATATCTGCATCAATTCGTGAAACAGAGAGGGTAAGCAGGGACCTGGCCCAATCGATGGTTTCAGCAATACTGGGTGGTTTTTTTATATTTTGTTTGCGTAAAAGCTGAACAAAGCTCACCAGTTGTTGAGACAAAAGCTGATTAATCCCGGGCACCTTTAATTTGATAATCTCTAACTCCCGTTCAAATGTTGGGTAGTCAAGGTAAAGGTGAACACATCTCCTTTTTAGGGCATCACCAAAATCGCGAAAATTATTGCTGGTTAGCACAGTCAAAGGCACACTCTTAGCTTTAATAGTTCCCAACTCCGGAATAGTGATCTGATAGTCGGAAAGGATTTCCAGCAGGAAACTTTCAAATTCCTCATCAGATTTATCAACCTCATCAATAAGCAGTACAACCGGCTCTGTAGACTCCAATGCATCCAGGATAGGACGGCGGAGAAGAAATTCCCGGGTAAAGATGTCATCTTTGGCTTCATGCCATGATTTGTTTTGGTTTTGTTTTAACTGCAGGCAGAGCAATTGTTTTTGGTAGTTCCACTCATAGAGGGCTTTGGCCTCATCCAAACCTTCATAGCACTGAAGACGGATCAACCTGCTGCCGGTGGCTGCTGCAAGGGCTTTTGCCAATTCGGTTTTACCGACCCCTGCAGGCCCCTCAACCAAGAGGGGCTTTTGCAGTTTCACAGCCAAATAAACAACCGTAGCAACATTCCTGTCAATAAGGTAATGATGTTCAGCCAGTTTTTTCTCCAGTTCCTCTCGAGATTGAAACATAACCATCCTCTTTCCAGGTCATATCCTGACCAGTTTTCGCCGAACCTGCCTTTTGTGAGGGTTATGAATTTAATAGCTGTAGTTGGGGGCCTCCTTGGTGATGTCCACACTGTGGGGGTGGTTTTCCCGCAAACCCGCATTAGTAATTCTGATAAACCTAGTTTTGTTTTGTAGTTCTTCGATGTTTTTCACACCGCAGTAGCCCATTCCGGCACGCAAACCTCCAACCAACTGAAAGATAATCTCAGATACCTGACCACGATAAGGAACTCTTCCTTCCACACCCTCAGGCACCAGTTTATCTGTATTAGCTTCTTGGAAATAGCGGTCAGCGCTGCCTGAGCGCATCGCCCCCAGTGACCCCATTCCCCGGTAAACTTTATATTTTCTACCTTGATAGATTTCCAAATCCCCAGGGCTTTCCTCTGTGCCGGCCAACAGATTGCCTAGCATAACTGTATTGGCTCCAGCTGCCAGTGCTTTTGTAATATCCCCTGAGTATTTAATACCACCATCAGCAATAATGGGCTTACCGTATTCTTTCGCTTCCTGGGCACACTCAAGGATGGCAGTTATTTGAGGTACACCAATCCCTGCTACTACCCGTGTTGTACAAATGGAGCCGGGGCCGATCCCCACCTTAACAGCATCAGCACCAGCCTCAATTAAATCCCTTGTAGCTTCTGCTGTTGCTACATTACCAGCAATCAGCTGCAGATCAGGATAAAGGCTTTTGATCTTTTCTACTGCTTTTAGTACCCCTTCAGAGTGGCCATGAGCAGTATCCACAACAACTACATCTACCCCTGCCTCTACTAAAGCACTTAAGCGCTCTTTGTAATCAGGTCCTACACCGATGGCAGCACCTACCCTTAACCGCCCTTTAGCATCTTTTGCTGAATTGGGGTATTGACGGGCTTTTTCAATGTCCTTAATAGTAATTAAACCACGCAATTTATAATTTTCATCAACAATAGGCAGTTTTTCAATTTTATGCTGTCTTAATATATTTTTGGCCTCCTGCAGTGTGGTTCCTACAGGTGCTGTAATCAGATTATCCTTGGTCATTACCTCGCTAATAGGACGCAGCATATTGTCCTCAAAACGAATATCTCTATTGGTTATAATCCCCACCAGTTTTTCTTCAACTGTGATAGGAACACCGGAGATATGGTAATGCTCCATCAGTTCCAGTGCGTCTTTCACCAGATGTTGAGGGCTTAAAAATATCGGATCGGTGATAATCCCATGCTCTGATCGCTTTACCCGGTCGACCTCTGAAGCCTGTTTTTCAATACTCATATTTTTATGAATGATCCCGATTCCGCCTTCTCTGGCCATAGCAATGGCCATCCTGCTCTCGGTCACAGTATCCATCCCTGCACTTAGGATCGGTGTGTTCAACTTGATCTCATTCGTTAAAAAAGAAGAAACATCTACCTCTCGCGGTAAAACAGAAGATTTCCCTGGCACCAGCAGAACATCATCGAAAGTTAGTCCAACTTTTCCAAATCTATCCTCGTTCACAGTTATAACTCCTTTCAACCCGCTTATTGTCCTTCATTTTAGCACTTAATCTGCAAGCAAACAACAATATCTCTTATCGGAAAATCACCCAGTAGGGCTGTTAGCGCTTGGTCAGGTGATTGGTATCATTGAGCAGAGAAAGAGAGATAAATCCCTGGTCATATTGGATGATATTAAGTGCGGTATTATCCTGCTCTATCCTGAAAGCGTGATTTAAATCGATATCCAAAAGCCCACAAATAATGGCTCTGATAGTTCCGCCATGGGCTACCACAATAATGGTTCCCGGATCATTCTCTTTAAGGAGTTTCAAAACAGCATTATAGGCTCTTTCTTTTACTTCAACAAAGGTTTCTCCTTTTGGTATCCGCACAGTAGCCGGGGACTGATACCACTTCTCCGCAAGTTCCTTGTATTTCTCACTGATCTCCTTAAAGGTGAGGCCTTCCCAAACACCAAAATTTATTTCTCTAAGTTCTTCAGCCACCTGCACCTTAAGTTGATGAGGTGCCGCTAAAATAGAAGCGGTTTCATATGCTCTTTTTAAATCACTGGAATACACAGCTTTTATCTTCTCAGTGCTCAATCTCTTTGCCAACAACCTGGCTTGTTCCCGCCCGGTATCACTGAGTTCAACATCTGTATGGCCCTGGTAACGGGATACATGGTTCCAAACGGTTTCACCGTGGCGTACAAGCAACAGTTTCGTCAACCCCAATACCTCCTGTTAACTGTGCTAATAAGATATCAACCTAACAGCAGAAGCCCGGTTAAAAGAGCAGAGATTTCTATTAGTTCACAGGAGGCTCCATAGGTATCTCCGGTGAGCCCCCCTAACAAATGAGACAACCAACTTGCCAGGATAAACAAAATAATACTACAGATAAAAAAGATGTAAAGACCATTTATTTGAGCAAGCAAAAAGAGAATCACCATCGTTATTCCTGTAGTTACACCAAAAAGGGGAACATTGCCGTAAATATTAAAGAGCATACCCAGACCCTGCTTGCGAGCATAAGGGTAAAAGATCTGCACCCACACCATTGCCTGCCTTCCCATCACAGATGCCGCAATCAGAATAACAAGCATATCTGAACTTAACTGGGTGTAAATACTGTACTTGATCAGCAAAATCACAACAGCACCCAAAACACCAAAGGCACCTGGGTGAGTGTCTTTCATAATCTCCAATCTGTGCTCTCTGCTTCTGCCGCCATAGATCCCATCAACTGTATCTATCAAACCATCAAGGTGCAATCCACCTGTCAGCAAAACATAAATAAATAATAAGAGTGCAGCAGCTATTGTCTGGGGAAACAGTTTTGTTAAAAGGTAAAAACTCCCTGCCAAAATCCCGCCGATGATCAGCCCAACAATAGGGAAAAAGTAGATGCTCTTTTTAAAGGTCTCCGGTTGGTCAATGGCTTTCACCGGAATGGGTATGCGTGTTAAAAAGGTTAGGGCACATAAGAAATAACTCATCAATAATCCCTCGATCTTAAAACTCTGGATCTGCTTTTAGTGCTTTAATATCTAATGGCATGCCTGAAATCAAAAAATAGGCTTTATCTGCCTCTTCAGTCATGATCTGATTGGCCCAACCGGTCAGATCCCTAAAAATGCGCCCATCCGGGTAATCTGGTACAACCCCCAGCCCTACCTCATTGGATACAATAAGGACATCTGCCCTGCATTCTTTGGCAACTTTTGCTAAACGCTTTATTTCAGCTAATACCTGTTTTAAGAGAATATCACTCTCTTGTTCAGCTGAATGTTTATAATAGAGGTTGGTCAAAAGCAGTGTTAAACAATCAATAAGTATTACACCCTCCTCCTGACCGACCTTTTCCAATAGCTCTGCAACCCTATATGGTTCTTCAATGGTCTTCCAACTAGCAGGCCTCCTTTTTTGGTGCTCTTTGATGCGGGCAACCATTTCCTCATCAAGTGCTTCTGCTGTGGCAATATAGGTTACTTTGTCTCCCAATCTTGATGCCAGTCTCTCAGCAAAGGTGCTCTTACCGCTCCTTGCACCGCCGAAAATAAAATAAAATTTGCCGCGTTTCATAATTAATACCTCATTTCTTTGTTACAGTTTTTGTGCAATATAGACCAGGCGGGGAGCACTTGCATGGGGTGGTGAAAATGTGAAAGCCTGGTATGTTCCCATCACCGTAAACCCCTGCCTGATCAAGAGCCTCCAAATATCAGAAGGATCATAGATTTTTTCATAATGAGTTTCACAGAACTGGTGGTCCTTGTCTCCTTTAATAATACCGGAAACAGTGACCTCCCACAGTTTATCTTTTTCATCATAGCTCATACTCCAAGTTAGGGAATACCCTTCTTCATCTGTGCTGTAATGATCAACATTTTGCGGCAGCAGCTGTGGCAGGTAATTTAGATCAAAAATGAAAAACCCTTCTGGATGAAGGTTGCGATAGACAGAGCGAAAAGCGGCAGCTAAATCATCCTCATTCAGGATATAGTTGAAACCATCCTGGAAACACACAGCCAGGTCCACCATCTGAGGCAGCACCATTGATCTCAGGTCCTGTTTGAGAAAGGTGATCTGCTGCCCCATTTTATGTGCCTTTTGCTGAGCAATTTTCAGCATTTCGGCTGATAGATCAACACCAAAGGTGCGGTAGCCTCGTTCAGACCAGGGAATGGTTGAGTTTCCTGTGCCACAAGCCAAATCCACTACACTTTTAATTTTTCCTTGAAAATTGGCCACTAATTCTTCCACATAACTGACCCAAGCTTGATAATCGATCCCCTGCATCAGTTGATCATAAAAAAGGGCCAGTTTTTCATAACTGCTTTCCACAGCTCAATCCCGCCGATCTCTTAGTGAAGGAACTGTTTTCTAACGATTTTTTCTAAATGAGCAAGGGTATAACATTCGTACATCTGGCTATAGCGCTTAAATTTCATAACAGACGGTAGATCCTGCCATTCCTCTTGAGGGAGGGTGTTAAGCCAGATGATATCTTTGACAAGCCGCTTAAGCTTGTTGAGTTCCTCCTCTGCTCGCTCAATCTCCAGGGTTTTTGTATCACTGACAATGATTACAACTGTATTTGAAGTCAGCATCAAAGGATACTGCTCCCGCAAAGTATTAAGGGCGGCTCCTAAGTTGGTTCCCTTTCCCCAGATACGGCTTTTTCCAATAAGGCGCACCATTGTATCTTCAAAAGATTCTTTGTTTGCAAAAAAAGGAGTGACATATTCCAGTTCTTCTGCAAAAATAAAGCTTTCGATTTTTTTGATCACTGCGCTCAAACCATAGATAAATTGAATAACAAAAGATGCATAGCGGGACATGGACCCTGAAACATCACAAATCAGCAGAATTTTCGGTTTTTGGATCCTTTTTTGTTTGTAACGCAGTTTAAAAATAACACCACCATAGCGCACATTAGCTTTGATGCTCCGCCTGAGGTCAAGTTTAACAACCTTTTTGCTAATCCGGTAGCGCCGGGAGATCTTTGTGGCAAGTCTTCGGGATAGTTTTTTCAACAGAATAGTAACTTTGGGAAGATCCTGCTTGCCAATCCTTCTCATATCCTCATAGAGGATACTGCTGTCCTCACCCAACTCATTAATAATAGATGCCATCACTGGGTCATCTAGCTGGTTGTCAAAAATCTGCGGATAATAGTCATCTGTTTCCCCCAATCGCTGTTTCCAATAGCGTAGCGAACCACGTACCTGATTCTCCAAAGTTGGTTTGAACCTGCTGTAGCGGTCATCAGGCAGGTTGCTTGCAGCAAGGTATTCTCTTATTCTCTTTTTCTCTTCCTCAGGTAGTTTCGCATAAAAAAGTTTCTCCTCTTCACTGAGATCCAGGGTCTCCCCTTTGTACGCCAGATCTTCTTCTGCTTCATCCAGCAGACGGATGGTCTCAGCCTGTTTCTCAACCCAGGCCTTTTCCTGATCTCGTTTAATCTCTGGTGGTGCAAAATAAGTATCAAATGCCTGATCAAAGATCTCTCTCTGATCAGGATTTTTGATCATAGTGGCAGCCATGGCCATTTTGACATGATTCCGGTTCAGAATATCTATATAGGTTAAAGCCCTGATTGCTGTCAAAGTTTCTAAAATACTGACATTAATGCCCAGGTGTCTCAATATATGCACAAAGCGAGCAAAATTATTTTCAAAATAATTTTTTTCAAAATAGTTCTGCAATTGTTGCCCTCTTCCCCTATCTCTTTCTGATTTTTTCGAGCAAACCCTCAGGGCCTAATTCTTTGAAAAATAGGTCGATGTCTTCTTTATCTTTGAGCAACAGATTAATGGTCCTTTTGATATGCTCCGCCTCCAGCGTTTCTGCATCCAAAATATGCATAGCATTAGCCAGATCCAGTGTTTCAGAAATAGATGGTTTCTTTTTAAAATCCAGTTGATGCCTTAAATAATTTACAGCAAGAGCTATCTCCTCTACCAGGCGCTCCCCTATCTGTGGAACCTTTACTCTGATAATCTTCTTTTCCTTTTCAATAGAGGGAAAATCTATATAGAGGTACACACACCTTCGTTTCAGTCCATCAGAAAGCTCTCGTTCCCCATTGTTAGTCAATACAACCATCGGTATATGTTTGGCTTTTATTGTTCCCAGTTCCGGTATGGAAACCTGAAAATCAGATAGTATCTCAAAAAGAAATGCTTCAAACTCCTCATCAGTTTTATCAATTTCATCAATTAAGAGGACAGTCTTAGTAGAGGCTTGAATTGCTTTCAATAAAGGCCTCTCCAGTAAATAGCTATGGGAAAAAAGGTTTTGCTCTGTAAGCTCACTGCAGCTATCTTTAATTAACTGAATTTTGATCAACTGTTTCTGGTAATTCCATTCGTAAAGGGCTTTGTTTTCATCAAGCCCTTCATAACACTGAAGCCTGATCAGCTCTGTTTTAAATACAGAGGCCAGGACTTTGGCGATCTCGGTTTTACCAACACCAGGGGCACCTGTGATCAAAATCGGTTTTTCCAGACGAAGTGCCAGATATACTGGCACAATTATATCGTCTTCAGCTATATAGCCATATTCTTCAAAATCATGACGGAGTTTTTCAATAGTTATCTTGGCAAGTTTACTGGCTTCCATAACATTTCCTTCCTAAAATGTTGTAATAAAAGATTTTAATAGTTTTAATAGCGGTTAGCACCGATATAGCGCTCTTTATACCACTGCTGGTTCAAAGAGGTAAATATAACTCCCTGCTTCCTATTGGCGTGTATAAAAGTATTATTCCCTGCGTAAATCCCTACATGTACAACAGAGCCATTTTCCGCAAAAAAGACCAGATCTCCTACAGCCGGGGTACTGACTCTGGTTCCTGCTTTAGCCTGATCAGCTGCTACACGGGGCAGTTTAATTCCGTGAAGACCATACACATACTGCACAAAACCGGAACAATCAAAACCACTAGGACTGTTTCCTCCGTAGATATAAGGAACACCTATAAATTGTTTAGCTGTTTCCAGTATATTTGCTTTTGGTTGAGGCAGATTCCCCTGATTCACCTTTTGCTGAGGTTTTGTGCTATTTTCTTTTTTGGGCTGAGGTGACGGGTTGGAGTTAGAGTTGCCCTGTTGCTGACTGGATGAACTGCTTTTTCCGGAAACCCGCAGAGTCATCCCTGGGTGAATTTCATCACTTGTCAAACCATTTAACTCTTTAATAGCCTCAACTGAAGTCTGGAATCTTAATGCAATGGACCATAGACTGTCACCATATTGAACCACATAATTGACAGTATTGGCCTGGCTCCTTGATGGAGCTGTGCTTCTGTTTTCTGCAGTTGAAGGCACAATTGTTCCTGGTTCCGGGATCAGCAATTCCTGGCCAGGTATCAAAATTTCGCTGCTGAGATTGTTGACATACATAATGGCTTCCACAGAGGTATTAAACCTGCTTGCAATCAGCCAGAGATTGTCTCCATTTTGAACAGTATATTTTTGCTCAGAATTTTGCTCTCGATTATTCTTTTCCTCGGACTCACTTGGTATAACCTCCTGGGAGGTATTTTTTTCATCAGTAATATTTTCATTATTTTCTTCATTTACTTCATTATTTTCTTGAGTTTTCTTCTTTTCGCTATCCTGTTTATCAACAACCTGGCCTTTATCTTTATTATCACTATTTAGAGCGTTATATGCACTGGAAACAGCAGGTAAAACTATACAGGCTATGGCAATAACTGTGATCAACAGCCAAAAGGTCTTCCGGTTCATTCATGCCCCCTCCAAGTTTCAATAATATCTTCCAATAATATCTTATGTTTTCGTCATAAAAAACGGGATTCCTTCCCTCTATTCACATCAAGCTAATAAGCTGTATATAAACTTCAAGTTTTCGACATCTTCTCGATCAACTCCTACTTCACCTAGCATGGGGTATCCGGTACCTGGCCCGTGGTGATCTGTGCCTCCGGTCGTAACCAGTGCGTACTTTCGGCAGTACCACTTATATTTTTCTGTCATCTCCTGATCATGGAGTGGATAAAAAACCTCAATTCCCAATAGTCCCTTTTTCACCAAAGCTGGTATCAGGCTATCCCGATTCATTAAACCGGGATGGGCAAGAACCGGTACGCCATTGGCTTTTTCAATTATTGATATGGCTTCATAGGGATGCATTTTTATCCTGGGGACATATCCAGGTTTTCCCCGTGCCAAATAACCTTCAAATGCATCATTAATACTGGATACATATCCGCATTCAACCATTGCCCTGGCTATATGAGGCCTGCCTACTGGGGCTTTTCCAGCAATTTTTTTGACATGTTCATAATCGATGGAAATCCCTAAATCTTTCAATTTTTCTATTATCTTAGCTGCTCTTAGATCCCTTGCTTGGCGCATCTCATAGAGAACCTCTTGCAGCTGTTGGGAGTGATAATCGATATAATAACCAAGAATATGTACTTCTGTGTCCTCCCAATCAGTACTGATTTCAACGCCGGGAATCACTTCCAAATTTGTTCCTTTGGCACTGTTCAGTGCCCGGTCTATACCATCTGTTGTATCATGATCAGTTAAACTGATAACAGAAAGATTTTTTTGCAGAGCAAGTTCTACAATTTCTTCCGGCACAAGGGTACCATCAGAGGCGGTGCTGTGAATATGCAGGTCTGCATACATAAGTGAACCCCCTTATAAAATTTGTTGCAGTATGCGCAGGCAATTACCCCAGCAGAGCTTTTGAATAGTGCTTTTTTTGTAATTCCTTTTTTCTAATTCTGCAATGATCTTAGGATATATTGTAACATCACTTATACCAGAAAGCAGATTATCTGTTCCATCAAAGTCAGAGCCGAAGGCCAGATAATCATCACCTACCAGCTCAAGTATGTGATCAATATGCTCCAGTAGTTTTTTCATTCCAGCAGCAGGGGCTCCGATAAATTCTGATACGAAATTAAGCCCTATCAATCCATTTTTCTGAGCAATACCTTTAATCTGCTCATCTGTCAGATTGCGGGGGTGATCCCATATGGCTCTGGAGTTGGAATGGGAGGCTATCACAGGAACATCACTTAATTCGAGAACTTCCCAGAATCCCTTTTCTGCAATATGTGAAAGATCAATGATCATTCCCAGTTTATTCATCTCTTTAACAACTTCCCTGCCGAAATCAGTTAAACCCCTAGCATCCCTTTCAGCTACACCATCTGCTATCTCATTCCGGTTGTTCCAGGTGAGACATAGGCTACGCACTCCCAGCCGATAAAGGATCCTTAATATGCGAAGTTCTCCTTCTAAAACCTCTCCACCCTCAACTGTCAACAAGGCCCCTAGTTTGTTAGTTTCCATTACTTCCCCAAGATCACTGCTGGAGGAAATCAGTTTAATCTTTTCCGTGTTATTTTTATACTGTTCCCAAAAAAAATCTCCTAATATGAGTATCTGCTTCAAAGGACTTATTGAAGAGGATATGCCAGGAAATAGTGCAAAGAATTGGATCTTAACACCTGATTCCTGCAAACGGGGAAGATCAAGGTGTCCTGATGAAGATCTTTCAGTGATCAGCCTGTTGGTGAGATAAGCCTGGAGGACTGTATCACAATGGCAGTCAATAATCATTTCTAATCTCCCTCTTGCGAACAATAAAAGCCTGTTTATTTACAGAGAAATAAACAGGCATAAAAAAGTATAAATGATAATTATAATTTCTTTTCATCGGGGTTCTACAATTAGTTTAATCGCCGTTCTTTCTTCACCATCGATCACAATGTCAGTAAAGGCCGGAATACAAATCAGGTCAATACCACTAGGAGCCACAAAACCTCTTGCAATTGCTACCGCTTTAACAGCCTGATTGAGAGCACCCGCACCGATTGCCTGTAGTTCTGCACAGCCCTTTTCTCTCAAAACGCCGGCAAGAGCACCAGCAACCGAATTAGGGCTTGATTTTGCTGACACCTTCAAAACTTCCACAAACCCAACCTCCCCTTTTTCCAATCCGGTAAATTCTTCAACGAATTGTAACCATTTTATCATTAATGGAAAAATTTCGCAAGGCTAATTTTTGGTAACCTGTATCCTTTTTATTGTTGTTGTAATACCTTTTTCATTGTCTATTTCAAGATAAATGGCATTGAGCTGTACAGGTCCTGATGCCACTTCAAAACGAACAGGTCTTTGTGTTAGGAATTTTTCTAGTACAGCTTCTACCTTAACCCCTAGAATTGAGTTCTGGGGTCCTGTCATACCTGCATCTGTGATATATCCTGTTCCTCCAGGGAGTATCCTTTCATCTGCTGTTTGAATATGTGTATGGGTTCCAATCACCACACTAACACGCCCATCCGCATACCAGGCGAGAGCCATCTTCTCTGAAGTGGCTTCAGCATGAAAATCAACTATAATTACTTTTGTTTGTTTATTTATGATAGGAAGTATTTCATCCAACATCCGAAAAGGGCAGTCAAGTGCAGGCAAATAAACTCGGCCTGACAAATTAATGATTCCTACTTTGCTGTTATCCCTCGAATAGGTAATCACATAACCCCTGCCGGGAGTGTCAGGAGGGTAGTTAGCCGGTCGGATTATACGATCCTCTTCATCAATAAAGTCGTAGACCTCCTTTTGATCCCAGACGTGATTACCCATAGTCAGTATATCAACACCGCTGAGAAAAATTTCATCCGCTGTTTTTCTTGTGATACCATTCCCCCCTGCTGCATTTTCCCCATTGGCAATTACCAAGTGGGGATCATACTCTTCATAGAGTGACGGAAGCAGTTCTTTCACCGCCCTGCGGCCGGGTCTTCCCACTATATCTCCTAGAAACAAAACTCGCAAATAAATACCTCCACCAAATCCACATTATAATTATTTGTTGTACACCACTACTTTTCCTTCATCACGCAAGGCTATTAACTCGATATTTGTTCTGGACCTTTTTGCATTCTCCAGCATATAGCTGATTAATTCCTCATGCAGAGTTTGGTTATCAACATTCAGATCCTCATCTTCATCTGAGATGAGAGATGCTCCAAATTGATCCTTGAGCAGCGCAATCACCAAAGAAATTTCCTTCTGTGAAAGGGAATTGATATCCCTACAGAACTCCATAATAGTGAACTGATCAAGCTGTTCAAAGGTAAATGCATTTACCTCTGATTTAATACCTTCCAAATAATAATAGGCCTGCAGAGCCTGCTGCATGTATTTTTCAATTTCTCCTAATTCTATAGTTATATTTTTCAGATAAAAGCTGAATTTAATTACCCGGTCCTTAGGATCTAGATTAATGGTTGCTATCTCCGGGTAATGGATAAGAATAGATGTAAGTAAATTAGCAATATGCGGAACACTGCTGTTTTTTTGATTTTGATAAGGAATTGACACTCTATTACCCTCTCCTGCTAATAAGTCTTAATATCTCCTGCTTGCTCTAAGTATTTCGTCAGTAAAAAAAGAATTCCTGCAATAAAAAGCTTCCTTTTCCTTGTATTAAAAAGAAAAAAGACCTGCACTGGGCAGGCCAGCAAGTTTAATATATATTGATATTATTTTGCGTATTCTACATGTCTTGTTTCTCGTATCACAATCACCTTTATCTGACCGGGGTACTCTAATTTCTCCTCGATTTTTTTCCCTATTTCCCTGCTCAAGTGAGCTGCCTGGATGTCATCAACCACATCCGGTTTTACCATAATCCTGATTTCTCTTCCCGCTTGAATTGCGTATGATTTTTCGATACCCTCGAAAGAATCCGCAATCTCTTCGAGCTTTTCCAATCTCTTTAAATATGTTTCCAGTGTCTCTCTTCGTGCTCCAGGACGGGCAGCAGATATGGCATCTGCCGCCTGAACAAGAACTGCTTCTACTGTTTCCGCTTCCTGATCCCCATGGTGAGCCATAATACAGTGGATCACCTCAGGGTTTTCCTTGTATTTGCGCGCAATGTCAGCTCCAATGGTGACATGGGGTCCCTCCATCTCATGATCAACGGCTTTACCAATGTCATGGAGCAATCCGGCACGCTTGGCTAACTCAGCATCAACTCCCAATTCAGCTGCCATAGTTCCTGCCAAATAGGCAACCTCAAGGGAGTGTTTTAATACATTCTGACCATAACTTGTCCGAAATTTAAGTCTTCCCAAAAGCTTTATCAATTCAGGATGTAAATTGGGAACTCCAGCTTCAAAAGCTGCTTGTTCTCCCTCTTCCCGAATCTGCTGCTCAATTTCCTGTTGGGCTTTTTCCACCATTTCCTCGATGCGAGCTGGGTGGATGCGCCCATCATTAATCAGTTTTTCCAGGGCGATCCGGGCTGTTTCACGCCTGATGGGATCGAAACCGGACAAGATTACAGCTTCAGGTGTATCATCAATTATCAAGTCAACCCCTGTCAGAGTTTCTAGTGCTCTGATATTCCTCCCTTCTCTCCCAATTATTCTTCCTTTCATTTCATCATTGGGCAGAGGAACTACAGAAACAGTAGTTTCAGCCACAATATCTACAGCACCTTTTTGGATAGCCAGAGCTACAATTTCACGCGCTCTCTTTTCAGCTTCCTCCTTAGCCCGCGCCTCTTCTTCTTTAATGATCTGGGCAGTTTCACGTTTTAACTCTTCCCTGACATTATCGAGAATCATGGTACGGGCCTCTTCAGTAGTTAAACCGGAAATGCGTTCTAGTTCAGCAGTTTGCTTCTGTAACAGATCATCAAGCTCTTTATTTTTATCGAACAGTTCCTGTTCCTTTTTGGCTAAAGCTTCTTCTTTCCTCTCTAGACTTTCCATTTTCCGGTCCAGAGATTCTTCCTTCTGCAAATAACGACGTTCCAAACGCTGAATCTCATTACGCCTTTCCCGGATTTCCCGATCTGCCTCAGTGCGCATGATATGTATCTGCTCTTTGGCTTCTAAAATCGCTTCTCTTTTTCTAGCTTCTGTTTCTTTTTCTGCTTCTTCTAGAATACGTTTAGCTGCCTCTTCTGCTGAAGTTATCTTGGCCTCAGCTATGTACTTGCGGAGGAGATAGCCAAACAGTACCCCTAACAGGAGTGCTATAACTGCTAAAATAGTGTAAACCAACGGCACCTGATTAATACCTTTCACCTCCCTCCATTATCATACCCTTATCTAAAAACAAGACCGAGTAGAAACTCGGCCATTCATAGAAACTTCCCCACACCATAAGTATTTAGTTTTATATATTATCCTGTAAGCAGACTAATTTATGTAAAGAACTTGTGGAAGAAGTTCTATTAAACTGTTTCTTTACTTAAATTTTATTATCGTTTCCGGATCATGTCAAGAATGATCATCAATGGAGCCCTTTACTGATTGCTGCTTTGCCTCTGCAGTGTTTACATTCAGCCTGGCATTGGTCATTTCCCGTATTTTATCTTCAATCTCCTGAGTGATTTCCGGGTGCTCCTTTAAAAAGGCTTTAGCATTCTCCCTGCCTTGTCCCAACCTCTCTTCACCATAAGCAAACCATGATCCGGATTTGGTGACTATATTGTAATCTATGCCAAGGTCCAATATATCTCCCTCACGGGAAAAGCCCTTACCATACATTAGATCACAATCGATCTGTTTGAAGGGTGGTGCAACCTTGTTTTTGACAACCTTGATTCTGGTACGGCTTCCTACCACTTCAGTCCCCTGCTTGATCAGGTCCACTTTTTTCACTTCCAGCCTGATGGAAGAATAAAATTTCAGTGCTTTACCACCAGTGGTCACCTCAGGGTTCCCAAACATCACACCGACCTTTTCCCTGATCTGGTTGATAAATATAGCAGTGGTCTTTGATTTACTGACAATACCTGTTAGTTTTCTTAAAGCTTGTGACATTAACCTAGCTTGCAGACCCACATGGGTATCCCCCATTTCACCTTCCAGTTCCGCCCGGGGTACCAGTGCAGCCACAGAATCGATAACAACCACATCCAGCGCGCCACTGCGCACCAGGGTTTCTGTGATCTCTAATGCCTGCTCACCTGTGTCAGGTTGAGATACATAGAGATTATCTATATCTACACCTAAATTCTGGGCATAAACCGGATCTAAGGCATGTTCAGCATCAACAAATGCTGCCATTCCTCCTCTTTTTTGAGCTTCAGCAACAATATGCAGGGCTACTGTTGTTTTACCTGATGCCTCAGGCCCATAAATCTCAATTACCCTTCCTCTGGGAATTCCTCCAACCCCTAAGGCTAGATCCAGTGACAGTATACCGGAGGGAATCACCTCAATATTGAGCTGTGATGGAGCATCCCCCAAACGCATAATAGCCCCTTTGCCAAAGGCTTTTTCAATTTGACTAACGGCCAACTCTAAGGCCTTGAACTTATCGTCCATTTCTCCCCATCCCTTCAAAACAGATGTTCGAAACTGTAATAATTATATTGTAGATGGAAAAGGTTGTCAACAAACAAAAATCAAGGATGATGTAAGGCCGAAGCAAAAAGAACGTCCCCCTGCTCCCGGCCAAAAGTTCATGATTCTTTACTAAAAGGTATAACAGCCAGCGGTGAGTAGATAGGGCCACGGGGAGTCAATTTACTGGCCATCATATGAATTTTGTCGACCAATATTTGATCATCAGGAAAAGGGCCAGCATTTTTAGCAATCACTGCCCAGTTCCCTCTACTGCGGAATCTTCCCAGTGTGATATGAGGATTAAATTTTTCTCTCTTCTCTTTAGGGAAGCCTGCAGCAGCGAGGGTATTTTCAATCCTCTGCCATAAGAGTTGGAGTCTATCCAACTCTCCTTTTAAAGAAAGGCAAATAACCCTAGGGTGTGAGCTATTGGGTAAAGCTGTCAGTTCCCCGCACTGGAGATAAAAAGCTTTCTCCTGTTCAGCTATTATCTTCAGTTGGGTCACTGCTTTTTGTATATCCTCTCTGCTCAAGGAACCAAAAAATTTCAGTGTCAAATGTAAGTTGTTTTTTTCCACCCATTTAACATCCAGTGGTAATTTGTATAAAGGCCCTGCACAGTCAGTGATGCGCTGTTGCAGTTCAGGCTGCAGTAGAACAGCAGTGAAAGCACGTATCTGTTCACTCAAACTCAAAGGGAATCAACTCCATCAGGATTGATCAGATATCGCCGCAGTAAATCCAATGCTCTTTTGGCAGCGATGGTTTTCAAAGTTTGCCTCCCTACCCCAGGGAAAAATATTTTCTGGGCTAGTTCAGTATCAGGTGTGGACAGGCCCAGAAAAACAGTTCCCACCGGAATACCGGGCTCCCCTTCAGGCCCTGCTAATCCGGTAGTTGCCAGGCCAAATGTGGAGTTTAAAACTATGCGCGCTCCTCTAGCCATTTCCCTGGCGGTTTCCGGGCTGATAGCTCCATATTGTTCTAATGTTTTAGGGTTTACCCCCAGCACCTTTTCTTTTATTTCATTGCTATAGGCAACAATTCCTCCCTGCACATAACGGGAACTCCCAGCTACATCGGTAAGACAACTGGCAACTAAACCACCAGTACATGACTCAGCAACACCTACTGTAAAACCCCGGTTCACTAGGAGTTCTCCAACCTTCCCCGACAGTGTTTCATCATCAAAACCGTAAAGGTCATCACCCAGAATATTTATCATCTCATTTTCTAATTGTTGAAAAAGATCATTCTGCTTTTTAGATGAACTATCCCATTTAAAGATTAGCCAGACTTCACCAGACTTAGGCAAAAAGGAGCATATTATTCCGTAATTCTGTAGGTTGGCAACCAAATCCTTTAGTTTTTCATAAACAACCGTTTCTCCAATACCGATGATCTTAAAAACTCGCTCCTTGATTATTTTGAGCGGGGGATAATGCTCCAATAGATAGGGTTTAACTTCATTGATAAACATTTCTCTGGCTTCTTGCGGCGGCCCGGGGAGAACAATGATGGTCTGGTTATTACTGTATGGGACCAATATCCCTGGTGCTGTCCCCAGAGAATTACGGAGAGGAACAGCTCCACATGGCAAATAAGCCTGTTTCATATTTGCAGGGGGTACAGACCTGTTCCTTTTAATAAAATACTGCTGAATCTCCTCCCATAGATCATTGCGAAATTCCATGGGCATTTTCAGGACAGCAGCCACAGCCTCCCTGGTCAGATCATCAGGTGTTGAGCCCAATCCCCCAGTTAAAAAAATAAGATTAGCACGGCGCAGTGCCTCATACACTGCGCCTGTAATCTCTTCCATCTGGTCATCAATAGTACTGAGCTTTTTAATTGTATATCCCAAAGCTGTTAACTGATTAACAAGAAATGAAGTAGTGGTATTCTTTACTTCTTCACTTAATAACTCACTGCCTATGGCTATGATTTCAACCCTGACAGTCATGTGACACCAACCTTTTAATGAATTACTCTGCCTTGTTCTATCAGATCCCGCAGTTCGTCTCCGCTGATGTATTCCTGCTCCATCAGCAGTTCGGCTATCTCTTTAAGTGTATCATAACTGCCCTGCAGAATCTGGCGGACTTTTTCCTCCTGTTCTTTGATAATCCTTTGCAGTTCCTGATGATAGCGTTCTTGAGGAATAATCTGTTCACAGATCACACCCAGAGATGAAAGGCCAGCTGTAATGATCTGACGGGCTATATTAACTGCTTGCTGAAAATCGTTGCTGGCTCCCGTGCTCTGAGAACCTAAAACAACACTTTCCGCTGCTGCACCGGCCAGACAGATCTGGATCTGTTCCTCCAGGTGCTCCTTAGTATATAAATACAGATCGTCCTCAGGAACAGAGCGCATATATCCCAGAGCCCTACCTCTGGTTGTCACAGTTAGGTGAGATACAGACCCTTTTCTTAAAAATTCACTGATCAGAGCATGGCCGGTTTCATGGACAGCAATGCGATAGCGTTCCTCATCACTGGGCTTGCGATCGATTTTCTCACCCATCATTACCTTGTCAATAGCTTCCTTGAAATGGGATTGATGGATCACCGGTGATTTTTCCCTTAATGCCAGAATAGCTGCTTCATTGGCCAAACTCTCTAAATGCGCACCGGAAAAGCCAAAAGTCTCTTTGGCAATATCCTCCAATGACACATCATCTGCCAGCGGCTTGTTTCGGCAGTGTATTTCCAGAATGCTCTTTCTCGCAGCCTTATCAGGCAGGTCAACACGAACAATCCGGTCAAAGCGGCCTGGTCTGGTTAATGCGGGATCCAGCATGTCCTCCCTGTTGGTGGCTCCCACCACAAGAATACGAACTTTATCATCATCTCTTAATCCGTCCATTTCCACAAGGAGTTGGTTCAAGGTCTGATCATATTCAAGATGTCCTGTGTTGCTACCTCTTTTGCTCCCTAAAACATCAATCTCATCAACAAATATGATAGCACCCTCTTTTTTTTCTTTTTGTGCACGTTCCCTGGCTGTTTTGAACAACTGGCGCACTCGCTGAGCACCGACACCGGCGTATACCTCAATAAATTCACTTCCTGATGTAGCCAGAAAAGCTGAGTGGGTATATGATGCTGCTGCTTTGGCTAACAGTGTTTTCCCGGTCCCCGGAGGTCCTGTCAAAAGGATCCCTTTCAGAGGCCGGATTCCCATTTCTTTTATTTTTCCTGCGTGAAGGACAAAATCAAGAGCTTCCTTTAGTTCTTGTTTGGCAGGTGCCTGTCCTCCTATATCATCAAAGCTAAAGTTAACCTGCTGTGTATATCCTGCAAAATTGGCCCCGCCGGTTAACCCCTTCCGATCGATCAGCATATAAAGCATAAAGCCGAGACCGGCCAACAACAGCAAAGGGATCACATTTTGCCCCATCATAGTCAAAAAGATCAACAAAGCAAGAGATGCACCTAAGCATAATTCCTTAATCAATCATATCACCACCCAGTTTCTCCCACCCATCTACCTGATTGATGCGGGGGATAACTTCATAAAGATATCCCTGTTCATCCTTTAACACCAAATAAATATTGGAGGAATCCATGGTCAAATGGCATTGGACACCTTCCTGATCTGCTAAATTCAGTACTTGTGTCCTCATATCTTGATATTTACCTGTCGCAATGCCTTCATGAATAATAAAACTGCATTCCTCATAGAGCATACTCAGGTTTTCTGTTCGCTCATCAAGAAATATAATTTCAGCTTGAGGGCCTAACCTTTGGTAAACCAGTTTGGCTATTTTCTGATAAACATCCTGGAAATTCTCTATCTCTGAGGAGCGTATCGATACTTTTGTTAAATTGTCCTGTTTTTCAATATTTATTTCTTGAGCTGTTACCAACTGGCTGATCTGCTCCTGCAGTCCGTCTCTGATAAAATATCTATCATAAAGGTAATAACCACCGAAAAGGATGCAAAGAGTGAGTATCAACGCACAGATTACGGTCATTAATCTGATCTGGTTCAAAATGATCCTCCTCTCCTGGTACATCCAAGATTATAACATAGACACACCCCTTTTCTCTCTAGTAATGAATGGAACTCACCCTTCTAAATGAGAATCACAAACACCGATCAGATCATAGGCAGCCGCTTTTGTGATCCGTACCTTCACTATATCTCCGGGAGTTAATCCTTGACCTCTGACAATTACCCGGGGATCAATATCAGGCACATCTCGGTAGCTGCGCCCATAAAAAACACCATCTCCCAAATTCTGTTCGATAAGTACATCAAGGCTTCTCCCCAGCTGTTCCTGGTTTTTACACCAGGAAATTTTACGCTGCAGGCTCATAATCTCTCTAGCCCTTCTGCGCTTTTCTATATGGGAAACTGTCTCAGCATATTTTCTTGATCTGGCTCCCTCTTCATGGTAATAAGGGAAAACCCCTAATCGGTCGAATTCCGCCTGTAAAACAAACTCCTTTAATTCCTGAAATGCCCTATTATCTTCCCCCGGAAAACCCACCATCAGGGTAGTGCGGAGAGTAAGCCCAGGCAAACTGTCCCTCAGTTCTTTCAGCAGTTGAAGATAGCTGATAGAATCTCCTTTTCTCCCCATTCTCCTGAGTATCTTGCGGCTACTGTGCTGAAAGGGAAGATCCAGGTAGCGGCAGATCTTGGGTTCCTCCTGCATGGTTTTCACTAGTTCAGCTGTCAGGAAATGGGGATTATGATAAAGAAACCTGATCCAATAGAGGCCTTGGATCTCACAGAGCCTTTTCAATAGCCCAGCCAGTGTAGGTTTACCAGGGAGATCACGACCGTAAACCCCTGTATCCTGAGCAACCAAAATAAGCTCTTTAACTCCACTTGCCGCTAATTGAACTGCCTCATTATATATGGCCTCAGGTGCCCTGCTGCGCAAGGGCCCACGTATCTTTGGTATCAGACAAAAGGAGCAACCGTGGGAACAGCCTTCGGCAATTTTCAGATAGGCTGTGTGTTGGGGTGTGGTCAGGAGTCTGGGATAATCCTTTTCCTCACCCTTGATAGTGAGAGGCTCTTTTTCACCGGCAAGGATCTTCTCAAGATAGTGCAGAATAGAAGGAGCAATATCAACCCCCAGCCATCCATCAACCTCCGGAAACAGCTGGGACAAACTCTTTTCTCCATAGCGTGCAACTAAACAGCCAAAAACGACCAGTGTACGGCATAAGCCCTTTTTCTTTAAATCCAGGCATTTTTTTATAGTTGATACAGCTTCATCAACTGCAGGTTTGATAAAGCCGCAGGTGTTGATTAAAACAATCTCGGCATCTTCAGGTGATGGTGTTACAATATAACCTGCACCTGTCAAAATGCCGAGAACCCTTTCACTGTCAACAAGATTTTTCGGACATCCTAGACTGATCATGCTAATAATTTTCATAGATTAAATACCTTTCTTCGTTTATTGTTTTGTATCTCTATCAATTACTCACTTCTCTTGTATTCCTTATTCACCACTTCCCCAGCTTTACCTGGAGGAGGCTCTTTTTTGCCATTATATATCAAATCAACCCCACCGGCATTTCCTAATCTTAACTGTATGGAATCCTTTGCTTCGAAACTCTTGGTATCTCCGGGGTAAATATGGCCACTGAATTGTACGCTCCCATCAACCCTTACCTCTGTCCAGCACTGCTGTTTACCCACTATTTCCAGGGTTATGGTCTCCGGCTCAAGCGGGGATTCAGGCTGTTCTGGCTCTTTCTGCTCTTCCTCTGCTACAGGTGGATTTTGCTCTTGTATAGGCGGTTTTTCTCCGTTTTTTAAACTAAAGAAAAGAAAAGCAGCGGTAAAAATAATAATTGCAATTAATGCAAAGCCCAGTTTTGTTCTGCTGCTATAAGAGTCTGATTTTGGTTCTACCATTTTTGAACTTTGTTCATATAGAGGGTGCAGTGAATCTGCTTCCTTGCTCTCATATTGTGCTTTATATTGATTTAGGATCGGCTCAGGATCAAGATCGAGAAAGCGAGCATAATTGCGCAGAAAACCTATACGATAAGCCTCTCCCGGTATTTCCTCAAAATTCTCCTCCTCTAAAGCCTGAAGATATTTTGCTCTGATCTTTGTTTTCTCTTCCACATCAAATAAAGATAGCCCTTTATTTTCACGTTCTGCTCGCAACAGTTCTCCTATATTCATAATAACCCCCTCAAGCTTATTAACTTTTTCCCATAGCACGGCGTGTAGCCTGACGGAATCCGTAACCGGCTGCCAGTCCTCCCGCAATCCCAGTCGTAATACTCATCACGGATCCTGTTCCTTTGAGGGGGGAAGCGGGAAGAAAAAGAGTTTCATTTTTGGTAGATAGCACCACTCCCTGCTGTGGAAAGACAACCACCAATGCTGCGAGACCTTGATCTGCTATTTTTTGACAAACAGGAAAAGATGTCTCTGGCAGTCCTAATTGAAAACCTCCTGCAAAACTGTATAACTCATGCTCATCGCATACCAAAAAAACTTGAGGTAATCTAGTAAACCCCTTCTCTACAAACCAATTAAGTGAAGCACCAATGATCGATGTAAACAAATTATATTCTTTTATTTGCTCAAACAGTCCTTCAATTAATTGTTCAAAAGAGCTGTCGATCAGAAGAACTTTCGCTGAATGTAAAAGATCATCCCACTTCTTTTTTTCATCTTCCTTAAAATTATATACATTTTCTGCAGCTATTTGATATAGTTCCCGAACCCCATTCCTCACAATTAATCGCTTGGGTGTGGAATAACTGTGTGAGCGGATAATATGCTGAACATTAACCCCTTTTTCCTGAAGTTGCTGGTAAATATGATCCCCCACATTATCCTTCCCCAGTACAGTAAAGAAGGTAGGTGTTAACTGCTGCTTAGCCAATTCAGTAGCCAAAAGGAAACCTATGCCACCACAGTAAAGATCAATAGTAGAGTCTTCTACTTGAGCATTTATCTCTAACCAGGCTTTACCTGCGATCAGAACCCCTGATCTTTCATCAAGAATATAACCCCTACCTAAGATAAATCCTTTGCGCATTAGATTAGAAATATGTACAGCTGCAGCAGATCGGGTAATTTGCAACTTTTTCGCCAGTTCCTCCTGGGAAATGGTAGGGTCCTTTTTGAGGTAGGCAATTATTTCCTTTTCCCTTTTGGTCAAATAGGCCATAGGTAACTCCTTACATCTTAACAAAAGCTGTAGGATATTTTAATATTGTTTACTTAATATCATAACTAATTCTGTGATTAGAATTCAATCCCTTCTATTTCTCAAAATATCTGTAAAATTGCTCAGGTGTCATTAACACTTCTCTAGGTTTTGATCCTTCAAAGGGTCCGACTATACCTTTCGCCTCCAGCATGTCAATTAAGCGGGCTGCTCTGGCATAACCGATGCGCAAACGCCTCTGCAGTAAAGATGAAGAAGCCTGTCTCATTTCAATAACCAGTTTTGCTGCATCATAAAACAGTTCATCCCCGTAATCATCCTCTTTTTCCCCTTCTTCCTGTTCTACAGGAAATTCGGAAACATATGAAGGTTCGCCTACCTTGATAAGATGTTTGACGATCTCTTCCACTTCTGCCTCTGTAACCAGAGCGCCCTGTATGCGTATCGGTTTAATGGCACTCACCGGCATAAAGAGCATATCCCCTCTTCCCAATAGCTTTTCCGCCCCATTCATATCCAAAATGGTTCTTGAATCGATCTGGGAGGATACTGCAAAAGCAATGCGTGAAGGAATGTTTGCTTTGATTACACCAGTGATTACATCCACAGAAGGGCGCTGTGTTGCAATGACCAAATGAATCCCTGCAGCCCTAGCCATCTGAGCCAATCTACAGATAGCATCCTCTACATCAACCGGTGAAATCATCATCAGGTCAGATAACTCATCAATCACCACAACAATATAAGGCAGAGCTTGCTCCTGAGGGTTCTGGAGCTTTATTTGGGAATTGTATTTAGTTATATCCCGAACCCCAAGAGATGAAAAGAGTTCATAGCGTGTTTCCATCTCCTTCACCACCCATCTTAGGGCTCCAGCAGCCTTTTTCGGTTCTGTAACCACCGGTGCCAGTAAGTGAGGGATCCCGTTATAGGTTATCAATTCTACCATCTTGGGATCAATAAGCAGCAGTTTCACTTCATTGGGGTTGGCTTTGTAAAGGATGCTGCAGATTATGGTATTGAGACAGACACTTTTTCCCGAACCTGTTGCTCCAGCAATTAAGAGATGGGGCATTTTTGTCAGGTCTGCTACAATAGGATTGCCGGCAATATCTTTACCCAATGCAATACTGAGTTTGGATGCTGCATCCTGGAATTCAGGGGTTTCTAGAATTTCACGTAAACAAACAGTTGCTATTTCCCTATTTGGTACCTCAATACCCATAGCCGCTTTTCCCGGTATAGGAGCCTCAATGCGCACAGCGGGGGCAGCTAAACTAAGAGCGATATCATCTGCCAATCTCATGATTCTGCTCACCTTTACCCCTGGAGCCGGCTGTATTTCATACCTTGTAATAGCTGGCCCTTTATGCACCTCACTGACACAAACTTTGATCCCAAAGTTGTTCAGGGTTTCTTCGAGAATACGCACATTTTCAATTAATTCTTTGTTCAAACGACTGCTCTTGATCTTCATTGGCTTTTTTAATATTGAAAGAGGAGGTGGAACATAATTGCCTGAAGCAATCACTTTTTCCTCTGTTTGAAGAGGCATTTCCGGTTCTTCTGTAATACTTTCCTTTTCTGCTGCATCTTCTGGTTCCTGTTGTGTATTATAATCTACAATTACTGGTTCTTCTTTTCTCTTCTCCACTCGCTGTGGTTGTATTTTAACAGTTGTTTCGGGAGAATCCTCTTCAACAAATAATATACGCTCCAACCAAGTTTTCAACACAGATCCGGCTCTAACAAAAAACTGGCCTGACTTTTTTATGAACTGGCTGAAGGGAACACCGGTCAGCATAACCATACTGATGATGCACAGAGCAACAGTAAGAATAATAGTACCTGGGCGTGCCAATAGGTAGATAGAGGCTATACTCAATAAAGCTCCTATAAAGCCACCTCCTTTCCCCTCAACCCCACCCTGATAAAGGATGGGGATGGCATCACTGCGGGTAACATCAGCTGGGAGTAGAAGTAGGTGAAGAATAATCAGGACAGCAGTAAATAACAGCACAACTCCAATATTGCGGGATCCTTCCAAAAAGGGACGCCGCAGCCAACAGTTAACACAGGCAAAATAAATGAGCAATAAAGAGAATAGCAAACAGCCTACTTTACCTATGCAAAATGTAAGCAGGCTAATCAATAAATTACCGATAATACCTGTGGATTTAAAAAAACTGACAATGATGAAAATAGCCAGAGCAAAAAGGGCAACCCCTAAAATTTCATATTTCAAGCCGTCTTGCTTGGTGCTTCGCTTTTTGATCTTCCTCGGCATAAAATTCACTTCCCCTCATCCTAATCATCCCAAATTATAACACTTAACAGTGACCCGGAAAACTGCATTATTTATCTGTGATGGTTCATAATAAAAATAAACAATTAATGAAGGGGGTTGTACATGCAGGACAAACATGAACCAACACCACCACCCAAACCTAGAAGACAAACGCAAGGAGTAAAGAAAATCGATACCATTAAAGAATTCGGCCAAACAGATGTACCTGCAGTTAAAACAAATATACACTGTCTGCCAATAATCGGACAGATCGAAGGGCATCTAATTCTGCCGCCGCAAAATAAAACAACAAAATATGAACATATCATCCCCCAGTTGGTTGCCATTGAACAGGATCCAGAGATCGAAGGTCTCCTTATCATTTTAAATACTGTGGGAGGAGATGTCGAGGCAGGTCTTGCCATTGCTGAAATCATTGTCAGCATGACAAAACCAACCGTTTCCCTTGTTCTCGGTGGAGGACACTCAATCGGTGTCCCTGTTGCTGTCAGCGCCCGTTATTCATTTATAGCCGAAACAGCTACCATGACCATTCATCCCATTAGGTTATCAGGTCTGGTGATCGGTGTTCCTCAAACATATGAATATATGGATAAGATGCAGGACAGGGTCATCCGCTTTGTTGAAAAGCACTCCCGCATTTCAGAAGCAAAATTTCGCGAACTGATGTTTCAAACTGGAGAACTGGCTAGAGACATCGGGACTGTTCTTGTGGGGAGAGATGCTGTTGAGGTTGGTTTGATCGATGAGGTGGGAGGGATCAGCAAAGCCATCAAGAAACTTCAGGAATTTATTAATGAAGAAAAAAATAAGAAGGGAGATTATCTGCATTGATCTTATATACGCCCCTCCCCTTAGAACTGGTTCTGATGTCTGACGACAGTTCGCCCTATCAGGAGATTGAATATGATGGAGTGACACTGGTGGTTCAACCGACGGGTACCGGCTTAGGAAAAATTATTCAGGTGAAAAGCACCAATCCCAGTGTTTATCTGCGGCCTGAACTGCAGCCTGGACAACAGATCCCTCTCACCAAAACACTGATATAAGTCTCTATCTCATGTTAACCGATGTTAAGTTAAAATAAACAATAGTTCAATTGTTAAAAAACAGCCCCGGTCTTTTAAATTGAGGGCTGTTTTTGGTATTTATTTATACTTCCATAATAATCGGCAGGATCATGGGTCTTCTACCCGTCTTCTCAAAGAGGTATTTGCCAACTGTTTCCCTGACAATGGATTTAATAGCTGCCCATTCTGTGATCTGTTGGTATTCACACTCAGTGAGAATTGAGCGCACCCGTTCTTTGGCTTCCTCAATCAATTCCTCTGATTCTCTGACATAAACAAATCCTCTGGATATAATATCCGGTCCAGCAATCATCTCACCATTCTCCTGGTTCATGGTCATCACAATAATGACCAGCCCATCCTGAGAAAGCTGCTTTCTATCCCTGAGAACAATGTTCCCAACATCACCCACACCAAAACCATCTACCAATACTCTACCTGAGATCACCCTTCCTCCAACAGTTCCGTGTTCTCGGGTGAACTCCAAAACCCGTCCGTTTTCTACAACAAAAATATTTCTGCTTGGAATCCCTACATCCTGTGCCAGTTGAGCATGTTTAATTAAATGCCGGTATTCACCATGTACCGGGATAAAAAACTTGGGTTTCACCAGATTAAGCATCAGTTTCAGTTCTTCCTGGCTGCCATGACCAGAGGCGTGAATACCGGAAAAAGGTTCGTATATCACCTCTGCACCCTGCCGGAAAAGATGATCAATTGTCCTGTGCACCATTTTTTCATTACCGGGAATAGGACTTGCAGATATAACCACTGTATCACCCGGAACGATTTCAATTCTTTTATGATCACACATAGCCATTCTGGTCAGGGCAGACATGGGTTCACCCTGACTTCCGGTGGTCAGGATGACTACCCTGTTCTTGGGTAGCAGTGGAACCTCATCAAGTTCGATCAGGGTATCTGGTGGAATATCGAGATAGCCCAGATCTTTTGCAATATTCACCACATTCACCATACTTCGTCCCGCTACTGCAACCTTTCTTCTATATTTGGCTGCTGTAGATATGGCCAGCTGTATACGGTGAATATTGGAGGCAAAACTAGCAATGATAATCCTCTCACTGGCGTTACGAAAGGTTTGATCAAAGGTTTCAGCTACCACCCGCTCTGATAATGTAAATCCCGGTCTTTCTGCATTGGTGCTGTCTGACATCAAGACCAGGACTCCCTCTTTGCCTAATTCAGCAAATTTATGGTAGTCAGTTCCCTGATTATTTACAGGGGTCTGGTCAAACTTAAAATCACCTGTATGTACCACTATTCCCACAGGTGTGCTGATCCCCAGGGCAACAGCATCTGGAATACTGTGGCTGACCCGAATGAACTCCACTTTAAATACACCAAGCTTGATCACATCACCCACCGCTACACAATGGGTTTCAACATGATCAACAAAACTGCTTTCTTTCAGCTTGGCATCCAATAGCCCTAGAGTCAGTTTTGTGCCATAAACAGGCGCATTAATTCTCTGCAAAATATAAGGCATTGCACCGATATGATCCTCATGACCATGGGTTAAAACAATCCCCCTGATCTTGTCCTTATTCTCAACGAGATATGTTATGTCGGGGATTACCAGGTCGATACCCAGCATATCATCATCAGGGAACATCAGCCCACCGTCAATAACTAATATATCATCTTTAAATCTGAGCACAGTGATGTTTTTGCCGATCTCACCAAGACCACCCAGTGGTATAATTTTTAAACAATTCCCCTTCATCAATTCACCTCCTTCTCTTTTATAATCATAAAGAAAAAACCTACCTTCAATATTCCTCGAAAGGCAGGTTTAAACGCATCCGTTCCCTTTCATTATTTTATTATAGCGTTATTTACAATGAAACACAAGAAACTAAGCAAGGATGTTCAAATCCTCCAAAACCTTTTTAACAGCATTTATCTCTTGATCAGTTGCCTTCACCAGAGGCAGGCGGGGAGGACCTGCATTAATACCGATCAACTCTACAGCAGCCTTTACTGGGACGGGGTTAGTAGTAATAAACATTACTTTAAAAAGTGGGAAAAGCTTTAAATGTAGTTCTCTTGCAGTTTCAACTTCCCCGGCCACATAGGCTTCTACCATTTTTTTGATCATCTTTCCTGCTACATGGGAGGCAACACTGATTACACCGTACCCGCCAACAGCAAGCATAGGTAGAGTCAACGAATCATCCCCACTGTAGATTAAGAAATCTGCCGGTGTTTTTTTTCTGATCTCTGCTACTTGATCCAAATTACCACTGGCTTCCTTAACTGCTACGATATTTTCAATCTCTGCTAATCTAGCAACTGTGTCCGGCAGCAAATTGCAGGAGGTACGACCCGGAACATTATATAATATAACCGGCAGCTTGGTTTCTGAAGCAATGGCTTTAAAATGCTGATAGAGACCCTCCTGGCTGGGCTTATTATAATAAGGTGTTACCAGCATAATCCCATCACAGCCCAATTCTTCTGCCTTCTTTGTCAGTTCGATAGATGCAGCTGTATTATTGGAACCTGTACCTGCAATAACCGCAGCCTTGCCTGCCACTGCTTCCTTAACGGTTGCAAACAAACGGCACTTTTCCTCAACGGTCAGAACAGGAGATTCCCCGGTGGTCCCAGCAACAACAATTCCATCGGAGCCGTTATTGACTAGATGACAGGCGCAACGATGTGCTTCATTATAATTTATCTCACCGTTCTCAGTCATTGGGGTAATCATCGCAGTTAAAACACGCCCAAAACCCTTCATCTTTTTCACTCCTTATTCAAAATATCTACTTACAACAGGTTTCTGCTATGAAGAATTTCGGCAATCTGAACAGCATTGGTAGCAGCACCTTTTCGCAGCTGGTCCGCAACAATCCAGAGATTAAGTGCATTTTTTTGCGAATAGTCTTTTCTTATTCTTCCCACAAATACTTCATCCCGATATGATGTAAATATGGGCATCGGGTACACATTGTTTTCCGGTTCATCCTCTACAACTACCCCAGGAGCATTATTTAAAATATTTCTTGCCTCTTCCGCTGTAAGTTCCTTTTCAGTTTCTATATTAACTGATTCAGAATGACTGCGCAGCACAGGTACCCTTACAGTGGTGGCTGTGATCTGTATCTCTGGGTCATGTAAAATTTTCCGGCTTTCATTAAGTAGCTTCATTTCTTCTCTGGAATATTTATTATCACCAAACACATCTATATGTGGAATAAGGTTAAAGGCGATCTGATGTTGGAAGACTTCCGGTTGCTGAACATCTTCTCCTGCCAGCACCTGTTTTGTCTGTAGCACTAGTTCATCTATGGCTTGCTTCCCAGCCCCTGATACAGCCTGCATAGTAGTGACTACCGCTCTTTTTACCCGGGCTGCATCATGGAGCGGCTTCAGTGGTACAACAAATATAATTGTCGAGCAGTTAGGGTTGGCAATAATACCCCGGTGATTCTGTACATCATCAGGATTTACTTCCGGCACCACTAAAGGTACATCAGGCTCAAGCCGAAAGGCACTGCTGTTGTCGATCGCTACTGCACCCTCTTTAACCGCTTCAGGTACTAGTTCTTTGCTGATGGATCCACCAGCAAAAAATGCTATATCCACATTTTTAAAAGAAGAGGGTTTTGCCTCAGTAACTGTTAGCTCCTCACCACAGAAGGTGATCTTCTTCCCCTCTGATCTGGCACTGGCCAGCAGTTTCAAATCAGCAATGGGGAAGTTCCTTTCCTCTAGGACTGTCAGGATTTCCTGGCCGACAGCACCTGTTGCACCAACGATAGCTACTCTGTGTCCATTTATCATCATCAATAACCTCCTGCATTCTCTGGCTCATATAGGTTGAGAATTAGACACTCAATAATAAAATCCTCCTGAAACTGATTATTTTTTACTGTATTCAATTAATACAGGTTGGATCTGTTTTCCTTTCAATGCATAGATTATGGTATCAACTATTTTATCCATTTTCGCCACCAAAGAATTCGGCTTTGCCTGAGGGTTATCCTGTCCAAAAGGCACCATATAAATATTCTTTGTGTTGAGCAGCAAAGCAATGTTCTTTGCATTAAATCCAAGGCCATCATTAGTTGAAACAGCAATAACAACGGGCAACCCGTTGCGCAGATGTGCTTTGATCGCCATTAAAGCTGGAGAATCAGTAATACCATTAGCAAGCTTAGCTAGTGTGTTACCTGTACAGGGTGCCACAACAAGAATATCAAACAGCTTACCGGGGCCAATGGGTTCAGCTTCAACAATTGTTTTAATCAAAGGCTTTTTGGTCATCTCCTCTAATTTATTGCACCAATCAGCAGCTTTGCCAAACCGGGTATCAGTGGAACTAACAGAATAAGATACAACTGGATACACTTCAGCTCCCTCATCAATGATCTTCTCTATTTCATTATAAATCTGACCGAGAGTGCAATGGGAACCTGTCAATACAAATCCCACTTTTAGACCCTGCAGACGCATCCCAGGCACCTCCCTTTACTTATTCCCTAAAAATATCATGAGGTACTTCCCTGAGAATAAGTTGGGGAATAACCTGGGCTAGGATCTTGCCACTGCTTTTTGGTGCCACCAAACCGGGTAAACTGGGAGCTAATGTTGCCTGAATCCCCATTTTTTTGGCCGCGGTAAAATCAGTTCCCCCTGGACTGGATGCCAGGTCAATGATCACTGCATCTTTGTTCATCAGTGATAACAGCTTATGGTCAAGAATTAATGCTGGTATGGTATTAAATATTACATCGGCTTCATGAATAAACTGATGCAGTTCACTTAAGTGAAGAGGTCGATAGCCCATTTCCAATACCCGTGCCAGATCAGGGCGTTTCCTGGCAACAACAGTTGTCCGGGCACCAATTCCATGGAGCATCCGGGCAAGGGTTTTCCCCACCCGCCCAAATCCGAGCACAAAGGAATTGCTGCCATGGATAGTAATGGGGAGTCTTTCCATGGCCATTTGTATGGCGCCTTCAGCCGAAGGAACTGAGTTAAGGACTGCAACTAGATCCATTTCAGCAATTTCGATTAACTTCCACTTGTATTTGCTTGCCCAATCCTTAACAAAGTCCCTAGCAAAACCGATAATCACAATTACCCCTTCAGTTATGGTGGCCGCAATTTCAGGGGACAGCCGGAGGGTGATATCTGGGTCTAGTGTTTTAATATTTCCCTCTAAATCTGTACCACCCATTGGCAGAATCAAAACCTGGGCTTTTGAGATGGCTGCTTCCAGATTATCCACCAAATGAACCTGATCCAGTTCGGGACAAGGATGAAAACCGACCGCAGTTACACTTGCCCCCAGTTTGACCAGATCCTGCATCAAATAGATATCTCGTTTATCCCCTCCGATGATCGAGATTTTGATTCCCCTTAAATCCAAGCCCACTATTAATTCCCCTCCTTTCCCTCATCTAGGCTGTAACATTATATGATGACAGAAAGAAGGGGGTGATTAACAGTCTAATCCATGAGCTTCTCCAGCCCTATTACCACTCCCTTAAGACCTAGTACCTTGCGTATAGCTAAGATTACACCCGGCATAAAGGATTCACGATGCAGGGAATCATGCCTGATGGTCAAGGTCTGACCTGCTCCTCCGAATATCACCTCCTGATGAGCGATCAAGCCTGGCAGCCGCACACTGTGGATCCTGATTCCCTCCCAATCACCACCTCTAGCACCAGTGATTTTTTCATATTCATCAGGGTGTCCCTGTTTAAATGAACCTCTTACCTCCTGGATCCCCTGTGCAGTTTTAAGGGCAGTGCCTGATGGAGCATCGATCTTTTGATTATGATGCAGTTCAATAATCTCAACATCTTTGAAATAGTGTGCTGCACGCTTGGCAAAATCCATCATCAGTACAGCCCCAATAGCAAAATTCGGTACTATTAAAACAGCTTTACCTGACCTTTCAGCAAACTTTTCCAACTCAGCTATCCCTACACTATCCAGTCCGGTTGTACCAATTACCGGTGCCACGCCATGTTCCAGAGCAGTCTTGGCATTATGCAAAACAGCCTGGGGGTTAGTAAAATCAACCAAAACATCTGCTGGTATAGATGATAAAACTGAACTTAGATCATCACTGATTTTAAGATCACATTTTACCCCGATCAGATCCCCTAAATCCATACCTGCTTTACGTGGGTCCACTGCACCTACAAGCTGTATCTCCGGTGCCTCTTTAAGAACTGCTTTTGCTGTTTCCATTCCCATCTTTCCGGCAACTCCGGTAATAACTACCCGTAATTGGTTTTTATTCATGCTATCCTGCCCCATTTCTAGTACATTTTTGCCTTTATTCTCATATATCTGATGCTTTCTGTCAACATTGGATAACTAGAGCCTATAGACAAGTCCAAAAATAATCAAAACCCGGTTTCCCGGGTTTTTATCTAAAGGTTTATTAAAGATATTTTTTATATAAAGAATAGCTCTCATCTAAATCCACAACAATCACTTCACTACCGATCTTTTTCACAGATGACCAGGGTATCTTCATCTCCTGTTTATCCAGCCAAAGATTAAACAGACCTGGTCGATGTGGGAGTAGAATTGAAATTATCTCTCCAGTTTCAGGGTCGATGATCATATCTGAATCTCCAATAGTGCCTAGACGCACTCCATCAAAGATATTTATAATCTCCTTGCCGGCCAAATCACTGATCCGCATACCCCTCCCCCCTTTTACCTCATGTTAATAGATTATGATCCAGGCAACAGAATTATGTTCTACAAAGAACACAGGGGTGCTTGATCTGTCCTTCTGACAGAGGGCCTAATACTGTAACAGTTACATTCTCTGGAGCAAAGAGTTCCTTTGCTAAAGCCTGTATATCAGCCTCATTCACTTCAGCTATTCTTTCCAACACTTCTTCAATCGTAATAAACCTCTGGTGGACGAGTTCAGATCTTCCTAAACGGTGCATACGCTGAAGAACACTTTCCTGTGCTAAAAGTAGGCTTCCTTTAACCTGTGTTTTTGCTCTGCTGAGTTCCTTTTCAGTTATCCCTGATTCTATGATCCTATTGATCTCCTCCCAGCATAAATCCAAGACTTGCTGACAGTTGGAGGGATTGGTACCACCGTAGATGGTGAATAAACCGCTGTCCAGGAAAGCTAGATAATAACTATAAATGGCATAAACAAGAGCACGCTCTTCCCGAATCTCCTGAAACAGCCTAGAGCTTGCCCCACCACCCAAGATGTTGTTTAAGATCTGCAGGGTATAAATTTTATGATCATACAGCGATAACCCTGGTACCCCCATACAGATCTGCACCTGTTCTAAGTCCCGGTAAAAGCTTTTTAAACCGGACCTTGCCTGTGGGGCTGTAATTTTGGTCTCTATACTCCCTGGCTGCAAGGAGGAAAGGGCCTCCCCGATTAAATCTATTGCCTCTTGATACTGAAAATTCCCTGCGAGGGCTACTACAAGATTGGAGGGGCAGTAGTGGCGCTGGTAATAGGATAATATTTTTTCTCTATCGATCCTGGAAAGGGATTCATTAGTACCGATCACCGGACGGCCTAATGGGTGTCCGTCCCAAATGGTCTTGGAGAAGTAGTCGTGAATGATTTCGTCCGGAGTGTCCTCATACATGCTGATTTCTTCTAATACAACATTTTTCTCCCGGACCAGATCCTCCTCCCTAAACAAAGAGTTGTACAGCATATCAGTGAGTACATCCACTGCTAAGGGAAGATGTTCAGCCAAGACTCTGGCATAGTAACAGGTATATTCCTTACCAGTAAAGGCATTAAGCTGACCACCCACTTCTTCGATGGCCTCAGCTATCTCTTTTGCGCTTCTTTTTTTAGTTCCCTTAAAAAGCAGGTGTTCAATCAAATGGGAGATCCCGGCTTCATCCTCTGCTTCTAATCGAGAGCCGGTTTTTACCCAATATCCGATGGCTATTGAATGGACAGCAGGCACTTCTTCACAAACTATGGTCACTCCATTAGATAGTACATCTTTATGATACATTTTTTATGCCTCCAAAATCTATAAATTGTATTTATGACTTAATTATTCTTAATTCCACCAAAAAACCCTTTTCACATCCTCTAAAGCAATCAATTCTACAGAGTTAAGCAGCTGATTCCCCAGCATAATGTCCATTTTTCCTACTCTCTCACCTTTGGAACAGGGAGCTTTGACATAAGGTTTCAGATAAACCCTTCGTTCCAACAGCGGCATTTGACCAGGTGAAACCATTATAGAAACATCTCTAGAGGGGCCTACCGCCACTGATGAAGCACTACCCCTCCAAACAGCTAGCTGAAAAAGGGGGGTTTCTTTTTTTAGATCAATACAGCAGCAGTTATTGCGTCCGTATTCAAAGAGCTTGAGTGTATCCTCATAGCGGGCCGAACTTCCGAGAACCACACTGATCAATAAACTGCCTTTATATTTAGCAGCAGCTACCAGGCACTCACCTGCCTCATCGGTGGTCCCGGTTTTAACACCGATTATTTCTAGCCCATCCTTCTTATAACCCAGCAGCCTGTTTGTATTATATAGAGGGAATACCTCACCTTCGGACAGATCCCTAACACTACCGCTTTTAGTCCCTACGATGCGCCTAAAATCTTTATTTTGCATAGCATAACGGGTGATGACCGCTAGATCATAGGCACTGATAGCATGTCCCTCCTGCGGAAGTCCATGGGGGTTATAAAACCTGCTCCGCGAACTGCAGCCGATGGTGCGGGCTTTGTAAGTCATTAAATCCCCAAAAAGCTGTTCACTTCCTGCTAGATGTACAGCTATGGCTGAAGCTGCATCATTTCCGGAGTTGATCAACGCACCTTTTGTCAGATCCTCAAGGGTAAGAATTTGTCCTGCTTTCAGGTAGAGGCTTGTCCCCTCCATCATGGCTGAATACTCATCGATAACTACTCTTTCTTCTCCATCACCCATCTCTAAGCTGAGCAGTCCAGTCATAATTTTAGTAGTGCTGGCAGGGGGAAGGGGTCTGGTGGCATTGTAGCTGTATAAAACCGCCCCTGTACTGTAATCCATTAGCACTGCAGCATTAGCTGTTAGGTCTAATTGTTCATCTGCCCAGGCAGTACCACAGTGCAGAGGATTGGTCAGCAGAGCTACAGTTAAAAATACAGTTAATAGCGAAATACACCTGTGTTCTCTCATCTACAGAAATTCCCCCTCATCTCTTGTTCAGAATCAATCAGCTATTAGTTTTTCCAAAGGCACAATTTGATAACCCTGCTGCCGCAGACCTGCAAGCATCTCAGGCAAGGCTTTTATAGTTGGTTCGGTGGGATGCATCAGGATAATTGCGCCATTGTGAACACGGCTTAAGACCCGCGAAGTAATTTCATCTGCCGGTGGTTTCTGCCAGTCCACTGTATCAACGGTCCAAAGTATGACCTGATGCTTTGTTCTTGCTGCAGCTTCTAAAACACGGTCATTGTATTCTCCATATGGTGGCGCGAAATAGCGGGTTTTCCTCTGGGCTGCCTGCTCAATTGCTTTTGAGGTTTCCTGGATCTCTTTTATGTTTTCTTCAACTGAGAGCTCATTGACATGGGGGTGTGAAAAACCGTGGTTGCCTATTTCATGACCTGCTTCCGCTATCTTCCGTACAAGTTGTTGATGCTCACCGGCCCATCTTCCGCTGATGAAAAATGTAGCCTGCACCCGGTTTTTCTGAAATAAATCCAGCATCTGGGGAATGTATTCTTCACCCCAGTCCACATTAACAGTAATAGCAAGCTGCTTTTTTGCGGGGTTTCCTTGATAAATGGGTTTCCTGCGATTGAAAACCTGTTCTGCTGAAAATGCAGCAGCATAAACACAAACGATCAACACTGCTGCCATACATAAGATAAACCATTTTTTCCTCCAGAAAAAAACAAACACTTCCGCACCTCCTAGATAACATTATATTCCGGAGGCAGGGAAGATATTTGCTTTCCTTGATAACTTATTTTTCCGTTTTGCGGCGCAGAGCCCTAATGGCTTCTTTGCGAGAAAGGTTGATCCGACCCTGTCTATCAATATCAGTTACCTTGACAATGATTTCATCACCTTCTTTGACAACATCCCTGACCCGATTAACCCTATGTTCATCTAACTGGGAGATATGTACCAACCCTTCCTTACCGGCACCGCCAAAGACTCCAGGGATTATCTCTACAAAGGCACCAAAGTCCATCAGGCGAACAACCTTACCCAAATATATTTTTCCCACTTCCACATCCTGAGTTAGCCGCTCTATGATACTCACAGCATTTTTCCCTGCTTCTTCGTCAACTGCCGCTATAAAGACCCGGCCATCATCCTCTATATCGATCTCTGTTCCAGTTTCTTCAATGATCTTTCTGATGGTTTTACCCTGAGGGCCGATAACATCTCGGATTTTTTCAGGGTCGATGGTCATGGTGATAATTCTCGGGGCATGTGGTGATAATTCAGGACGTGGTTCCTTGATGGCTTCGGCCATCTTGCTGAGGATAAAGAGTCTTCCCTCTTTAGCCTGAGCAAGAGCCTGGCGCAACACATCAGTAGTAATACCCTGTACTTTAATATCCAACTGTAGAGCTGTTACACCTTCAGCAGTACCAGCAACCTTGAAATCCATATCACCCAGGGCATCCTCGATCCCCTGGATATCACTTAAAACCGCAAAACCGTTTTCACCGGTAACTAAACCCATAGCAATACCCGCTACAGGAGCAGAGATAGGCACTCCTGCATCCATCAATGCCAAAGTGCTTCCACAAACACTGGCCATTGATGTTGAACCATTGGATTCCAGCACCTCAGATACAAGCCTGATTGTATATGGGAACTCGTCTTCATTAGGCAGCACAGGAAGCAAGGCTCTCTCAGCTAAAGCACCGTGTCCGATTTCCCTACGGCCGGGACCCCTCATCGGCCTTGTTTCCCCTACACTGTAAGGAGGGAAATTATAGTGATGCAGGTAGCGTTTGGACTCCTCAAGTCCGAGATCATCCAGAATCTGCTCTTCTCTGATAGTACCCAGTGTGGCTACAGTCAATACCTGGGTCTGCCCTCTGGTAAACAAACCACTCCCATGAGTACGGGGCAGGATTCCCACCTCAGCGGTAATAGGCCTGATCTCGTCAAGCTTCCTCCCATCGGGACGTATTCTATCTTCAAGGATCATTTTTCTGACAATCTCTTTCAGTGTGTTTAAGAAAATCTCCTGAACAACTTTCTCCTGTTCTGGATAAATCTCAGCAAAATGCTCAACTGTCTCCTTCTCCAGTTCATCCAGAGCATTTTGTCTGGCAAGTTTATCTGGGTTTTGAACTGCCTCAGCTATTTTGTCATAGGCATATGCTCTTACATCTTCTACAATTTGAGGGTCCGGTTCAAAAGTGGGAACCTCAAGTTTTTCTTTGCCAATTTTTTGTACAATCTCTTGCTGAAACTGCACAATCTCCTTTATTACCTGATGCCCAAATTCGATACCAGCAATGATCACTTCTTCACTCACCTGATTGGCACCTGCTTCTACCATTAACACAGCTTGATCGGTTCCAGCTACAACCAGATGAAGATCACTCTCTTTTTCCTGTTCTACTGTGGGATTAATCACATATTCACCTTTGATCCGACCAACGATCACACCTGCTATCGGTCCAGCAAAAGGAATATCAGATACAGAAAGAGCAGCAGATGCGCCGATCATGGCAGTTATACTGGGATCACAATCCTGGTCTACTGACAAGATTGTGGCTACCACCTGCACATCATTGCGGAAACCCTGCGGAAAAAGTGGTCTGATAGGCCTATCGATCAGCCTTGCAGATAATATAGCCTTTTCTGTGGGTCTCCCTTCTCTCTTAATAAAACCACCGGGAATTTTCCCAACAGCATATAACCGCTCTTCATAATCAACTAAGAGCGGGAAAAAATCAATTCCCTCCCGCGGTTCCTTAGAAATAGTTGCTGTCACTAAGACTACCGTATCCCCGTAATGTATTAAAACGGCGCCATTGGCCTGCTTAGCCACTTTATCAAATTCCATTAGCAAAGGCCGGCCGCCAAGCATCATTTGAAAGGTCTCTGGCATATTTAACCTCCTAATAACTTTGAATAATAATCAGAAAGAGCGGCTTACCGCTCCCCCCCGAAAGTATAAATACTACATTTTAGCGACGAAGACCTAGCTTTTCTATAATGACCTGGTAGCGTGTAGGGTCTTTCTCTCGCAGATAATTAAGGAAACCGCGCCTTTGACCGACCATCTTAAGCAAACCTCTCCGTGAATGATGGTCTTTTTTGTGTACCTTAAGGTGTTCAGTCAAATAATTGATCCTCTCTGTCAGAAGTGCGATCTGTACCTCTGGAGAACCGGTGTCACGTTCATGTATCTGGTATTTTTCAATAACCTCTCTTTTCTCTGCTGAACTGAAAGACAATGTAAAACCTCCTCACCTTTCTTTTGAATATTATTTACCGATAATTGTAATAATAAGCCTTTCTGCAGGCATGTCCTTGAAAACCAAATCAACCATTCTACCCGATTTTACAAGGACCCTGCTGCACTTGGGACATAGCAGGTATTTCATGGACCCTACGCACTTGATATCCTCGATCATTATTTTATCCTGCCCTCTTGAGCAATTAGGAATTCCTCACCCAAACAAATCTCCGATATCAGCTGTGCTAGCCTTTGCAAATATTGGTGATACTCATGAATCACCAGAAGTCCCAAGTCTACTTATCCTCTTTTTCGGCATTTTCAATTTATGATCTTACCATAGTTTATCCTAATTGTAAATCTTTCGGATTAATCCGGAACTCTCCCTTTGAAATTGTTTTTGTCCTATTTCCTCGCAAATCCTCTCGGCCAGTTCAATATCTTTATTGATTTGAACAATTAATTCATCTGCATTATTGTATTTTTTTTCTTCCCGCAGCATCTTATACAGCCTTATCTCTAACTGCTTTCCATAAAGGTCACCATGAAAATTCAGTAAATGTGCTTCAATGGTTTGTTGACAGCTTAATCCAAAAGTAGGATGCCTCCCAATGTTAAGCACAGCCAAATAAGGTTCCCCATCTACCACAGCTTCACCTGCATAAACCCCGCTCCTAGGAATCAAAATATCTTCAGGCACTGCCAGATTTGCTGTAGGGAACCCTATCCTGCGCCCCCGCTGATCCCCTTTAATCACTTCACCCTGCAAAACAGGCCAGTATCCAAGCAGTTCTTTAGCCCGAACAATATCGCCATTCTTTAAAGCAGAACGAATTAAAGTACTGCTGATGGGAACTCCATGCATGACTACAGGAGGGATAACCTCTACATAGATCCCCTTTTCCCCAGCTATTTTTTTTAGGTATTCAGGCTTCCCAGCACCAAACTTCCCAAATTGATAATTATAACCCACAAAAACTCCATTCACATTGAGCTTTTTGATCAGAACTTCCTCAACAAACTCCTCTGGTTCCTGGGAAGCAAAATCTAAATCAAAAGGAATTAAATAAAAAAGCTCAACTCCCAGGTCATTCATTACTTTTATCTTTCTTTCATTACTCATAATGAGTTTAGGAGCATTTGCCGGATCTAAAACCTGTTGAGGATGGGGTTGAAACAGCAATACTGAAGGTATGCCTCCTATTTTTTTTGCATAAGAGACCATTTTTTTCAAGAGTTTACGGTGTCCCAAATGAACTCCATCAAAATTTCCAAGAGCGATAATCAATGTACTGCCATCAGTTTTTTGTTCCAGACTTCGCAGAACCTCCATGTATCTTACCTCTCGCTGTAATATTATGAACTGAATACTTTTTTCAATTTATAGTGCCATTCTCCATCACTGCTTGTAGAAAGATTTGCCAGAGCTAATAATTTCCTTTCTGGTGAATAAAGACGCACGAAACTGGGTAACTCCCTTCCTACCCCCCCTAATATACCAGAGGGTGCAAGGGGCAAACCATTTAAAATATGGGGCACTGCTTTTTCTTTAACAGTTAACGCCGGCAAGTGGCTGAGGGCATAGTCAATGGGCAGTAAAAAGGAGAGATCCCTTTTTTGCCACATTTCCTTTATTTCTTCCAGGGTAAAGGATTCTTCCAGTAAAAATGGGCCGCTTTTTGTCCGCACCAAAAAAGAAAGATAAGCACCACACCCCAATCTTTCACCTACCTGCTCACAGATACTGCGTACATAAGTCCCTTTGGAGCACTCAAGATCTATATAAAGGCGCGGATAAGGCAGATCCCCTTGAAATCGTATAATTTTGATTTGGTAGATCTGCACCTTTCTTGCTTTTCGTTCAACTACTTTGCCCTGGCGCGCCAACTGGTACAGTCGTTTACCCTGATAGTGTACAGCTGATACCATAGGAGGAACTTGTTTTATTTCACCCTTGAAATCTTCTAATACATCAATTATATCGGTCAGTTCAAGCCTGACCCCTCTATTTCTCTCAAGAATTCCTCCCCCTGCATCAAAGGTATCTGTTCTTATACCAAAAGTTATTTCCGCACGGTACTTTTTCGGCTTATTGATCAGATACTCAGCAACTCTGGTTCCCTGCCCCACACAAATAGGAAGTACTCCTGCCGCTCCTGGATCCAGGGTTCCTGTATGACCTATCTTCTTTATTTTAAATAACTGTCGAAGATAAACTATAACATCATGAGAAGAAACCCCCGGTGGTTTTAAAACATTAATTAGACCATTCACTCTGCAGCCCTCCGCTTAGACAGATATTCCTCTGTTTTTCGAATAACAAGCTGTTCGACTTCCTTTAGGCTGCCTTTGATAGAACACCCAGCTGCACGCTCATGGCCTCCTCCCCCGAAATGGGCTGCCAGTTGATTGACATCGACAAAGCTTTTTGAGCGAAAACTAACCTTAATCTCACCTGAATCCAACTCTTTAAATAAAATTCCCACTTCCACACCCTTCAAGGATTTAGCATAATCTATCAGACCCTCACTATTATCTTCCTCTGTGATCATATCTCTGCTAATGGTCATCCAGGCAATCAGACCATTTTCATTTAATGTAAGGGTCTGCAGCACATTGACCATAAAACGCAAGCTTTGCAGGGACCTTTGCTCATAAAGATTATGCTGTATAAAACTGTGAGCTGCACCACATTCCAGCAGAAAAGCAGATGTTCTAAAACAGTTGGCTGTAGTGTTCTGGTGGCGGAAAGACCCAGTGTCAGTTATGATGGCTGTATAAAGATCAGTCGCAATATCCGGAGTTATAGTAAAGCCACCTTTGACCAGCAGATTACAAACCATTTCCCCTGTAGCGGCAGCTTCCGTTTCCACCATATTGATTTGTCCGAAATATTCATTGCTGATATGGTGATCGATATTAATAATACAATCAGCTTTTCGTAATACCTGTTCAGCATCCCCTGCCCGGTTTAGATTGGTACAGTCCAAAGCAATACCGATCTCAAAACCATCTTTTTCTTTAAGGTCTTGTGCCATTATTACCTGCTCAGCACCAGGCAAAAACCGATAGCTTTCAGGAACGGGCTCAGAATGTATCATAACAGCATTTTTACCGCTATTTAATAGGGCTAAACCAAGTGCCAGCAGGGATCCTATAGCATCGCCATCTGCATGGATATGTGTTGTCAACACAAAGCTCTGTTTTGTCTTTAATATTTTCACAATATCTTCAATAACTTCCATCAGTCGCATCCCTTATCTTGTTTCAAATCCCGCAGTATACGGTTGATCTCCAGACTGTGTTGAATAGAATCGTCAAGTTCAAAGCTTATTTCCGGGTGATACCGCAGACGGATTCTTTTCCCTAATTCTGACCTGATAAAACCAGAGGCGCTCTTTAAGCCATTCAGTGTTTCTTTCTTCTTATCCTCTGGTCCCAATACACTTACAAATATTTTTGCGTAGCGCAGGTCTTTAGAAACATTTACAGAGGTCACACTGGTCATTGGGTGGATGCGCGGATCTTTAAGTTCGGTCTGCAGCAGGTCTGTTAATACTTTTTTTATTTCCTCTGCTAAACGGCCAGCACGGTAGCTCACTTATCATCACACCCTTTTAAGACATTAACTCCCTTTTTATCTCTTCCATCTCATAAACCTCCAGGATATCTCCAATTTTTATATCCTGGAATTTATCAAGCCCAATACCGCAATCATGTCCCTGAGCGACCTCGCGGGCATCATTTTTAAACCTTTTCAATGATTCAATCTTTCCTTCATAAACAACAACACCTTCACGGATCAACCGTACATTGCCGTTTCTGACCACCCTGCCCTCTAGGACATTACATCCGGCGATTGTCCCCACTTTAGGAATATGGAAGATTTCACGCACTTCAGCTCTTCCTATAGAAACCTCTTTGTAAATGGGCTCCAGCATTCCCTCTAGGGCTGCTTTAATATCATCCATAACCTCATAAATTACCCGATATAGCCGCATTTCTATGTTTTGGGTTTCAGCGGCTTTCTTAGCATTGGTATCTGGCCTCACATTAAAACCGATGATCAGGGCATTAGAGGCACTAGCCAACATCACATCGGTTTCTGTTATAGCACCCACTCCGGAGTGGATGATATTAATCCTAACTTCTCTATTATTTAATTTACTAAGAGCTTGAATTAGAGCCTCCACTGAACCCTGTACATCAGCTTTCACAACCAAATTCAGTTCTTTAACCTTGCCTTCTTTGATCTGATTAAACAGATCATCTAAAGTGACTCTCTCCGGAACAACATTATCCATCTGACGCTTTTTGTCCAAGCGTTTTTCAGCAATCTGACGGGCAGTTTTTTCATCAGCAACTGCATAAAGCAAGTCACCTGCAGCAGGTACTTCCGACAATCCGAGAATCGCTACCGGTGTGCCAGGTAGAGCTTTCTTAATGCGGCGCCCTTTAAAATCATACATAGCCCTTACATTTCCATAGGCAGTGCCCACCAGAATATGATCACCAACAGACAGTGTGCCCTTCTGGATCAAAACCGTAGCGACAGGGCCCCGTCCCTTATCCAGTTCTGCCTCGATTACTGTACCCCGTGCCGGACAAAAGGGATTTGCCTTTAATTCTTCCATTTCAGCAACAAGCAGCAGCATTTCCAAAAGTTGATCAATGCCTGTTCCCTTTTTTGCGGAAACTGGTACACAGATAGTGTTCCCTCCCCATTCCTCTGGAACAAGCCCGTATTCTGCAAGCTGCTGTTTTACATGATCAGGGTTAGCAGTAGGCTTATCAATTTTATTGATGGCCACCACAATTGGTACCTTGGCCGCCTTGGCATGGTTGATTGCTTCTACAGTCTGAGGCATAACACCATCATCAGCAGCCACCACCAGAACTGCAATATCTGTTACCTGAGCTCCCCTGGCACGCATTGTAGTAAATGCCTCATGGCCTGGTGTATCAAGGAAAGTGATCTTTTTGCCCTTCGTTTCCACCTGATAAGCACCAATATGTTGGGTGATCCCCCCTGCTTCAGTTGCAATAACATTGGTATGTCGAATAAAATCGAGCAGAGAGGTTTTACCGTGGTCAACATGACCCATTACCGTGATCACCGGTGGCTTTGGTCTGAGGTCTTCCGGCTTATCCGGCAGATCATTCAATGCTGCTTCCAGTTCTGCCACTTCATCCCGTACCTCAGTATCAATACCAAATTCAGAAGCTACCAGGGTGGCTGTATCACTGTCAATTACCTGGTTGATGGTCGCCATTACCCCTAGATCGATTAACTTTTTAATAACCTCACTGGCATTAACATGCATTAAGTTTGCCAGTTCTTGGACAGTGATTTGCTCCCCTATGACGATCTTTTTCACTTCATTGCTATCCTCTGCTGAACGGTTGCTATCTTTGCGTTTCTTTTTGTGTTTGCTGCGTAAGGTATTCTGAATTTTAGCCAAAATCTTCTTCTGGTCCTGCTCTTTCTTCTGACGTATTTCCTCTTTACGAGCCTGTGCCCGTTTGCGATAGTCCTTTTCAGGTTCATCATGGGATTTATCTCTTTTATAATCCTTGGCACCTTTACCCTTTTTTTCTATTGTACCTTTGACTTTAAGTGCTCTTCTTATTTGCCCCACATCGTTTTCTTCAATTGTGCTCATATGGTTTTTAACTGAATAACCCATCTGATTCAGTTGGGCAACCAAATCTTTACTGTTAATTTTTAATTCCTTGGCCAATTCATGTATGCGAATTTTTGCCATCCAATCACCCCCATTTATTAAATCCTAACTCTTCATGTTAATTAACTCCTTCTGAATTGCATCTGCCATCTGTTCTGAGAGAACTGCCCAATAACAGGCATCATACCCTAATTTATCAATAAACTGTTCCCTTGTACCAAACTCGATGAAGGGAACCCCATTTAATTCACATTCTTTAATCAACTTTTTACGAGATACCCCTGCATCTTCAGCTATAACCACTAATTTTGCCTTTTTCTTTATTACAGCATTCAGACAGTTTGACATTCCACAAACCATTTTCTTTGCCTTTTTGGCAAATCCCATTAGATCAAACAGTGTCAATTACTTTCACCCAATACCTTTTTTTTCAGGGCAGCAGCTAAGTCCTGGGGCAGTTCCACCTGTAATGCACGTTCCAGATATTTACCTGCAAGAGCAGTTTGTAAGCACTCTTTATTACAGCAGATATAAGCGCCTCTGCCTGACATTTTCCCGGTTGGGTCGATTTTGACTTCACCATCAGGAGTTCTGACTATCCGAATCAATTCTTTCTTGTCTTTGGTCTCATTGCAACCTACACATATTCTCTTGGGAATTTTTTTTATTCTAGGCATTACTGAACCACCTCTTAACATCGATCATAGCGGCCATCATGAGAAATTTATCATATACCAGCCTGGGATGTGCTCTTAATATCGATTTTCCATCCGGTTAATCGCGCCGCTAGTCTGGCATTTTGCCCTTCTTTACCGATTGCAAGAGATAGTTGATGATCCGGAACAATCACTCTAGCTACTTTTTCTTCCTCATCGATTTCAACAGATTCAACCTTAGCTGGACTCAAGGCATTGGCGATAAACTCCCTTGGATCACTGCTCCATTTAACAATATCAATCTTTTCACCCTTCAGTTCAACAACTACCGCCTGCACACGCATCCCTTTAGGTCCCACACAGGATCCAATAGAGTCAACATTCTCATCTCTAGAATGTACCGCAATCTTGGAGCGCATCCCTGGTTCCCGGGCAACAGCCTTTATTTCTACTATGCCCTCAAAAATTTCCGGCACTTCTAATTCAAAAAGCCTCTTTAAGAGACCCGGATGAGTTCGGGAAACCAATATCTGAGGGCCCTTAGTTGTCTTTTTCACCTCAATAATATAAACCTTGATCCGGTCACCGCGGTTATACTTTTCAGTTGGAATCTGTTCAGATGGTAAAAGCACTGCTTCAGCTCGTCCTAAATCAATGTAAATATTCTTTGCTTCCTGGCGCCTGATAGTCCCTGTTACAATATCCCCTTCGCGGCTGGAAAACTCTTCATAGATAAGGCCCCTTTCAGCCTCTCTGATCTGCTGAACAACAACCTGTTTTGCAGCTTGTGCAGCAATGCGTCCAAAATCACTGGGTGTAACTTCGATCTCTATTACTTCCCCTTCTTTGGCTTCTGGATCTACCTGTACCGCCTCTTCCAATGAGATTTCAGTATTGGAATCAGTTACATTAGCAACAACTGTTTTTCTAGAATAAACCTTAATCTCTCCTGTTTCTTTGTCAATCTCGATGCGGGAGTTCTGTGCTGTACCAAAATTCTTTCTATAGGCTGTATATAAAGCATGTTCAATTGCTTCCAGCAGTACCTCACTGCTAATACCTTTTTCCTTTTCGATATCCTTGAGAGCATTGATCAATTCAAGATTCACTTTTGTTCACCTCCCCACAATAGTTTAAAATACCTTTAATCTTGCCTTTCCAATTAAATGAAAAGGAATCTTGATCATACCCTCTGTGGTATCTAAAACCACATGGTCCTCTTCATAGCCCGCCAAAATACCTTGAAAGTTTTTGCTTCCCTGGATCTTAGACTTAGTGCGCACAGTTATCTTTGACCCACGAAAACGCTCAAAATCCTCCGGTTTTTTTAAGGGGCGTTCTACCCCCGGTGAAGAAACTTCTAAATAATATTTTTGTGGAATTATATCAGCCCTATCCAGAACAGAACTGACAAGATTGCTGACCATTTCGCAGTCATCCAGTTTAACACCACCAGGCTTATCTATAAAAATGCGTAGAAACCAGTTAGGACCATCCTTTTGATATTCCACATCAACCAATTCCAGCCCTTCTTGTAAGATCAAGGGGGTAATTAACTCTTCAACCCTCTCTTTAACAGACTGTCCTTTCAAAAAATTACCTCCATTCTCAGCTGATGGTCATCTGGTATAATATGAAAGAGTGGGCAAATACCCACTCTTACTAACCCTCCTGAACAGATACACAATCCTTGTAGTCTTGCATCCTTTCACACCGTCTATTATTATAACAAAACCCACTATTTCCTGCAATAGATTTAGCTAATATGTTAACTTTTCATTGAAGACAGAGTTTCCTGGAGGTAAATTGCAACTTCATCCATCTTTTTATAAATAATTTCTCCAGAAGAACGCCATTTAATCTCAACTAATCCATCGGAAAGCATTTTTTTACCGATGACAACCCTGGCCGGATAGCCTATCAAATCTGCGTCTTTAAATTTCACACCAGGTCTTTCATTCCGGTCATCAAACAGCACATCAATCCCTGCTCCTACAAAATGCTGGTATAACTCTTCTGCATATCCCGCTAACTGAGGGTCACGCTGATTGACAGCCATCAGGACCACCTCAAAAGGAGCAATGCTGACCGGCCAAATAATACCATCCTGATCATGACTCTGTTCTACTGCCGCAGCCATAGTTCTAGTGATACCGATCCCGTAGCATCCCATAATAACAGGTTTTTCTTTACCCTGTTCGTCAAGAATGGTGGCTTCCATGGCTTCACTGTATTTGGTCCCCAATTTAAAGATATGCCCCACTTCAATACCCCGCTGTACTTTTAAACCAGCCCCACAGTGTGGACATGGATCTCCCTCTACAGCCACCCTGAAGTCTCCGTAATAATCCACCTGATAATCCCGCCCGGGGTTGACATTGATATAGTGATATTCCTTCTTATTCGCTCCGGCAACAGCATTGTATAAATGCTGGGTTTCCCAATCCCCAAGAATTGTCACAGTTGTTCGCTCACGCAGACCAACAGGCCCTGCAAACCCCATGGGTATCCCTAACTCATCCATTTCCCTCTCATCAGCTATCTCCAGATGATTGGCATTCAGATAATTGAGAACCTTAACCTCATTAACCAGACGGTCTCCCCGCACCAGGACGACAACTAATTTCCCATCTACCTTATAAAAGAGGGATTTCAATACTTTAGTAGGGTCAAGCTGTAGATAAGCTGCCACATCCTCCACTGTCCGAGCTCCTGGGGTGGCCACTAACTGCAGTATACCTGCCTCTTCTTTTTCTGCTGATGCTTGATCATGACAGGGTGTTTTTTCAACATTTGAGGCATAATCACATACCGGACAGTAGGTTAATTCTGCTTCACCTGTATCTGCAATCACCATGAACTCATGGGAATGATCCCCGCCGATAGCACCTGCATCTGCTTCCACTGCCCGAAAACGCAGCCCGCACCTGCTGAATACCCTGCTATACGCATCATACATCTTCTGATAGCTCACAGCCAAACCATCTTCATCTTTATCAAAGGAGTACAGGTCCTTCATAATAAATTCTCGCCCTCGCATCAAACCAAAACGCGGGCGTCTTTCATCACGATATTTATTATGAATCTGATAGAGAAGCAGTGGCAGCTGCCGGTATGATTTTACCTCCTGGCTGAATAAATAGGTAATCAGTTCCTCATGGGTGGGTCCGAGACAGAAATCCCGACCATGGCGGTCTTTTAAACGAAACATCTCTGGACCATAAACATCCCATCTTCCAGTTTGGTGCCACAGTTCTGCTGGTTGAACAATGGGGAGCAGCAATTCTACTCCACCTGCACGCTCCATTTCTTCTCTGACAATCTTTTCAATTTTCTGCACTACCCTGTTACCTAAAGGGAGAAGAGTATAAATACCTGCTGCCACTTTTCTGACCATTCCTGCGCGCAAAAGCAGCTGGTGGCTGATTGTATCCGCTTCTGCCGGAACCTCCCTCAGGGTAGGAATAAGCATTTGTGTTACCCGCATTGATCCTGCTTCCTTTCCTCCAGTATTTGATAAATCTCTGCTAGAAGTCTTTCCACAAGTTCCCCTTCGGGAACCTTTCCTACAAGCTTACCTTTTTTAAATAGGATACCACATCCTTTGCCTCCAGCAATGCCCACATCAGCATCCTTGGCCTCACCGGGCCCATTAACCACACAGCCCATCACGGCAACTTTCAGATCTTCATCAACAACTGGCAGTTTCTTTTCCACTTCATTTAAAATCTTAAAAAGGTTAATCTGACATCGCCCACAGGTAGGGCATGAGATCAGATCTATTCCACCGGATCTGAGACCCAAGGACTTAAGGATCTGTTTTCCTACTTTAACCTCTTCATGAGGGGTCCCTGTTAAAGAAACCCGAATAGTATCACCGATTCCATCCACCAGAAGGCTGCCAATACCGATGGCTGATTTAATTGTTCCCACCCAAGGCCCCCCTGCCTCGGTCACTCCTAGATGCAAGGGGTAATCCACTTTTTCTGACAGCATGCGGTATGCCTCAATGGTCATGGGAACCGATGTTGCTTTAACAGAAATAACAATATCATAAAAATTCTCTTTCTCTAAAAGGGCTGCATGTTGCAGAGCACTGATCACCAGAGCCTGGGCAGTTCTGCCGTACTTAGCAGCAATCTCCTTATCAAGCGAGCCCATATTCACTCCGATCCTAATAGGAATACTTCTTTCAGCAGCAGCTCTTGTCAGAGTGCGGACTCGATCAGCCCCACCTATATTGCCAGGGTTGATGCGCAGTGCATCCACACCACTTTCTAATGCCATGAGCGCCAAGCGATAATCAAAGTGTATATCTGCTACCAGGGGAATAGATATGTTTTTTTTTATTTCTCTCAATGAATTGGCAGCTTCCTGATCAGGGACAGCCACCCTGATAATATCACAGCCCAATTTCTCTAGTTCCTTGATCTGGCTGATGGTTGCCCCAGTATCCCGGGTATCGGTTTTGGTCATTGTCTGTACTGAGATAGGTGCTCCACCACCTACAGCAACACTACCTACTCTTACCTGTCTTGTTTTACGTCTCATAGCAAGCATTAAAGCTAACCCCCATTAATGATGCGAGCTATATCATTATAGGTGATGAGAATAAAGAACACCATCAGCAGAGCAAAGCCGATCAGGTGGATAATATTCTCTTTTTCAGGATCAACCGGTTTTCCCCGCAGCCCTTCAATAGTTAAAAAGATCAGTTTGCTTCCATCAAGGGCGGGAATAGGCAGCAAATTGATGATTGCTAGATTGATCCCTAATACTGCAGCAAAGATCATTAAATACCCTATACCGCCTTTAGCTGCTTCCCCAATAGCAACTGTGATCCCTACAGGGCCAGCCACATCATTTGTAGAATACTTACCTGCTATCAATCCAGCTAAACTCTCAAAAACCAATCTGGCAAACTCAACAGATTGGTGCAAACCGAGCTGAATCGCTTTGAAGAAACCCTGTCTTTGCCAGATGATCGATTGAGTGATACCGATCTGATATATTTTATATTCAGGATCATACTTTGGTTTTATAAGAAATAAATGTTTCTGGTTATTGCGCTCCACAAGCAGTTTAAGCTCTTGCCCCCCATTTTTCCTGATGTTCCCAGAAACATCCTCCCAGTTGTTTGTTGGCACATCATTTATAGAAATAATCCTATCCCCGCTTTGCAAACCTGCTGCCATGGCGGGTGAACCTTGTACAACTTCCCCAATCACATTGGAATTGGAAGCAAAAGGTATCCCTATAACTCCGTAAGTGATAACTATCAGCAGTATGGCCACAAGAAAATTCATAATAGAACCAGCAGAAATAACAGCAAAGCGGTGTTTTAATGGCTTAGTATTAAAACCGTTGATCGACTCCTCATCCTCAGGATTTTCTCCGGCCATTTTTACATAACCGCCTAAAGGTAAAAGCCTGATCGAATAAAGAGTACTATCTTCCTTTTTTTGATAACCAAACAATTTGGGACCGAATCCTATACTGAACTCATCCACCTGGATGCCTACCATTTTAGCAACCATAAAATGACCCAGTTCATGAACAAAAATCAAAAACCCTAATACCAGGATAGCTATAAGAATAACCACTTTTTACCTCCTGCTTTTAAGATTCTTTTTCTTGAATCAGTTGGTTGGCACAGACTCTAGCCCAGCGGTCAGCCTCCAGGATCTCCTCTAGTCCCACCATTCCTGTGCTAGGATCATGCAGGCTCATCACCTCATCGACTATCTCAGCTATAGCTGTAAAGGAGATCATACCTCTCAGAAAAGCATATACAGCCACTTCATTAGCGGCATTGAGAACAGTGGTCATTGTCCCTCCGATTTTACCAGCTTCTCTGGCCAAGCGCAAACAGGGAAAACGAGCTGTATCAGGGGGCTCAAAGGTAAGTGCTCCTATCTTTACTAAATCTATTATCTTTAAGCTGTTACTTTTCCGTTCCGGGTAAAAAAAGGCGTATTGAATGGGTACCCGCATGTCTGGATATCCCAACTGTGCAAGAACAGAACCATCCTTGTAGGCGACCAGGCTGTGAATAATGCTCTGGGGATGAATCACAACCTCGATCTGATCATAATCAATCCCAAATAACCACCTAGCTTCAATTATCTCTAATCCCTTATTCATCAAAGTAGCAGAATCAACTGTTATTTTTTCACCCATCTGCCAGGTAGGATGGCGTAAAGCCATCTCCGGAGTAACCTTTTTCAAGTCTTCATACTGCATTTTCCGGAAAGGGCCACCAGAACCGGTAAGTATTAAACACTCCACAGCTGACACTTTATCTAAACACTGAAAAATAGCGGAATGTTCACTATCTACCGGTATAATCTGAACCCCTTTTGCCCGCGCTGTTTCCATAACCAGTGCGCCGCCGGCAACAAGTGTTTCTTTATTTGCCAGAGCAATTTTTTTGTTATAAGAAATCGCCTCCAAAGTAGGAAGCAATCCAGCAAGACCATTCACGGCAACCAGAATTAAATCAGCATCAGGTTGACGGACAAGCTCCAATAATCCTTCATCCCCTGACAAACAGCGGGTTTGCTCTCCCTCTAGCCGCTGAGCAAGCTGTTTGGCTGCAGCTGTATCCTGTACAGCTGCATAGGGAACACGGAAAGCCTTAACCTGTTTTTCTAGCAGTTCAATATTGTTACGGGCTGCAAGCCCCAACACATTAAAATGGGACCTGTGCCATTCTATAACTTCCAGGGCCTGCCTGCCAATAGATCCAGTAGAACCGAGTATTACTATATTTTTTTTCATAATTACACCCTTTAATCATTTTTTACGAATGCTTTATAAATAATTACAACTGCAGGACCGATAATAAATCCCCAAAAACCCAACAACCTGTAACCTATATAAAGTGAAACCAGTGTTGTCAAAGGGTGTAGGCCTATGTTTTCTCCCACCAGTTTGGGTTCTAAGATCTGTCTAACGACAACAATTATACCATATAATATCAGAAGTCCGATCCCGAACTTCACATCACCGGTGATCAGCATCATGATCCCCCAAGGTACATAGACAGTACCTGGCCCCACAACTGGTAGCAGATCCAAAAGGGCCACTACTAAAGCCAGTACATAAGCATATCTTACACCAAAAATAGATAATCCGATGAGAGTCAAAAAGCCGGTGATAGAAATAAGAATGATAATTGCCTTGATATAACCGTGTAATGCACGCTGCAGGCCCCTGCTCACCCTGTGCAATGCATTGCTCCATTTTTCAGAACTCCATCTCTGAAAAAACAAAGAGACATTGTTTTTTATCAAATCATAGTCACGGGCAAAATAGAAACTGACAATAAGGGTTAGCACCAGTAGAACAAAATACTGGGGCAGAGCAGCAGCAAAATTAAAGAAATAAGTTAGAAATCCAGAAACTATACTCTTGATAACATCCAGGCTCTCCCATAACTCTTTCCCGGTTTCTTGAATAACATTTGGTGGTATATTCAACTTTTCCAGATAATACTGCAGTTCCTCTAAACCCATCTGGATGGTCCACTCATTTAAATCACGGGAATAATTGGTCAAATATACGGATAGATCCACCAACTCCTGAACCAGATTGGAGATCAGCACATAGAAAAGCCCACCGATGAGAAACAAAAAAATGATCATTGAAAAGAGTGTCCCTAGGGTTCTGGGAAAACGCAATCTTTTCTCAAATAAACTGATTATGGGATTGAGGATGACAGCAACCAGATAAGCAATAAAAAAGGGGATCAGAATTTTAAGACCATTAGCCAGCAGATCAGCGAGCAATGGCCAGAAATTTCGCACAAAAAAATAGATACCTGCACCCAGTAGAAGTACAGTTAATGTTTTCAAAAAAAACATAACTACCTTTTCTAACGATGGTGACAAATTTCCACTTCCCTTTAAAACATAATCAGCTTAATGAAAAAGTATGCTACCGGAGCGCTAAAAAGAATGCTGTCAAAGCGATCAAGAATCCCACCATGCCCTGGTATGATAGAACCTGAATCCTTAACACTAGCCATCCTTTTTATTGCAGACTCTACAAGGTCACCGAGTTGAACAACCAGTCCGATCGTAAAAGCCAATAACAAAATCACCTTCACAGATAATATGGGAAAGAACAGATAAAATAAATAAGCCACAACAAGGCTTGATGCCAGCCCCCCCACTGCACCCTCAACGGTTTTATGGGGGCTCACAGCAGGGCAAAACCTTCTGTGTCCAAAGCGAGTGCCGATAAAATATGCTCCTATGTCACAGGCCCAGGTTAATATAAATATCAGCAAAAGTATTTGAAAACCATATGGTTCGATTTTTCTGATCAAGATAAGAAAACTAAATAATACACTTATATAACAACTTCCCAGATAGGATGCCCCTAAATCACTTAACCCATATTTAGGGAAAAACAGTACTAATAGCACCAAGTGTATCAATAAATAAAGGATCAACCCTACAAATAATAGGCTCTCCCTATTTTCAGCCGGAGCCAAAAAAGCAATGATGGGGAAAATCAAACCACTCCCATACAATAACATTAGATGTATCTGGAGGTTCATCTTCTCCAGAAGGCGGTGTAGTTCAAATAAAGCTAATAATGCTAAAATAATAACAAAAATAAGTAGAGGTATACCTCCTGTATACATTAAAAAAATTAAAACAGGTATACCGATTAAAGCGCTTAATACTCTATCTTTCAGCAAATTCTTAGAGCCCTCCAAAACGACGTTTTCTATGCTGATATGCCTCTAGAGCTTTTAAAAAATCTTTCTCCCTGAAATCCGGCCAGTAAACTTCAGTAAAGTAGAACTCTGTATAAGCTATCTGCCATAATAAAAAGTTGCTAATCCGCTCTTCTCCTGCAGGTCTGATCAGCAGATCGGGATCTGGCAGTTCAGCTGTATATAAATATTGTTGTACTAGCTCCTCTGTTATCTCCTCAGGTTTAATTTTACCTTCAACACTCAAGCCGGCAAGCTTGCGAACAGCATCCACAATCTCTGCTCTGCCACCGTAATTCAAAGCAATATTAAAGATCAACTTATTATTATTTGCTGTCAACTCGACTGCCCGCTTGATTTCCTGCTGAGCTTTTTCAGGTAGTTCCTTAAGCCTGCCGATAACCCTGATCTGCACCTGTTCCCTATTCAGTTCATCCAATTCTTTCTTGATATACTCATACAACAGCCCCATTAAAACATTAACTTCTTCCCGGGGCCTTTTCCAGTTTTCAGTAGAAAAAGCATATACAGTGAGAATCTTAATACCCAATTGGGAACATAACTTAACCACCGTACGTAATGATTCCATACCTGTACGGTGTCCCATTGCCCTGGGAAGATTCCTTTCCTGAGCCCACCTCCCGTTCCCATCCATAATAATTGCTACATGGTAGGGCAAGCGCGATTTATCCAACTTTTGATAATAATCTGAGCCATTCATAACTTCTTTCACCAATATTGTCGCCCCTGTACTTGTTAATTAGAAAAAACCCCCTCCAGGAGGGGGAAATAAATAATTTATTATTCTTCAACAATTGCATCGTTCGGGCAAACATCTATACAAGTTCCACAGTCTTCACATTTGTCAGGATCAATGACATATGCGCCATCAACTTCAGAAATAGCCTCGTTTGCACATTCATCCATACAGGAACCGCAAGCCTCACATTTGTCGGCAATGATCTTATAGGCCACAATTTTCACCTCCTTTTACTCCATCGCTGGGTCTTTGTAGTATTCATAGCTAATGGTTAATTCAATTTCACCATTACCTATCACCCTTTGACGCAAAACCCTGGCGCGATTCCCTGTAGGATTACTGCTTGATTTAATGCGAACACTGTAACCTGCTCTTTGCAATATCTGTTTACCCTCATCAAGGGTAAACCCCACCACATCTAAATCTTCTTGCTTATCCATCATATTTCCATTATTTCTTTTTCTTTTGCTTCGGCAACTTTATCAATGTTTTTAATATATTTATCTGTTAGGTCCTGTATATCATCTAAGTACCGCTTTGCTGAATCTTCGGAGATATCTCCTTTCTTTTCAGCTGCCTTGATCTGATCATTGGCTTCCCTTCTAAGGTTGCGGATCGCAATACGTCCTTCTTCTGCCTTTTTATTGACGATCTTTACTAGGTCCTTTCGTTTTTCTTCAGTTAATGGGGGAATAGATAACCTGATCACATTGCCATCACTTACAGGAGTGATTCCCAAATCCGATTTCAGAATAGCCTTTTCAATTTGAGGCAGCATATTGCGGTCCCAGGGTTGGATCACCAACAGGCGAGGTTCGGGAGCAGATATGGTTGCCATCTGGTTGATTGGAGTTGGTGTTCCATAATAATCAACCAAAACCTTGTCAAGCAGAGCTGGTGTTGCCCGTCCTGCACGTAGAGTTGCATAATCCTTGATTAGGAGGTCAACAGTTTTTTTCATTTTGCTTTCAGCTTGATTTAATACCTCTTTCATTACCTACCCTCCCTACAATTGTGCCGATCCTTTCTCCCATTACTGCTTTAAGGACATTACCCCTTTCTTTGATACCAAACACAATAATGGGAATACCATTATCCATACATAAGGAAGCAGCGGTGGAATCCATTACTCCCAATCCATTTTTTAAGACATCAATATACTTCAACTCAGTTAATTTTTGTGCTTCAGGATTGGTCTTGGGGTCGGAATCATAAACTGCATCTACATTTTTTGCCATTAATATTACTTCAGCCTCTATTTCAGCAGCACGCAGTGCTGCTGTAGTATCTGTTGAGAAAAATGGATTTCCGGTTCCACCTGCAAAGATAACCACACGACCCTTTTCAAGGTGGCGGATCGCCCTGCGTCTGATATAGGGTTCTGCAACCTCCCGCATCTCAATTGCTGTCTGCACCCTGGTAACAACACCAATTTTCTCCAGGGCATCCTGCAGTGCCAAGGCATTAATAACCGTTGCCAGCATACCCATATAATCAGCTGTTGCCCGGTCCATACCTTTGGTGCTTCCTGCCACACCTCTCCAGATATTGCCGCCTCCGACCACAATAGCTACTTCTACATTCCTGTCATGTACCTCTTTCACTTCTTGAGCTATGTTTTGTAATATATCATGATCGATGCCATAGCCCTTTTCACCAGCCAATGCCTCTCCACTTAGCTTGAGAACCACCCGCTTGTATTGAGGAACTGACACAGGGAAACCCTCCTGTCCTCCAAGATTTCATTCTACGTTCAACTAGAAAATCCTTTCTCTAAATAAAATTTTAGGCTTCTTCACCCAACTGGAAACGGCAGAAACGGCGCACAATTATATTTTCGCCTAATTTGGCAATATACTGATTAACTAAATCTTTAACTGTCATATCAGGATCTCTGATATAGGGCTGTTCCAAAAGGCAGACCTCCTGATAAAACTTATTCATCCTGCCTGTGACAATCTTCTCAATCACCTTATCAGGTTTCCCTTCATTTCTCGCCTGGGTTTCTAAAATCTCTTTTTCAGATTTAATTCTTTCCTCAGGAACATCTTCACGGTCCAAATATTCCGGGTTAGCTGCCGCTACCTGCATAGCCAATTCTTTGCATAAATATTTAAAGTCATCGGTTTTAGCAACAAAATCTGTTTCACAGTTTACTTCAATCAGCACACCAATCTTACCACCTAGATGTATGTAGGCTTCTACCAACCCGTCTTTAGTGGCCCTTCCTGCTTTTTTAGCTGCGGCAGTTATACCTTGCTCCCTTAAATAAACAATGGCTTTTTCCAGATCCCCATTGGTCTCCTGAAGGGCTTTTTTGCAGTCCATAATACCTGCGCCTGTACGTTCTCTTAACTCTTTAACAGTTTCAGCTTTTATCAAAATGGATCCCCTCCATATAATTTACTCTTCTTCTTTTTCTTCTTCTTTTTCCTCTTGTGGTTCTTCTTCAACCTGTTCCCCTTGCTTTGCTTCTAAAACAGCATCAGCTATTTTCGAAGTCAAAAGCCGCACAGCCCTAATGGCATCATCATTACCTGGTATCACATAGTCAATCTCATCGGGATCACAGTTTGTATCAACAATACCTACTGTTGGTATACCCAATTTGCGAGCTTCCCGCACCGCGATCTGCTCTTTTCGGGTATCAACTATAAAGAGTGCCCCGGGAAGTTCATCCATGTCTTTAATACCCTTTAAAAAGCGTTCAAGTTTTTCCTTTTCCCCTTTTAGCTTGGTGACCTCTTTTTTAGGGAGAAGCTCCATGTGGCCACTTTCTTCCATCTTTTCTAACTCACGCAAGCGCTGAACCCTTTGGCGGATGGTCTGGAAATTGGTAAGCATACCACCAAGCCATCTGACATTAACATAAAACATGCCACATCTTTCGGCTTCTTCCCGTACCGAATCCTGTGCCTGTTTTTTGGTGCCTACAAAAAGCACGCTTTTCCCTTCACCAACAACTTCTTTAATAAAATTGCAGGCTTCCTCGATCTTCTTTACAGTTTTCTGCAGATCGATAATGTAAATACCATTGCGCTCCGTAAAAATATAAGGAGCCATTTTGGGATTCCAGCGTCTTGTCTGATGACCGAAATGAACCCCTGCCTCAAGCAACTGCTTCATACTGACTACTGACATAATTTGCCTCCTTTGGTTTTGCCTCCGCCGCTTTCATAATCAGGCAGGCCCGCAGGACCCCTGCCTGACTCTAAAGCTGACGTGTGTTTTTATCAACCGATAGTATAACACAAATAAATGGATTCAAGCAACAAAATCACCGGATTTTAGTGATTAATAGTCTGCTTAAATAAAAAGCACCTTTCTTCTCTTGAAAGGTGCTGAATAATCTTAACTAATATTTTGTTTCAATTTTAATACCAGTTCTACTTCTTCAGATCCTAGATTCAGCTTTTTAGCAATTTCTTCATTGCTTAAACCCTGATTGGCCAACTCCACCATTTTGGCGTATTTTTCCCCATCATCAATTTTTGGAATGTTTTTCCCTTCGTTTTTGTGCTGTGCATCACCTTTTTGTTTACGGGATTTTCCCTTTCCTGAAAACTTTTGCTGCTTATTTTTATCCCGGCTGCTATCACGAATTTTCTGTTCTAAACTTGCTACCGAAGCCCGTACCTGTTTCATTTGATTATCAACCTTGGATACTGCCTGGTCAGTCTGTTTTTTAGCTTTGACCAGCATCTCCTCGATTTCCTTTTTAGTACGCTGTACTTCTTGGAGTAGATTTTCTAAATTCTCTATCTCTTCAGCAGCCTTGCGGAGTTTGAGGTCCCTCCGGTCACGCCAAACAACAACAAAAACAAGAATGATAACACTAATAGTCAGCAGTGATAATATAAGAATGATTGGTTCTTCCATTTCTGTTAATGCACCTCTAGATCAGATTTTCAAATCAATTAAATGACCAGGAGCAACTGTTGGCATCTCCTGATTCTGTTCAGAGTGATGCGCTCCGCTTTGCGCATCCTTTTGCCCAAAATTCTTTTTAGTACCGGACCTTTCCTCCTTCTCCCGGATTCTTCCCTCTTTGCTCTCAGGCAAGTTTTGAACAGATCTTTGGGCAATTTCTTTTTCACGCAACAGTTGTGCAGCGAAACTATGCTGTTGCGCCTGTTCATTGGATTGTTGAACCTGCTGGATTCTTCCTACATCCTGTATCTTTGGTAATATCACCTGCAGATCAACAGCTTTTAATGTCATAAAGACCCCCCTATTATCCTGTCCTGTTAGGCATAGGGTGCTGTTTTGATTTCATCACCTTGCTTATAATAGCAAACATACCGCGTTTCATCTCTAACAGTGTAACATATAGTTCCAAATTTGATGGTAACTCCTGGAAAGACACAATCCTTAATCTTTACCTTTCCTCGATCCGGCAATCTCAGCTTTGCCAGTATTTTCTGCTTTTGCTCTTGCAGTACTTCCAACTGATGGAGCAGGTGTTCTCTTGTTGTAATTTGCTCATCATAATCAATTCCCTGTAATATTATCCGCTGGTCAGAACCTTTAACATTATATAAACTCCGAAAATTACTGTTGATTTTTTGTAATTGCTCTCTGATTTCGTTTTCCTTTTTAGATAAAAACTGGAGTTTATTTAAGTCTTGAGAACTGATACCGATCTCCAATTCTGTGGCAACTTCCATCATTGAACCGACTACTTTTGCTTCGATCTCAAGACCAGCAAAACACAGGCCACCAACAATTTTTCCTTTCTTCCCATTTACTATTATCCTGCCACCTGCTCTTACAGTACTGTGCACGATCGAATCCCCGATCAGCACATCCTTCCCAGCCTCCACATAGGCGTTTTCTAAAAACCGGGCATAAACCGAACCAACGGCTTTAAT
>ENA-OWPA01000164-OWPA01000164.1-bioreactor-metagenome-genome-assembly--contig:-NODE-164-length-122962-cov-13.569085_pt1 | contig 122962 bp, 104 predicted proteins | sample MGYA00238139_ERZ651803 | MGnify/ENA primary metagenome ERZ651803 (study PRJEB26909, sample SAMN07631231) | bioreactor metagenome | isolation source: Switchgrass digestor | place: USA: Dartmouth... | reverse complement strand
CATCGATAAATGAATTTACATTGACACCAGTAGCTTTATGACATAAATGAGGTGAAAAAATGATAAAGTAGAAATCATTTTACACCACTTGACAAGACACTATCCTCGGTCGCAGCTATATTACAGTCATCTACATCAATTTTTATTTGACAATCTTTATTTTCTCCATTAAAGAAAAGTTCTAATGCCTCTAGAATTGTTGATTTTCCTACATCATTTTTCCCAATTATAACATTCATTTGAGGATCAAAATCGATTTCAGCATGATTGTATCCTCTAAAGTTATTTAGAATTAATTTTTTTAATTTCATATTGCGACCTCCTATGTCTAATCTTTGAGTTTATTATATAAATTTTTTCTATTTACATAAACTATATTCTATATTGTAGATTGTGAATGAAGAAGTTTATTCAATTTACTAAATCTCATTAAAATCATTAAAGTAGTATTTATGAGGGATGTTATATTAACCATCTTTACTGGTAATCTGTATTATTGGAATTGCGGCATGCGGAGGAAATAAACACATGCGTCATTCGTTTTAAGTTATTATGAAGCATTATTAGAGAATAAAAGCGCAGCTAAAGACCATGGAAGTATCTTTTGGAAACTGAGAAATACCTAACTTTACCCTTGAATCGAAAAAGAGCTATGATGCTGATTTATATGGAGTACGGAAAAAAAAGAAGATACGCTAATTCATCCAATTCTTTTATAGGAGCTATAAACACCGATGGAGTAGACAAAATAAACGAATGATATTCAGAATACTTTTCAGCTGAATTACCGAGGGTTTAAAAGATGTTAACTTTGAAGGATATATGGACCTATAGGTTTATGGATGGCAGTAATCAGAACAAAGTTAAGACAAACTAATTAGAATGCACCAATTGTGTCTCCCATGGCTGACCTATCTTTAACGCATACCGGTTTCATATTCGCTCATATATAAACTATAACTCCTTAATTTCCACCTCTTCAGAAAGTCTCCAGACCAATTCAGCATCCGGCGGCTGTGTGCCGTCACTCATCACACTGGCGGCGCCCATAGCCATTGCCAGACGAATGCGGCTTTCCCGGGGCAGTTTCTTTTCCAATCCATAAGCCATCGCAGCCACCATGGCATCTCCCGCCCCAACAGTGCTGAGAACAGGGACTTTCAGGGCATTAGCCTTAAAAATCCCGCCGGATGAAATAAAAACTGCACCGTCCGCACCAAGGGAAATAACTATTTCTTGTATCCCCGTATCCAACAACCTCTTGCCTGCCTCGATGAGTTCCTGCTGTGTTGACAAGCTTTTTCCCACAATTCTGGACATTTCGCCATGGTTAGGCTTAATGAAGTCGGGTCTGGCCTCAACACCCAAACGCATTGCCTCTCCATCGCTGTCAAGGAACACTACTGCACCAAGAGAGTGAAAGAATTTTGTCCACTCGTAATACAGCGAGGTACTTGTTCCCCTGGGAAGGCTTCCTGAAAGAACAACAATGTCGCCCGGGGAGATTTTCTCAGCAACACGGCTTCTGAGTTCGTCAAGAACGGAACAGGGAACCTCCGGTCCCGGTTCGTTAATTTCAGTCGTAACACCCGTTAATGCATCAATAATTTTCAAATTTGTACGTGACTGTTCCGTAACAGTCACCGATAATGTATCAATACCCATTTGTGTCATCATAGCCAGAAGATGCTCTCCGGTTGCTCCGCCAAGAATCGCACACGCCGTACTGCTGACACCAAGCTTTTTTAAACACTTTGAAACATTAAAACCCTTTCCTCCGGCGTCGGTACGAAGAGACTGTATCCTATTCACACTGCCAACCTTAAAATTAGGTATGACAACCGTCTTGTCAATTGCGGGATTAAGCGTAACAGTAAATATCAACTCACTTGCTCCTTTCGTCTTACAGTAATCCGCCGGTTTGATATTGTCCGGGGATGGGCGTCATGTTTTATATGTCCTGGCCGGTGTTTCAGTTCATAGAATTACCATAGTACAGAATTCGCTTATTTTTTATTTCCCCATGAGTAAATATTACACCATAAGTACAAGTATATAAAAAAGCGGGACGTAAAACGTCCCTGTTTCGTCTATGAAATATGAATTATTCGGGAAACGAAATCCTGGCGTCCCACTGCAGCCAGGCGGCCATAATTGCCTACAGTCTACTGATAGTTATTAACTGCATCCTTCATGGGCGGCAGACGGTTATGAACAACTCTGCATTCAGCCAAATTTTGCCATAATCTATTCCATCTGTATCTCGTATCGATTCAGCACTTATTTACTGACTATCCCCGAAACAATATATTTCTCATTGTCCGATATTCTGACATCCACGGAAAGCCAGGGGGACAGAAGTTGAGCCAGTTCGTCGGCGGAAGGCATCCTGCGGGATACGTTCCGCGCCTGTCCCGCATGGTGCCTTTGCAGTGCCTCAAGGCCCATGCCGTGAGCCACAGTCAGGCGCCCTCCCGGCTTAAGCCATCCGACAAGACGTGAAACAAGCCTCTGGGGATTTTCAAAATGGGGAAGGGCGTTGTATATAACACAGCAGTCGCATAGCATACGAACCGGGATTGTTTCAATATTTCCGCATATAACTTCAATGCGCGGGTCCTGAAATTTTCCCGCCGCTATGTGTGCCATTCCGGGTGAGATGTCCACGCCTATTACATGACTTACATTACGTTCAAGAAAATATGGAAACAGTATGCCCGTGCCGCAGGCGACATCAAGGACGACAGAGCCCTTTTTAACTCCTGCCGCATCAAGTATCAGGTTGATTTTCGCATCATCCTTTACCATCCTCCTGTCCCATTCCGGCGCCATGCGGTCAAAAAACGAAATTATCTGCTCATTCCAGCTGTTGGTTACCGCGTCATCCGAAATGTTTTCATTTTCCGGCATGATAAGGGCGGGATTCTGACATCCCGCCCCTTCGCCTTCACTTTCAAAATCCGGTTGAAATTCAGTATTTCCCTGATATGATTCAGCCATGTTGTCCTCCTACGGGTTCTCATGCTGCCATTCGTTTACCTGCTGCCTGAGCCACTCTGTCCATGCATCCATGCCTTCACCCGTTTTTGCGGAGACGGGGAATATTTTAAGTCTCGGATTGCGCATAAGTGCGTATTCCCTGACTTTTTCGATATCGAAATCAAAATAGGGCAGCACGTCTATTTTATTTATAACAAGCACATCGCTTACAGTAAACATCAAAGGATACTTTAGCGGCTTGTCATGACCTTCGGGAACCGAAAGTATCATGGCGTTTCGAACCGCGCCCGTATCAAACTCCGCAGGACAGACCAGGTTCCCGACGTTTTCGAGTACAACGAGGTCCAAGTCTTCGGTTCCAAGTTCCTTCAGGCCCTGTTCGGTCATGCCCGCGTCCAGATGGCACATCCCGCCGGTATGTAGCTGGATGGATTTTACGCCTGTGCCTGCTATTCTTTCAGCATCCACTGAGGAATCGATGTCCGCTTCCATGACGCCTATGCGGAATTCATCCTTAAGCGCCTCAATCGTTTTCAGAAGAAGCGTGGTTTTCCCGCTCCCGGGCGACGACATCAGGTTCAGCAGAAATGTTTCCTGCTTCTTAAGCTGCGCACGGATGCGGCCGGCTTCCCGGTTGTTGTCTGCAAAAATGCTCTCCTTGACTTCAATTATCCTTATCCTGTCCATCTGTCATGCCTCCGTCCTCGCTGGCTGCTATCTCCTTCAGGTATATTTCGTTTCCCTGAATGAGGAAGGTCCGCTCACTGCCGCAGTACGGGCAGATGCGACCGTAACTGACGGTTTCATAGGTGTTTTTGCAGTCCTCGCACATGGTGTACGCAGGTATTGTTTCTATGTTGAGCCGGGCGTCTCTCAGAAGTTCGGTCTTCCTGACGGCCCAGTTCCAGCAGTCGGTGAGTTCCTTCTGTATTACACCCGAAACCTCTCCAAGCTGAAGGGTCACGGAAGAAACCGATGTCAGGTTGTTTTCCTGACCCACACGCTCCACAGTATTGATTATGTGAAAAACTATACCCAGCTCATGCATTCTTTCCGCTCTTCTTTCTTCCGAACTTAATCCGGACGGCACGCTTTATCATATATGGTAGGATAGCCTTCATCTTATCTTCGGAGCGTACCATTCTGCTGCATTCAGGCCGCTCACGGTAGAGATGGATTGCATCAAAGGCGCATTTTGTGGTGCAGATGCCACAGCCCAGGCATTTATTCGGGTCAACCACAGATGCTCCGCATTCAAGGCAGCGCGCGGTCTCCTTCCTTACCTGCTCTTCGGTAAAGCCAATCCTGTTGTCGCGGAATGTCCTTGCAAGAGCTTCGTTATAGCCTGTCTGCTGCCTTGGAGTATTGTCAAAGCTCTCTGAATCAATCACGATGTCATTCTTGTTAAGCTCAACGAACCTGCGCGGGTCACGTCCTATCGTAAGACTGCAGTTCGGCTGCACAAAGCGGTGAAGCGACACGGCTCCTTCCCTTCCGGCGGCAATTGCGTCAATCACGAACTTGGGGCCGGAATAGACATCTCCTCCGACGAATATGTCGCGCTCGGAGGTTTGATATGTGACAGGGTCCGCCTTGACGGTACCGTTGGGATTAAACTCCACTTTCGTGCCCCTGAAAAGCTCTTTGTAGTCCGGTCGCTGCCCGACACAGAAAAAGATTATGTCACATTCGGCCTTTGTAGTAACGCTGTCGTCGTAGGAAGGCGCAAAGCGGCCGCTGGCATCCTTCACTGATACGCATTTTCTGAATGTGATGCCGGTAACCCTGCCGTCCTTTGAAATGATTTCGACAGGTCCCCAGCCGGGATTAATTTCGATGCCTTCCTTTTCGCATTCGGTGCGCTCTTCAGTGCCGCAAGGCATCTCATCATAGGACTCAAGGCAGTACATGCTGACGCTTTCAGCATTGCAGCGAAGTGCGGTTCTGGCAACATCGCAGGCCACGTTTCCTCCGCCTATTACGACCACTCTGCCGGAAAGCTGCATTCCACCGTTGAGATTAACATTTCTCATGAAATCGATGCCGGACATGACTCCATCGCTGTCGGCTCCCGGGATGTTGAGAATTGTGCCGTTCTGGAGACCGACGGCAACGTAGAAGCCCTTATATCCCTGATTGCGGAGCTCCTGAATCGTGACGTCCTTCCCTACTTCCACACCGCATCTGAACTCTACGCCCATCTGTCTCAGGACGTCAATTTCGGCTTCAACCACGTCTTTTTCGAGACGGAATGATGGTATGCCGTTCATAAGCATGCCGCCGGGACGCGACTCCTTTTCGAACACTGTAGGCTTATATCCTTTCATGGCAAGGAAGTACGCACAGCTCATGCCCGCAGGTCCGGCCCCGATAATGGCAATCTTCTCTTCAAATTCCCCGCCCACCTTGGGAATGACAGGCTTCGGAATGTACCGTGTCTTCGAATCCAAATCCTGCTGGGCTATGAAGCGCTTAACCTCGTCGATTGCCACAGCCTGGTCGACAGTGCCCCGTGTGCAGGCATCCTCGCAGCGTCTGTTGCATACGCGCCCGCAGACTGCAGGAAAAGGATTGTCCCGCTTTATAAGCTCAAGGGCCTCGCGGTATTTGCCCTGCGCCGCAAGTTTGATATAGCCCTGAACCGAGATATGGGCAGGGCATGCGGTCTTGCATGGTGATGTGCCCGAATCGTAGCAGTTGATGCGGTTCTTGTCACGGTAATCTATGCTCCATTTCTCGGGTCCCCACGGCGTATCGTCCGGAAGCTCTGCCCGCGGATATTCTATCGGACCGTTCTTCGTACAGAGCTTCTGGCCAAGCTTGACCGCGCCTGCAGGGCAATGCTCCACGCAGCGGCCGCAGGCAACGCATTTCCTGCTGTCAACCCTTGCAACATAAGCGCTTCGGCTTAAATTGGGCGTGTTGAAGAGCTGCGAGGTACGCAGCGCATAGCATACGTTCACGTTGCAGTTGCATATGGCGAATATCTTGTTTTCACCGTCGATGTTCGTTATCTGATGCACGAAGCCGTTGTCCTCGGCCTGCTTCAGGATATCCATTACTTCATCGTAGGTTATGTACTGGCCGCGGCCGGTTTCCACGATATAGTCCGCCATGTCGCCCACCGCTATGCACCAGCTTTCGGGGTCGTCGCCGCAGCCCTCGCCCAGCTTTGCACGGCTCATCCTGCATGAGCACATGCTTTTTGCGTATTTTCCGTCGTACTTTTTAAGCCAGTATGAAATATGCTCAATGTCCGCAGAATGGGTTTCTGCTTCAATCGCCTTTTCCACAGGTATGACATGCATTCCGATGCCCGCTCCTCCCGGAGGCACCATCGGGGCCACCTTTTCCAGCGGCAGGCGGGTCATGTTTTCAAAGAAAGCGGCAACTTCGGGATGCTCGTCAACCTGCTCTTTTCTCATATTGAAAAACTCGGCGCTTCCGGGAACGAACATGGGAAGCACATACTGCTTCTCACGCCTGGGGTTTTCCCAATTATACTCTATAAGGCCGATATAGGCCATTTCATTAAGTATTTTCTCGAGATAGGCCGGGTCCTTGCCGGTAAGCTTGACAAGCTCAGGCAGGGTCTTTGGTTTTCTAACTCCCATTTTCAGAGCTATCTCAGCCATCTCATCGGTAACCAGTCCCGCAAGTCCCCAGTATTCGGGGTCGTTTCCCGTAACGCCTTTGAGCTTTGCAGGGAGTCGGTCGGTAATCATCCTTCCAAGCTTCAGGATTTTCTCCCTCGGTTCATCGGTGCGGGGTATTCTGAAGGACAGCCTGCTCTCATCCAGCAGCTTTTCAGTTCTGGTCTTTTCGTCCATATTGGCCCACCTTTCCTTTCATCTCTATAAGCCGGAATATTCCGGATACCGTCAGTTTATTTTCCAAGCCGGACAAGATAGTCGGCAATGCCTTCGGCCAGAAGGTCATATGCTCCCTCCCCGTCACGGGCTTCAACAAGGTCCGTGAAGCGTTCCAGCCTGTTTACGGCAAAAGGGATTCCGTATATCCGTAGATAATTCATCCAGATAGCGATGGAAACGTCATGCATGGTGTTCATGAAAAGCGTGAGCACGTTTTTTCCGGACATTATGCATATCTCGCGGTGCCAGATGAAAAAGCGTTCTGCAGTTTCATCAGTGCCCAGGCTTTCGGCAAGGCCCCGAATTTCGGCGGTCATGGCCCGAAGATGCCGGACGTCATCCTCTGTTCTGCACCGGCACAAAGCGCGGAAAGCCATTCCCTCTATTGCAAGGCGAAGGTCAAGAATCGCTTCCACGAGGTCGCGTCCAAGCTCATTTCCGTTAAGGTGAACTATCGCGTTCAGGGTTTCAATATTTCCGGTCTTCATGTAGTCGGCCACATAAATGCCGGATTTGGGTTTTATTTTGACAAGTCCCATGTCGGCCAGCTTCTCGATGCCGGAATGCACAACGGTTTTCCCGATTCCAAACCTGGCGGCAAGTTCCCTCTCTGACGGAAGCCTGTCACCCGGCCTTCGCTTGCCTGAAAGTATTTCTTTTGATATTTCCTTAACAAACTCTGTCTTGTTTGTAGTCCTATGAGCTTCTTCCATCCTTTTCTCCTGTATAAACCCTTTAAGTTTTTAGCTCAGGAATATTCGGGCCGTTTGAGGTGTTCAGCCATAAATCCTTGCAGTCTGGTCCGACCAGTTTAATTCAATAATATCATTCTTTTCGGATGTTGTCAAAAATCAATAAAATTCCAGGCACAGTGAGGGGACTATTTTGAGAGATTTCAATAAAAAAGAAGGGCTTCACGGTTTTGCTCCGTGAAACCCCTTATGTTTTCCGCCGCTTTTCCTATTCCCAGAGGCTGTCCATCATTTTGCGCATCTTTTCTTTTCTTAGCCTTGTTTCCTCCGCATCAACCGATATCCTGTTTCCTTCAATCACAAGCACGTCCCCTTCCGCGGCGCCTACGGGGAGCCTTTTCCTTTCAATGTTTATCATTGTCCTGTCTTCTCTCTCGCAAACGGCATAATCTCCTTCAAACCTGTCAATGATGACTTTCATACCAAGCACCTCAATATTCGGACACCACATTTCCGTTTTTGTCCAGGAGCCTTGCCGGGTCACCGTCGTTGTTCCATATGTTTTTCTTCGTCCATTTGATGTCGCCCGTTGCATCGCCGCTCGCAACGGTCAGGGTTGAACCCGCCTTGATTATTGTTCCCTGTGGGAAGGTATACGACTGGTTTCCCTGGACTGAGAGAAGGGTCCATCCGGATATGTCCACATCCCTGGATGATGTGTTTTTAAGGGTGACAAGCTCGTTCTTCAAATCCACGCTTATTATTTTCACCCCGCCCGAGGTTCCGGCATTCTGCTGTGAAACCGAAGGTGTGGACTTTGCTGCTTGGGGTGTTGCCTGTGGCGTCGTCTTCGTTGCGTTCGAACCATCTTTTTTACCGCTGCCTACTGTGAACTCTATTTTGGTTCCGTCGCTTACCGCCTTAATATTACCATTTTCATCGGTCCGGTATATCGTGACGCCATGGTCTTTCAGCCGCTTAATGACCTCCTTGTCAGGATGGCCGTAGCTGTTGTCGCGTCCTACGCTGATGACGGCATACTTGGGGCTGACCTTGTCGAGGAACTTTTCGCCTGTGGAACCTGAGCTTCCGTGATGCCCGACCTTGATGACATCAGCCTGAAGTGAAAATCCCCTGTCAATCATCTCCTGCTCCGAAAGTGTTTCAGCATCGCCTGTAAGCAGGAAAGATGTTTTCCCGAAATCGAGTCTTATTACGACGGAATAATTGTTAAGGTTCTCATAGGATGTCCCGTTGGGGGCAAGTATCGTAAATTCGGCACTGCCAAGGGCATATTTGGTGCCCGGTACCGGTGTGGTTATCTTAAGCCCTTTCTTCTGGACAGCCGCCAGCACGTCTTCATAGGTTTTGGTCGTTGAAACGGCCCTGGGCATGATTATTTTCCCGACATCAAAGCCGTTTATGACCGCGTCAAGCCCGCCGATGTGGTCTTCGTGGGGATGGGTGCCTATAACGTAGTCAAGCTTTTTGATGCCCTGATTCTTCAGGTACTGCACAACGAGGTCTGAGTCGGCGTTATTGCCTGCATCGACCATCATGGCTGATGATTCCTGCTTTATCAGAATGGCATCCGCCTGGCCCACATCTATAAAATGCACTTCCAGTTTGCCGTCGGTTACGGCCGAAGGCGTCGGGACAACCGTTGGCAGTGAATATGACGGACTTTCCGATGTTTCTTCAAGTATCTGTTCTCCGGGAGCAGCCGTCTCCGTGAGTGCCTTCTGATTTATTTTCTGTTCATCTGTGAGCCCGGGATTGGTTCCCGTGTTGCATCCTGTAAGAAGTCCCAGTACGATAAGGACCGAAATAAGAATGCGCGCCAAAGCCTGCCGCCCTTGCTGTTTCATGGCTGTCAAACCACTGTCCTTCCCTGATGTAGCTTTAAAGCCATTCATATTATATCAGATATAAAAGCATACTGCTTTTTACAAAGCGTTTCCTGAACATGACCGGATTCAGTATTTCACATTCAACTGCATTGTATCCCGGCACCTATTTTGAAAAACCCTGCGGCGAGGTCCTGTGAAGAACATGAATTCAGAATGACAATAAGGTAAATGCAATTTTACGGTTGAACAAATATACTAGTGTATCTATAATGTATGGTATAACCAAGAGTGTTTTAATCATGGGGAAGCCATACTAAGGGGGTCGTAGAATGAACAGCTTCATAATCGACGCAAATGCTGCAACCACATATTTCCCCCACGTCTGGGAAGAATGCGTCGGAAGCTGCCATGCGGCAACAGCCCTGCGAGCCGACTGGCAGGAACAGATGAAAAAATGCAGGAAAGAGCTCGGATTCAAATCGGTTCGTTTTCACGGCATTTTCAACGATGACATGAGCGTTTACGGAATGACCGGAAACGGGCCATGCTACAGTTTCCACAACGTAGACCTTATCTATGACTTCCTTCTTGACATAGACATGAAGCCGTTCGTGGAGCTCAGCTTTATGCCGGGCGCCCTGGCGTCGGGAACCCAGACCGCATTCCATTACAGGGCTAATGTAACTCCTCCGTCCGATTACAACCGCTGGGCCGATTTGATTGAGAAGTTTGCACAGCATCTTGTAGACAGATACGGAATAGACGAGGTGAGCAGATGGTATTTCGAAGTATGGAACGAGCCTGAGTCAAATTACTTCTGGGCGGGCGGCAAGGAAGAATACTTCAGGCTTTACAGGTATACAGCCGAAGCCCTGAAAAGGGTTGATACCAGGCTCAGGGTGGGAGGTCCTGCAACCGGTGCGGAAAAATGGATTGATGACATGATAGCATTCTGCGAGGGAAACGGAGTACCATTGGATTTCATATCGACGCACCATTATCCCACCGATGTGGGAATAGGATTCGGGCATCCCATGGAGGAAAGGATGGCCAAATCAAAGCGCGGTGTTTTAAAGGAAAAGGCCATGGCGGTGAGAAAAAAGGCCGGAAAATACCCCCTCTTCTATACGGAATGGAGCAATTCTCCGGGAAACAGGGACGTCTACCATGACATGCCCTACGCCGCCGCATTTGCGGTAAAAACGCTGGCCGACAATCAGGGACTTACGGACATATATTCCTACTTTGCCTTCTCGGACATCTTCGAAGAGATGCAGACTTCCTCACTTCCCTTTCACGGAAGTTTCGGCCTCCTGAACATTTACGGCGTTCCTAAGCCGGTTTACAGGGCTTTCCAGATACTGCATGAAGCGGGAACGGAGCGCCTTCCCGTCGAAGGCGGGGAAAGCCAGACCCTTGAAGCCCTTGCGTTAAAAAAAGGCACTGAGAAGCTGGATATAATACTGCACAACCATAACATACCGCTTTCACCCATAAAAGAAGAGACCGCATGCGTGACCGTGAAGGGGATAAACAAATTCAGGCGTGCCGTGATCAGACGCGTGGACGAGAATCACTGCAATCCACGCAGGGTCTGGATAGACATGGGGAGCCCGGAATATCCCGAAAAGGAGGAAATCCGGAAGCTTCTGGATGCATCCGAACTCAAGGATGAACCCATTAATTGCGAAAACAAAGAAGGCAGCATTATGTTTACCGTTACGGTGCCGCCCCATGGCATTGCAGACATTATTCTGGAATTATAAATCAAGTAACGGCTAATCCGTTGCAACAAATGCACTTTGACCCGTCCCGCATCATGAAGTAAGGCGATGCGGGATGGGCATCCGTTTGTTTACCGATATTAGGCATTCACCGTCAGATTTCTAATTAATATTATCCCTTTGAATCCGACAAGGCATATGATATAATATTTCACAATGGTAAAACGTTTAACCTGACTCATTCAGGCCAAGGAGAATTGATTTCCGGTGCGTGCAACATTGCAGGACGTGGCAAGGAAAGTCGGGCTTTCCACAACGACGGTGTCACTGGTGCTGAATAACAAGCCCAACAGGATATCAGAAGGGACAAGGCGGAAAATCCTTGCCGCTGCACGCGAACTCAATTACCGGCCGAATCATATCGCTGTCAGCATGGTTACAAGGCAGACCCAAACTCTTGGCCTGATACTTCCGGACATAAGCAACCCCTTCTTCGCAGAGCTGGCAAGGGTGATTGAGGACGAATGCAGCAGATACGGATACAGTGTGCTTTACGGCAATACCCACGGCTCAGTCAAACGCGATTTTGAATATCTGAACATTTTCCTCGACCGCAGTGTTGATGCGGTTATCATGTCTCTGTCAAACTCCTTCGGGCCCGATGACAGCAAACGGTTTCTTGATATAGTTAAATCCGCAAATGTCCCCGTAATCATGGTGGACAGGACACCGGACGCTCCGGGAATCGTATCGGTCGTTCTGGACCACCGGCTGGGGGGCTACCTTGCTGCAAAACACCTTCTTAGTCTGGGACACAAAAGGATAGGTTGCATTTCAGGCCCCGAAAACGTTCCAGGCGCCGTTCAGAGACTGGAAGGCTTCAAAAATGCCCTGGAAGAAGCAAAAATACCGTTTGATTCCGGACTGGTATACACGGGGGATTTCTCCGCTGAAAGCGGAAGCAGGGCTCTACCATGTCTTCTTGACCAAAACGTTACTGCCGTATTTGCCTGCAATGACATGATGGCGCTTGGCGTTTACCGTGCATGCAGGCTGTACGGCATACGGATTCCGGATGACATTTCAGTTGTCGGATTTGATGACATCTATCTCTCTGATTTTCTTGACCCGCCGCTTACAACGGTGGCACAGCCCATTGAAGATATGGGCAGGGAATGCGTAAGACAGGCCATGGCAGCCATAAAGAGCGGAACTGCCGGCAGCGGCGCGTTTGTGTTCAGGCCTGTGCTAAAGGTAAGGGGAAGCTGCACACAATATACCAAGGGGGGTAATTCATGAAGATTCTTAATTTTGGCTCTTTAAACATCGACCACGTGTATCATGTGGACCATTTCGTAAAACCGGGTGAAACCATTCCGGCCCGAAGTTTTGAACTTTTCCCGGGAGGGAAGGGCCTGAACCAGTCAGTTGCGCTCGCAAAGGCAGGTGCCGCCGTATATCATGCAGGGAAACTCGGCCACGACGGCGGAATGCTGAAGGAAATTCTGGAGAAAAGCGGCGTAAATACTGATTATCTTGAAAGCACCGATGAAGTGAGCGGTCACGCGATTATCCAGGTCTCAAATACAGGTGAAAATTCCATCATAATTTACGGAGGCTCCAACAGGACAATAACCGGGGAATATGTGGACCGCGTGCTGGGGGATTTCGGCCCTGATGACATGGTGCTGATGCAGAATGAAATAAACTGCATTGACTATATTGCCCGCAAATGCTATGAAAAGGGGATGAAAATCGCATTCAACCCGTCCCCGCTGGACGAGGGCCTTCTTAAAACATTTCCTTTCGAGCTGGTAACCCTGTTTCTGGTCAATGAAATTGAAGGTCACGGCCTGACAGGCAAAAGCGAACCGGATGAGATTCTCGACGCTTTTATGGAGAAGTATCCCGACTCCGCAGTGGTTCTGACTCTTGGAAGCCGGGGTGCCGTATACCGCGACAGGCATACTACTTACTGCCACGGAACATATGAAGTGAAAGTAGTGGATACAACCGCTGCAGGAGACACATTCACCGGGTATTTCCTGAGCTCCCTCTCTTCCGGCCTCGGCATTCCGGAGTGTCTAAAAAGAGCGTCCGCAGCATCATCCCTGGCCGTCTCCAGAAAAGGGGCTTCGTCCTCCATACCCACGCCGGTCGAAGTCGACGAGGCTCTGAAAACGTTAAAGTACAAAGAGTTCAAATAAAATGCCATGGACCCAGCATTTCCATATTGAGACATTTGAATTTTCAAAGGCTTTGCCGTAGACAAAGGCAAAGCCTTTTTAATTATTACGGCTCATAAAAACAGATTTTACTTCTGTTACTTCATAAGCTTTTTTGCTTTGTTATTTTGCAATAATTCAGATACTTCCCTTCATGGACCGCCGTATATCAATGTATGCTGTTCAAGGATGAAATTTATGTAATATGGCATCGTATTGCAATTTCATATATAAAATGAGCGAAGCTTCAGAACAATCCGGTCACCATGCCAGTAATGCAAAATCGGGTAATGGCTTTCATCGAATCGCCCGGCTTCGCCCACTATATTACAGCATGACTGTTACCGTATAAAATTGGTCTTTATGGGCTTTTCACCTTCTGGGAATGTGATGCCCTTTTCACGCCCGGCCTCTATGCATTTCAGAAGCCATGCCATGTTGTTTCCGAGGGTCCGCATGGTCTGCAGGCCCTCTTCATCCTTCATGACCTCTTCAGGCGTATTGCCGTGGACCTGATTCCAGTACTGTGATGAAACGATGGGCATCTGGCAGATGGTAAAGTATTTGTTTATCTGATCGAAAGCAGCCGAAGCGCCTCCCCTGCGGCAGCTTACCACAGCTGCTGCAGGCTTCCCTTTATACAGCCTGCCTTTTCCATAGAAGGCCCTGTCCATAAATGATGTCAGAGTCCCTGAAGCCGCGGCGTAATGAACCGGCGAACCGAATATGAATCCGTCGGCTCCGGGCACCTTGTCCAGGAATTCGTTTACCACATCATTCATAAAGCATTTCCCGGTCTCAAGGCATTTGCCGCAGCCTATGCAGCCCATGACGGGCTTCGCACCGACCTGAAAGATTTCCGTATCAATGCCGTTCTGTCTGAGGGCTTTTTCAACCTCTTTCAAAGCCGTGTATGTACAGCCTTTGGCCCGAGGACTTCCGTTCACCAGAATAACCTTCATATAAAACGACCCCTTTCACCTGATGTCGGATAGCGGTTATATGACTTGGCACTCAAATAAACAACTCCGGCAAAAAAGAATAGCTGAGCATTCTCAGCGGTATAAGAATGCAGAAAACAATTATCGGCAGCGCAAAAAGCCATTTTTCCCTGACTGAAAATGCATTGATTTCATTATGCTTATGAATCTCCAAACCCTTGTATTCCCTCTTAGCAATCTGGCTGAAGATGAGAAAGCCGCAGGACATGATAATCAGCAAACCGTTCAGCAATGTATGGATATTACCGGGTACAACCAGAATTCTGTATTCCAGCAGAAGATTAACCGCACAGTAAATATATACCGATATGATATAAAGCAGACCGGCCTTTCTTCTTCTTGCCAGATACCCTTTGGGCAGGCCGTTTTCATCATATTCAATGACTTCCATCGGCATTCACCACCGTTAATCCGGTATATGGCAATTAATATTTTACCATAAGGCATATTCAGTCAGCAAAGGAATATGATTTCAATGGTTTCAAAAGACTCATCAATAAACCTCCCGCCCGGACGCTAAGCCGGGGCAGGAGGTTTATGTCTCCGGGACATTCTTTTTTATACCGGCAACCTTACCAGACGGTCACCCTCTTTTCAGGTTCAAGATACATGGCATCGCCAGGCTGAATATTGTAGGTCTCGTAGAACTTCTCGAAGTTCTGAAGTACTCTGTTGACCCTGTATTTGTTGGGTGCATGGGCGTCCTGGGTGGCCAGCATCTGGTAGATCTGCCTGGTTCCCGTGAAGCGCCACATGGTCGCATAGCTTTCGAACAGCTGTTTATAATCGACATCGGGAATATCTTCTGCAATATCGAGTATGCAGGCCATGGCACCTATATCAGCAACATTTTCGGATACTGTAAGATTACCGTTTACTTTGATTCCCGGCGCGATAACAAGGCCGTCATAGAGTTTCACAACTGCCTGGCACTTCTGCCGGAATACCTCATCATCATGTTCGGTCCACCAGTCGTTCATGTTTCCGTTTTCATCAAACTGGGCACCGTTGTTGTCAAAGGCATGTGTAATCTCATGGGCAATGACGGTTCCGATTCCGCCGAGATTATGCTCACGTGAAGCTTCCACATCATAGAACGGGGGCTGGAGTATGCCTGCGGGAAGAACAATTTCATTGTTGGTGGCACTGTAATATGCGTTCACGGTATGAGGAGTCACAAACCATTCGGTCTTGTCGACCGGTTTCGAAAGGAGATTCTTTGACTTCCTTACCGATTCCGCCGCTATGGCAAGTACGTTTCCGGCAAGGGAACCGCCCTCTTCATATGTTTTAATGCTTATTCCGGCTAGCGGATCTTCCCATTTGTCAGGATATCCGACCTTTATTTTTATGCTCTTCAGCTTGGATATGGCCTTTTCCTTGGTCTCACTGCTCATCCAGTCAAGTTTCTGTATGCGCTCCTCATATTCCCCGATGATGTCTTTCACTATGCTTTCAACATCCTTCTTGGCTTCGGGCGAGAAGTAGTTTTCCACGTATATCCTGCCGAGATAACTTCCCATAACCGAATTGACCATGTTGAATGCTATGTCATCTTCAGTCATGGGGGTTGTAATTCCGTAGAAGGCATACTGGAAGTTTATGATTACATCCCTGAAATCCTGCGACAAAAGCGATGCGGTGCCGGCCAGTATCTGGAAACGGCAGTATGTTTTCAGAACATCAAGGTTTTCATCTGTCAGAAGTTCACCTGTCTTTTTCATCAGGTCCGGGTCAGTAAGTACAATTACATCTACAGAGCCATATCCAAGATCATTCAGGTATTTATCGATATCCACGGACGGGAACATGGCAGCAAGCTCGGTTCTGGAAACCGGATTATATACATTTTCAATCTTGTTCGCCTCTTCATTGCTCATGGTGGACCCGGCTATTATCTTCTCAAAATCGTACATTTTCTGTGCCATTTCCGCTGCTTCAGCCTCAGGAATGCCTGAAAGAGCCAGAAGCCGGCTGACCACTCCCAGATACATGGAATCTATCTGCTCATTGCCCGCCAGGATGTAATCGGTGGGAATACCTGTAGACAGGCCGTTTCCGTACAGGCTGTACTTGTTGCTGTCCTTCAGGTCAACACCCGGCCCGAAAGTAAACAGCGGGTTCATGCCGGCCTCGGACTCAATCTTCGCTGCTGTGTCAAGAAGCTCCTGAACGCCGGACGCGCTGTCAATCTTGTCCAGATATTTTTTGATAGGCTTTATTCCTTCCTTGTTTCTGTTTTCCATGTCAAGTATGGTAAGATAGAAGTCCGCAATCTTCTGTTCCATGGACCCTTCTTTATAATTCTGCCTGTTATTTGCCAAATCCCTGACAATTTTCTTCAGCTTCTCGGTATTGCTTCTGTCTACCTCATCAAATGTCGTCATGCCAGGATAGCCGGCGGGAAGGCTGGTTTTCGTCAGCCATTCATGGTTTACTGAATAGTAGAAATCATCCTGGGGTCTTACGGCGGAAAGGCCTCTTATGTTGTTCAGGACCGACTCCAGCTGCTGTCTTGTAAGATAGTCCTGTGAGCCGAAATATCCGTTGCCGTAACCGCTCATAAGGCCTGCCGAGGTTATGCGGTCGATCTCTCCTGCCACGTCGGCGGATACATCCTGAAAAGCGATGGGTTTCCTCACTGTCGGAAGCTCTCTCATTGCATTGCTGACAATAATCGCAAAGTCAAGACGTGTTATGTTCATCTGCGGATTCAGGTTCTGTCCGGGTAAAACAGGAAGTATGCCGTTTGTAACGGCAATGGCTATTTCATCCGCGTATTCTTCGCTTATCTGGTCCGCATCGGGATACATGGTCAGGTCGCTATGCGTCTTGTCCAAAGCATCAAGACCAATGGTGTCAAGCAGGCTGACAACCGCTTCCTCTCTTGAAACGTATTCTTCCGCTGTATCTGCTGCATACACCGGTACCGCGGTAAGCAGCATGGTCATACACAGCAGGAATGCAAATATCCTGGCTTTTGTTCTCACCATTTCAATAGCTCCTTTCAAGTAATTTTGCATCGGCTCAAGGCATCTATTTTAATATTACATCCTAATCATACCAATGTCTGCCATGAATTTAAAAAATTTTTCAATATTTCCGCGGACCATAATAATTTATATATCGATTCACAATATTAGTCTTCTCTTGCGTTATGGTCTGTATGAATGCCATCATGCACCGCGTCTTCCATGATACACACACTTTCTGCAGGAATTTTTTTGCAATTGATTTTAATGATATGCTCAACCGGTCTGCATTTCCGGAAACTTTACTGCAGGCCATACATTCCATAATGCTTGCCCGAAAATACGGTGGAGGCTCTTTCGCCTCTTTTTATACAAACGGTGGCAAAATTCACCATTCCTGAAATTAATAAAATAACTGCTTTATACATATGATATAATTCCCTGTAACCCAAAGGCGGCTTTACCGTTTTGCACAGGCGCGGCAGTAATACGGATATTTGTAAAAAAGGCATCTCATTTGAGATGCCTCGTTCAACATCAGTCAAGGAGGTTCAGGAGCCAGAAAAGCGGTCCGTAGCGGTAAAGATATGCCCTTGGGCGATAGCGGATCGGGAAACCGTATCCGGGCACAATGACCGGACCGTATATGGGACGCCTGATTATGGGATACCGTCTCGGAAAGCGCCTGCCGCGAAAAGTACCGGGAAAATAGGTCTGTCCGAAACCATCTGGCATAAAAAACACCCCTCGCGAACATCTTCTGTAAAACCATCATATTCCGCCGCGGACATGATGGTGACATTGTCTCCCGGAACAGGTGCTTGACAAGTAAACCGGAATTTGATAGCATACTTTTACAAATACGTAAATGCGATGACAGGGAGAACACGCTGCTGCTGCAGCCTCAGAGAGCTGTCGTACGGTGCGAGACAGTGCGCAGGGCAGACTGTGAACTCACCCTTGAGCAGTCACCTGAACGCCGCCAGCATCCATGCTGCCGGTCAGTAGGCGTGAACGGGTATCCCGCCGTTACCACGGGAGGGCATTAACCGTACATACGGTTTGATGCCTTGATGAGGTGGGCCATTGTGCCAAAAGAAGTGGTACCGCGGAAGTATAAGCTTTCGTCTTCTTACAGGAAGGCGAAAGCTTTTTTAATACAATAAATCCCGCCATTTCAGGAGGAATGATGTATGAAACTCGCGTTTTCAACCTTGGGCTGTCCCGATTTTGACTGGCCGGACATATATTCGATGGCAAAGGACCTGGGATTTGACGGTATCGAGATACGCGGCCTGGGCAAGGATATTTTTGCCGTACGTGCAAAACCCTTTACCGACGCAGAGCTTCCAAACACAGTCAAGAAGCTGCAGCAGCTGCGTCTGGAAATCCCGTGCCTCTCATCAGGCTGCTGCCTGAAGTTTGCCGACAGGGCAGAGGAGAATTACAATGAAATAATCCAGTACATAGAACTTGCCGCCAGGCTCAATACCCCGTATGTCCGCGTTCTCGGGGATCTGGAGCCCCAGCCCACTGGGGAAGTGGACGACGAAGTGGTAATTTCAGCACTCAAAAGGCTTGCTCCGATTGCAGAAGAAAAAGGGGTAACCCTCCTTGTTGAGACGAACGGTGTTTACAGCAATACCCGAAGGCTTTACAACCTGCTCAACTCTGTGGGTAGCGATGCTGTAGCCGCTCTGTGGGACATACATCATCCCTACAGGTTTGCGGGAGAAACTCCGGGGCAGACTGTACAGAATCTTGGTGCATACATAAAATACGTGCATGCAAAGGATTCGGTCATGGAAAACGGCAGGGTTTCATACCGCATGATGGGTGAAGGCGACCTTCCGATAGATGATTTCATGATGGCCCTGCGGTCAATAAATTACCATGGCTACATTTCCCTCGAGTGGGTCAAGCGATGGGCCCCCGACCTTGCAGATGCCGGCGTGGTCTTCCCCAACTTTGCAAATTACATGTCCAAATATCTGAAAAAGGGAACCACCAGAGGACGGCTTTTTACAAACAGGGCCGGAACGGGCCAATATGTGTGGGAAAAATACACCCTCATAGACCTTACTCTTCCACAGGTTCTGGACCGCATGGTTGAGGAATTTCCTGATCAGACTGCATTTCGGTTCATCACTCATGATTACACCCGAACATATGCCCAGTTCCGCGATGATGTGGATACCTTCGCCCGTGCCCTTATAGCTCTTGGAGTCAAACCCGGCGACCATGTGGCAATATGGGCCACAAACGTTCCGCAGTGGTTTATCACTTTCTGGGCTACGGTAAAGATAGGGGCTGTCCTTGTAACCGTTAATACGGCCTATAAAATACATGAAGCTGAGTACCTGCTTCGCCAGTCGGATACGCATACTCTTGTGATGATAGACGGTTACAAGGATTCAGATTACATAAGCATCATCAGGGAACTCTGTCCCGAACTGGAAACGGCTGAGCCGTGTAAACCGCTTTTCGCCAAGCGTCTGCCGTTTCTCCGCAACATCATAACAATTGAATCAAAGCAGAAAGGCTGCCTTACCTGGGATGAGGCCATGGCTCTTGGCGAAAAGGTTCCTGTCGAAGAAGTATACCGCCGTGCGGCGGCCGTACAGAAGGACGATGTCTGCAATATGCAGTACACATCGGGTACCACCGGTTTTCCGAAAGGAGTCATGCTGACCCATTACAATGTGGTAAACAACGGCAAGTGCATCGGCGACAGCATGGATCTCTCCACTGCCGACCGCATGCTGATACAGGTGCCCATGTTCCACTGTTTCGGCATGGTACTTGCCATGATAGCAGCCATGACCCACGGCGTCACCATGTGCCCAATCCCTTATTTTTCGCCAAAGGTAGCGCTGGAGTGCATCAACAGGGAAAAAATCACGGTCTGCCACGGCGTTCCCACCATGTTCATAGCCCTAATGGAGCATGAAGACTTCGCAAAAACCGATTTTTCCCACATGCGGACCGGTATCATGGCAGGCAGTCCGTGCCCCATCAAGGTCATGCAGGATGTAGTCAACAAGATGAACATGAAGGAAATAACCATAGTATACGGCCAGACCGAAGCCTCTCCGGGCTGTACGCAGAGCCGCATAGACGACTCTCTGGAAGTAAGGGTCAATACCGTAGGGCGGCCGCTTCCGGGAATCGAATGCAAGATTGTTGACCCTGTAACAGGCAGGGACCTGCCTCCTAATACCGACGGTGAATTCGTCGCCAGAGGCTACAATGTGATGAAGGGTTATTACAAAATGCCCGAAGCCACTGCTGCAGTCATAGACAAGGACGGCTGGCTGCACACGGGAGACCTGGCCAGGATGGATGAAAACGGATACTTCAAGATTACCGGCAGGATAAAGGAAATGATAATCCGCGGAGGCGAGAACATCTATCCCAAGGAGATTGAGGACTTCATCTACACCCATCCAAAGGTACGTGATGTTCAGGTCATCGGGGTACCCGACAGGGAATACGGCGAGGAAATCATGGCATGCGTCATACTCAAGGACGGTGCGGAGATGACTGCGGAAGAGCTGAAGGAATATGTGCGAAGCCATATGGCCAAGCATAAAACACCGAGATATGTGGAGTTTATGAAGGAATTCCCGATGAACGCGGCAGGCAAGATACTCAAGTACAAGCTTCGGGAATGGGCGGTGGAACACCTCGGCCTTACCGCGGAAAGCAAAATCGAGACTGCCTGAATATGGCATCATAACTGAAATGGCGGCTTTCATGCCGCCATTTTAATATTCATTTGCCGCCTGAGTAAATTTGATTAACCGGATATATATCCGGTTATTTTTGTGAAAACTCTTGACCTGGAAAGTTTGTTGGTGTATTATTGTATTAAGTTCTTAATACAGTAATACAATCGAGGTGATAAAATGCCATGGGACCTGAAACCCGACAGACCTATTTATGTACAGCTTGTTGAACAGATAGAGCAGATGATACTTTCCGGAGTCTTTCCGCCCGGTTCGAAACTGCCGTCGGTCCGGGATCTTGCAAAGGAAGCGTCTGTCAATCCCAACACGATGCAGCGGGCACTTTCTGAGCTTGAGGAAGAAGGGCTCATCATAACACACCGCACCAGCGGTCGGTCAATAACGGAGGATGCCGGTATGATTGAAAAGGCCAGAATCAGAATAGCACGAAACCATGTGGACGAGTTCCTGGAAAAAATGCAGAAGCTCGGTTTCGACAGAAAGGAAATCCTGTCCCTAATAACAGAGATGATTCAGGAGGTGGAGAAATGAACCCCATTCTGGAATGCAACGGTCTTACCAAGGTCTATGGGCACAAGAAAGCACTTGCGGATGTGAACCTTAAGGTAGAGCACGGTCAGATTGTGGGGCTTCTCGGGCCGAACGGCAGCGGAAAGACCACACTGATTAAACTTGCGAACGGACTTCTGACACCCACGTCGGGTGAAATAAGGATAGCCGGAATGAAGCCGGGAATAGACACTAAAAAGATAATATCATACCTTCCGGAAAAAAATTATCTGAATGACTGGATGAGGGTCAGTGATATCATCAGTTTTTTCAGGGATTTTTATGAAAATTTCAATGCCCTGAAGGCTTATGATATGCTGAAGAGACTCAGCATCAATCCTGACGAGAGGCTTAAGACACTGTCAAAGGGTACGAAGGAAAAGGTACAGTTAATCCTTGTAATGAGCCGGGAAGCAGAACTTTATCTTCTTGATGAACCCATCGGCGGCGTTGACCCTGCGGCGCGCGACTATATACTGGAAACCATTATCACCAATTATAACCCCGAAGCCACAGTAATCATTTCCACCCATCTTATTGCCGATGTTGAGAAGGTTCTGGACCATGTGATTTTCATCAACAACGGAAGTGTGGTATTATCATCCCCGGTCGATGAGATAAGAGAAAAAGGAAAATCGGTGGACGGACTGTTCAGGGAGGTGTTCAGATGTTAGGACGGCTTTTGAAATACGAGCTTAAAGCAACCGCAAGGGTCTTCCTTCCCATTTACGTGGTGCTGCTGGTTTTTGCGGCCATCACCAAAATAATTACGTCCATTTCTCCGGATAATTTAAATGTGCCCAATGTCATCAGTGTAGTTTTATACACTACGATTCTGATTGGTATGTTCGTAATGACATTCGTGGTAATGATACAGCGGTTTTACAGAAATCTATTGTCACAGGAAGGATATCTGATGTTTACGCTTCCGGTCGAAACATGGAAACATATAATGAGCAAGCTGCTGGTCTCGGTTTTATGGGATATAGGAAGCCTTGTTGCAGCTATTCTCTCTGTCATGATACTTGCAATTGACCAGATTATGCACAATGGACTGCTGGCAGGCTTTTTTGACGCCATAAATCAGGTTTTGGGCGTTTTCGGCTCCACATCCTCACTCGCTGTTGTCGAATTCATTCTGTTATTCCTTATTTCCATGGCCTGCGGCACACTGATAATTTATGCGTCCATTGCACTGGGACATCTTGCCAGGCAGCACAGAATAATGGCTTCCCTCGGAGCTTTCCTGGGCCTCAGTACATTATCTCAGATACTGTTCTTCTGTATTGCAAATGCCATTGATATGCATGCCTTCGGGCAATCGCTCGGCATGGCGGGCAGTACCCTGCATCCCGCGGTTGTTTCGTTCCACTTTGCGATGTGGTTCTTTATAGCGTTCCTTGCGCTGCTTTCGGTTGCCTGCTTTACCATTACCGATTTCATTCTGAACAGAAGGCTCAATCTGGAATAACCTGCGGGAAAACAGAAAATCAGCATCAAGAAAGAGACCTTTTCAGGTCTCTTTCTTCTTCTAATGCTTTTCAGGCTTAGGAGGCTTTCGGAAGAACCTGGGATAACCTTCGCCGTTCCAATTCTTGATTTTTTCCGAGTATTCCTCAAGGATTTCAGCAGCCTTATTCCATTCCATTTCGCCCTTTTCCACCAGGCTGTCAAGATAGTCCTTGCAGTCCCTGATCAGCCAGGCACGTTTCTCTTCAAGGCTCATTTTGTTGAACTTCTTTACCTCGGCAATTCCCTTGTCAATCCGCTTAAGTATTTCTTCTGCCTCTTCCTTTGAAATCTTTCCTTCCTTCAGAAGCTTCTGAACTTCGCTCCTTCTTTTTTCAAGAGCTTTAAGCGGATCCTTCACAAACTCTTCCCAGGCCTTATCCCGGCAGCGTTTCTTTCTGGGCACTTTCTTTTCAAATTTTTCGGGTTCCCCGTCATCACCGGGTTTAATCTCCGGTTTCCTTTCCTCAGGCCGCTGCGTCGTCGCCGCTTCATCAGGGCTCACTGCGCCGCTTTGGGGAATACCGTTCTCCGCCGGATCGGTAACGGCAAGAGCCGGAAAAGCGGCGAGAAAGCTCAAAATTACAGCCACTGCGGCAAGCTTTTTAATTTTCAAGTTACCACCCCCCGCATTATTTTTTCCGATTTGATTCGGGACATTGGTGACAATTTTTAATAATTTTTGTATGCAAAAAACAAACGCGCGGCGTACAAATTCTTTCGAAACGTACAATTTCTTCTTGATTCATTCCTTCCCGTGATGTTAAAGTTATATGCGGGGTGATTCAAATGAGGAAGACATATACGCTCAAAGTAGCCGGTTTGGAAAGGGAACTGCCGCTTTGCAGCATCAGCAAGGACCTCAAAATAGCGGCTTTTGTTATTCTTGGCGATGTGGAACTGACCTCTGCATGCGCGTCTGAACTGATAAAAAAGATTCCCGAGCATGACATAATGATTACGGCCGAGGCAAAGGGAATTCCTCTGATTCATGAGATGGCGCGCCAGATGGGTGTCAGCAAATATCTGGTTGCAAGAAAATCAGAAAAGCTTTACATGCAGGAACCCATACACGTGGAAGTGCAGTCCATCACCACCGCAAGAAAACAAACCCTGTACATTGACAAGAACGATGCAGCTCTGATAAAGGGCAAACGCGTCCTGATAATCGACGATGTCATCAGCACAGGGGAATCCATTTTTGCAGTGGAAAAGCTCGTCAAGATGTCCGGCGGTACAGTAGTGGGAAAGGCTGCCATTCTTGCTGAAGGCGATGCGAAATACAGGGAAGATATCATCTACCTTGAACATCTCCCGCTTTTCAACGGCGAGGGCGAGATTATAGAATCCTGAAAACGGGCATAACAGACTTTGGTTCAGAAAGGAATGAACGAAAGGCTATGAGCATCTCATAGCCTTTCTTCATATGAAATTACCTCCGGATTCGCATGGTCCCCGTTTTCCAGGGAACCACTCATTAAATCTTCAGTCTTTGGGGGGGCAAAGACATCTGGGTTTAAAAATGATCACCGGAGTATATACTTAATTCATATTATATCTATCTAAATAAAGCAATCAAGTGATATTAGTCACGATTTTTCGGTGATTTTTGTAGTGAAAGTGCGGCTGAATTTCATTTCAGCCGTTTCCTGCCGGCGACCATGAAAATCTCAAAAAAAGAAGGTTACCAGCATGCTGATTATTAACCTGTCGTCATAAACTATGCAATTTAAGATTTGATTTACTATATTATACACTATGAAGTTATCTGATACAAAATAATACACTTCATGGATGCAAATATACGGAGATTTCCGGTCCGTAAGGAAAAATCCATGTTTTTCACTTTTTCAGGTCAATAGCCGGGGATTGAAACGGCCTTTTTTAATCTATATATTGTAAGCATGGAGAATATCACGGAATGTCATAAGAGGTAGGCATTCCGACGTAAGATTCCGGAGAACGTCATGGGAAAAGAGATAGAGAGAAAATTTCTGGTAAAGGACAGTTCCTACAAAGCCAAGACTTTGACCTGCAGGTCATACCGTCAGGGATATATCTGTTCCGGGCCGGATAAGGTTGTACGGGTCAGGACTGACGGGTGCAAAGGTTTTCTTTCCATTAAAGGGCCTTCCCGCGGGGCCGTAAGGGCGGAATTTGAGTATGAGATTCCCCTGGGGGATGCCGAGGAACTTCTTGAAACAATGTGTGAAAGGCCGATTATAGAAAAGCACCGCTATATCGTCATGCATGACGGAATGAAGTGGGAAGTGGATGAATTTCATGGCGAAAACGAAGGCCTCTGCATTGCCGAGATAGAACTGGAACGCGAGGACCAGAGCTTCAGCCTTCCTCCCTGGGCCGGACGGGAAGTAACTTCTGACCCGAGATATTACAATGCAAATCTGGTAAGGTTTCCGTATAAAAGATGGAAAGAGCATGGATGACATTTTTCCGGTATGGTCATTCATGCTTTTTCAACCCGAACATGCACCTCAGCCGCATTGCCTCAATAGAATACTGTTGAGGTGGTGTGAGGTGAACTGCGATTTCATCAGGTCACAGGTATTGAAGGACACTCTTTATTACAGAAGGACTCCGATGGTAAACATCGACTTGTCGATACCTGTCATGACCGGGGACGACATTTTTGCCTCCCGGTTCAACATGTACTACAGGCAACTGGCCAGGGCCGGTTTCAATTATGCCAGGGCAAGGCTCTATCCCCAGGCTGTCAGGCAGTATTATTACGCCGCATCCCAGGGGTTCCCGTTCAATGGTTTTGAACTGGTCCAGACTTTTGAAGCCACCTACTGTAAAAAGCCTGTCATCAGCCTTTACTACGACAGGTATGAATTCACCGGAGGCGCACACGGAACCACAACCAGGACAGGAAACACATGGAATACTGAACGGGGAGTTATGTTAAGTCTCAGAGACCTTTTCAAACCGGGCTATGACTACAAGGACACCATACTCAGGGTGGTTGAAAGGGACGCCCGCCACAGGCAGGCTACGGGCCAGGTCCAGTACCTGGATAATCTCAGTGAAAATATAGGCAAATATTATGATGACAGGAATTACTACCTTTCTGAAAACGGCATCGTAATCTTCTATCCTCTTTACACCATTGCACCTTATGCAGCCGGTATTCAGACTTTTACGGTGCCGTGGATTGTCTTCGGCGACAATCTGGTAATCAGTCAATGAAAAAGAGGGGATGCATCCCCTCTTATTCTTCCTCTCCGCCACTCAGTTTTTCTGCCTGGTCGGACGTAATCAGTGCATCCAGAAGCTCGTCAAGATCACCGTTCATAAATTCATCTATCTTATATAGCGTATAGCCGATGCGGTGATCGGTAACACGCCTTTGCGGGAAATTGTATGTCCTTATCCTTTCGCTCCGGTCACCGGTTCCCACCTGGGACTTTCTGTTTTCGGCAATCTCGCTCTCCCTTTTTCGCCTTTCAATTTCGTTTAGTTTCGTTTTGAGGACTTTCAGGGCTTTTTCCTTGTTTTTATGCTGCGAACGCTGGTCCTGGCATGTGACCACGATTCCCGTCGGGATATGTGTAATCCTTACGGCGGACGAGGTCTTGTTGACATGCTGCCCGCCGGCTCCCGATGCCCTGAAAGTATCTATTTCAATGTCGTTGGGATTTATCTCAATCTCGTCCATTTCATCCGCTTCAGGAAGCACCGCCACGGTTACCGTGGAAGTATGTATCCTTCCGCTGGATTCCGTGTCAGGCACCCTCTGCACTCTGTGCACGCCGCTCTCAAACTTGAGCCGGCTGTAGGCGCCCTTGCCTTCAACTTCAAAAACAACTTCCTTGAAGCCGCCTATATCGGTCGGATGGGAATCAAGCATATTAACAACCCAGCCCTTGCTCTCGGCATACAGGGTGTACATCCTCATAAGCTCTGCCGCAAAAAGCGCTGCCTCATCGCCGCCCGCGCCGGCCCTGATTTCCATGATGACGTTCTTTTCGTCGTTGGGGTCCCTGGGCATAAGAAGGATTTTCAGCTCTTTTTCGCTTTTTTCCATGCCGGAGCTTGCATCCTTTATCTCTTGTTCAATCATTTCAAGAAGCTCATGATCAGGCTTTTCATCCAGCATTGCCCTGGCATCATCCAAAGCCTTTTTGTACCGCTTCCATTCCCTGTATTTCTCCACAATCTCCGAGAGTTCGGCATGTTCCTTCATGAGCCTGGCATAAAGGTTCTGATCGTTGACCACATCAGGTTCGGTCAGCCGCATATTAAGTTCCTCAAAACGGCTTTCTATGGCGTCAAGTTTGTCAAACATTATTATTCACCTCATGCGATAGACCGCATTAATCAAAGAAGAGACCTGTATCTGTATTATATGGTCAGCCCCTGCGGGATACAAGCTTCTCCTTCAACAGTCCGACACTGGTATTTGCCACCAGCCTTTCGGGGAACCCGGTTCTTTTCAGCAATCTGACGGCCTCGTCAAATTCTCCTATGCATGTATGGAAATGCGAATCAGTATTAACGATTATGGAAACATTGTATTTCAAGCAGCATTCAAGAAGGCGCACGTAGTTTTCATCGGCACCCTTCCTGAACGAGCCTGACTTCAGCGAAGAATTGTTTACTTCAAGCAGAACGCCATATTCTGCCGCCGCACGTACCAGTTCATCATAATCGACGGGTATCCTGCTGTCGTCAGGATGACCTATTATGTTAACGTACCTGTTTTTCATCGCATTGATGTAAACTCTGGTGTTTTCCTCTGCCGTCCCGGCCTTCAGGCAGGGCAGATGGTAGCTTGCAATCAGGACCTCCATTTCTGCCGGATTAATTTTCTCCATATCCAGTTTTCCGTCCGTGTCTATGATGTTTGCTTCTATCCCTTTGAGAATTTCGACCCCGTAAAGCCTTCCGGGAATTACCCTCAGATTCTGAAAATGGTAAGCACATGCGCTCCCGGGCATGGCAGGACCGTGGTCCGTCATTGCAATAAGCTCTAATCCTTTTCTTGATGCTTCTTTTGCGTATTCATCAAGTGTACTGTATGCATGCCCGCTCGAAACAGTGTGAAAGTGACAATCTGCGACGAGTTTCATCCTTCTACCTCCTGCAGCCCTCATATTACGCTGTCTAGCCTCTCATTTACTTTATCCATTATACATAACTCACTGCATGATGCAAAGACGGGCCCGGGCACCGCAAAGCCTGAAACTCCCTGCCCGGCCCAAGACGGACGAAGACTGAAGCCGAAAGGCACAAAAAAGTCTCAGGCGTTACATGTATTAAGGCAGAGTACCCTTTCCCCCAATTTATAATAAAAAAGACCGGAAATTCCGGTCTTATGTAAAAATCATCACCGGGCGGGGATGAGGGGGACCCGTCCGCCCGGTGAAATCTATTTAAAAGGAGAACGATAGGCTGTCAGTCTATCTTGATTCTCCTGGTGCCCTTAGTCTTGTCAGCCTTGGGAAGTATGATTGTAAGGATTCCGTCCTTGTACGTAGCCCTTACTTCGTCGTTCTTAACGTTCTGGATGTGGAAACTGCGCTTGAATGAACCTGTGGAACGTTCCCTGTAGATATAGTCCTCAGCTTCCTCGTTGACCTCCCTCCTTGTATCAACACCAAGTGTGAGAATATCATCAGAAATTTCGATGCTTATATCTTCTTTGCGAACGCCGGGTATTTCAGCCTCAACGATATATTCATTCTCGGTCTCCCTAACATCAGCCCGGATAGGTGAGCCAAAGGGAGTAAACCTTGCGAAGAACGGGTCATTGAAGAACTCGTTGAAGAACCGGTCGATACCGTAGAAGAAATCGTCTCTCCTGGAAATGTCACTGCCTCTTCTGGAAAAAGGAATCAAGCTGAACATATCAACACCTCCGTTTTTATTCTGGTTAGCCTCAACCCTTTTATTCGGGTTTATTGGTTTGACCTTCTTTGACCTTCAAGCTTATTGTAGTCCCGACCCTCAGAAATTAGCAAGTTTGATTTTGACTTTCTTTGACCTTAATTTATGTGTTATATCCCCCGTTTTCCCGTTCTCTTCGTATATCTTTATTTTTCTCCCGATTATACATTTATTGGAGAATTACATGCCTTCTCTGCACCCACCGCTTTATGTCGCCTGTTTTGATAACTCCTGTCAGCAAAAACGCGGCCGAAATTACAACAAATGATACAAAGATGGGTACGATGAGCTGGAACCGTCCTCCCTGTCCCGAGAACCCGGGTATGCGCTTTATTAGCATTGAGGCAAGAGCACCTGCCAATGCAGCCGAAAGCGGCTTTAAAACCCATTCCCCGACATCCACCGACATACCGGTCATCTTTGATACCTCAATTAAGTTAAGAATGATTGTGATAAGGCTTCCTATAATAACTCCTATAATATATGCATCCACACCCCAGACCGGAAGGCAGAACCATACCAGTGCGAGCCGTACGATGCTTCCCGTCAGCGTATTTATGAGTATGGCCGATTCCCTGCCGAGACCGTTAAGTATTCCCAGCATGGTCTGCTGAAGATAGAGGAAAACTCCTGTAAATGACAGAAGATGCAGTATGCGTCCCACCTCCATGCCCGGAAATATGAACTCCGCAATCTCATTGCTGCATACGGCAAAAAACGACGTAAACACAAGTCCCATTACAAAGGTCAGCCGGATGGACTGGGATATCTGCCTGTTGGCCACCGAATATCTGCCCGCCGACACTGCTCCGGCAATCGCAGGAACAAGTGCGGTCGCAAGGGCCATGGGTATCATGGAAGGAAAGAATACCAGCGGTGAGGCCATTCCGCTCAGCCTGCCAAGAACCTTGAGGCTCTCCTGAAAAGTAAGTCCGTAAAGCACAAGTCTTTGAGGAATTATCAGGCTTTCTACCGTTCCGATTATGGACAGCACAAGCCTGTTTGCCGAAATCGGAAGCGCGGTCCTGACAAGCTTTACGGCAAGCTTTCCGGTACCTGCATCCTTCTCCCGTCTTGTTCGCAACTTAAACCTTTCATACTGGAAAGCGCAGAACACGCAGAGGACATTCACCGTCTCCCCCACCAGAAGTCCCAGTGTGGCAAGAAGGCACATGCTCTCAATGCCCTTTCCCAGAAAACGTGGATGCATCACGACCACGAATGCCAGTTTTGAGAGCTGTTCAGCCACCTGCCCTATTGCATTCGGCATAACCTGCTGCTTGCCGTAGAAATAGCCCTTGTACGCAGCTCCGGCAGCAATAGGCGGGACCAGTACCAGCATCCATATGAGGGACCTGCGGGCTCTCAGGTCTTTGGCAAAGGCAAGAAGCATTGCATCAACATTGAGCACCAGCACTGACGAAACTATAATCCCTGCGGCAAGGACCATTCCGGCTGCAATGGACGCCGTCTTCATACCCGGTTTTATCCTTCCCGATGACATCTCCTCCGCCACAAACCGGGATACGGCAACAGATATTCCTGCAGAAAGCACAAGTACGAGAAGCGAATATATGGGAACTATGAGCTGATAAAGTCCCAGGCCTTCGGTACCGATGCAGTTGGCTATGAATATACGGTAAAAGAATCCTATAAGCTTGACCAGAAACCCTGTAACCGAAAGCACTGCTGCATTGTATTTAAGTGAGCTGCGGCTCATGATAAGACTCCCCGGAAGGATTATCCGTCCCTTAAGCTTATGATGCGAGACATGCCGATATGTGGATATGCATGGCCGGTACTCAGGGTTCCTTTCGTCAGGGCTCGACTGCATGCGCTTTCCTGTGTGCCGGAAACAATATTTATCTTCACATGCAGATATTCAATGTGTATAATAAAACGGAAAAGCTTTGAGCAAAGGGGTATATCAGATGTACAAAATTGTCAGAAAAAAAACACTAAATCCCCAGGTCAAGCTGCTTGAAATAGATGCACCGTACGTCGCCCGCAGGGCCGAACCCGGCCAGTTTGTAATATTGCGGGTTTACGAGGACGGGGAACGGATACCCCTGACCATTGCCGACTATGACAGGGAAAAGGGAACCGTTACCATAATATTCCAGGAAGTTGGCGCCACCACGAAGCTTCTGGGACGCCTTGAGGAAGGGGACAGTCTTGCGGATTTCTGCGGTCCTCTTGGTAACCCGTCCCATTTCGAAGGCGTAAAAAAAGCTGCTGTGATAGGCGGAGGCCTGGGCACCGCAATAGCTTATCCACAAGCCAAGAAACTGCATGGCATGGGTGTGGATGTTGATGTCATAATGGGTTTCAGAAACAAGGACCTCATCATCCTTGAGGACGAGATGGCGAAAGTTGCAAGCCGTCTGTATGTCACCACCGATGACGGTTCCAACGGAACCAGGGGATTTGTTTCAGACATACTGAAAAAGCGCCTTGAAGAGGGCGTGAAATATGATGTTGTCATTGCAATCGGTCCGCCCATCATGATGAAGGTGGTCTGCGATGTAACAAGACCCTACGGCATCAAGACCATAGTAAGCCTGAATCCCATAATGATAGACGGTACCGGCATGTGCGGAGGCTGCCGCGTGACCGTGGGCGGTGAAACAAAGTTCGCATGTGTGGACGGTCCTGACTTTGACGGGCATCAGGTTGATTTTGACGAGCTGATGAGGAGACTTTCTATGTACAAGGATGACGAGGCTGCATCCCTTGAACGTCATGAATGCCGGCTGGGAGGTGTGCTGAATGCCTAATATGTCTCTTAAGAAGGTTCCCATGCCGGAACAGGATCCCCAGGTCAGAAACAAAAACTTTTCCGAGGTGGCTCTGGGCTACACCGAGGAAATGGCGATGGAAGAGGCCAAAAGATGTCTGAACTGCAAGCACAGGCCCTGCATGGAGGGATGTCCTGTCAACGTAAGGATTCCCGAGTTCATTGCCAGCATAGCCGCAGGCGAGTTTGAAAAGGCCTATGAAATCATACATGCAACCAACAGCCTTCCCGCCATATGCGGAAGGGTATGCCCGCAGGAAACCCAGTGCGAGCAGAAATGCGTCCGCGGCATCAAGGGTGAACCGGTGGCCATCGGAAGGCTGGAACGCTTTGCCGCAGACTGGTACATGAAAAATGTCAGAAAGCCTGTGGAAAAAACCAAAAGGAACGGCAAGAAAGTGGCCGTCATAGGTTCCGGTCCTGCCGGTCTTACTTGTGCTGGTGATCTTGCCAAGATGGGCTATGACGTTACAATTTTTGAAGCCTTCCACAAGGCCGGGGGCGTGCTTGTCTACGGTATTCCCGAATTCAGGCTGCCGAAGAAGCTCGTTGAAGAGGAGATTGAATCCTTGAAGGCCCTTGGCGTTGAGATACGTACCAATATGGTGATTGGAAAGACACTGACCGTAGATGATCTTTTTGCCGAAGGCTATGAAGCTGTCTTCATAGGCTCAGGCGCAGGCCTCCCCTCCTTCATGGGAATACCCGGAGAGAACCTGAACGGTGTTTACTCTGCAAACGAATTCCTCACCAGAATCAATCTGATGAAGGCATACAGATTCCCTGAAACCGACACGCCTGTCAAATGCGGCAGAAACGTTGCGGTGGTGGGCGGCGGCAATGTGGCCATGGATGCCGCAAGAAGCGCAAAGCGCCTTGGCGCGGAAAACGTATATATCTTGTACAGGCGCTCAGAGGCTGAAATGCCTGCAAGAGCCGAAGAAGTTCACCATGCAAAGGAAGAGGGAATCATCTTCAAGTTCCTGACCAACCCTGTCCGCGTCATCGGCGATGACAGGGGCTGGGTCCGCGGTATTGAGTGCGTGAGCATGGCTCTGGGCGAGCCTGATGCTTCGGGAAGAAGGCGTCCTGTTCCCATTCAGGGCTCTGAGCACGTGATTGACGTTGACACAGTCATCATAGCCATCGGAACCAGTCCCAATCCGCTTCTCAGGCGCACAACACCGGGGCTTGAGACCAACAGGCACGGTTGCATCATAGCCGATGAAAACGGCAAAACCTCCAGAGAAGGCGTATTTGCAGGCGGAGACGCCGTAACCGGAGCTGCCACGGTAATACTGGCTATGGGTGCCGGAAAGAAGGCTGCAAAGGCCATTGATGAATATATAAGGTCAAAGAAATGAACATGCCTGAAAACAAGGCTGTCCCCATATTCGCGGGACAGCCTTTTATTTTGCTGACAGACTTTGGCCCAGTCTACGGCAAAATATTATTACAGTTTTTTACAGCCGCCGGTTTTGCAATTTGTGAATAATTGTCTTGCACATGCAGGAGCACTTTGTTATAATTAACCTTGTTTATGGCAATTTTCGATTCATACCACTGATTATGCAGACAATAATGCAGGCATAAGCTTTGCATTATTTAATGCGACAGCGTCATCCTTCCGGGGTGCACTGCCGGCATGCAAGTTTATTTGAAAATAAATGCATTTTTACTTTGCGCCATGAAGTGGAGGATCAGATATGAAACGGTTAAGCAGGGTCTATGAAACAGTGGTCAACCGTAACCCTGGCGAAAAGGAATTTCACCAGGCAGTAAGGGAAGTCCTTGAGTCCCTCGAACCCGTAGCCGAAAGGTATCCTGAGTTCGATAAGGCCGGCATATTCGACAGGATTGTCGAACCTGAACGTCAGATTATATTCAGGGTACCCTGGGTCGACGACAACGGTGTGGTACATGTAAACCGCGGATTCCGCGTTCAGTTCAACAGCGCCATCGGGCCTTACAAGGGCGGCATTCGTTTCCATCCATCAGTAAACCTTGGAATCATCAAGTTCCTCGGTTTTGAGCAGATTTTCAAGAACGCACTTACAACACTCCCCATGGGCGGCGGCAAGGGCGGCTCAGACTTCGACCCCAAAGGCAAATCAGAGGGCGAAATCATGCGTTTCTGCCAGAGTTTCATGCTTGAACTGGCACGCCATGTCGGTCCCGATACCGACGTTCCTGCCGGAGACATCGGTGTGGGTGCCCGCGAGATAGGGTACATGTTCGGTATGTACAAGAAAATCCGGAACAGCTTCACCGGCGTGCTGACCGGCAAAGGCCTCGATTACGGCGGAAGTCTTGTACGCACGCAGGCTACCGGCTACGGCCTGTGCTATTTCATGGAAGAGGCTTTAAATGCCAAAGGCAGGTCATTCAAAGGTTCCACGGTCGTCATTTCCGGTTCGGGAAATGTCGCCATCTACGCCGCCGAGAAAGCAATGCAGATGGGCGCCAAGGTGGTTGCGATGAGTGACTCCAATGGCTTTGTATATGACAGGGACGGCATAAAGCTTGACACTGTAAAGAGGATAAAGGAAGTCGAACGCGGCAGAATCCGCGAATATCTCAAGTATCATCCGGATGCCCAGTATTCCGAGAACTCCAGGGATATCTGGAAGATACCCTGTGATATTGCTCTGCCCTGTGCAACCCAGAACGAACTGGATGCCGAGGGCGCAAAGGCCCTTGTCAACAACGGCTGCTTTGCAGTCGGTGAAGGAGCCAACATGCCTTCAACGCTGGAGGCCATTGACATATTCCTCAACAACAAGATTATCTTCGGCCCTGCAAAGGCTGCAAATGCCGGCGGCGTAGCCACATCCGGCCTTGAGATGACTCAGAACAGCATGAGGTTGTCCTGGTCATTTGAAGAAGTGGATGCCAAGCTGAAGGACATCATGCGCAGCATTTACAGGAATGCCAGCGAGACGGCAAAGGAATTTGACAACCCTGACAACCTGCTCATGGGAGCCAACATCGCAGGTTTCATGAAGGTTGCAAGGGCCATGCTGGCACAGGGTATTATCTGACCCCGTTATTGCCGAGACTATACTGGAAATATTGCTGAAAATGAAAGCGGACGGTTCAGGCACCGTCCGCTTTTTGTTATTTGGTCCTTGCATTTCAGAAATTTTTGGTTCTAAAGCTTTGGAAAGTTTAATATACATTTAATCGACCGGCTTAACCCCCGCACGCCTTGATTTTGGACATGCCTTCAACGGGAGAAGTGAGAACTGTGTTGAATGGTCTTATAGAATTATACAGGCAGATTGGCGGCGTTGGAACTGTCATAACCCTGCTTATCGCGGTAATCTTCATTGCTGCGTCATATGCCAATATCCTTGTAAGGCGAAGGTACCTTAGCCTCTCAGAGGAGCTTGCGGCATATTGTGCAGGGGACCTCAAGGAATTATCCTCAGAAATGCTGCATTGGATTACGGAAGAATACAGGGAGGCAGCAAAAAACGGCCTTGAAGGCATCAACACCCCCGCCATCATCAACACAGGCATTGAGGTCTGCCTTAAAAGATGCATGGTTGCGGAACGCCTCCTTAAGAAAACAAACGGCCTTCTTATAACAACCGGCCTTTTCGGCACATTCACCGGACTCACTTATGCTGTGGGCAGAATGGGTGAGATAATGTCCACCACCAGCGCCGAAACTCTTATGCGCGACACCGGTGTGGAAGTGCTGGCCCTTCTTATTTCATCATTTCAGGGCATGGCGGTTGCTTTTGTTACAAGTCTTTTCGGCACGGGGTTTTCCATACTGTTCATGATTTTCACCTCTGTTTTCAGTGCTGCCGGAGCAAAAGAGCTGCTTGTAGCCCAGCTGGAGGAATACCTGGATGTCAGGCTTGCCGGCGAAATCATGGAGGAACTGCGGGCCAAAGAGAACAAGGATGAGGAACTGGCGCGGGAGACCGCCCTGCAGCTTACTGAGTCAGTACACACCCTTGAGAACGTGGTGTCTGACTTTTCAAACAGCCTGAAAGGCATGAAAAATTTCAACAACGACCTTGCCGCAAATATAGACAGAATCCGGGACGGAGCCGGATTCCTCTGCAACTGTCTTGACAGGACATCCGAAACAATTTACGAAAGCGGCATAAAGATTCATAAATGTGCAGAAACCCTTGAGGCCATATCAAGCGAGATACGGGCAAGCAACCAGCGGCTGGAAGGCATGGCATCGGTCATTTCGCAGCTGAGGACAAGCCTTGATGACTCACGCAAAGACAGGGAAATCTTTCTCAAAACAGTCAACGAGATACCTGACAGGCTGTTAAACTATCATGAGGCCGCTGTCGCACGCGTGGACAGGAAGCAGGTGAATCCATGAGACTTGCAAGAGCGAGGCAGGAAGGTGAAGAGGAATCATTCTGGCCTTCTTTTACGGATGTCATGTCATCCCTGGTTTTCGTGCTGTTTTTCTTCATCCTCATAATGGTAATACGTCAGTTAGTCAACGCCAGCGTCTGGGACAACAGGCTGCTTGAAGCAGATAAGGCCCTTTCGGCCAAGCAGGGGCAGCTCGAAATCCTGAACAGGAGCCTTGAAGTGGTAAACCGGGAGCTTGAGGCAAAGAAGGAAGAACTGCAGAACCTGGAAAGCACTCTGAGCGAAAGGGAAGCGGAAATCGAAAGGCTCACGGGGCAGCTGGAAGAAGACAGGGCCGCCCTGAGACAAAGGGAAGAGGAGCTTGCCAAAGTGAGGACACAGCTTCAGGAAATCTCGGTGCTTCGGCTCAGCATACTGAATCAGGTGAAGGATTCCATTGAAAAGGAACTGGGGTCTGTAATATCAGCAGACGGGCAACCCCTGGTTGAAATAGACGATAATGCAAACCTTGTCATAAACAGCAGTCTCTTGTTTGACAAGGGAAGCAGCAGGATATCCGAAAGCGGAAAAAAGCTTCTTGAAAAGTTTGCGGTCGCCTTTGAAAGGATACTCAGCGACCCCGAAACCAGAAAAAATATAGATTCGATTATAGTTTCAGGTCATGCCGATTCTGACGATACCTTCGAATACAACTACAATCTTTCCTGCCAGAGGGCGGTAGCGGTCATTGTAACCATGATGAAAAGCAACCCGGTGCTGGAAACAAAATACGGAGCCTATTTCCAGGCATCGGGCTTCTCGGAGTTCAGGCCCGTCGCTCTCGGCGACGACGAGGCCGCCAAGAGCAAAAACAGGCGTATTCAGATTTCCATCAACATAAAGGACTCAAACATCCAGAAGATTATCAGCGACTATATGTCAGGGCGGTAGTTATAGCCGCTTCCAGGAACCGGCAGGCCTTTTCCATGTCGGATATCCTGATTCTTTCCTCTGTACTGTGAACCTTGTCCATGCCCACACTGATATCCACAGCCGGTATGCCATGCCCGTTTATCACATTGGTGTCGCTCCCGCCGCCCGTTGCATGCAGGTTCAGCGGAAGGCCGGATTTCTGCGCCGCTTCCTTCAGAAGGCAAATTATCGGGCTTGACTCGTCAATGTTATATCCGGGGTACATGCGTTCCAGTTCTATCTCAACACGTCCGCCCAGTTTTCTGGTAACATCCTTGATATGTTCCAGTATCTCGCTGGTATACCGCTCCAGACGGTCCTCATGTATGGAACGCACTTCACCTTCAATCGTGCATTTTTCGCTGACTATGTTTTTGGCCGTACCGCCGCTTATTATGCCTATGTTGGCCGTGCTTTCAGGGTCTATGCGTCCCATGTTCGGCACGTCGGCAAGCGCTTTTGCGGCCAGCATGATGGCATTGAGGCCCTTTTCGGGTTCAAGTCCAGCATGTACAGCCTTTCCTATGAAGGTCACCTTGAAGCGGTTATAGTACGGGGCCTTCACTGCGACACTGGCTATAGGGCCTTCACCGTCCATGACCAAGGCAAAATCTGCAGGTATCCTGCTTAAATCAAGATTTCTCGCACCGAAAAGCCCGCCTTCCTCACATACGGTGAAAACAAGATACAAGTCACCGTGGGGCGTGCCGTCCTCCTTCAGTGAACGGACTGTCTCCAGTATAACCGCAATGCCGGCACCGTCGTCTCCGCCTAGCACCGTGGTTCCGTCGGAACGTATCACGTCGCCTTCCACCACAGGCTTTTTGCCGGTACCCGGAGTCACCGTGTCCATATGGGCCATAAGCAGCAAGGCAGGTTTTCCGGGAATTCCCGGGACGCGGCAGATGACATTGCCCGCATTTCCTCCGATTTTTGGACCGGTATCGTCCTCATATGGGTCGAATCCCATCTCCCTGAGCGTTTTCAGAAGATGATCGGCCATGTCTCTTTCCTTTTTGCTGAGGCTGTCAATGCGCACCAGGTCAAGAAAGGTGTTCGTGAGCCTTTCCCTGTTTATCAATTCCAATCATCCTTTCTCCTGCCCGTTTTAAGGCAGCTTATTATCCCGTTTTACATATTTATTTTATATTTATACCTGTGGAACCGAAACCGCCTCCCCGGTCGGTTCCGATATTTCTGACCGAGTCCACGACACAAAGACGCATCCTGGGCACTTCGGCAAGCACCAGCTGTGCTATTCTGTCCCCTTTTCTAATGATATACGTGCCCTGGCGGTTGCCTTTTGTGCTTAGAGGCAACGGCTCGCCTTCATCCTCAACACTTCCGGACGAGGTATTTGTCATGATGATGCCAAGCTCGTCGCGGTATCCTGCATCAATGGTACCGGGTGAATTGGATATCCTTAGAGGAGTGTTCAGGCTTATGCCGCTTCTGGGCCTGACCTGTATCTCGTAGCCTTCAGGTATTGCAAGCTTCAGTCCTGTAGGAACCACCACCGTTTCACCCGGACGAATAAGTATATCGCATGCGGCGCATACATCCATTCCTGCATCCCACGGATTGGCATAGGACGGAAGCGTGACTCCCTCCCTTGTTATTTCAACATATACGTTTACTTCTTTCATCTGTTCACCCCTGTAACTATTAATTAATGCTTCATAAATCATACTCCCCTGAACCAGTGCCCTCCCGTGACACCTCTTTCACGAAGTCTTCCGAGAGCCTCCATGCCGCTGGAGTCCAGGTCAGGTTCGGAACCGGTGAGCCTTGCATGGAACCAGCCGGTCACAGCCCTTATTTCATCGTCATTTTCGTCGGTAAAAACCATTCTGTAATGCGTTATGCAGCTGTCTCTGAGCTCTTCAAGCCGGTCCATGAAGACGCGTTCCGGGCTGAACAGCATGGTCCTCCGTGTCTGCACGTCTCTGAAATAGGGAAACATCTTGTGTTTCCTGTCTCTCAGAATTCCGGATGACCTGTCACACTCACTGCACTTCAAACCGCATTTTTTGAAAAATCCGGCAGGGCAGTATTCAAGCGTCATGAGCTGCATTCTTCCGTAGACCTGTGCCTCCAGTACAATTTCCCCCGCACGGAGCCTTACCGCTTCATCCAGCCTCAGTTCAGGAGAGATGCAGGCCGAGGATGCTCCCCATTCAGAAACTACGGCAAGAGAGGAGGAATTGAACAGATTCAGCGGATAATCGGCATGGATTCTGAAGTCATCCCGGAATTTGCCAAGAATCTGCAGGGTTCCCGGATTTGCCGCACTTACCCCGTCTATAATGCCGCGCAGCCCTTCGAGTTCTTTTATAAAGCCTTCCAGTTCCGGTTCCCTCATGATGTTTGGAGTCCACAGGAAAATCTCACCGGAAAAAGACCGCCTGAGAGATTCGATTTCGGGCCTCTTTGCCTGAGGAATGTATATGCGGGAAACCTTTTCGTCGAATCCTTCCGGAATCCCGGCTTCTCTAAGGAAAAAAGCTGTCAGGACAGGTTTTGCATCCTGTCTTTTTCCGCCATGCGACAAAAAAACAGGCGGGGACGAAATATCCTTCCTTTCGCGGAATTTCATCCGCCTTCTTTTTTCGGAAATCTCAGCTATGGCCCTTCTTCGCATTTCATTGAGCACAGCTACCGGAAGCGTTCCGATACCGTCGGTTTCAACATGGATTTTTTTCACTGCATAGGGCGTATCACCGGTCTTCTGTATCTGGCGGACAATTCTCTCTTCAGAAAGGGGCCGGTTTTCCGCCCTTTCGGCAGGTATCTCCGAAGAAACTTCGGCTCTGTTGCCGTCCGGGTCTGAAAGCAAAAGGGAGGCGGGCATACCGGTTTTCAGGCAGAAAGAGGCTTCAAGCGGAACTCTGCGGTGTTCTCCTCTTTCAAATGATTCACGCGCTTCGGTCATAAGGGCCTTTGAATAGGTGCGCCATACCTCGCTTCCCTTTTCAACCCTTGTCTTCATATCTCCAACCCAGGGTGATGTTCCTGCGGGGGCATGGCGTACATGCTCTCCGTCAAGAACTATGGAGCTAACAATAATATCGGGAACACCGCGTCCGAAGTCCCAGACCTCTATGCCGTCGCCCATATCCAGCGGCCTATCCAACTTCACGCGTACAGCGCTGCTGTTTGAGTCGATAACCGTTCCAAGCCTTACGCCACGGTTTTTCGGATGGACGGGGTATACCAGTGACCTGTAATTCTTTATGCCTTTAAGATATACATAGGTAAAGCCTCCCCGGTTGAATATCTGCTCAAGCTTTGCGATATCCTCTTCATCAACGGTGTAATCCTCTTCACCGTAAGTTCTGAGCCTGTCGAGATATTTGCGGTAAATGCCCGTCACCAGGGCCACATATTCGGGTGATTTCATGCGGCCTTCAATCTTAAGCGAGGCAACACCTGCTTTTTCAAATTCCGGGAGAAGTTCAAGGCCCATCAGGTCCTTTGTGCTTAAAAGATAGGATTCCTCTGACCAGGAGCCATCCTTCATGCGCATGCTCCATGGGAGCCTGCACGGCTGGGCACATCTGCCCCTGTTTCCGCTTCTTGCACCTATGAAGCTGCTCATCAGGCACTGGCCTGAATAGCATACGCAGAGAGCTCCGTGGACAAACACTTCAGCCTCAATACGGGAAGAACTGCAAAGGACACCGATTTCATCAAGCGTCAGTTCCCTTGCCAGGACCACACGGCTTATCCCCATCTCTTCACACATTTTCATTCCCGGCAGGTTTACGATGGTCATCTGCGTACTTGCATGAATCCTGAGTTCCGGGAAATAATGCTTAAGAAGTGATGCCAGCCCGATATCCTGCACGATAACGGCATCGGCACCCTTTTCATAAACAAAGCCCGCAAACTGCAGGGCTTTATCAACCTCATCATCCTTGAGGAGTGTATTTAATGTTATATATATTTTTACACCCCGCTCCGCTGCATAGCACAGGGCTTCTTCCAGCATCTCATCCGTAAAATTCTCGGCACTTTCCCTTGCATTAAAATTCGTGCCGCCAAGGTAAACCGCATCGGCCCCGTTGGCTACCGCGGCTTTCAGGCATTCAAAATTTCCGGCGGGGGCAAGAAGTTCCATTTCATGTTTTCTGTTCACGCTCTTTCAGCAGGCATCCTTTCTTTACTGCGAATCATCGGCTGCATTTTCCCCGGAACCGGCCGCGGATTTGTCTGTCCCATCAGCTTTTCGTTCAGTTCCGGTGTCTGAGACTGTTGCGGCGTCTTCCCCATCATAATCTGCGACGTATCCGGGATAGGGTTCACCTTCCATCTTCTCGTCGGTGACTATCTCAACTTCATCCGGTTTTTCCTGGTCCTTCTTGTATTTATATCTGTACACCGTTGTACCTTTCTTTTTTGAAGGGGCAGCTTTCCTTTTTTCTATGAATTTCTTTATGGCATCGATTATATCAACAATGCTTTTGGCCTTGACCAGGATGTCGGTCTGTATCGTTTCAACGCCTTTTTTGACAGACGAGGTTATTTTCCCTACATTGTCCACAACCTTGTCAATGGACTCCATGTTCTTCTTAAGGGAATCGGTTATCTTTTCGGCATTGGATATTATCTTGGGAAGCCCCTCAATTGTCTTGTCAATGTTATCCTTGTTTTTTTCTATGATGCGGTTTACGTTTTTGAGGACTCTCAGCAGGTTGGCAACTGCAAGAATCAGATAAAAAAGAAGAGCGGCACCCAGGAGAAAAAGGACTACGGATATAAGCTCTCCCCATGAAATGGGCCTGTCCAACATTCGAATATACCTCCTCCTCAGCTTCTCACTGTGTCTTCTCATTCATGGCGGACAGTGTCTTTCTTACTTCATTCAGCTCTGTTTCCTTTCTGGTAAGTTCTATCTGGAGCTGGGCCTGGATTTCCCTGAGCCTGTCGTTCTCCTGCTTGTACCTCGACAGGTCTTCCTTAAGTTCCTGGAGTCGTTTTTTCAGTTCCTTCAGTTCAAATTCCGTCTTGCTTTGTGCTTCCTGAGCCTTGACCATCTCATCGGCCATATTGATGGCCGTCAATATCGAGGCCATGGAAGTACTGAGCAAATTGTTCTTGCGGGTGATGTCCTGTATTTTTCTGTCCACCATTAAGGCGATTCTCTGTATGTACTCCGGCGATTCGGTACCGCACAGGACGTATTCGTTTCCTGCAATCTTTACAGTCACTTTGTTTTTCTCATCCATTTATCAGTTCAACTCCCATACCAATCGCCCGCCGGGATGGCTCCCCGCGTTCCTGATTGCCGGATGATGTCATATTTTTCATCTGCATGCCGGATAAGACATGCCTTTTATTTATTATACTATATTTTCTTTTGTCAAGCGGAATAACAAGTCCACGGACGCGTTCAGGACCTCACTCAGCGTCCTGCTTCTTCCGGTAAATAGCAGCTGTTTTATTTCTTGTTTCTTGCTGATTCGACAATTTTCGTATATACCTAAGGATGACGCTGATACTTACTTTATCTCCTTTTTGGCACATATTCATCATCCGCCTGTTGAAATCTCAACGGGCTTTTGTTTTTCATCCTGTCCTGCCGGCCTTTTTGTCGTTCAGAAGACTTCTCTCTATCTTCTTCTTCAATCGCTGAAGCGCGTTGTCAATTGACTTTACGGGCCTGTTAAGCTGTCGTGCGATATCCTGGTAGGCAATGCCTGAAAGATACATTGTGAGTACCTGTTTTTCAAACGGACTAAGCAGCTCAAGCAATTTGTGCTCAATGTCGCTGAAGTCTTCCTTTGATATGAACAGTTCCTCAGGATCGCTTATCGAAACACCATGGAGCATCTCAATCAGAGTTTTGTCAGAATCATCGTCAAATATCCGTTTGTTGAGCGAAACATATGAATTAAGCGGGATATGTTTCTGCCTTGTTGCGGTCTTGACGGCGGTTATTATCTGGCGGGTAATGCACATCTCGGCAAACATTCTGAAAGGCATGCTCTTGTCTTCCCTGTAGTCACGGATTGCCTTGAACAGGCCGATCATGCCTTCCTGCACAATGTCTTCACGGTCTGCTCCCACAAGGAAGTAGGATCTTGCTTTGGCGCGCACAAAGGGCTTGTATTTTTCGATAAGGTATTCCATGCAGCTTTTGGAGCCGTTTCGTATGCGCTTTATAATCTCCTCGTCGTCAAGATCCTCCAGATTGGGAGCACGGTTTTCACCGGTCTTAAGCACTGTTATTCTTCCTCCGTAACGGGATTAATGATGTGTTTTTGTGAGGACTAGGCTTTTGACAGTGATGTCGAGCTTGTTCAGGTTGATTCCTGCGAAACGGTCTAGTTCCTTGCTGATGGTGTCTCTTGCCCTTTTCAGTGCATCCATTAAATTATAGCCAAAAACCATTATAACGTCCATATCGACGAAAAGGCCGTCCGGCGTATTGTTGCACCGGAACCTTGTTATCCTCTCCATTTCAGGCATGGAAACAATTATATAGTTTATGAACTGGTATATGGCATAGTCTGAAATTGTATATTTCCCATAATAGCTGAAGGTCGGGCGCACGACCGATTTCTCCCCTATTTTCTGAAATTCGGCCTTACCCTTCCTTCTGAATAGCTGCAGAGGGTCCAGGAAATACCCCGAAAACTGCTTTTTTATCTCCATTGCGGGAACAGGTATTACATGTTTCCCCTGAGTTACTCTCGTATTTCTTGCCTGTTCAATCTCAAGCGGTGTGGCCACATCCTCGATTTTTATCCACTTCTGTACCTCGCCCAGTTCAAGAACCTGTGCAATATGGCTCACCATTTTTGCGGATGTCCCCAGTATGAGTATTCCTTCAGGCTTGCGCTGCCTGATTGCCCTTTTTACTTCCTCTCTGTGGTCCTCATCCTGGAACAGGGCTGTTTTTATTGAACCAACCTTTGTAGGTGCCTTTTTTGCAGATTTGCCGGCGACCACTACATTTCCGCATATCAAAAGTCCGTCATCAATGATATAATCAAGTCCGTTCTCACGGGCAACCCATAAGGCCCGGTAACTTTTTCCCGTTCCGCTTGGGCCGTAAAAGCCCACTACCTGCAAAATCCTTCCCTCCCCGGCAGAACCGTATCGGCAGGCGGGTATACTTTACAACAGGATTAACTGTCTCATATAGTTATTCCCATATGCCCGTCCCCTCAAACGCTTTTTTGAAAACGTCGGAAGGCATGGGGCTTAAGATGGCTGAAAAAAGGCCGCTTCATAATGAAGCGGCCCCTTGTGCTTTCTGTATTCATCTGCATTAATGAACGATTGCCTTCTCTGTCTCCTTGTCGAAGATGTGGATACGGTCCAGATTGAAGTAGAGGTTGATCTTTTCGTTGGGCTGAACCTTGGATGTAGGATTGACACGTGCTGTGTAGTTGATGTCGTTGATGACCACATAAAGGAGGGTCTCGGAACCAAGCCTCTCGGTAACTTCCACATCTGCCTTGAGAGGCACGCTGGCACGATCGCCAAGCACAGGAATGTCTTCTTCCTCATAGATGTCCTCGGGACGGACACCGAATACAACTTCCTTGCCCACATAGCCCTGCCTGATGAGCTCGGCTGACTTCTGGGCATTGAGGTCCAGAACGTAGTCGCCGAATTTCAGGCTGACCGTATTGTCGTCTTTCTTTACGACAACAGCATTTGCGAAATTCATCTGCGGGCTTCCTATGAATCCTGCAACAAACAGATTTGCAGGCTCGTCATACAGCTTCTGAGGAGTATCTATCTGCTGGATTACGCCGTCCTTCATAACCACAATACGGGTACCCATTGTCATAGCTTCGGTCTGGTCATGGGTTACGTAGATGAACGTGGTGTTGAGTTTCATATGGAGCTTGCTGATTTCGGTTCTCATCTGAACCCTCAGCTTGGCGTCCAGGTTGGAGAGAGGCTCATCCATGAGGAATACCTTAGGCTCACGAACAATTGCACGTCCCAGCGCCACACGCTGTCTCTGACCGCCTGAAAGAGCCTTCGGCTTTCTGTCGAGGAGATGCTCGATGTTGAGGATTCTTGCAGCTTCATGAACCCTTCTCTTGATTTCTTCCTTCGGGGTCTTTCTCAGCTTCAGGCCGAATGCCATGTTGTCAAACACGGTCATGTGTGGATACAGAGCGTAGTTCTGGAACACCATTGCGATGTCCCTGTCCTTCGGGGCAACATCATTGCAGAGCTTGTCCCCTATGTAGAGTTCACCTTCGGTAATCTCTTCGAGACCTGCAATCATTCTGAGTGTCGTGGTCTTGCCGCATCCGGACGGACCTACGAGTATGATGAATTCCTTGTCATCTATGTCGATGTTAAAGTTGCTGACAGCTTTAACGCCGCCGGGGTAAACCTTACTTACGTTCACAAGCCTTACACTCGCCATAATAAGGACCTCCTATAGAAAGCTGTGTCGTTCGACTACAAACAATGTAACATTTATGTAATAGTTTAACTAGCTATCTTTTCTACAAAAATGAAAAAATGCATTTGGCTAGTTTGCATAAGATAAAACCAACAAAAATGCATTATGGCTGTATAAAAAGCCAATTATCCCATGAAAGTTGAATTTTTATGCATTGATATTGTATAATTATTAATCATATGCAGTATGCCGTAATTTTCATATCGTTTCCTTTTTATCGTATTTCTTAATAGTATATGGCCTGGGAGGAATAGTGAATGGTGAAAGTATGCATTATAGGCGCAACAGGCTATGTCGGCGCCGAGCTGGTAAGGCTGCTGCACGGGAGAAAAGATATAAAGCTTACGTCCGTCGTCTCCAACAGTTTCCCCGGTCAGCCTTTCTCTGATATATACCCTGCCTTCAGGGGCACCTTCGATCAGAAATGCGACAGTCTTGAAATCGCTATGCTGTGCGAAAAGGCAGACTTTTTCATTACGGCACTTCCCAACGGAGTTTCCGCAGGCATTACCCGTGAGCTTATAAAAAACGGGAAAAAAGTGATAGACCACAGCGCCGATTTCAGATTTAAGGACAGTCAGGTTTACGAGAAGACATACAGGATAACCCATGGGGCGCCGGAACTGCTGGAAAAGGCAGTGTACGGCCTTCCCGAGCTGTACAGGGACAAAATCAGGAATGCCTCCTTGATAGGTGACCCCGGCTGCTATCCGACATGCTCAATACTGGCAATAGCTCCTGCTCTCAAAAACGGGCTTGTTTCAACCGAAAATATAATCATTGACGCCGTATCCGGGGTATCGGGCGCCGGAAGAAAAAGCGAACTTGCCTACTCATACTGCGAAACCGAAGGTAATTTCAAGGCCTACGGCATCATACACCACAGGCATACCCCTGAAATAGAACAGGAACTTTCAATCCTGGCCGGCAGAAAGGTTGAGGTTTCCTTCACTCCCCATCTGGCGCCCATGAAAAGAGGGATGCTGGCCACAGTCTACATGAACCTTGCCGGAAAATTCACATATGACGATGTTATGGATGTGTACAGGGAATTCTATAAAAACGAACCGTTCGTGCGCATACTACCGCCGGGTGTTCTGCCGGAAACACGGTTTGTCGTGGGTTCCAACCGCATAGACATCAGCGTCAACCTTGATGAGCGTCTGAACAGGCTCATAGTTCTTTCAGCACTGGACAACATGGGCAAGGGTTCGGCCGGACAGGCCGTCCAGGCGCTTAACATAATGGCCGGATTTGATGAAGCCGAAGGGCTTTCGGCCACGGGGTTCCATCTATAATTCAAGCATTGGGGGAAAATTAATATGTCTGAATACGGTGATATCATCAAAAAAGCTGAAATACTGGTTGAGGCCCTTCCGTACATTCAGGCCCTTGCCGGCAAGACGGTTGTCATCAAGTACGGCGGGAATGCCATGATAAGCGAAGAGCTGAAAAACTCCGTCATGGAGGACATAACGCTTCTCAAATACATCGGGCTCAATCCGGTGGTTGTCCACGGCGGCGGCCCGGACATAACAAAGGCCCTCAAAAATTTCGGCGTCGAATCCGAGTTTGTCAACGGACTCAGAAAAACCGACAGCAGCACTATGGAAATTGTGCAGATGGTGCTTGCCGGCAAGACCAACAAGGAAATTGTCTCCCTCATCAATCAGAAGGGAGGCAAGGCCATAGGCATCTGCGGAATCGACGGCATGCTCCTTGAATGTGAAAAGCATGTCGAAACCATCGACGGAAAACCTGTCGACCTGGGCTATGTGGGACATATAACGAAGATTAACACCCGGGTTCTTGAAGTTCTTTCCCGGGATGAATACATCCCTGTGGTGGCGCCCATCGGAACCGACAGAAACGGACAGAGCTACAACATCAATGCCGATACTGTGGCGGCCGAGCTTGCCGCGGCGCTCAAAGCAGAAAAACTGATTCTGCTTACCGACGTGGAGGGCGTCAAGTCGGCAGACGGCCGTGTCATCCATGTAATGACCACTGACGAAGTGTACAGAATGATAGATGAAAAAGCGATAGTCGGCGGAATGATACCAAAGGTTCTGGGCTGCATAAAGGCACTTGAAGGCGGAGTAGGACGGGCCCACATCATTGACGGAAGGGTTCCTCACTGCATTCTGCTTGAGATATTTACAAACAAGGGTATAGGTACGATGATAACCCGACAGCTGATACCCTATTACGAGAATGAGAAACTCTGAGCCGTGTTTACTTTGCGCCGCCGTTGGCTTATAATAGCCAATAAGGCTAAAGGTTAATATATTATGTATAAAACCTTGCGACCCTTCATCAAATTTTGGAGGAAAGGGATTAGGCTATGGAGGAAAAGGATCGCAGACCCAAGAATTTCATAGAAGAAATTATTGAGGAAGACCTGAAAACAGGAAAAGTAAAAGAAGTGGTGACCCGTTTTCCGCCTGAACCCAACGGATATCTCCATCTTGGGCATACGAAGGCCATGTGCATAGATTTCGGAATGGCCGAGAAATACGGCGGAAGATGCAATCTGCGTTTTGATGACACAAACCCCACAAAGGAAGATACCGAATACGTGGATGCCATTATGGAAGACATCCGCTGGATGGGGTTTGACTTCGGTGACAGGGTTCATTTCGGCTCGGATTACAGCGAACAGATTTACCAGTACGCCGTACAGCTTATCAAAAAAGGGCTTGCGTATGTTGATGACCTTTCTCAGGAAGAGATACGCGAATACCGCGGAACGCTCACTGAACCCGGCAGGGAAAGCCCTTACCGCAACAGGAGCATTGAAGAGAACCTTGACCTCTTCGAGCGCATGAGAAAGGGCGAGTTTGAAAGCGGTGAAAAGACATTAAGGGCCAAAATTGACATGGCATCGCCAAACCTCAACATGCGGGACCCTGTAATATACAGGATAAAGAAAGACCCTCCGCACCACCGTACAGGAACCAAGTGGTGCATCTATCCCATGTATGACTTTGCGCATCCTCTCCAGGATGCCATAGAGGGCATTACTCACTCACTGTGCTCCATGGAATACGCGGATCACCGCCCGCTGTATGACTGGGTGCTTGAGAGTCTGGACATTCCGAACCGACCGCACCAGTACGAATTTTCAAGACTCAACATCACTTACACCGTGCTGAGCAAGAGAAAGCTCCGTGAGCTGGTTGAAAAGGGTTACGTGGATGGCTGGGACGACCCGAGAATGCCCACCCTGCGGGGCCTGAGGCGGCGCGGCTTTACGCCCGAAGCAATCCGTAAATTTGTTGAACTCAGCGGTATTTCAAGAACCGCCAGTGTCGCCGACTGGGGAGTTCTTGAATACTGCGTGCGCGAGGACCTTAACAAGAGGGCCGACAGGGTTATGGCGGTCCTGAATCCGTTAAAGGTAGTAATTGAGAATTATCCTGAGGACCAGGTGGAGGAGTTCGATGTGGAAATTAACCCTGAACAGCCTGAAAAGGGAACCAGGAAAGTGCCGTTCTCAAGGGAAATCTACATCGAACGCGACGACTTTGAGGTCAATCCTCCTGCAAAGTACTTCAGGCTCAAGCCGGGCGGCGAAGTCAGGCTCAAGAATGCATACTTCATTAAATGCGTGGGATATGAGGCCGATGAAAACGGTCAGGTGACCCTTGTACGTGCGGTTTATGACCCTGCGTCACGCGGCGGTGAATCCCCCGACGGGCGCAAGGTGAAGGGAACTATCCACTGGGTATCTGCAAAACACGCTATTGATGCGGAGGTAAGGCTCTACGACAAGCTCTTTACCATAGAAAACCCTGACGATGTGCCGGAAGGCAAGGATTACAAGGACTACATCAATCCCAACTCCCTGGTTGTCATAAACGGCGCGAAGGTTGAACCTTCACTCAGGAACGCAAAACCCGGCGACCGCTTCCAGTTCCTCAGGCTGGGATATTTCTGCGTGGACACAAAGGATACCCGTCCTGACCATCTGGTGTTCAACAGGACTGTAACCCTCAAGGACACCTGGGCAAAAATAGTCGCCAAGGAACAGGGAAAATAAGGGTTGCAGCAGAAAATGAAGCAAAATAAAGATTCCACAGCTATCTCACGCTGTGGAATCTTTTATTTGTTATTTTCCATTATAATTCAAAGTTATCATGCTTACTGGTTGATATCCACGAAAACCCTTTCGCCGTCCTTGACCATGCCAAGCTTTTCACGGGCAATCTTTTCAATGCTCTCTTCGCTTGAAAGCTCATCCTTCTGTTTAAGGAGCTCCTCCTTAGTTGCCTTTTCCCTGTTTATGCGTTGCTGTATTTCTTTTATTTGTATCCGGATGGCATACATGTCCCTTGACTGTGAATATACCGTAAAGGCCGTGTAAACAAAAGCAACAGCCAGGAACGGATATACCCACCATCCTCTTTTTTTCTTTCGTCTTGCTACCATGCTTTCACCCGGCTTTTTCCTTGGTAAAAATCCCTCCGGCTCCATTGAACCGGTATTAAAATTATACCACATTGTCATTGAATTGTAACTTTATGTTTATTTCTTGGTCATGGCGTTTCTGAGGCGCCGCATGTCAACACCTATATGGTAGGCTTTTATGGCTATTGTGTTTCGGATTCCGCCGAAAAACATCCTCAATTTCATGGCAATTGCACGTCCGACAGGTGCCAGAAGTCCGGCAAGCTTTCTGAACGGCCACAAAATTGCCCGGATGAATCCTGTCAAAGCCCATACCACAAATTTGCTGAGGAACGTGAAATATATAAGGCCGCCGATAAATATACCTGAGAAGAAATAGAACCTGGTTTCGCCGCTGCTTATGATGTATGAAGCCAGAAAAACAATAACGGCTGCAATCAGCCAGAACAAAACGTCTTCTATGTTGATGAATATGGCAGATGTCTTTACGAGCCGTCTTTTTACCCGGAAAAGGTCATACAGGAACGCCAGTGCTGCCCCGCAGGCCATGGCGCCCGCAACCACAGCCAGTTCATAACCTGCTGTTGTGTTCATTCAGCGTGCCGCCTTTCTATCTGAAAAGGCCCGAAAAGAAGCCTCCTTTTCTTTGCGGTACTCCTCCGTCAAGGTATTCCATGGCACAGATATCCCCTTCGACATCCAGTTCGGATGTTTCAACATTGAGTTTGTTGATGTGCAATCCGGCTCCACGTATTACCAGAATCCCGTTTTCCGTATCCAGCACAATTGCTTCATCGTTAAAGCTTTCCACGTGCCGGACCCCAGAGACCAGCAGCCTTCTTCTGTCTTTCAGTATGATGTTCTGCTCAAAGGCCTTCCGGTCCTCAACCATGACAGCACCTCCCACAAAGCGCCGGGCTAATGCTCCGCCGTTTGATATTATGCTGAGGCTTTTCCGGTTATGCCTGGGTCACGGGTAAACATAAAAATATGTCCATGACATTGAAGTGCTAAGAAGGGTGGCGATTTTTGTCAAAGGGGTGAACTGTAAAGTGTAATAAATAAAATCATATCAGAAGGAAAATTTGCATCTAAAAATTTCGAATCAATTCATTATAGGTAGTCAAAAAACTCGCTCGCGATGTAATAGGTTCAAATGGGAATGGCAATGTTTCAATTCCTTATAGGTAGTCTAAAAACGAGAAGGAACACGATGTGCTTGCAAATTATTACGAGGTTTCAATTCCTTATAGGTAGTCTAAAAACACTCCCTGGCTGCTAACGGACAGCGTTCGGGATCGAGTTTCAATTCCTTATAGGTAGTCTAAAAACTGTCACCGTGTACGAGTATGACGGGCGGCCGTACCTGGTTTCAATTCCTTATAGGTAGTCTAAAAACTCCTAAGCCAAATTCAAATGAAATTTGTTAGTGGTTGTTTCAATTCCTTATAGGTAGTCTAAAAACGCGTGGGTGAGCTGGCGGCGTTTGCTTCTGACCGCTGTAGTTTCAATTCCTTATAGGTAGTCTAAAAACTAGGGCTTCCTACTACATATCCCTGTCCATTATGAGTTTCAATTCCTTATAGGTAGTCTAAAAACACGCCCCGGTCTATTAGGTAATTTGCTATGCAGGCCGGTTTCAATTCCTTATAGGTAGTCTAAAAACTCGATAGCGCCGTTCACAAGGTTCTGGAGCAGCAGTTTCAATTCCTTATAGGTAGTCTAAAAACGCAACGAGAAAAAGCTGAACAGCAATTGTTGACAGGGTTTCAATTCCTTATAGGTAGTCTAAAAACTATATTTTATTACCGTATTTTTGCCTATATTTCTCGTTTCAATTCCTTATAGGTAGTCTAAAAATGAAAAAAACCATCTCTAGGTACAAAAAGATACAAAAAGTTTCAATTCCTTATAGGTAGTCTAAAAACACCTTGCCGGTTTCGTCGGTAACAAATCCTCCCATGTGTTTCAATTCCTTATAGGTAGTCTAAAAACTCTCCTCCCTAAACCATCCACTTTGGCGGCTTCGGCAGTTTCAATTCCTTATAGGTAGTCTAAAAACAAAAATAAAGATTATATTGACAGATTTGAAAGGGCGTTTCAATTCCTTATAGGTAGTCTAAAAACCTCACACTGTATCATCATCGATGAGCTCCACGCCATGTTTCAATTCCTTATAGGTAGTCTAAAAACACTTCATACCCCAGTCAATAGCCTTGCCGCATTTGCAGTTTCAATTCCTTATAGGTAGTCTAAAAACCGGCCCGGGGCCAATGGGTTCAGGTTTTCTCTTTTTCGTTTCAATTCCTTATAGGTAGTCTAAAAACCGCGGATCGGTGGTATCTGGCCGTGTTGGTTCTCAAGTTTCAATTCCTTATAGGTAGTCTAAAAACAAATCAGAGCATGCGGAGATTTATGAGAAGTACCTGTTTCAATTCCTTATAGGTAGTCTAAAAACGGATGAAATTGGAGAAAGGTTTGCCAATATCACTGAAGTTTCAATTCCTTATAGGTAGTCTAAAAACAGCGGATAGAATGGGTCTATCTTTTAGTGCGTTTGTGTTTCAATTCCTTATAGGTAGTCTAAAAACGTTTTTGTCTCATCATCTAGCAGAATCGCAAATTTAGTTTCAATTCCTTATAGGTAGTCTAAAAACGGGGGCGGGCACCAGGTGTTCACAGATGTATTCGAGTAGTTTCAATTCCTTATAGGTAGTCTAAAAACCACTATTTACCTGTTTTGTTATCTGTTATTGTTTGTTTCAATTCCTTATAGGTAGTCTAAAAACTATATTACACACCTCAAGTACTCTTTCTGATATTCTGTTTCAATTCCTTATAGGTAGTCTAAAAACATTAAACTCATTTTGCACCTCGTCCCATGCTACCAGTTTCAATTCCTTATAGGTAGTCTAAAAACTTTAGTATTGACAGTATAAAAAATATATGATATAAGTTTCAATTCCTTATAGGTAGTCTAAAAACGAAGTGTGAACCGAGCGAAGAACACTTTGATTATTAGTTTCAATTCCTTATAGGTAGTCTAAAAACATTAACGTTGCTAACCCAGAATCGAAAAGGGAACGGGTTTCAATTCCTTATAGGTAGTCTAAAAACTTGCCTACTTGAAGCCTCTCATACAGAAAAGAATGGTTTCAATTCCTTATAGGTAGTCTAAAAACGCATCTAATCAGCTTGTAAATGTAAATAACGGAAGTGGTTTCAATTCCTTATAGGTAGTCTAAAAACCAGGTTGAGGAGTACATTGTGATCTGCAAAGCCCTTGTTTCAATTCCTTATAGGTAGTCTAAAAACGCTTTCTGGATTACCTATAAATTACCATAGATATATAGTTTCAATTCCTTATAGGTAGTCTAAAAACTGCCAGGGCTAGGGCTATGTTATCTATCCAGTCAGAGTTTCAATTCCTTATAGGTAGTCTAAAAACAGACGGACTTGAAAGGAGCGTGATGAGGTAAAATGAGTTTCAATTCCTTATAGGTAGTCTAAAAACGGCATAGACATCCTTGTCGTTCTGCACGACTTGGAAAGTTTCAATTCCTTATAGGTAGTCTAAAAACAACGCTTCGGCGGACCGTCCAGACTACGGGTAAATAGTTTCAATTCCTTATAGGTAGTCTAAAAACTTAGTTAACTAGTTAACATTCTCGTAATGTATGCAGTTTCAATTCCTTATAGGTAGTCTAAAAACTCTGGTAAGCGTATTGCTAATATTAAATCAAACAAGTTTCAATTCCTTATAGGTAGTCTAAAAACAACATCATACAGAACTACTACTCCACCAATTGACTGTTTCAATTCCTTATAGGTAGTCTAAAAACTGTTAAGCCTTTTGACATCTCTTAACCATTCCTCGTTTCAATTCCTTATAGGTAGTCTAAAAACAGTTCTATACCGTGAGCGCTGGACTGCGCAGCCAAGTTTCAATTCCTTATAGGTAGTCTAAAAACGATGATAGATTCAGAGGTAATAAATGCTATTTTAATTGTTTCAATTCCTTATAGGTAGTCTAAAAACTCAGGTCGTCAACCTCAAACTTTGGGTATGAGGCGGGTTTCAATTCCTTATAGGTAGTCTAAAAACCCAGATGTTTTTAGGTATCCCGTGGACACAACGCAGTTTCAATTCCTTATAGGTAGTCTAAAAACAATGTAGCAGATTACCATAATAATTCAAATGAGGCAGTTTCAATTCCTTATAGGTAGTCTAAAAACATATGATGATGCCGCTGTCATTGGCAACATTCTGGGGTTTCAATTCCTTATAGGTAGTCTAAAAACGGTATATGGGCGTGTATGCTGGAGATACCGGCTATGAGTTTCAATTCCTTATAGGTAGTCTAAAAACATTTGCACCCTCAAAATTACAATTTATCAAATCGCGGTTTCAATTCCTTATAGGTAGTCTAAAAACTCTCTTGCATCCTGCTTTATTACTGCATTGCAAGCGTTTCAATTCCTTATAGGTAGTCTAAAAACCATGTGCCATCTTTGCTTTTTTGGGCTTTCCTTAGTTGTTTCAATTCCTTATAGGTAGTCTAAAAACAACCGAAGCTCTGGCGAGTCTGCCGCCCAGGGTGGGTTTCAATTCCTTATAGGTAGTCTAAAAACCATCGGAACTATTCAAATACCGCTTACATGTCCGATGTTTCAATTCCTTATAGGTAGTCTAAAAACGATTGTCGCATCTGCAAAGCCTTTGACAAGGCCAGGTTTCAATTCCTTATAGGTAGTCTAAAAACTGTCATCCATGTTCTGGTACTTTTCAATGCAAGCCTGTTTCAATTCCTTATAGGTAGTCTAAAAACGCCATATACCGACGGGATGGTGACGATCCGGGGAAAGTTTCAATTCCTTATAGGTAGTCTAAAAACTATTATGCCCAGTATAATTTATATGAAAAAAATTGTTTCAATTCCTTATAGGTAGTCTAAAAACAGTTGGGGAAGGTATTGAGAGTGTATGGAACGAGAGTTTCAATTCCTTATAGGTAGTCTAAAAACCGCTCAACCAGATTGTTATGCTTCTCCACCTTCTTTTGTTTCAATTCCTTATAGGTAGTCTAAAAACCATGTTGATGCGCTCCTGAATGAAGGGGAATCCTCAGTTTCAATTCCTTATAGGTAGTCTAAAAACGTAGAGGAGGCTGGAATTGAACTCCCAGCCTAATTGGTTTCAATTCCTTATAGGTAGTCTAAAAACAGCGATGAAATTGAAATAATGATTGACATGCTCAACAGTTTCAATTCCTTATAGGTAGTCTAAAAACAGCCGGTCTGATTTGCGCCTGTTCTCGCTCATGGTTTGTTTCAATTCCTTATAGGTAGTCTAAAAACCCGTCAAAGGCGCTTAAATTCAGAACATTGCATAAGTCAAAATCTTTCCATATTTTAGTTAAAACTCGAAAACTGGCTCATGACAGCTGTTTCAAAATTGTCGATGTCCCGGGTTTTTTGCAGTACTGGACATCGACGACAATGTAATTATATCATAAAACAGTTATTTCAATGCAACATTCATGCACTGAATCCGTAATTGTCGGATAGGATTTGAAAATTCATATTTTTGAGAAGGCATGAATAAAATCAATCTTGCTTACTTAAATGAAAAAGCTTCTGTATTTCTACAGAAGCTCATACATTTCAGCACTTTCTTCCTTTTTTACATGTTCATCGGTTCGCAGCACCCTGAACCTGGTAACGTTCTCTCCGAATCTTATCTCAACAATATCGCCGACTTTTACATCGGTTCCCGGCTTTGCTATACGGCCGTTTATCATGACTTTCTGCCTGTCACACGCCTCCTGTGCCAGAGTCCTTCTCTTTATAATCCTGCTGACCTTCAGAAACTTGTCTATACGCATACCGCCGCTCCTTTCACTTATCGGTCTGAAGTTCCCCGCTCCGCTCCTTTCTCTTGCAGTCGTCCCAGAGTGCATCCATCTCTTCCAGCGCCATATCCTCAAGCTTTTTGCCCTGCTTTGCGCTTTCGGTCTCAACATATTCAAACCTCTTTATGAATTTATTGATAGTGGCGGTCAGGGCAAGTTCAGGCTGGATATTATAGAAACGCGACACATTGACCACGGCAAACAGCAAATCCCCCAGTTCTTCCTCGATTTCAGCCTGATTACCGCCTTCACACGCCTTCTTAAGTTCTGCAACCTCTTCCTCAAGCTTCTTAAAGGCATCTTCCGCCCTGTCCCAGTCAAATCCGACCTGTGACGCCTTTTCCTGAACCTTGTAGCTGCGCATCAATGCAGGAAGATTGGCAGGAATGCTTTTCAGCACCTTTGTCTGGGTTTTCTGGCCTTTTTCCTCCTTCTTTACCTCTTCCCATATCTTCAGGACATCTTCGGGTGTTTCAGCTACCTCATCCCCGAATACATGGCGGTGGCGGTTGACCATTTTGCTGCTTATTCCGTTAACCACGTCATTCATGTCAAACTGCCCGTTTTCCTTTGCAATCTGGGCATGGAAAACCACCTGAAGCAGAAGGTCTCCGAGCTCCTCGCAGAGCATGTCGGGGTTTTCAGCGTCTATTGCGTCCAAAACCTCGTATGCTTCTTCTATAAGATATCTCTTAAGGCTCTTGTGATCCTGCTCACGGTCCCACGGGCATCCTCCTGGACCCCTGAGCCTGGCCATTATGTTCAGTAAATCATTGTAAGTGTATTTTTTCATGGTTCATCTCTCCCGTATGTCAACTTTGTATTATCGCTGCAAATCACAGGGACCGCATATTTTCTCAATGCTTCTCGGTACTGCATCCCGTGAATTCTTCCAGTCACCGTTCTGATTTTTGTAGTCAAACATCTCGGTAAAATGGCTCACGTCTTCCTGCACGCGTTTCAGATTACTTATCTGAAGGGGCAAAAGCACCTTAAAAAATTCCGCCTGCCTGCTTCGGCTGAGACCTTTTTGGCTTGCCCTGATAAGCGCTTTCATGTGTTTCAGGCAAAACCCCTTTGATGATTCAAATTTCTGCCTGAAATCAGGCTCCCTGAAAAACAGATAGAGCACCGTATCCACAAATCTGTGCATATTGTTCTCAATCCTGGTGCAGACGGCACAGGACTTCTCAAGGGATTCCAGGTGCACGGCCAGTTCTTCTGCAAATTTTGCAGTTGCGGACGCTTTACCTGTCAATTTTTCGGAAGCTGTCTCGAGAAGTCCTTTCCTGCTTTCCTCATCTATCAGCCCGGCATATTTTCCGTACATTTTTTCAATAACGGCTTCCTGCTCCGCCAGATGGGTTTCGATTATAAGCCCCAGCCCAAGCCGGTTTTTCTGCATGTTGTAAAGCTTGGCAAAATGAGTTGCGCAAAAGCCCGTCCTGTTTGTCTCAATCCTGCTGTCCGGCTCCATTAGTGACGGCCCAAGGGCAAATTCCAGCGCGTCGTTCTCAAGTTTTCTTTCGCATATGCAAAGCGGACATTCCGAATCCTGACTGAATGCCTCAGTTATGGGTATTGTGTATATTCTTTCCTTCATGAGCAGTCTTGCCTTCCGGCAGCCAATGCCTCATGCTGCTTTAGTATGTAACGCATATAGAATAACATACACGATTTGACAATTCCAGAGGAAGTAGTATTGAATGGGCCTGCATCAGTGAGATTGCTTCGGCGGCTTCGCCGCCTCGTAATGACATTATGCGCTGAGTGCTTTGCTTATTGGTATAACACAGGAAAGTCCCCGCAATCAGATTGCAGGAGGGCCATAAGGAAAAATCAAAGCCGTTCATACTGTTTTTAAACGGTGTCATTGGGCGCCGAGTCCAGCACATAGAAATGGGTGTTGGGAACCATGTCCCGGTCTGAAAATCCCCATTTGAACCAGGGAAAGTTCTCCTGAACCCCGCCGATGGCGGCGGAGAGCCTTTCCAGATAGGGATGGTATATCAGCGAAACCACTTTTTCATCATTTATATGGTAATACCAGCAAAGGTTGAACTCAAACCGGCTGATGATGGAAAGCCCTGAAAAATGGTAGAAGATAAGCGGAACACCGTCCAGCAGAACCTGGCCGCCGCTTCTTGTCACCCTGTAATTTGATATGTTCCAGAGGGCGGCGTTGGCACCTATTGATTCCAGCACGTGTACCCCCTTATACTTTTCCGGCCAGTCCTCCACATATCTCTGGTCACCGAAAAGCCTGCGCTGCGGCTCTTCCTTGATGGGACAGTAGGCTATGCATTTCCTCGCCCATTCATCTATGGCTGCAAGACCTGTTTCATCCCTTCTGCATCCCACAAAACCGGTATTGTATATCCCCGTTATTGCATAAAATGCTTCAAATTCCTTCGCATTTCTGTGATGGGTAAGATATATGGAAGCATCAGGATTTTCGGCAAAGAGAGCGGCCGGATTTTCGAAAAAGAAAAGGTCGGCGTCCAGATGCGCGAAATAAACGGCATCAGGATGGTTCTGGAGAACATGTCTTAAAAACACGGGCTTTAAGGTCCAGCAATAGGCATGGAAAAGGCGGTCTGCCCTGGCCTTGCGGAGCTCGTCATCCTCAATATCCCCAAGCCTTACAAGAACCATGTTTTTAAACGGAATGGCGCTTAAAACGTCATACACCTCATCATCGGCACAGAGTACGTACAGCGTGTAATCCGTGGCATTTTCTATAAGCGATGAGTTCAAAGCCAGGAATTTGTACAAGTGGTCCCGGGAAACAACCGTGGTAAAACGGAATACATCCATAAGTCACACCTCCCGCCTTTAATTTCTGATATTCAGGCCTATTCCGGGCCCCAGTTCTATGTTCAGGGTCATTTTCATAAGGTCGCAAAGCATGCCTGCAAAATGCATGGCCTTCCCTTCCCCGGTCCATTGTTTCAGCGTGCTTATGATAAAAGGAATTTTATCGACAATCCCCTTTATTACTTTAGGTTCGGGCCCCTTATACGGTTTGTAGCGGCTCCTGCGAAGTATGGTGAGAAGTTCAAGGAATATCCACAAAATCTGATGGCTTTCCTGTTCTGGCAGCAGCCGGTTGATATCGCCCGCCACGAGGTTTATCCGGCCGGAATCGGTTTTAAGAGCCTCCTGAAGGCAGACCATCTGCATGTCCAGATAGCAGATATGGTTGTATTTTTCACATATATATGTCACATTCTCCACCACATCAACCCAAGTGAAGTTGGCCGGATGCTCCTGATGGCAGCTCACAATATCCTCTGCAACGTAGAACCTGCAACCGTCCTTGTAAAGCCTTATGCCTAGGTCATAGTCCTCGTAGCCGTAACGGACTATGCCTTCATCGAACATTCCTACGGCCATTACCCTTTCTTTCGGCACCGAAAGGTTGTTTGTTATGCAAAACCTCCAGGGCAGGTTATATCCCTCAAGGTTATTGCCATATTTTCTGAGCACCTGCTTAAGGTCCACGATGAACGGAAGGTCAAGATCAAAGCTGTATTTCTCATAGCTTCCGTCCAGCACCTCGGCTTCGGATATTAGAGGAGTCCTGTCCTGGGGAGGGTTTCCTGGTTCCAGCCTGTTTCTCGTAATGCGTTCAAATCTTGCCATCTGCTCAAGGCTAAACCTTTTGTAAAAGTATGAAAATATACGTTTCCAGAAAAGCCCGCAGACAACAAGCCCCTCTTCCTTCTCGTGCGCCTGGATATGTTTCCTCACGAAGTCCCTGGATGCAATCATGTCGCTGTCATGGAAAATAAGCAAGTCGCCTCTTGCCGCCATTATCCCCTGGTTCCGCCCGCGCGCTATGCCGCGGTTTTCATCCAGGCGGATAACCCTCATAGGAAATCGTGACTTGAAGTCGTTGAGCATATCCATGGTGCGGTCACTGGAACCGTTGTCCACTACGATAATCTCTGCGTCATCGTCCCCGCAGTCCTGATTGTTTAGAGCCGTAAGGTTCAGGTACAGCCTTTCCCTGGCATTCCAGGAAGGTATGATTATGCTTGCCTTCATTCTCTCTCACCCTCCTTCCGTGCCAGGTCCTGGGCATCGGAATAGCCGTCAAAGCCGGGGTCAATCATGCTGATATTGCGTATGACATCCTGAAGGATGTGCATGTATATGTAATAAAAAAAGGGAAAATCAGGGGTTTTCTGCTCATGTATCATTATGATTTTGTTGCCGCGCAGAACCCTGAAGCCACTGAAATGATAGCAGATAAGCCTGCTTCCGCCGGCATGGATTTTGCCGTCCACAACCGAAAAATGGTAAAGGGCCCTGTTCCAGTGGCCAATGTTGACTCCCGGCGTCTGTATTTCACAGACATTGGGGGAGATGGCCGGCATGTCGTCAAGGTATTTCTGGTCACCGAAAAGGCCTGCTTCCGGCTTGCTGACACAGGATTCAAGGCAGCGATTCTTCCACCACCTGAGGCATTTCAGTCCCGTTTCGTCCCTTCTGAAGCTTATAAAGCCCGAGTTGTATCTTCCAAGGAGGGCCTGAAGTATTTTCTTGTTTTCAGGTTCCAGTGAAGGAATTACAATATCCCCCCGGGACAGAAGCACCGAACAGTTGGGCTGGTTTCTGAAGATAACCGATGGATCGGAGAAGAAAAAGAGGTCGGCGTCCACATAGGTTACCCTGTCGATTTTCGTGTCGCGGGAAAACACCGCCTCAATGAGAAGCGGTTTTAATGTCCAGCAGTATTCGTTTATTTTTCGCTTTTTCCTAATCTGCTCCAGGGACTCGTTTCTCAGCTCGCATATATGAATGAGCCTAATGCGTTTCCAGCCCATCCTGCTTAACAGCCCGTGGGTCTCATCATCCACGCAGAGGACATAGATGATGTGATTCTTCAGGACCTCCTGCAGCGAACAAAACATGGCGACGGCCTGATAAAGCCTGTATCTTGATATCACCGTGCAAAAGACAAGGTCTTTCATAATGCGTCACACTCCGTGGATTTCCGGCCGCCGTCCCTGCCGAAATACACACGGTACCATTCAATCGTCCGCCTTAGAGCTTCGTCAAGGCTGAATCTTGGAGACCATCCCAGAAGCCTTCTGGCCTTGGATGCATCGAGATACTGGTGCCTGATTTCATTGCCGGCCTGGTTGAGAATGACAGGTTCAAGGTCTGAATCCATCAGACTCAGAATTTTTCGTACCAGCTCCAGTACGGTTATCTGTACCTCGTTGCTGAAATTGAAGGCCTCACCGAAAAGGTTCTCGCTTTCCATCTTTTCGGCAAGAAGCATATAGGCGTTTACCGCATCGCCGACATAAAAATAGTCTCTTATATACGTCCCGTCGCTGCGTATCACAGGAGCTTCTCCCATTATCACGCTCCGTATTGTCTGGGGAACAATGCGGCTGAAATTCAAATCTCCTTCACCGAAAAGGTTCCCGCAGCGGGTAATGCATACGGGAAGCCCGTATGTCTTATGATATGCCTGCGCTATAAGGTCCGCGCAGCTTTTGGACACATCATAGGGATGCCTTCCCTGAAGCGGCATATTCTCATGGTAAGGCAGAACTTGCTGTTCACCGTACGCCTTGTCGCTGGATGCCACAACAATCCTTCTGACCTGCGGGTTCCTCCTGCATGCCTCCAGCACATGCCATGTCCCCCTGATATTCGCCTCAAATGTGGACATGGGATTGCGGTTTGCCGTACCCACTATTGCCTGTGCAGCCACATGAAAGACTGTATCAATTTCATATTCATTGAGGGCCCGTTCCAGTACATGATAATCCTCAAGCGAGCCGTAGACCAGGTTTATATCCGGATTTTTCTCCCAGATGACAGGCCTTGCCACCCTGTCGCGAACAAGGCCGGTGACAACCGCTCCCTCATCTTCCAGGGCTTTAACAAGATGGCTTCCCAGAAATCCTGTGCAGCCGGTTACAAAAACAGTTCGTCTGTTCCAGAAACCGCTCATTTCCAAACCCTCCAGTAGTCCATGCCGTCATCCGCCATCTTGTTGACCATCACGATGTCATAGTAGGTATCGCAGGCATACCAGAACCCGTCATGAATGTATACGGCCAGCTGCCTGTCCCTGCAAAGATGCGGCAGCGTGTTTTTCTCAAGGCTGTTGGGCACAACGGCTGACAGATATTCAAACACAGCGGGCTCAAAAACAAAAAAGCCTCCGTTAATTATGCCTTCGCTGCTTTCCTTCTCCACAAACGAATCGGCAATGCCGTCCCGGACCGTCATGGTACCGTACTGGCTTTTTTTATTGATGCCCGTAACTGTTGCAATAAGGCCTTTCTCCCGGTGAAAATCAAGGAGCTTCCTGAGGTTCACATCGGACAGGCCGTCTCCGTAGGTAGCCATGAATGTTTCATTGCCCACATAGTCCCTGGCCATCCTGATGCGGTCACCGGTTAAAGATTCAAGGCCGGTATCAAGGAAGGTTATCTTCCAGTTTTCAGCTTTTTCAAGCAGCGTTATCCGGCTGTTCTCGGTGTCCAGGACAAAGTTGTGGTTTTTCCAGGGATAGTCCATGAAGAACTCCTTTATCCGGTCTCCCCTGTAACCCAGCAGCAGTATGAAATCATCAAAGCCGTAATGCTTGTAAAGCTTCATTATATGCCAGAGCATCGGCATTCCGGCCACAGGGACAAGCGGCTTGGGAATATCCCTGGTCAGCTCGTGCATTCGCATACCCCGGCCACCGCATAATATCAGAACTTTCATATCCTCCCCCGAATGCTGACATAGGTTGTACACATAATCATGATACGCAGGTGTCTGACAAATAGTTCGAGGAAACCAAGGCCGCTGCGGGGTACAGGGAAACAGACTATACCGACGAATTGTTGAAGAAGGTCTCATCTACATAATCATAGGTATATGAGTCGTCGTAAAAGACAGTGATGGTGAGCCGCCAGTGGTTTTCCCTGTCTACAGATTCCGACTGATTCAGCGAAATTACCTGCTTTCTGCTTATGAAACGGTTCACCATGGCTTCCAGTGTTCTGATGTCATCACCGGAAAAAATCTTGATTTTCAAAACAGCCGCCTCCGCCATGACCCATGGAATCTATCTCTCACTAAATTATATTAGGATGCAGTCCGATCATAACCAGATTCGGGACACTGCTGCCAGGGTCTGCATGAAGCGGGCTAAAATGGGTAAAAAAAAAGCTTGACGCTGTCTATTGTGTTTGCTATACTAAAAAAGCGCCTTGGCGTACAAAGTCGTGGCGGCGTAGCTCAGGTGGCTAGAGCATGCGGTTCATACCCGCAGTGTCGTTGGTTCAAATCCGACCGCCGCTACCATTTATATGGCCCCATGGTCAAGTGGTTAAGACACGGCCCTTTCAAGGCCGTAACAGGGGTTCGAATCCCCTTGGGGTCACCAGAAAAGAGACTGTCGAAAGTGACAGTCTCTTTTTTCATGTCCTGCAGGTGCATGAATCATCGGGTTCATCCGCACTGTCCATTCCGATGCGGTTTTGTCTGGCATAGTAAAACAGGTACTGCTGGGCTATTCCGGACAATTTTCCGAATTTTTTGCGGGCAAAGGCAGAAATTTCTTCATTACTCGACCCGCTTCCCGGATAAAGGGTCGCCATTACGCGCCTCACCCATCTGTCCACCGGGAAGGCGTCCGGCGTAAGGCCGCTGAAAAGGCCTATACAGTCTGCCACCTTGCCTCCCACGCCGTAAAATTTGAGGAGCTCCTTTCTTATATCAGAGGAATCCATTTTTCTGAGTTCCTCAAGGTCAAGCTCAAGCGCCTGTTGTGATGCACGGATTATATATTTTGCCCTGTATCCCGCCCTTATACACTGAAGCGAATCCTCGGAAAGAGAACTCAGGGTCTCTGCATCAGGAAAAGTGTACAGTGTGCGGCCGTTGTATTCAACGGGCTTTCCGTAGTTCCCTGCCAGGCATTCGATTATCTTTTTTATCCTCGGAATGTTGTTGTTCTGAGAGATTATAAACGATATGAGCGTCTCAAAGAAATCCTGTTTAAGAAGCCTTATTCCGGGCGCAAAAGCGATGGCTTCCGCCATGACAGGATCATTTTCCGAAAGCGTTCGCTGAATTTCGCCGTAATCCCGCCCCAAATCAAAATATTCGCGCCAGACTTCATCAAAATCGGAGCGTGTCATGTTATGGAAGATTATATCGTTGCCGTCCCTTTCCGCTTCAATTACCATGTTCCTGACTATTCCCAGCCAGTTTCCGTTGTCAAGCCTGTTCCATCTGAAACACTGGCCGCAGTCAAAGGTCTGCTCAAGGTCAAAATTCTCCGCGTTCGCCAATATGACACGGTTATTTTCAAAAATGAATTCCATTGCGTTTCCTCTTTCGGTTCTATTTTTTAGAAATCATACTAACAAATTACAGTATGTTTTTTCCCTGACGCTTTGCGAAGCCATAGTAAAAAGGACTCCTTGTCCCGTCCATATCCCATATAGTATAATTAAATAGATAAATTACCAATTATCGATATATTAACATTCGTTCAAAGTCTATTATACACCATACGCAGCACGAAACCGAAGATATGATGGTCAATATACCTCCGGATGCATATAGGCTTTTAGAGGGGTACAGAGTATGTCCTTGCTGCTGTTTAAAAACGAATTCATTGAGATATCACGTGACGGCGGTTATTTTTATATAAGGTCCACCGCCAAAGGATTTTCTCCGGATGAGCTGAGCAGGGTCCTGCAGAATTCGTTCCCGCACGTCAAGATAACAAATTTTTCGGCAATCAGGGATTGCATAACGAAGGCACCCTACGGTCCGGTACTGTTCGGACATGAACGTGACCGCATAGTGGTTACCGTTTCCTCAGATGAACTCCGCGCTTATATGACACTGTACATACCCCAGGAGGAACTTGCCCCTGAAAACCGTGTCAACCTGATAAAGGAAATTACCGATGCCCTTAACGCCGCAGCTGTTGTATACGGAATCAAAACCGATGTGCTGACGGGCAAACTGGTATCGGGCGTTGAATACCTGATAGCCGAAGGAACACCTGCAGTGAACGGAAAAGATTCTGAAATAAAGCTTTATAAGGTAGAACCACCCAGGCCCAGGGTTTATGATTCAGGAAAGGTGAACCATTATGAACTGAATCTGATACACCGGGTCCAAAAGGGTGACTGGCTCGGGGAAAGGAAGGACCCCACGCCCGGCATACCGGGAAAGAGCGTGAGGGGCAATATCATACCGCCCATTCCCGGAAAGCTTCTTCCGCTCCTGTACGACCGCACATCTGTATATGAAGAATACAGGGACGGGATTACATATCTTTTTGCCAAGAAGGCCGGCGCTGTTTACTATAAGGGCGACGCCATAGGTGTTTATGATTATCTTGAAATCAAAGGCGATGTTGACTTTTCTACCGGGAATATCGATTTTGACGGTTATCTATCTGTCAAGGGAACGGTTGAGGACAGCTTCAGCGCTGTTTCCACAAAAGACATGGAGATTCTGGGCGAGTACGGTGTGGGTGCTGCGGCGCTTATCAGCAGCAGCGACGGTAGCGTTTACATAAAAGGCGGCATCGCAGGCAAGGGCAAAACCGTGCTCCGCTGCAAGAGAAACCTGTATGTAAAGTTCATGTCGGACATCACAGTCGAATGCGAGGGCAATGTTTATATTGGGTTCTATGCCATGAACTGCAATATAAGAGCAAGACAGGTAATAGTCGAGTCTCCCCGCGGAAAAATCATAGGCGGAAACATTGATGCAGTGGTACGTGTATCAGCTGCGGACATAGGAAGCATGTCCGAGACCCGTACCGTAATCCGGGTCGCCGGATTCAACCGCAACAGTCTCAAAGCCGACCTTGACATGAAAAATGAGCGGCTTCAGGAACTCAGAAAAGAACTGAATCAGATAAGGCAGCATATCAATGTCTACTCCTGCTCTTCCGAATTGTCAGAAGAACAGCGCATGAAATATGAAAAGCTGATGAACAGTTACGCCGAAATCAAAGATGCGATAAAGGAGCTTGAATACGAGATAAGGAACCTGACGGACGACCTGAAGACTCCCGGTGAAGGAGCAGTCATCGTGAGGAACCGATGCTATCCCAGGGTAAGAATAGAGATTAAAGGGCTGGGTGAAGAAATAACTCATGAAATGTTCATGACGACTTTCTACTATAAGGATCATTCCATCAAAACACTTTAGGAGGAGAACATCTTGGACTACCAGGAAATTCTGGCAAAAATCCAGTTGGAACAGAACAACGATTTGAGCACCGACCTTTACCGTTACAACGGCATTCTGGAAGCCATAAGCTTCTTTGCCAACAGGCTGACTTGTGAACAGATAATAAACGCATCGTTCGATTTTGTAAACGAGCTTCTTACCGTACATAAGTCAGTTCTTTACGTACTTAATGAAGACCGCTATGAAAAGATAAACAGCAGAAATCTTTATGATGCTCCCGATATCATCCCGCAAAATGAAAAACTGAAGAAATTTGCCGTTTATGTAGGAAATGTCGTGAGCGGAAGAAAAAATCTTGAGGCATATTTCCCTGCCGATGTGCTGGACAGGACAGAGGCCACGGTCATGATTCCGCTGATTCTGGAGCACAGGCTGGTGGGCTTCATATTGATGTCGGGCAGGGTTTCGTCAGATTTCAATGAAAACGACATCGCTGTATCCAGAACCCTGATGAAACTGTTCAACAGCTCTCTTGACAGCAATCACAGGCTCATGGAACTCCAGACGGCCAACAGGGAGCTTGACGATAAAATTTTCAGCCTTTTTGCCATAAACCAGTCGGCAAAGGCAATGCTCACCGAACATCGCCTGGATGAGCTCAACCGGCTTGCGGTGGACGTTTTCTCAGAACTCACTCTGAGCTCCAATACCGGCTTTTTCTTATATGATGAAAAGTCTGAAAAATATCTGCTTAAGGCATACAGGGACGTTTTCAGAAGCAGCGGTTCTATACCGTCTGTAAGTCTTACACTAAGGCACGGAGTCAGGCCCGATGCGTCCAGGCAGATACTTAATATCCGCGATGAAAATGACGCTGTGTATTTTTCCGGCCTTTTTGAGGAGGGAATTGTGCCTCTTGTTTCTATAAAGGCAAGATATATAGTTTTTATCTTCAGCAGGGAAAGCGGAATTCTGGGCTTTGTGACTCTCGGCGATACCATATCGGGCGCCGGTTACAAAAAGAGTACATTTGAACTTGTGGACAGCCTGGCATCGTATACCTATATAGCTCTCAGCAACGCAATGCTGATTAAAGTGGTTAATGACCAGAAGAAGCTTCTTGAAGCAAAACTGAACAGGCTCATCACCCTTAACAGCCTCATCAGAAACATAAACAGTGCGCAAAATACCCGGCAGATGATTGACCTGGCTTTTGAAACCCTTACAGTTTCCTTTGGCGCCGAAAGCTGCATTATCGCCCTTTACCGGCCGGAGGAAAGGCTTTTTACAATCGCCGCATCCACCGAAAGCTCTTTGAACGGAAATGTAATACCTCTCACACCGAAACTTGAACCATTGCTGAAAGGCAGGACCATATTCGAGTCTGACTCCACCATGGTTCCCGAATATACTGGAAGCTCTGTAAGCGGCGCATTCCCGGACAAGTGCGGGTTTCTCGCCATTCCGATAGCCGTGGAAACCGTCGAGCTTTATGAAATCCGCCTCATAGGCGCCATCATGGTTTTCAGGACCCGAAACGGACTTCTCAGTGATGAAGAAAACACTCTGACCTTCGAAACCATAGCAAATCACATGGCGCCACTTCTGGAAGGCTACATAAGCCTGGACATGCAGAGGCAGGAATACATCCCTGACGTGATGAGACAGTTCACTTACGCGGTAAAGGCCCAGATTGACGAGTGCCGGGAGTACGATTTTGAACTGGAAATCGCCAGGCTTGTGGACAGAAACGCCACACCGTTTTCCGAAAACAAATCACGCAGGCTTATCCTTGAGCATTTTAACGACAATGTTTATGCAGTATCGTATGACTACACCTTTGTGCTGATTCAGAACGATTTTGAAAAAAACCGCGAAATCCTTGGGAGCATAGCTTCGGAAACGGGCGCCTGGCTCTCATTCTTCAGGTTCCGCAGGGATTTCAGTTCATATGACGAATTTATGAAGCTTATCAGCAAATAACGGAAAGTTACCCGGCCGGCTCCACCACTCTTTTCATGTTTTTCTCAAATTTCGGCCTCGGTATCATCACGGAATGACCGCAGCCCAGGCATTCAATGCGGATATCTGCTCCGGTCCTGAGAACCTTCCAGAGTTTGCTGCCGCAGGGGTGGGGCTTTTTCATTTCCACAGTGTCTCCCACCTTGAACTGCTTTATTTCCATTATTACTGCCTCCCGCATGAAATGTTGAATTCCCGGTTTCTTTCCCTCTTCACCTGAGCGTGTGCAGTGCCTCGTCAACGCTGGAATATATCTTTATGAAACGATTGAGCTTTGTGGCCACAAGCACTCTGTATATATCAGGAATCAGGCCGCACAGGATAAGCTGGCCGCCCTTGTCTCTGAATTTTCTGAATGTATCGATTAGCATGCCTAATCCGGCACTGTTGAGATATGAAACTTTCCCCATGTCCAGCAGGACAGTCTGGGTGCCCTTCATGTCACAAAGGTTGTTCAGATGTTCCATAAAAGCATCCTGGGTAGAGATTGATACCTGTCCTTCTATTGTTGCAATGGTTAATCCGTCTTTTTCCGCCATTCTGAAATCCATTATCAATACTCCCCTCACAGAAGTATTTTTATTTCTACCCCTGCTTTATATTTTTAAACATAAACGGCTGTAACACCTCGATAACACTACAGATTTATCCGGATAATTATAGCATAAATAATAAGCATTTTTTCTCTATTACAGTATGAATAATAATACGAAATTGTCTCATATAAAAAATGTTTCTTTTGTGCAGGGTGCGAAATTTGCAGGAAAAATGGATAAGCATAAGGCTCATCCCAATGTCATGACGGGGCCGTCCGCAAGCATAGGATTAAAACGGGAAACGGCACAAGCTGTTTTTCAGGCAGCCGGCAGGCAAAACATAGAGCCTTGTTAAGGATAGGGGGTTGATAATCCAGCGCAGATTCATCATCCGTATGCCATGACAAGGGGGATGATTTGCAGGCAAAAACAGCCCGAAAGTGCAAAGGAACCATGTTAAAAAACATCCAGCTTAATAAAAACCCTGTCCGTGACCGAATACGGGCAGGTTAGGCGAATCGGTTAATAAGTGAGAAACCGGTTCGCCTATTTCTTTGCAGGCCTGAACCTGTCATCAGCTTTGTTTCATAAGCAATACTTTTGGGATTGCCTCGCTTTGCTCTCAACGACATGGAAATGTCATTGTGGGGAAGCGGCAGCCGATGAAGCAATTCCGGATTAATTCAGCTCGTCCAGCGTAAGGTTGAAGTTTTCGATGAAATGGTCCATGAAATATTTCAGTTCAGGCGAATCCATCTCCATAAGCCTTTTGTATACGGCAACCTTCGCCTTTTCGAACTCTCCGTTGCCGGCCTTGGTCTCCTCGATGCATTTTATGTATGCGCACAACCTGTCGGCCGTCTTCACGATTCTGCCCTCCTCGGAGTTCTCATCATAAAACAGGATGGGCCTGTAGAGTCCGGCCATGTCTTCCGGGAGCATGGATAGAAGTTTTTCCCTCGAAACCATTTCAAGGTCACGGTATGCTGTGCTGATTTCCCGGTTATAGTATTTGATGGGGGTGGGAAGGTCCCCTGTTATGGTTTCGTTGCAGTCGTGAAACATGGCTATTACCGCAACCCTTTCAGGGTTCACACTGCCGCCGAAATACCTGTTTTTTATCAGGGCAAGAGCATGTGCTATAACCGCCACCTGCAGGCTGTGTTCCTGAATGTTCTCCGGATTTACATTGCGCATGAGGCTCCATCTGTATATATGCTTCATGCGCGAAAGAAACGCAAAGAAACTGTACTGCCTGCCTCTGTCCTGTTCCATACGGATTACCTCACACACGCTTGATATCGGCTCCGAGCCTCTGCAACTTATTTTCTATAAACTCATAACCCCTGTCAATATGATGGATGTCCAGTACCTCGGTCTCACCTGCGGCGGTCAGCCCTGCCAGGACCAGCGCCGCGCCTGCCCGCAAATCAGTTGCCCTGACTCTTGCTCCCTGAAGGTTTTCCAGACCGTCAATTACTGCGGTGCGTCCGTCGAGTCGTATCTGCGCCCCCATCCTTCTGAGTTCGTTTACATGCATGAACCGGTTTTCAAAAACGGTCTCAACAATTACACTCGTCCCCTGTGCCTTGGCCATGAGCGCCAGGAACTGGGCCTGCATGTCCGTCGGGAATCCCGGGAACGGGTGGGTTTTTATGTTAAGCGGCATGGGCCTCGGAATGCCCTTTATCCTTATTTCGGACTGAAATTCGGTTATCTCCATTCCGGCTTCAAGCAGTTTTGCCGTTACCGGTTTGAGATGCTCAGGGACCACATTCTGAAGCGTTATCTCTCCACCGGTTATGGCTGCCGCAACCATCAGCGTGCCGGCCTCTATCCTGTCCGGCATTATGGCATGTTCCGCCCCGTGAACCCTGTCCACACCTTCCACGGTTATGGTATCGGTGCCTGCTCCCTTGATTCTGGCTCCCATCTTTATCAGAAAATTGGCCAAATCAACTATCTCGGGCTCAGATGCCGCATTCTCAATGGATGTGCAGCCATCAGCCAGAACGGCGCCAATCAGAAGGTTCTCGGTGGCACCCACGCTGGGAAAATCAAGGTAAACCCTGGAGCCCTTAAGCCTTCCTCCCTCAGCTTCGGCCTCAATATAGCCGTTCCCCTGCTGAATTCTGGCACCCATGGCTTCAAAACCCTTTAGATGCAGGTCCACAGGCCTTGTGCCGATGGGGCAGCCACCCGGCAAAGCCACCTTTGCCTTTCCTGCCCTGGCAAGCAGAGGCCCGAGGACAAGAAAAGAAGCACGCATCCTGCTTACCAGTTCGTAAGGTGCAACATGTCCTGTAATTCCAGGCGTGCTTATATAAAGTTCCCTTCTCCGGAAATCGGCCTCCACCCTGGCACCCAGGCTGGAAACCAGCTCGCACATGACGAGTACGTCATCAAGGCCGGGAATGTCCTTGATCACGCACTCGTCCGGCGTCAAAAGGCATGCTGAAATGATAGGAAGTATTGCATTCTTAGAGCTGCTGACCTGAACTGTCCCGTAAAGAGGCTTTCCGCCCCTGATAACAAATGCTCCCATATCAATACCTTCCATTTCCTTCTCCGGCTTAAGGCCGGTTTTTCCATTATGTACATCCGGGACGTTCAGGTCAGTCTCACTTTTATTATCCGATTGCAGAATCAATTCATACGTGGTAAAAGCATGATGGCGCGCATTACAAATCTCCGCAGATTTTAAGAAGTCTTTCCAGCATTATGAAAAATTCGCCGTAGGTTATGGTTTTGTCCGGGTTAAGATAACCCGCAGCGTCGTCCTTTACCACGCCGTTTTCAATGGCAAATTTTACTGCATCAAGATATCCGGATGAAACCTTGTTCAAATCGCGATAATAAGACCAGGCAGGTGAATTTTCCGGTTTCGCGGGAAGCTTTGTCCTGAACCTGTAGTATGAAACCAGCAGGCTGATGGCCTGATCCCTGCGTGCATATCCGGTTCCTATCTCCTTCGAACTCCCGAGTATGCCGCTCCTTACGGCCTGGGTTATGAACGTGTTGTCGTCATAGGCTGTGCCTGTTAAATCCAGAAGCAGCTTTACGATATCGGTCTGCTTCATTGAATCCGTATACCTGAAACTTTTGCCTTCAATGGACCTGAGCCTGTACACGGCCTGGATTGCCTTCAGACTTTCGGCAACATCCCGGGAAACGCTGCCGGAAGGCATGACATTCCTTGTTGCGGCAGCCACGGCGCCGGGCTTTGTCAGCTCACCCGAAACCAGGCCGGCCGAGTAGTCTGTTTTCGTATCAAGTTCGGTCCATGCCCTCCTGCTGCTGTCATAGAGATAGGTACCTATCTCGCCGGCCATATATCCGGTTATGCCGTCTACCGGAAAACATACCTTTATCGGCCTGACAAGGCTTGTAAAGCTGAATCCTGAGGAAGCGGGGCCTATTTTAACTTCGGTTATGGGGGCTACGAGACTCAGGTATGAAGGCAGGGTATATCCCGCTGCAGGTGAAACTATGTCAATCCTAAGCGTGAAGTTTGAATCCCTTGCTTTCATTTTGAAATATTCATCGGTCTGGAGAGTCTGCGGCCTTATAACCAAATCGTTTGACGGAAGCTGTATGTAAAGGTCCTTTTTAAGTTCGGAAAGCGTATCGAAAATCACTGCTCCGAGCTCCAGGCGTACTGTCTTAACACCTGTGGCAGGCGGTCTTGACATATCGATTTTAACCGTATGACTCTGCGCTGCACGTATCTGCTCGGCCATCCTGTATGCATTTACGCCGGTGGAGGTTGCAGTCCAAATGCCGTCGGTGACCTTGGTGGATATGACCAGAACATCGCCGGTAGGAATATCGTCGAGGTCATAGCCCGAATCGTAATCGTTCCTGCTCTTGTTTGTGATGACCATGATGGTCCTGGTCGGTTCAGATACGAGCGTTGTTACATTGTCCCGGGCATAAAGCCTTGCATAATAGCGCTTGTTGGAAATAAGCGAAGTAACCGTGTAGAAATCCCCCTCGGTTTCGAAACGCTGGGCATTGTTAAAGCTACTGTTGTCGGCAAATTCAAGGATGTAGGTGTATCCGGGCACGTATGTCCATACATAGGTTATGCTGCTCTCTGTAACACCGTCCGGATCGGTGCTTACACCGAATCCCGACGGTGGGGGCGGCGGGCTGTACGGTTCGGTCTTTATTATAAGCGGATTGGAAAATGCCGATTCCTTGCCTGTCGAAGGATTTATGGCCTTTATCCAGATATAATACTGGGTATCCGGTTTTAACCCTGACAGCCTGTAATAGGAAGAACTCATCAATTCCGGGTATGTCACCGTTTTCTTAATATTCGCCTTATCCAGGTTTTCCTCCGTCCCGCAGCGGATTTCATAATCCATTCCTGACACAACGGTCCAGAACAAATCAACAAAATCGTCACCTACTATCCCGTACAGGTCTTCAGGCGATGTCGGAGTCACAGGATTTATTACTTCCGGCGGCTTGGTGTTTATGATGATGGGATCGGAAGGGTCCGAAGATACGCCGTCATTGTTCTCTATAGTCACCCACACAATGTATGAGGTATTTTCCATAAGCCCCGTGATGCCAAACCTGATTGTCTGGTCATCGGTTGAGGATATATCAGGGATTGTTATCCCGTCCTGAATCATTGCAAAGTTCCCGAGCACGCCCTTCAGGTCGCTGTAACTGATACTCCTGCTTCCCAGAAGCTCCACCGCATACTGGTACCTTATCATATGGGGTACGATTTTCCAGCCCGCCTCGTAATTGATGGTCTTTGTCTCCAGCTGCTCATACTCCTCGTCGGTTCCGTCAAAAAGCGAGATGTCGTACCAGCGGTTATCCTTGTAAAAGGCTTCCCAACTCTTTTTCAGGTAAAGCGTGGCGCTGTTGGTCGTAATGCTGTCCCTGTCGACTCCGAAAGGCGGTGCTGATGGAGCCTCCGGGACTCTGTCCGTGCCGGTATCCGGCCTGGTTATGATGACCTTAACAGAGCTTTTCGAAACATAGGCCTTGGGCGTTGTAACAACCAGCCCCTCTTTTCTTTCGTCCACAAGATAATATTTTTTGGCCCGAATCACAAAATAATACACCGACTGGGACCTGAGGCCCGTAAGATCGTACCTGTAGCCGATTATCCGCCGCCCGGGAGTCGGTGTTTTGGATATTATCTCATTTGCTCCTCCCATGCTTATGTCGGAAGCTATCCTGTATTCCTCGGGAGGATTTTCCACATAGCGGATATCGTCCACGAGATAGATGTCATAAACTATGTCGGTGTCGATATATTCATCACCGATTCCTTCGCCGTTATACGGAACCTTCCACATGACGGTGGCGCTGTTTGAGGTGACAAGATCATCATAGTACAGGTCAGCTTCGGGAAAACTGTCAACAATCTCCGGAGCCTCCGGTACTTCGGGCACTGTTTCCTTAAGCTCCACCCTTTCTCCCGATGCGAAATAAATATCACCCTTGCTGCTGTCGGCAGACCGGGCATAGGCAGCTACGGCGAAGCTGTATGTGGTTTTGTCGTCCTTCGAAATGATGATTCTGTAACTCGTGGTGTCGGGCAGTATGTACTGCACGGGACTATCATCGTTCTTACCGCTGTAACGGTACAGGATATAGTCTATCCTCTTGACCTTGAACACATCCTCGTCAAGGATTATCGGGTCCCAGGAAAGAAGCCAGATGGTGTCACCGTCGGCTGTATAACCTATCCTGGATGTCCTGATAAGTATGCTTGTAGGTATTTCCCTTACCGGTAGTTCCTCCGACGGCGTCACCATGACGTCATCGCCCGGGATGGGTATCACCTTTACCGAATAAACTCTTCCCGGATGGGCACCCGTATAGGTGAATTCAAGCTTCTTTTCGGTCGCATTGACAGTTACGGGCGGAGCACCGGCCTCCCCGATTTTTGACCCTATGATTCTTTCTGTATGGGAAATTCCACCGATGGAATCTCCGCTTACATCTGAAATCTGAATCTCATAGTCGATTCGTCCATCAGTATCCCACACATCGTCCCATATAATCTTTATGTTGTTTGTGCCGGGCACCAGTTTGGCCTCGACCCTTACGCCCGTCAGAAACTTTATGGTATTCGACCGCTGCGAGGATACGCGTCCGCTCTGACCGGTTATCTGACAGGATGCGGTCAGGTTTGATTCATAGATTGTGCCGGGCTTTAGCGCATTGGGGTTGGTCTCCTCGTCATAAGTGTCACTTACGGTAAGACTTGTCTGGTTCCCCGGAAGCTGCATCTGTATCCTGTTTGAAAGGCGCTTGCCCGTGCCGTACTGTATCTCATGGAAGCTTACCGTAATCATTTCTTCCCTGGAATCGGGGGGAAACCCGTCATGCTGCCATGTAAGGCGGGCATACCATTCGTCATTGCTGTTATATCCGATATCCTCCACAGCATAGTTTTTGGGCGAATTTACTGTTACATTCTGTGCAAAAGCCATGCTGCCGGTATACACTGTCAGCAGCATTACCAGGATTAACAGTCCTGCAATGCTCCTTACAGGTAAAGTTTTTATCTTCATAATCCTTCAGCTCCATTCGGTCTAAATCTCTCCTACCTTCTCGAGAACCTTCGATACCATGTCAAGCACCTGTCCGATGGTGCTTCTGCCCGATGCGTCAAACTCATTGTTACTAAGGGAAACAAATCCCAAATCTATTCCCAGAACCACGTAGCGGTACAATCTGCTGTTTATCTTGTCAGAATTGGATATGGCAACAGTTCTGGAAGGCTTCAGCATGTCGGCAGGTATTCCGGTTTTCTCGCAGTACAGCTTTACTGCAAGGGAGACGGAGCTCTGGTTGTCAATATAACCGGTAAGTTCTTTCACGCCGATGACATCGCCGATTCCGAGCACCGTCACCTTCTGGTTCGGTGTAAGACCGGCAAGCTCGTCCTCACGGCCGGTAAGTACGGCGAACAGCATAACGGCCTGCTGCCCGGTCATCGGGTCGCCGGTATAGACGGCAGCGTTGCCGAAAACCTTTGTGAGGTCATACTTCTTTCCGATAACAGCAATTATATCCTCATACTGACTGCCCGGGCTTACAGGGACGGTGGATTTAGCCACTATCGCATATTCTCCCGGCGCATCGGCACGGAAGAGAAGGTATTGCAGTACATACCCCTTCGCACCTGAAACTTCGGTCCATCCTTTGGATGCCTGATAGTTCACATAGGGAAGGATAAGACCTGAAACTTCGGTATATTCAATCTTGAATCCTATCCTTCCTGGGAATGAGTTTACTGGCTTTTTGGACACTATGCCGGCCGAAAGCCCGCTCCCGCCGTCCAGTATATCCTTCAGATACCATGAAAGCTCGGTTTCGATGCTTTCCATTATTGACTCAATCATGTCCTTCAGTTCGGTATGGGACCGGTAGCTGTACTGTTCCATCTGTTCAAGAACCTTGGACAACTCCCGGTCAAAAATTCCGTATTTGAAAGGACCGGTTGCATCGGGATTCTCCAGTATGTTGTAAACCATGGTGCTGATTTCAGAGTATGTATACTTTACCCCCACAGCATAGACCTTAAGGTCATATATGCCGGATGCTAATGTGGTACCGCCGGGAAGCGGCTGCGAAGAAGCGCTCTTTCGCTCAACAGCCAGGCAAAGCATGGCTTCCTTTGAACCGCTGCCAAGAGTCTGCAGTTTCAGGTCATTCGTGTCAATGCTTCCCCTGTTCAGGGTCATCTCTGCACCCGGAAGCTTAAGGTTCAGTCTGGAATCGTTGCTTTCAATGGTTTCCATTATTTTCTGGGGTATCAGCACTTCAAGGCTTTGCGCGCCGTTCATTTCTCCGGTAAGGTCAATGGTAACGGTCATGCCCGGTGATGCCTGAAGCAGGCCGGATACCATGTCACCCTTGATAAGAACGCGGAGTTTCCGGGAGCTTCCCGAATCCACAAGCCAGTACAGCTTTTTCAGAAGCTGGTCTGCCTTCATGTTGTACACGTCTTCCAGATTGTCCTTGTTCTTGTTTTTGTCGTAATCATCCTGATTGAAGTCGGTACGTATCGTGACAGGACCAACCCTCAGGGATTCCGCTCCCGTATTGTCGGCTTTGTTTTCAGCCCAGAGACGCACGTAATACTGGGTATTTGTCTCAAGCTCCCTGTGGATTTCCGCACCGCTGCTGCTTACCACGGGACGTTTGGCTATGCGTGCGTAATATACATATTTGTTGACAGCTCCGTCCCTCACGAAGGCATCCGATTTTTCCCGGTACAGCTCAATTTTGCTTCCGTCGGGCAGGTCATACCAGTAGTCGGTAAGCGCCGTAAGTTCGGTATACGTGGTTTCATCCTTGCTGCGGATTTCAAGGAAATAATCATACAGGTCCTCTCCGACCCAGCGTACCTCAATTTCGTGGAACGTATCCCTTGTCTTTGCAGGGATTGGTTCCTTATTACTGTCACTCCAGTAGCCTCCGTAATCATCGTACACATACCATTTCTTTGCGGTTTTGTTGTAGAGCCTGAAGTTGTAAAGGGTGTCTGACTCCAGGTTGTATACCCTGAAGTAATATGTGTTCCCGTCCTTCACCACCGTGTACTGGTTGCGCAGCAGCTTTTTATATGCGCTGTCGGGCTGGGTCGCCTTCTTCATGTATACTTCCATGGAATCGGCATCGGTTCCGGAGATGCTGCATTCAACATTGAATCCCACTTCCAGATCCCTTACGGCTTCAAAGTATTGCGGTGCAGTCACCATTTTTGTGGTAACCGGCAGTGTTATCCAGTCACTGGGCTCACCCTTACCGTCCCTGCGCACTGCGCGAAGGCTGAAGAAGTATATCCTGTTTGGCTTCAGGAATCCCTCACCTATCGGAAGCAGTATCTGTCCGTCCGAATCAATGCTGAATCCGTATTTTGCAAGTATGCCGTCGGGATCGGACGTATCGATGACCAGCACGTTTTTGGCGATATCGGCGATTTTGCGGTAAATCTCAATTAATCTCCTGTTATATTCGTCGTCCGTGTATGTTTCAGTATCGCCGTCGGTGGTGCAGATAAGTTCATAGACGACATCATCTTCCCTCTGCTTCCATGTAAGGTATACCTGGGCGTCCGTCAGCCGCTCCTCACCGTCTTCATCCGTGGCAATGGCAAAGTCGGTGGGCGCGCTTGGCTTCCTTCCGATATCGTCTATGTCGGTAGGCCTTATTTTTGATGTGGTGAAGGCTTTTATTGGAGAATAGTCCGACCAGGCCACAAGCTTCCCCTTTTCATCGGCATTTGCAGGCTTGTCCTCGTTTTCTTCATACGGTGCATACAGGTTGACCATTACCTTGAAATAATAGGTGGTATTGGGCCGTAAATTCGCTTCATCGCTCCTTATGAACACCGAAATCGTATCCATCTCGGAGAAGCCGTTTTCATCGAAATTGAACAGTTCCTTTTTGACATATTCACTGTCAAAATTCGGGCTCTGGCTGACATGGATAACATATTCCAGTTTCCTGCCGTCAAGCTGGGTGGTGTACCTCTGCCAGTCTGTTTTCGTAATAATCCTGTTCATCTTGAGCCAGACGCCGGAAAGCACGGTGTTACCGTCCCCGCCTGTATCCAGCTTTTCTTCTATTTCCTTTATGCTTGGTACAGGCACCGCTTTTCTTTCAATCGGATATGTGGTAAAACTCAGGACCGGTGAGAGGTATGAAAGCCTGACGCTCAAATTGTCCGATATGCCGTCGGCCCATTTGTCCTGGTTCAGCTCACTGTTATCCTTGTAACGGGCAGTGAACATCTGCACGTAATAAATGGTATTGGGCAGAAGATAATCAGGGTAATCGCCTTTTTTTCCGTCCTCATTTATATCCGCATCGTTCTCAAACGAAATACTTGAATCCGCTGTATAATCCCAGAACAGCTTATTTCCGGGGATGGGCTGAATGCCGTCCGTGTCCGGGTCCATGTCAACGACAAGCCTGTTGGGGTCTCCTGAATCCCATGTCAGGTTTTTCTTGCCGATTACAAGCACCCTTTTCTGCTTCACGGGCATGTAAACCTGCAGGTTTTTCCGGCCGACTGTCGTAGTTTCCCCGTCCTCAACATCCGCATCGGGACGGTAGGTGCTTATCAGTATATGGAAAGTATATTCTATCTCGTCCTTGTCGTAGGAGGAATCCTGATATTCGCCGTATCCGGCCGCCTTGAATGCCTCCCATTTTCCTTCGTTCCTCAGCTTTTTCCATGCTTCGGGCGCCTCAAATGAAATATTCAGGCCGCTTATCAGAATCCTGTCTTTTTCTTCGGCGCCGCCTGTATCAATGACATTTATCTCCTTTTCGCCCATGCTCACTGCCGAGATTTCAATGTCCTTCGGAAGGGGCGCGGCAGTCCCTGCAGTAATTTCTTCGAGGGAGCTTGCCCTGATGCTCAACGATGCCCCCAGCGGGCGGTTTGAATCCTTGTTGGGATAGAATACTACCGCAATATAGTCATCCGCGTTGTAGGGGATTATCTCCCTCACATTCTGTGAATATGGATCCACCCATTTGATTCTGGGCCATTTGTCGATTTCCTGATAGATTACGTTAAGGTTTGTGTCATACTTTATCTGGTAGAACAGCTCGGGATAATTGCCTCTTTTTATTGGGTCGAATTCCACCAGGAGCATGTTGTCGTCAACCTTTTTAACCCTGAACTGTATGGGCGTATATATTGATGTTGTCCTGTCGAATTGTACCCCGAGCTTTTTGAAATCCTGGTTCTGCACCTGGAAATCATAGTTCCCGGTTTTCAGCTTCTGTGGCATGCTGATTTCCTTGCCGTCTGTCTGGAAGCTTAATCTTATCCGGACGTTTGCATACTCCGTTCCGGGCTGGATTTTGTTGTTGGTGTTATCCAGCGTAAGGGAAAATTTATGTCTTCCGTTCTCTTCATAATATTCCAGTTCTGCAGGAGATGAACCGTACTGGTCTTTTGCCGAATATGTATTTTTATCCGTATAAATTACGCGGCATGAATAGATTGTGGAAGTATCCCTTCCCTCGGTCATTTCAATAGGGAACAGAATCTGGTCTATATCAACATTCAGAAGGTCCATTAGGCCGTTGTTGTCAAGAAGTTCGGTTATCTCCACAACACCTGTGCTGTCATCCACATAAACGGTCGGCACGTTCCAGGTGAGCTTTATCCTTGGATTGCTTCCGCTTACTATGTACTGCTCCTCAACCTTGGAATCTGCATCCACAACGCTGTTGCTCTCGGCCATAACGCCGAAGGATTCGCCTGTAAAGGTTATCCCTGCAAGATACAGGAACTTCACGGATACCGTGGACTTTGAAGTTGTAACCGTTATGCTTATATCGTAGATGTGGTCCTTGCTGAATGTATCGTCAGGGAACACAATGGAGATGTTGCCGTTGGTATAACTGTAATTTGAGGGAGATTGAGTCTTAAGGGTACCGTCTTTGTCATGCCAGCTGGCCGTTACCCCCGTTGGCTGCCCGTCTACAGGAAACGTTATTACATGCGTATTATTGGTATATTTTGCGCTTATCTGCCAAAGCTCCGCCTGTGCATCGGCACGGGTAAGGCCTATATATGTCGCTGCCGGCAAAACAAGCGCAAATATCAACATCCAGGAGATTAACCTCTCAAATGTCCTCTTTCGCATATAATCTCTCCTCATGCATCCTTACGTTATGAAAACGGTACAGAATCCCTGTTCTATATATCGGAACAACATGTACCGGCTATTATTACGCCGCGGGCTTTTGTAACGAAGATTTAACATGGGACATGCAACATCCGGAAGTCCTACCTGGCCGTCATATGTTATGCTATAATGAACTTACTGCAGGAACAAGAGGTGCGATATGCAATTTGAAGCGGTAAACGAGCTGCTGTTTTCCGATACATTGATTCCGGACATATTCATAAGCGACATAATGCCGGGCCTGCCGTCCGACGCTGTGAAGGTATACCTTTATTGCGTTTTTCTCAGCAAATACCGTAAGGAGGCGCGGCCCGAGGATCTGGCCGCAAAACTTGGGATATCGGCTGAGTCCGTAAACACCGCCTTCACCATGCTGGAAAAGGAAGGTCTCATAGTCAGAACCCCGGACTCGGTCACAATTGTCGATCTCAAGGAGCGGGAAGTCAGCAGGCTTTACCGCAGAAAGACAACATCGGACGCAGAAGAGGCGGTTTCCCGCACAGCTTCAAACATAAAGCGGAACCAGTGCGTGGAATCCATCAACAAGATGTTTTTCCAGGGGCTCATGGCTCCGAGCTGGTATACCTCCATCGACCACTGGTTTGAGACATTCAAGTTTGACGAGGATGTCATGGTTTCACTTTTCAAGTACTGTTATGACCGTAACGCCCTTAATGCAAGATACATAGAAAAGGTGGGCGCAACCTGGTCGGCCCGCGGCATTACTAACCACTGGCAGCTTGAAAAATACATGGAGCTGATGGAAAAGGTCAACGAGGTGGGCAGGCAGATTGCAACAAGGCTCAGGCTCAACAGAAAGCTCACATCATACGAAGAGCGTTATCTGGAAAAGTGGATAAATGAGTATGGCTACGATATGGATGTAATAGACCTGGCACTTGAAAAGACCACCGGAAAGACCAACCCCAATTTCAGATATATCAACGGTGTACTTACAGGATGGTACAACGAAGGGCTAAGAACGAAGGAACAGATTCTCGCCGCATCCCAGGCCGCGGCCGCAAAGGAAAAGAAATCTCCGAAAGAGGCTCTGCCCAAAAGGGATAACTTCATGCAGCGTTCCTATGACGATGAATTCTTTGAAATGATCGACAAGGCATCAGTGGTGGGAAAGGGCAAGGACCATGATAAGGATTAATCGCGAAATAAAATCAATCCTTGAATCCAGACGTGACAGGGCGCTGGCCGATCTGGCCCGGAGAAGGGCGGAAGTCATGGCCAGGATTCCCGGCCTTGCCGATCTGGAGCAGAAAATATCGATGGAAGGCATACGTCATGCCCGAAGGCTTATCCACGGCGAATCAGGGGCGGCTGAGAACGATGCCGTGGCGGAGCGCCTTACTGCCTTAAAGCGGCAAGAGGAGGAACTCCTTGTAAAGAACGGCTATCCGGCAGATTATCTGAAGCCGCGCTTTACCTGCAGCATCTGCGGAGACACAGGTCTTGTGACCGATGCGAAGACCATGGAAACAAAACCGTGCATCTGCTATCGCCAGCTATACCTCGAAAAGATATACAAGGTCTCCAATATCCTTGATGACGGAAAAACGGGTTTTCAGCATTTTGATGAGACCCTCTTTTCAGACCGTCCGGACCTGAACCGTTACGGCTCCGACTGCTCCCCCCGTGAGCAGATTCTGTCCATAAGGGATAGGTGCATGAGTTTTGTAAACAGTTTTGAGGATACAGACAGGAATAATCTCAATCTGTATTTCTACGGATCGACAGGCACGGGAAAAACCTTCATGGCAAAATCCATAGGGTTGGAACTTATCAGAATGGGGTATACTGTCTTATACCTTTCCGCACCGCTGCTGTTTGACATAATTCATAAGGCACGCTTTTCCTCGGATGACGAAATTGCAGCCACATATAATGACCTTGTGGAGACGCAGCTTTTGATTCTGGACGATCTTGGCACCGAGCCGGCCAGCGATACCAGGTATGCTGAGTTTTTGACCCTGCTTGAAGCCAGGAAGGCCAGAGCCAGTCGTCATATCGCAAGAACCATTATCTCAACAAATCTCGACCCAAGGCAGCTATACAATGTGTATAACGAACGCATAGCATCCAGGATACTCGGTGAGTTTGAAACCCTCAAGTTTTTCGGTGATGATATACGGATACTGAAAAGATTCGGACAAAAATAAAATCCGGAGCATTCATGTGCTCCGGATTTACGTTTTTGCAGACCTACATGGTCAGTATTCCTTCTTCGGAGTTGATTATGAGCAGAATGTCCTCCTCGTCCCCGGTCATTGCGTTTATATAAATCAGGAAGTCCTGATCATCAAGTTTTCCCTTGAATTCGTAGCAGAACAGTTCCTTGCCGTAGTCAGTGGGGATAATCGCAAGCCCGGTTGAAACTATATTCTCTCTTCTGGCCACTTTCCGGAGGGCTTCGGCTTCCGATATTGCAGGCGTGGGTATGTCCCTTTCCCTGTGGTTCATCAGGTAGCCCTTGCTTTCAAAGCCCACTATCTCTCCGTTGTCCAGTGCCACCTTGACTTTCACCAGGTCGGGATAGATGATGACCCCGTCCTGCTCGTAAGCGTAGTTTATTGTGGCAACACCGTCCTGCTCGGTGTAATAGGTATCCTTCATGCTTTTGAAGCCGGTTTTTTCAAGAAACTGCTTTCCTATCTCCTTTGCCTTGTTGATGTCAAGCTCCGCCTTGTCCACGTCACGGTTGTACAGGAACCATACGACCTTGCCGCCTATTACCGATACGTCGGCCTCGGCCACGCTCTTCCCGGCCTTTCCTTCCAGTTCGAACCTGAAATTGTAGGTGTCAATTACGCCGTTTTTGTTGTCGGACACCTTCTGGACATTCCGTATTTTCTCTTTTCCGAACAGTTCACCAAGCTTCTCTATGGCCTGATTCTCGGTAACCTTTTCTCCCGAAAGTCCCAGGGCCTTCTGCTGCATCATGTGTTCGGAGAAGGGGCCGTCGTATATCAGTGTCGGCATGTTTTCGAAGGTCCCGTCTATATTTGAAATAGTCATTGGAACCTCAACTTCGGTTTTGGAGAAGAGTCCTGCTCCCTCACCGGCAAGGGCAGCCCAGGTCACAGTACCGGCCGAAAGCTCACCTTGCAGCTTGTCCAGGTTCTTGTTGAGGTTTACAGCAAACTCATGCAGGTTCTTAATGGTGTCCATCTGTTCCTGGGTAAGTGTCTTACCCTTTACGTTCTGGCTGTTCAGCGTCTGGGCATAGTCCCCTACCTGGCTTATGAACTTCTGCGTTTTTGTGAGGGCGCCCTGCTGTATGGGAAGCTGACCCAGGTTGGTGGAAACCAGTTCGGCACGGTGCCATATGTCCTTGAGGATATCTGCCGCCTTTTCAGTGGACGAGGTGAGCATTGCCTTCGCCAGCAGCACCTCTATGTCCTGCACGTACCCCGCCATTTCGTAGAACGCGCGGTTGTACTGTGCATCAAGCTGGCGCCGCAGAATAACTGCCTGATGATGCCTGTATGCGCCGAAAATGGTTGTCAGGGCAAGTATGGCAATGACCACGTTCTTTGCCTTGTTTCTGGCATAGTATCCCGGAGGCATGCGGTCCCTTCCATGTTTCGTTTCGTCTTTTTCTTCATGACGCTCCATGATGAATTCCTTCTCCTCATAATCCATGGTCTATCTCCTCTCCATACTTTTTATTTCCCGAAATAGTGCTTGCCTATTTTTGTGACAATCTGTCTTGACCATATCCATTTACTGGTTGCTGTAGCCGGATTCCAGTAGTAAACGCAGCCGTAGGTGGGATCCCACCCATTGAGAGCGTCCTGGGCAGCCTTGACCACAGTGCTGTCAGGATCGATGGGGTGGTTAATCTGGCCGTCGCTTACAGCCGTGAAGGCTCCCGGCTGATATATCACTCCGGCTATGGAATTCGGGAAACGGGGGTCTTTCACACGGTTGAGTATTACCGCGCCCACGGCAACCTGACCTTCATATGGTTCACCTCTGGCTTCGCCGTTGATGGCCCTGGCAAGGAGCTGTAAATCACTTATCCTGCCGGCAGAGTTTTGGGCATTACCCGGATACAGCGCCGCAGCAAGTACGAAAAACAGCACAAGAATGATGATAATGAGTCTTTCGGGCTTCATGACCATTTCACCTCTTTGCTATTCTTTCATGATAATGCCGAGATTATGCCAAAAACAAAGAAAATGCAAAAAGGGACGGTTCTTCACGGCTTTCGCCCCAAAAACCGTCCCTTGGTTAAAGAATCAAAGTTTTAATGCTGAAAGTTTTACAGCTCAATCAAATTCAGTTTTTCGCCCCATACCTGTTTTGCCAGTTCCGCTTCCCTGCGTTTGCTGGTCATGAAGAACACCTGCCTGTTTTCGGATGCTTCCTTGAGGAGCCTGAAGGCCTGGAGTGCCCTTCCCTCGTCATACTGCAGGAACGGCTCGTCCAGAAACAGCGGGATGGTCTCCTTTCCCTTCTCCATCATTGAAACGGCGGCAAGGCGCATTGAAAAATACACCTGATCAATAGTACCGGAACTCAGCCTGCCTGCCGGCACAAGTTCCTCGCATTCGGGAACCTCCAGATACACATGTCCGTCAGGGTCGGTCTTTATGCTGCCGTATCTTCCCCCTGTAATCATGGAAAGGAAGCGGCTCATCCCGTCATTAAGCCGTGCGGAATAATCCACTTGGATTCGGGAACCCACTTCCTGCAATATTTCCCGCGCAGTACGGATGCTCCTTCCCGCCAGTTCCAGCCGTTGTTTTTCCTCCGTAAGCCGGTTTATCTCATCCTCAACATCGGCAAGGTCCTCTGATGAAGGTGCGTTTTCAAGCCTTGTCTTCAGGGTGCCGATGCTTATCTCGCAGTTCTTTATCTGTTCCTCGGTCTCACGGAGCAGGCTTTCAGGTACATCCCGTTCCGCGTAATCACCGGTTGAGATATCATCAGGGAAAAGCCTTGCGGCTGCCGTATCGGCATCTCCCGCAGAAACCACTTCCCTCTTCGCTATGGTTGACGCTTCCCTTAGAAGCAGCCTTCTTTTTTCCTTCATTGTCTCTGTCCTCTGCCTGAGTTCACGCGCGTTTCCCTCGTACTCCCTGAAACGCCTGAGACCGCTTCTGAATGATTCAATTGCGACTTTGAGGGCCTCCGGATTATCAGTGACAGATCCGACACATTCAAGGCATTGGGCAAGGGCCTTAAATGCGGCCTCTTTTTTGTCCGAAAGTTCTCTGCGCCGTGTCTCGGCCTCATCAAGCCTCTGCCTGACGGACTCACAGGCAGAAAGAACGCTTTTTATTTCATCCTTTCGGGAAATAAAATCGTTAAGGCTGTCAAAACCTTCGCTTTTTAAAATTTCAAGCTGCATGTCCGCAGGATTCGGCATAGCCGCTTTTCTGCCAAGAATATGGAGTATGGCAGTCAGAACTCCTGCAATGACGAATATTCCTGCCGCAGCATACAACGGTACTTTGCTGACCGGGCTGAAAAGAAGCGGCAGAATGGCGAAAACAAGCGCGGCCATGAAGCACAGTACCGGAACAGCCGGCGGAACATTAGGCTTCGGCTTCCTATCCACTCCCGCATATACCTCGGCCTTAGTCTCCTGCTCCTTAAGGAGCATGTCTGCTCTCTCAACCCTTTCCTTTAAAGGTTCAAGCTCTTTCAGCTTTCGCTCCAGTGACTCATTTTCTTTTTTCAGGGCATCAATGTTCCTTGTGCATTCCTCAAGCTGCTTATGTACTTGCTTGTACTCAAACCAGGCATTGTTCAGAGCCTCCACGGTTCCGTCGGTTATTTCACTGAATGCCTTTAATTCTTCCTGCCTTTTCCGGATATCATCCATCGCGGCCGAAGCCTCATCAAGAGCTTTCTCAAGCTGACGGCATTCGGCTGAAAGCTCTGTGAGGCGGCGCTTCATCCAGGCATTATGCATCATTTGCAGCTTCTCATATCTTTGTTTCAGTGAAGCAAGCCGCTCCTCCTCTTTCCGGAGCATGGACCACGCATCAAGATAGCGTTCGTGCTGCTGCAGCATTTCGGCTTTAAGATTTTCCAGCTCCGCGAGGCGGGCCTCAACCCTGTTCAGCGGCCTGGTGGTGGACTTTTCAGTGCCCACCTTCTCAAGAAGTGCCGTATCAAGGGCATCCAGCGCCCGGCTAAGGGACAGGTCCTCACTTCCTGCAGTGCTCAGGTTGGCCAGCTTCTCCAGTATCATCTGCGCACCCTCGGGGTCCATGGCCGTCTGCAGCTGCCTGATATGTGCGCTTCTCAGAAACAGCTGCTCTGAAAGCCCCAGGTGTTCCTCCGCAAATCTCGGGCCTGTCTCCCTGCTTGTCGGAAACTGTGATGTCACATCCCTCAGCATGCCGTCCCGTATATGGACCAGCCCCTTGTCAAAATTCCGGTCCACTCTGAAAACAGACCCGTCGTCAAGCACATATTCCATTACTCCGCCGTACTGGCCCCCGGACCAGGGCCTGTAGTTTTTCCCGGGCGAGTTCTTCCTGGGTTTCTTTCCCGGGCCGTAGAGCATGGCGGTAACAAAATCCGCCAGCGTTGACTTTCCTGATTCGTTGGGGCCGAATACAAGATTGAATCCCTCGGAGGGTTTTATAACCTTTTCGCTGAATTTTCCGAAACCCCTTATATCAAGAAGCGTTAACCTCATGTCAGCCAACCTCCCCGGTCCGGGATTTTCTGAAGAGCCCGGCATCAAACCGTGTATCTATCCGCCCCTTTTCAAGGGCTTCAATGCCAAGGTCCAGAGCGGCGCTCAATATCATTTCCTGCTCGTCATTGCCGCTTGCCCTGCATTCATCTATGCGCCGGAGCATCTCCCGCACGAAGGCCCCTTTCAGGTTCTTCTCCATGGACAGGGCTTTGTAATCGTAGCATTCCCGCGTTTCATCCAAAATCTGAAGCCAGGGATACCGGTCAAGCCATGGCTCTTTCAGGGCATCACAATCCAGAGCCAGAGAAGTCCGCCCTTTAAGTATCACTCTCGGAATATCCCTGCCCGGCTCAAGCCGTTCAAGGAGTTTTCCAAGCCTTGAACCTGCTTCGTCCTGGCCTGATACCGCCTCCATGTCAAGTTCAAGCCATACATATCTCCTTCTGGCCAGATTAACATGCCTGATATCAAGACTTTTCCTTCCGGTTTCATTCTTTTCGATGGTAACCAGAAGCACGCCGTGTTCGCCGGTCTCATCAAATCCAAGAGGTTCCGGGCTTCCCGGGTTTGCCGCATTTTTCAGCATGAAGTCGGTTTTGGGGTTGTGAAAATGTCCAAGCGCGTAATAGTCGTATCCAAGCCCGGACAAGGAATCGGATGACACGGGATTGAACGGGTTGTCGCTGAAGTTCATGTCCAGTGTGCCGTGAAGCATGAAGATGTTAAAGAGGCTTTTATCGGGACGGGAAACTGCTGAGAGGTCGGGAGAATCCTGCCTGAACGCCGAAAAGCCGACGCCGTGTATGAATGTATCAAGGTCATCCAGCCTCACTGAGGGCCTTTCCGGGTTCAATATCACCACTTTGTCCGGCCACTTCCAGGTCCTGTACCATGAATTTGCAGCATACGGGTCATGGTTGCCCGGGATTATTATGACAGGGATCATCAGCTGCTCAAACATGCCGCTTACCCGACGGATTGTGTCCCTTGAGGCATAATCATGCTCATAGAGGTCTCCGCATACCAGCATGAAGTCCGCTCTTTCATCCGAGGCAAGCCTGATTATTGATTCAAACGTCATCCAGACATCCTTCCGGCGCACCTCCGAATAGCCGCGCAGACCGCGCCCGCCGAACGGAAAGTCCAGATGTACATCCGCGCAATGCACGAATCTTATTCTGTCACTGGCCATCGGTACCATCCTTTCCCGTCTGTATGACCGCATAAGCCGCCGCATAATCCCTGCTGTGGGTGAGGCTTATATCCATAGAAATTCCGCCGAGGCTGCGGAAACGCTCCCCGGCTTTCCCGTGAAGTATCACGCGGGGCTTGCCGCCGGCATCATTTACCACTTCTATATCCTGAAAGGATATGCCGTTGGAAATGCCTGTACCAAGCGCTTTCGATACTGCCTCCTTGGCGGAGAACCTGGCGGCATAGCTGCCGAACCTGGCGTCGCCTCTTTCCTCGCAGTATTTTATCTCCCGGGGAGTATATATACGGCGGATGAAGGAATTTCCGCCCCTCTCGATCGCCTTCTTTATCCGGTCAATCTCTACAATGTCGATACCGGCAAGAACCCCCATTGAACACCTCCGCGGCTCATGCACAAAAAATATGCAGTTAGCAAAAGAGTACAGGTCAGCCAAACCTGTACTCCATGAAGCTTCGCTGTGCATTTTTCCGTTTGGCATCCCGTGCAGGAATCGAACCCGCATTAATGGATCCGGAATCCATTGTCTTATCCATTAGACCAACGGGACACATATGGCTAACTTCCTCGGATTTTATTATACGCCACAAAGGGCTTTATTTCAATAGCCATGATTATCATCCCCCAGAACCGGAGGTTTTTTACATCCTTACCTTTCTGCAAGGAAAAGTCATGACTGAAGAAGCGAATATGCCAGGCTTTCAAGGTACAGTATGGCGGTTCCGCATATCTGCATCCATGAATAGGCGGCAAATACTGCAATCATTTTGCCGAATGTTTCGATGCGTGTCCTTATGCTTATGGTGCGGTACAGCACGCCCATCTGGAAAAACGGAAGGATGGGCAGAATCGTCGCAAGTACGGCATACATCATTCTGATGCGTCCCGCCGAGAACGGCCCCACCTGTGACCAGTCCACGCCCGAATAGAGCACAAGGGCGTACGGAACCACGAACAGCAGATGGGAAAGGGCGTATGATTTCATAAGGATAACGTTGATGTTTTTATGCACATACTTTTCGCTCCGCCTTCCTATCATCTGCACGAAGTCCCCGACGGGGTACATTGTGAAAACGGTGTCAACGGCTCCTATTATGAAGGAAACGGCCATGAAAAACAAAAATTTCATAAAAATGCGGCCGGCACTTCCCACAAAAACAGCCTGTTCGAATACGTTGTCATAAAACAGCATGTCGAAACAGCCCACGAACAAAAAGGCAGCCATAAGTCCCGGAAGTCTTATCGAGATTTTTTTATGGACCCAGACCGGCAGAAGGAAGATATCCATCGGGCTGGACGGAATCTGCGTTACCTTTTCCATGAAATCTTTCTCTCTCCGCATCGGTTTCTGGCATAATCTGCATGGAAGAAATTGCAGATTATGTATCACATTCTAGCATATGAATGCCTGCTAATCAACATTTAGTGACTTCCATTCTTCATAATGGGTAATTTCCTTAAGGTTTCTTTCCAGTACCGGCCATACGCTTTCGTTGGCAAAATTCGCGGCCCATATGCAGGCGCCTGCAAGATTGTATTTAAGTATCAGCGAGGATTTGGCGTTGACCGAATCCGCATCTTCTATCCACATCCGTATGGTTTTTCCGTCCTTTTCATAGGTTGCACTGTACTGACCCTGGACGGGATTCCAGACCACGGCGGCATCGTTCTCCTCAACTCTTTGCCATGCGCCGTCTATGGTTAAGGCTGCAATGTATGATGTCTTAACTTTTCCTTCGACCGTTTCCTCCGACCAAAGCCTGGTGTACAGCGGGATTCCGAGGAGAATCTTTTCCGCCGGAACTTCTTCGAGGGTTGCCGCAAGGCGGTTCTCAACCCATTCCAGTTCGGCGGTTGAACCAATCCCGGGCCAGTTCTGGTCGTAAGTCATCAGGCAGACATAATCCACGGTCTCTCCGAGGGCCTTCCTGTCATGGGAAAGGGACCAGGTCTCGCTTCCTCCCGGCACGCCGACCGCCACGGACACCACGAGCCCCTGCTCCCTCAAAAGAGGGGTTATTTCCCGCACAAACTGTGTATATGCCTTACTGTCCTTCAGGTAAATGTTCTCAAAATCAATGTTTATTCCGTCAAGGTCATAGAGGGAAGCATATGCCAGTATCTGCTTTATGACCTTGTACCGCAGTTCAGTGCTGTTGAGTATTATGCTTGTCCCTTCAATGTCATCGAAATCATTTGCCACGTGTGCCCACACCTGCCAGCCGTTGCTGTGGGCCCATTCCATGTAATCCGGATTTGCACGGTTTTTCAGTGTGCCTTCCCGGTCGGTTATTTCAAACCATGTGGGGGATATCACGTCTATGCCGGGAGCAGTATTCCTGCTGAATTCCATATACTTTTTGCTGTATGTCATATCCCATACCATGGTAATCTTTCCTGCCGGAAGCTCCGGGTCGTCTTCCGGAATCTCATTTCCATCCCCGGTCATGATTATGTCATTCACCACCACATCGGCCTTTGGAATGTAGCCCAGTATGCCGTCATAAGTCCGCACCCTGTACCATGACTCATATTCCTCGAATATGACAAGCCGCGCACTCTCCGTGCCTAGCTCTGATTCACTGAACCTGCGCACGATGGGCTCCTTTATGCTCATGCCGGTCCTTACGACGGCATCGGCGCTCAGAGGCTCCCCCATGCGGTAGATGCTGTTTTTGCGGTCAATTATCACAACATCATTTTCCGGCACATACCGGATATTTATCCCGTAGAAATCCTTCAGAAAGTCGATGGGAACATAAAGGGTACCGTTTTCTTCAACCGGGGGAAACTGAAGCTCAATAGGTTCCTCATTTACAAGCGCTTCGAGCTTCCCTGTCTCCATTCTGATTACACGGTCTTTGGTCGTGACTATAACCTTTTTCTGGTTCTCATCCCACCAGATATAAGGGTCGATGTATTTCCTGACCGTTTCAAACGGCAGCAGAATCCTTTCGTCACGCACAACAGGAGGATTTTCCTCATCTGCAAGCTGAGCACCGATGATAAGACGTGTACCGGGGATACCGTCAAAGAAGCCTACTACCTGAGTGTTGGGCTCCCTGGATTTCTGCCATATGTAAAGGCCCAGCACCGAGCAGAGGAGCAGTACAAGATAGGCTGACAACATCTTTATCAGTCTGTTTCGCATGAAGTACCCCCGTTTTAAAGACATTTGAGACAAGCGGGTCTGTATTTTGCTCAATCTGTCTATTTAAACACCTTTCTCGGTATGAAAATCCTGAAATTGTCTATCATCTTCTCCTCGGGTTCGAAAATGACCACCTTCGGCGTTCCGTTGTGCTTAAGATAAATGAACCACTTGTCAGCCCCGGAATCATGGGACGAGCAGTCAAGGACGTTCTTTGTCGACTTTATCTGTGGAGTGTATTTGTCGGAGTTCACTCTGGCAACGACCTCAAAATCCTTGCAGTTTGCCGAAAATATCCTTTTACGCTTTCTCTGGTTTATAATCATGTCTATGTCAATATCACCGTTGGTGACTATGTATTCATATTCAATATTCCGCATTGTGACAAGATAATAGGCAAGGTATCCTATGCCCAGAATTACGATGGGTGACAGCATCCCAAGGTAAATAAATGCATAATAGCACCCTTCGACGGCGATTAAAATGACAAGGACAATATAGATTATTTCCGGCACAGATTTTCTCCGCTTTATGAGCTTTTCAGTGTAAAAGTCCATTATCCATACCTCCCGGAAATTGCACCGCGCGGGATTTTTCACGTTTATTCTAGCATACCCCTGCAAAATTTATCAATTGTCGCCCATTTCGAGCCTTTAATGCTTCTCACAGGGCTAACGCTGTTGTTTCCTGAATTTTGTTGAATCAGTCCGGTAGGTATGGCAGGCATGGATTGGCCCAGCAATGGCATGGTGCTGATTTCTGTCTCCTTATACCATGGTTAACCGCCGAATGTATGAACAATCTTGTTGAAAACATCCCTGACGTTTTCAAAGAAACTCCGGGGTTCAATATGGGTTTCAACAACATATTTCTTGATGACGGCCAAAGTATTCTGCATATCAGGCCGGCCCTGCATCAGCACGATGATTCCCAGTATTGCAAAGCACGCGAGAGACTGTTTGATTATCTTTATTGCTATAAGGGTCGCCCGGTTGTCTTCAACCTGCGCCTGCTGACCGGCATAGCTTTTATACGACGGGTACGGCGTCGTCCTGTAACCCGGCCTGGAATACAGCTTCCTGTATATGGAACTGTCCTGTTTCCGGTAAGAAGTCCGGGCATCAGAACCCGCATCATGTTCCATATGTGGCGCAACCGGCTTTTCGTAGTCCTGTACCGGAGGGATGGAATCGGCTTTCTCAATCAAATCCCGGATTTCCCTGTCCCATCGTAAATCCCGTGTAAGGCCGCTCTCTCTGTTATCCGGCGCAAATTCTGCTATCCGGCCGGATTCAGAATCCTTTTTTTCCGCATCCTCATCCGGAGATGTAACGCGCCTTCTCTGAATGTAGGTGCGGTATCTGATATCCCCTGATTCAGCTGTTGCCATAGGGCTTCCTTTCCCCCTCGAACCGATTTTCCCTTGAATCATATGTACAGTCCGACAGGGATATGCCCTAACAGGCCGTTCAAAAATGGGGCCCAAATATAAAAAGCTGCCTCTTTGCGGCAGCTTTGAATTTTCAGTTGTAACTATGCTAATGCCTGTCCACCAGTTCGCGCCATGCAAAATCACCGCGCTGGAGACCGTTAATCAGAATTTCGGCAGTTGCCAGGTTCGTGGCAATGGGGATATTGTTGCGGTCGCAGCACGCCCATAGCTCTATTAATGTTTCATTGTTTTTCATCTCGTCAGGATCGGCAAAGTAAATAACCAGATCCATCTCGTTATAGGCTATGCGCGCAATTATCTGCTGTTCCCCAAGCTTTCCAAAATCCAGGGAGAAAACGTCAAGATTGGTAGATTCAGCAATAATAGCCCCCGTGCGGCCGGTAGCATACAGCGAATGCTTTGCCAGTACATTTTTGTAGGCTATGCAGAAGGCCTCCATCAGCTCTTTTTTGTTGTCATTCGCAATAAGGGCTATGTTCATATCATCCTCCGCTAATATCCGGAAAATATATCCTATCTGCCTGCGTTTTTCATTCCCTTTATGGGAATGTTTGCGACAAGCGCAGGCACGATTCTTTCCCCGTCCTCACTGCATGTTTTCGTAAGTTTGATGTCGAGGGCGTCCTCATCAATTTCCATATAGTTCTGTATTACCCTGATGATCTCGCTTTTTACCATCTCCAGAAACTGAGGGGATACGTTGGCACGGTCGTGAATCAGTACAAGCTTCAGTCGTTCCTTCGCCACTTCTCCCGGGGTTTCTTTCCTGATTCCCAGCAGTTTTAACAAATCCAACATAAAGATTTACCTCCATCAAGCAGGTTTTATACCAAACAGCTTCTTCATCTTGTCTAGGAGTCCGTGCGTACCGTTCAGATCCATGAAAGGAACCGTTTCGCCCAGTACACGCCTGGTTATGTTACGGTAAGCCTGACCTGCTTGGGATTTGCTGTCCGTAACAGCGGGTTCTCCTTTGTTTGTTGAAATAACAATATTTTCATCATCAGGTACGACACCGATCAGCTCAATGGCCAGAATATCTATGATATCCTCAATGGACATCATGTCACCGCGCTTGACCATGTCCTGTCTTACCCGGTTGACAAGAAGCTTTGGATTACGGATTTCATTTGCTTCAAGAAGGCCGATGATGCGATCGGCATCACGAACTGCCGAGACCTCAGGAGTCGTGACTACTATGGCTTTGTCAGCCCCTGCTATGGCGTTCTTGAATCCCTGTTCAATTCCGGCGGGGCAATCTATTAGTATAAAATCAAACTCTTCCCTCAGTTCATTGCAGAGCTTAACCATCTGAGCGGGAGTAACTGCACTCTTGTCTCTGGTCTGGGCGGCCGGCAGCAGATACAGCCCATCAAAACGCTTGTCTTTGATGAGGGCCTGCTTCAGCCGGCAAGTGCCTTCCACTACGTCCACTATATCGTACACAATTCTGTTCTCCAGCCCCATAACCACATCAAGGTTGCGAAGGCCGATGTCGGTATCAACCAGAACCACCTTTTTCCCGTGAAGGGCAAGTCCGGCACCAAGGTTTGCAGTGGTTGTGGTCTTTCCCACTCCTCCCTTGCCGGAAGTTATTACTATAACCTCACTCATATGTACACTCCTTATTGATAAATTCTTGTCTGCAATGTGCCTCTCGCGGATGCAACCGAGCACCGGCTATATGATTTTCTGATGAATATTCTCTATTAATGGTATCTTTTTTTGTATTAAAAGTCAATGACTACACGGGTTCCACGATTATCATTCCGTCCTTGACGGTTGCTATTTCCGGGGTTATTGTCCCCTCATCGTCATCGTCAGGACATCTTGCTATGGCTTCGGCAATACGTATCTGAGTGGGCTTCAGAGAAAGTGCATAAACAAAGGCATCCTTGTTTCCGCCTGCGCCTGCATGAACCATACCCCTCAGGTTTCCGAGAACAATCACGTTTCCCGAGGCAATTATCTCGCCGCCCGGGTTGACATCCCCGATAACCACAACGCTTCCGTCGTACTCTATTCTTGTGCCTCCCCGTACGGTGCTCCTGATAAATTTGCAGTTATCCTCGTTCATGTCACCGGAAAAGAATTTTCTGTACCCGGAAAAGTGTACCGGCTGGGAATCGTTTTTCGTGCTCTGTGTGTTTTCTTCCTCTCTGGAGAAGCTTTCTATCACTGCACCGCTTTTCTCGTCCAGAATAGCCTTAAGCCTTGCTTCATCCTCCGATGAAAGATGAGGACCTCTGTAAACCACCCTGATTCTGGCACCCTTGAAAAAGCGGGATGCAGCGCTTATCTTGGTTTCCATTTCACTCATTATCTGGTCGGGAGTATACCATTCCGGGATAACTATAACGAGTCCTTCGGCGTTTCCCTTGAATAATATTCCTCTTCCCTCATCCATCTTAATTAACCCCTCTTGTATATGATAACAATTGAAATCATTCCAAAATGCAAAAGTGCCAGTCTCATATATTCTGCCCGGCACCGTGTATTTCCGGGATTGCCCCTGCGTCGGAGGTTTTCGGCGGGCAATTGCCACATTGTTGCCGGGACGGCATTACCATATAATTTCAACCGCATTCGAGCCCGAAGTTGCCTCGGTCGCGTTCAGCTTAAAGTATGCCATCATTATATCCTTGGCAACAGGTGCCGTCCATGAACCCCAAACACCATGTTCAACCACCACTGTAATGGCGATCTGTGGATCATCATAGGGGGCATAACATACGAACAGGCCGTTGGATGATTCGGTGGCCTCTCTTCCCGTTTCGGAGGTACCGGTTTTTCCGGCCACCTTGAACGGGAAGTCCTTGAACACGCTTGCCGCCGTACCGTCATTTCTGTGGGTAACGGCTATCATGCCGGCCTGCACCGCTTTGATGGTGGACTGTTTTACAGGAATCTGATAATAGTTATTTGAAGCTTCATATACGATTTCCCCGTCAGGTGATACGGCCATCTTTATAAGATGGGGAGTATAACGCTTTCCGCCGTTCGCTATGGCGCTTATATAATTTGTAAGCTGCACCGGCGTGAAAGCATTGTACAGCTGACCTATCGATGCCATTGCAGTATTGGCCGGATACCAGTCCTCATTGAAGTAGGTTTTCTTGAACTCCTTTGATGCAATTCTTCCGACCGATTCTGTTATCTCAATGCCGGTGGGCTGGGCAAGTCCGAACTCCTTTGCCCATTTCACTATATTGTCAATTCCGGTCATGACACCGACCTTGTAGAAGAACATATTGCTTGACGTGGCCAGGGCCTTTTCCAGATTGATGCGTCCCTGATTTCCCTCAAGGTTGGTGAACATGAGTCCGCCGATTTCTTCCCTGTAAGGACAGTTTATAAGTGTCGAGGGAGTAATGGTCCCGGTCTCAAGGGCAGCCACGGCAACAAGCGGCTTGTATGTCGACCCCGGGGCATAGATTTCCTGTGTGGCCCTGTTCCACAAAGGATTGCCTTTCTGGTTAAGTATTGCGGCCTTGGCTTCGTTATCATCGCTTAAGAAAACAGAAGGGTCATAATCGGGATAGCTGACCATTGCCAGGATTTCGCCGGTTTTCACATCCATCACTACGACAGCGCCTGCATCGGCATCCCCGAAGTTCTTGCTGCCCCCTTTTTTTCTTATTGCCTCTATGTTGCGTTTCAGGGATTCCAGCGCCACTTTCTGAAGTTCCAGGTCTATGGTCAGATATACATCATCGCCCGGAACAGGGGCACGTTCAATGTTGAAGGATGTGGTTTTTCCGTTCTCATCGACTTCCTTGGAAACCAGGCCGCTCACGCCCCTGAGCAGGGATTCGGCCGCGCTTTCAATTCCCATGATGCCTACTATGTCTGAATTGGTATAGTATTTGTCCGGGTATTCCTTTGAAAGTTTCTCATACTGTTCCTGGGAAATATATCCGACATATCCGAGTATATGGGAGACTAGACGCGCGTTGTAATAGACCCGGTATGGTTTGATAAAGGTTGAAAAGCCTTTGAAATAGCTGCTTCTCTCCTCTATTTCAGCCATAGCAAGCGCAGGAATGTCGTCAGCTACGATAAGCGGGTTTTCAATCTTGGGCTGGTTTACCAGCACCTCATACCTGAGCTTCATTATTTTATAGGCTTCTTCATCGGTATAGGATGAATCTATTCTGAAGGTCTTTTCCCTCATGTACCTGAATACCTGGTCTGCCGTAATCAGGTACTGGGCATCATCCTTGTCAACTACTATGCTCTTTATGAAACTTTCGGTGTTCCCGGTCTTGAAGCGAACGGGGTTAATGTCTATATAGTTGGAAAGCCGGCTTTTAAACGTTTTCCCGTTTTTCTCGAGAACATTTATAAATTCCAGAAACATGGCGTTCTTTTCTTCGTCCGGCATATCCACATCCACATACTGCACGCAGTAGCCCATGCGGCTTCCCGCAATCGGAACGCCGTTTCTGTCATAAATATCGCCGCGTTTAGGATAAATGTAGCTGGTGACAGTTACGCCGCTTCTGGATTGTTCCATGTAATACGCGCCGTTTACAAGCTGAATGTCGGCAAGGTTATAGATGATAATGGCAGCAATGACCACTATAATCACAGCAAGCACTATGAAACGGTCACGGCCCGTGTATTTTTTCTCCTCATTGCTCATGATGCAATTCTGTTCCTCTTTCTGTCCACCATGTCAAGTATATTATATACTTTGCTTACAGGCTTAAAAAGAGGCAATATCAGTATGCCGTTCATGGCGGCTTCAGGAAGAACGACGGTTGTAAAAAGATAAGGAATGTTCTCGTAGCCGCGGAACATGAAAATAATAGTCAGGAACAGTGTCTCGACAAGCACTGTGGAAATGAATCCGAAACCCATCTGAACGAAAAATCTATCCCGGTAAAGTTTATCGTTTACGAGGGATATAAGAATTGACAGCAGGAATAGAAGCAGGGCATACCAGCCGATGGTCTTTCCCATGAGTATGTCCATGGCAAGACCGAGGACAATGCCCATAATCCCGCTCTCCCATGTTCCGCGAAGAAGGGCTATTGTTACGGCAAGCGTAATGATTATGTTGGGCTTTACGGAAAACACCTCAAGATAGCCCATGACCGTGCTTTGAAGCACGGCGGCAGACAGGACGAACAATACCGCCGCAAGAATCCTGTATTTCATTTTACGGCTTCTCCTTAAGCACAATTACTTCTTCCAGCCTTTTGAAGTCAACTATGGGAGATATGATGGCATATGAATCAAACTGGCCTTCATTGTGGATAATCTCTTTGACCTCGCCTATGATTATCCCTTTCGGATAAATCCCGCCGAGGCCGGATGTCTCGATGAGGTCACCGGGCATGATATCAACATCAGGTGATATGTAATCCATTCTGCAAAGGCCGCTGTTCCTCAATGTTGCGTCTCCGCGTACAACCATTATGTCACGGGACCGCGATACCCGGGCTGCCACAGTGCTGTCCATGTCAATTATCGTGGTAACCCTGGATGTGAACAAATCAACCTCCGAAACCCTTCCAACAAGACCATAGGCCGTTATTACAGGCGCATTTATCTCTATACCGTCCTTGCTGCCCCTGTTGATGGTAAACACTTCAAACCAGTTTCCGGGATCCTTGGCTATTATGGTGCAGCCAATGGGTTCATAGTTCTCCATCTCGTCCAGAAAATTCAGCGCATCCCTGAGTTCCTGGTTTTCCTTTTTCAGCCGCTCAAGTTCCCGGTTTTCCTGCTCAAGCTCGCTGATTTTGCGCTGAAGCTCTTCATTCTGGGCCTTTGTCTGCTTTACATCCTTAAAATAATCAAATACGCCGCCGACCTTTTCGGCCATAAACGATATGGCCCTCTGAAGCGGCGCAATGGGTACGCTTACTATGTTGCCTATAGCCCTGACGCTGCTGCCTTCAGCGGATGAAACGGCAGCCAGCGCCAGAAAGACAACAGCAACAAGCCCAATAATGAAGAGCTTGCTTTTCAGCAGTCTGCGCAATTTCCGTAGTACCCCCTTAAGCGAGCATTCTCAGGCTGTGCCTTACGTCACCTGACTTTTTTGGATGACACAAGCACGCTTCTCAGTGTATCTATCTCTTCCAGTACCTTGCCGGTTCCGAGCACTACGCAGTCGAGGGGGTTTTCAGCAACAAACACCGGGATGCCCGTTTCCTGGCTTATAAGCTTGTCCAGTCCCCGCAAAAGTGCTCCGCCGCCTGTCAGCATGATTCCCCTCTCCATGATGTCCGCTGCCAGTTCGGGCGGCGTTTTCTCAAGGGTAAACTTGATGGAATCCAGCACAGCGTTCACCGGTTCCTTCAGAGCCTCCCTTATTTCTTCTGAGGATATTGTAAGGTCCTTCGGAAGACCGGTAACTAAGTCACGGCCGCTGACAGTGCAGGCTTCCTCCTCTTCCAGGGGGAATGCGGAACCTATTCTTATCTTGATGGCCTCGGCGGTTCTTTCACCAACCATCAGGTTATATTCCTTCTTGATATAGTTCATTATGGAATCATCAAATTCATCACCGGCAATCCTCAATGACCGGCTGACAACTATTCCGCCCAGGGATATAACGGCGACTTCGCTGGTGCCCCCGCCGACATCCACCACCATGCTGCCTGAGGGCTCGGCAACAGGAAGTCCTGCGCCTATTGCGGAAGCCATGGGTTCCTCAATAAGGAAGGCTTCCTTTGCCCCGGCCGACAAGGCTGAGTCGACAACAGCCCTCTTCTCAACCTCCGTGACCCCTGAGGGCACGCATATAATGATTCTGGGCCTTTTCAGAGGATTACCGCCCAGTGCCTTTCTTATGAAATACCTAAGCATTCCCTGGGTGGTTTCAAAATCGGCAATGACTCCGTCCTTGAGAGGCCTTATGGCCGTTATATTGCCCGGGGTCCTTCCTATCATCTGCTTTGCCTCAAGTCCGACGGCAAGGACCTCGCCGGTGTTGTTGTTGACGGCCACCACAGACGGTTCGCGCAGAATAATTCCCTTGCCTTTCAGGTAAACCAGCGTATTTGCTGTTCCGAGATCAATTCCTATTTCTTTTGAAAACAGTGACATTTGCCTACTCTCCTTCTGTTCATCTCAACGGCTCCACTGAGCCTGACCACGGTTTTTCATGTGTCCTTGGGTATTTTATCACCTGCTCACTTTTTTAAACCTGCCCCTTGTACCACGAGAGCATTTCAACGCCCTGACGTTCAAGAAGCCGTGAAAGCCTGTGTACCGGAAGTCCGACTACGTTAAAGAAGCAGCCGTCTATCCGCTCCACAAGCAGGCCCCCGTAACCCTGGGCCCCGTACGCGCCGGCTTTATCCTTGTATTCGCCTGTTTTGAGATAGGCATGTATCATACCCGGCGTCATGCTTCTTATCTTTACTCCTGTCGTCTCGCTTTCGGTGATGACTTCGCGTGTTCTGCAGTTTACCAGCGTGATTCCGGTAATCACCCTGTGCCATTTTCCCTGAATGGTTTCCAGCATTCTGTAGGCGTCATCGTAGTCCTTTGGCTTGCCAAGTATGGCTCCGTCTATCTCAACTATGGTGTCGGCTCCCAGAACAAGGTATTCCTCTTCCGCGTCATAAAAATTATTAGCTATATAAAGTGCTTTTCGCCTTGACATTTCCTCGGCGTATTTCCCGGCATCCGCAAAACCCAGAGAGTCCTCGTTAATGTTTGCAGGATATGCCTCAAACTCCAGTCCGACCTGACTTAACAGGGCCCTGCGCCTGGGAGAAGCAGATGCCAGAATAAGTTTGGGCATTATTACACTCTCCTTGCTGTTATGCAGATTCTTTTGCAGATAAACATTCCATATCATTATACACTTTGATGCTGCGTATTGGAATAGAGGAAAATAACCGAAATATATCGCCCGGCGCCGGGAAAAAACTGTTATTTCCTGAACAGGCGGTTGGGTATAATTAAGGCAGGGTATTAATTTTGCCGGCTTCAGAAACAATAGCTAGGTGAGCTATAATTTGTTACTTCTCATTTTCCGATACAATAGATATAATATAGTATAAGTATGTCCAGATTGTTTGAAAAGGAAAAGTGGCATGAGAATTGAAAGAATAGGCGAAAACAAAATACGGATTTTTGTTTCGTATGATGACCTTGAAGAGAGGGACATCGATCTCGACACGTTTAATTATAATTCTCCCGAGACCCAGGAACTTTTCTGGGATTTGATGGAGCAGGCCGAGATCGAACTGGGCTTCGACGCTCAGGATTCCCAGCTCTGCATCGAAGCCGTTACCGATACGGACCACGGTTTCGTAATTACCATCACCAGGATGGAAGAGGAACCCGAGTTCGAGTCCATACAGAAGTTCATAAAGAACAAATACCGCAAAAAGGATCTGTCCCACAGGAAGAAAAGCAGCAGGATATGCTCCACAATACTGATTTATGAAGTGGAAAGCTTTGACGACCTCTGCCGTCTCTGCAGCCTTATAAATCCTCTTTACACGGGCAGCAGTGATGCATATGCATTGGATTCTGCCTACTACCTGGTGTTCAGCGGAATCGAGGGCAACGTAACCAACCGCAGGCATTTTGACAGCATCCTCAGCGAGTATGCCGACAAAATGCCCAACGTTGATTTCCTGGAAGGCTATCTCAATGAATACGGCAGGAAGCTGGTATCCGACGACGCAGTAGCATTTTTTGCGCGATTAAACAGCTAACATTCCTGTCCGACTATTCTCTTCAGATATGCCCTGAATTCGTCGCGCAAATCTTCCCTCTTGAGTGCAAATTCAACTGTCGCTTCCAGAAATCCCAGCTTGTTTCCCACATCATACCTGTGTCCTTCAAAAACGAAGGCATACATGGCTTCATGCAGTGAAAGTTCCTTGAGCGCATCGGTAAGCTGTATTTCGCCGCCTATGCCAGGCTTTGCATTTTCAAGATATTTGAAAATTGACGGGGATATGATATACCTGCCCAGTATCGCTATGTCCGATGGAGCTGAACCTATATCAGGCTTTTCCACCAGGTCCTTGACCTTGTATACCCTGTCATCCACCTGTTTACCCGACACGATACCATACTTGTTCACCTCATTCGGGTCCACATGCTGAACGCCCAGGATTGTGGTCTTGTATTCGTCGTAAACGTCTATGAGCTGTTTCAGGCACGGCTTTTCCGAATCAACAATGTCATCGCCCAGCAGAACGGCAAAGGGTTCGTCTCCGATAAATGCCTTTGCACAGTAGATGGCATGACCGAGGCCCTTGGGCTCCTTCTGCCGGATGTAATGTATGTCCACAAGGTTTGCTATGTCCATCACCTGTTTCAGCAAATCTTCCCTGTGCTTGGCCTTCAGTACCTCCTCCAGTTCGAACGACCTGTCGAAATGGTCCTCTATGGCTCTTTTCCCACGGCCGGTTATGATGAGGATGTCTTCAATTCCCGATGCGACGGCCTCCTCTATGATGTACTGAATGGTCGGCTTGTCGACAATGGGAAGCATCTCTTTCGGCTGGGCCTTTGTTGCCGGCAGAAAACGTGTTCCAAGCCCGGCTGCAGGAATTATGGCTTTTCTTACTTTCATAATCCGGTTCTCCCTTTTAGATGATAATGGAATAAGGAAGACAAAGGTCAGATTCATTATACCATATTGTGGTTATGATATTTCCTCAGGATACAGCTTTTCCATTGACAAAACCAAACGACTGCACCTGAAAAAGCCGGCTCGCCTGTTTCATTCAAATTGTTAAAAATATTTACCCGAGTGGTATATACTTTTACGAGTCTTTTCAATTGGGACGGGCAGCAAAATGGCTCTAAGGTAAGTCATTTTTTGGCAGCTGTTGCTGCATTGTGGGTACTGTGAAAAAAGGAAAGCATGATGGGTGTGCTCCCCCTGTCGCCGTGTTCCCCCTCAACTTTCGGGGGAGCCTACTCCCTTCCGTTGTTTTTGCGGAATCAGCCTTAAGCGGGTGCAATCTTTCATCGTTGAAAAATCCCGCACGGGTCGGAAATGTCAGTGATTGCGCGCCCCTGTTGCTCGCCTGCATGACCACGTCTGGACATGATTTGACCGGATTTTACTTTGCCATGGCTACGGATGCTCCCTCGCGGATACAGCCTGTATGTCACTGCGGGGAGTGAAGCGGCGAAAAAATCTTCCTACTGGACTGACACAGTGACAATGATTATCATTGTATTCTGTAAGGAAGGTGATATACATGGCTTTTGAATGGAAAGAAAGATATCAGCTGGGCATTGAGGAAGTGGACAGGCAGCACAGAAAACTGTTTGACATAGGCGCGCGGGCATATGAGCTCAGCCGCCTTGATAACGCTTTTGACAGATATGATGACATCATGGAAGTCCTTCATGAACTTCTGGATTATGCCCAGTACCATTTCAAATATGAAGAGGATTTCATGAGTAAAAGCAACTTTGACCAGCTGGAGCACCACGCCAGGGAGCATGATTACTTCATAGCAAAGGTTAAAAGTCTTCTTTCGCAGGATATCGATGAAAATCAGCAGAAGACCCTTGTTGAAATCACCGATTTCCTGTCCGAGTGGATAAGCACCCACATCATGCTTGAGGACAGAAAATATACTATTCTTTTCAACAGCAAATAACATGAAACAGGAGTCAGCCTGTATGGCTGACTCCTGTGTTTTCGGTCTACTCTCCATATTTATGTAACCCGGTTATTCAGTCCGATACCCCATTTCGTCCAGAATTTGTTTTACAATCAGCTCATCCAGTTTACGGCTCAGTGCAAGCATCTCCTCGCTGTTGATTCTTTCCTTCTTTTGTATGATTCTCTCATGCAACTCGGCTCTTAGTTTCTCTATCTCGCCCGGCAGGTTGTTGCATGCCTTGCTTGTATGTCTCTCCTTCGGCTTTTGTACACCCAGATTTGTCATGCCAATCCCCCTTACATCCGTTTCTATATTTCTTACCCCAAAATGCAAACTAATACTGGATTAATATGTATAATAATGTAATAATATATTGCAAATGTTATATAGTACAAATAACTGTCAAATTTGAACCTGATTTTCGGCAAAAAATCGGTTCTGTATTAAAAAGTACGGCCGGAAATACATATTCTGTACTTGATTGCCAACATAATAAAACAAAGCATAAAAATGTATGGGTATGCAAGTATAAAATTGGTGCTGGTTGAATAAGCTGTATTTTCTGGAATTAAAGAAGGAGAACTCTGATGACGTTCTCCTTTTTGATGTTCTTCTAATATTTTTCTGCACAATAATTTTTAAACCGGGAATTCAGATTTCCCGGCGTCCTTCAAGGGACTTGGCAAGCGTAACCTCATCGGCATATTCAAGATCCCCGCCTACAGGCAGACCATGGGCAATACGCGTAGTCTTGACACCCATGGGCTTTAATATCCTGGCGATGTACATGGCCGTCGCCTCGCCTTCCACCGTGGGATTTGTGGCCAGTATCACTTCCTGTATTCCGCCATGCGCCACGCGCTTTATAAGAGACTTGATATTTATGTCATCGGGTCCTATTCCCTCCATGGGAGAAATAAGCCCGTTCAGGACGTGGTACAGCCCGTTGTATTCCCGTATTCTTTCCATTGCCACAACGTCCCTCGGCGACTGGACCACACAGATTGTCGTCTTGTCCCTTTTCTCGGACGAACATATCCTGCACGGGTCAACGTCCGTGATGTTACCGCAGACGGAACAGAAGCTCGTCTTGCGTTTTGCATCAACGAGCGCTTTGGCAAAGGACATAACTCTGTCCTCCGGCAGGTTGAGAACGTGAAAAGCAAGGCGCTGCGCGGTTTTATGTCCTATGCCCGGCAGCTTTTCAAATTCTTCAATGAGATGTTGAACAGGAGGTGCGTAGTAATCCATATCAGAACAGGCCCGGCATGTTACCCAGGGCGCCGGTTATTCCTCCCATAACATTTTTGGCGAGTTCGTCGGCCTGCCTCAGAGCTTCATTGACGGCGGCCAGTACCAAATCCTCAAGCGTTTCCACGTCATCAGGGTCAACAGCATCTTTTGATATCCTTATTTCCTTTATCTCCTTCTGGCCGGTTGCTACAACAGTGACAGCACCGCCGCCGACTGTAGCCTCAACGGTTTTTTCTGCCAGCTCCTCCTGAGCCTTGGCAAGCTCCTGCTGCATTTTCTGAGCCTGTTTCATCAGATTTCCGATATTTCCGCCCATCCCCATGGGGAATCCTCTTTTTGCCATACGTGTTTCTCTCCTTATCTCCATTCTGCTGAAAGGCAGTGCCTAAATACCGGTCAACAAGGCTCCAGCAGGCCGTGCTGTATTGCCTGGCATTCCCGGTTCATCAGGACACCTTGTCGCTGGATTAATTATATCATGCTCTTTATTATATTCAATAACCCGGTATTTCAGAAACAGTCCTCTGAAGTGCATTTCAGTCCTGTGGTCCAACCTTCTTGCTGAAAACCACAAAGCAGGATGAAATTAGCCGCTCCCTGCCGGCCGACGGGCTGTTCACGATTTTCCCTTCCACAATCATTTCGCTGGACGCCCCGCCGTCTAGCATGGCCGCCTGAATGACGCCTTTTTCAATGAGAATATCTGCCAGTTCAGGCCCGCTTACGCCGATGCTGACATCACTGTTCCTTCCGTCCACAACCGTAAAAATGAGCGTACCGTCCCACTTTATCCCTACCGCCGTCCTGGGCGCCCGGACAAGGAGATTTCCCACCCAGGCATCATATTCAGGGCAGACGTTGACGCCGTCCCTGACAAGCCAGCTTCCGCATTCATAGGCCGAAACATATCCTTCCGGAACATCAGGGGATGTTTCAAGAAGATTTTTTATCCGAACCTCCCGCCCGGGTGCAGCAAAATCGCGAAGTCTTTTTTCAGCCTCATTCCCTACGGCGCTTATCAAAAATCCGTCTGAAGGAATCTGTACGGGTCCGTCAGCAGATTTTATCACTGATACCTTTCCGTCTACAACGGTTGCCGAGACATGCTGCTTTTCAATCCTGTCGTTGGAACCGTAATCCGGGGTAAATACATAAATGCCATCGTATGCTGAGTAGGTGTTGTAAAAAACAGCCCCGGTAGTGGCATCTTCAGATTCAAGCCATATTTTCTGCGAGGCATCCGCAATGACTGCCCTGTCATCAAAAAGGAAAAGCACGGGAAATCTCCCGCTGGCAGCGGTCTTCAACGTTTTGTTGGAATAAAGCATTCCTCCGGGAAGTCCGTTGGGATGTGAAAAACCGCCGTTTACAGCGGCAAGCGCACCGGTTTTCTCTGCCATGACGCTCAGATACTCATAACCGAAAAGAGTGCTGTTGGGAATAACCGGTTTAACTCCTGCTTCACCGCTTTCAAGGCTTATTTCAAGGAAATGCATCACAACAGGCCCCGCCGGTGTGTCTTTCACTTCTTTTTCATACCGGAACGGAAGTCCGGAAGGTTTTTCCGCAGGCAATTCATTATCGGACCGGCTTGATGAAACAGAGAGATTCGTATCATCAGTCATGGATAACAAATGCCCATTCTCAGGCTCGCTGCGCGAACCTTCGAAAGGGCACGACAACCAAATCACCGCCAATGAAACAGCCATAAGGCCTGCAACTTTAGTCCACCGCTTTATCAACCTCTTCAGCCCCGTTTTCAGACTGAACTTCTTCCCCGCCGCTTTGTGCGGTGCTGCCGGATGTTGTATATGTTCTGTCCATCCGGGCGCTGAGCTGCTTATATATCATGTCAGCAATGCCAACACCCCTCTTGCTGCACTGCTGCATCAGTTCATCATCCAGCATGTCCTCAAAGATTTCCCTGGCATTGCTCTCCTCAAAAAGGCCACCCTTGGGTATAGTGGCTTTCATCTGCTTGTAAAGGGTTTTCAGCATAATGGCCTCAAACTGGGCGCAGACTTCCTTTAGCTTTTCCCTGTCGCCTTCATCATATGCCTTTCTCAGTGCAGTTTCAAAACTTTCATCATCATATGTCTGTTTTGCTGTCAGTATGTTATTTATCTGATACCCCGAAAGACCTTCTATTTTCATGGCACACGCTCACATTCCCAAAAAGGCACCCGGCCTCCTGCGCCTGGAAACCGGGCTTTTCACAAAGGATTACCGCATCAGGTTGTTGGCTTCCTGAAGCATTTCGTCCGATGTTGTTATGGCTTTGGAATTCAGCTCATATGCGCGCTGGGCGGTAATTAGCCTTACCATTTCTTCAACCACCTGGACGTTTGAAGATTCCAGGAATCCGGTTCTTATTATGCTCGGATTTGCAGTCTCGTAATCAGGTATGGGCTCTCCCGAAGCGGTGTTGGCCGCATACAGATTGCCTCCCACAGCTTCAAGCCCCTGGACGTTGTCAAACTGGAATAGGCCTATATATTGCCCGGTAGGTACAAGGGTTCCCGTGTCAGGGTCCCTGTATGTTATTTCACCCGTCGGCTGTATTTCCAGGCTATCAAGATTGGTATCGATGTAAATTTCTATCCCGTCCCTGTCAAGAACAGGATAGCCGTCTGATGTTGCCAGCATCTTGCCATCATCGGTCATTGAAAGTTTGAAGCTGCCGTCCCTGGTATAGTATGCATTGCCGTCTGCTCCCCTTACCATGAAAAACCCGTCACCGTCAATTGCCATGTCCAGCTTGTTGCCTGTCTGCTCGAGATTTCCCATGGTAAAGTCGCGCACATTGGCACGGGCAACAACTCCATGACCCACCTGCAGATTTACAGGCCTTGCGTTCTCGCCGTCGGAGTAGGCATGCTGCATGGTGACATAAAGCAGGTCCTCAAACTCCGGCCTTTCCTTTTTATATGCAGTGGTAGATACGTTTGCAAGATTGTTTGCTATGGTGTCCACGCTGAACTGCATCGCCTTCATTCCCGATGCTGCGGTCCAGAGTGCTCTCATCATACCGGGTCACTTCTCCTTTCAGCGGACATCCGTATCCCTGTTCACATCCTGTAATCCTGATTTATATCAGTCTGACAGCCGGTGTAGCATTTAACCGGCGGAAAATAATGTTCTTATACTTTTCCAATCTCATTTACGGCCTTGTCCAGTGTGGAATCCTGGTACTGAATCATTTTCTGGTTGGCTTCATACGACCTCAGGATGGTTATCATATTCACCATTTCATCCACGGAATTCACGTTGGAACCTTCCAGATAACCCTGCATCACCTTGCCGTTGAACTGCCCCTCAACGGTATCATCGCTGACGGTGACAAGGTTCATTCCGTATTTCCTGAGGGTTTCGGGGTTTTCAAACTTCCTTATTCTGAGGGTGTCCACATATTCATCGTTCTGATATATCTGCCCATTGCTGTTTACCGTAAAATCATCACCCTCAAGGAATATGGCCCCGTTCTGGCCCATCACCACATAGCCGTCTCTTGTGACAAGCCTGCCCTGGTCGTCCAGCTTGAATGAACCGTCCCGGGTGTATAGTTCGCGGTAATTACCCTCTCCGTCAGGAACAGCCACTGCAAAGAAGGCACCGTCATCGCCGCTTATGGCAAAATCGGTTTTGAGGTTTGTGTTTTCAAGCGTCCCCTGGGTATAGTCGGTGTACACCTCGGCTATATCGTTATATAAGCTCATATAGCCTATATTTTCAATACCTGCGCCGGTCCTTCCGGCATAGTCGGAAAGGCGTTTGGCCAGAACCTTTGAAAATTCCTCAAACACGACACCGTCTTTTTTATAGCCGTTTGTGTTCACATTGGCCAGATTGTTGGTCACGACATCCATTTTCCTGAGCTGCGTCATCATGCCGTAGCCGGATGTATAGAGTCCTCTTATCATAAACGTCCTTCCCTTTTATTTACATGCATACCCACGGATTCTGCAATATATATCGGATTCTGCAGCCGAACTGTTAACAGCTTTCTGGAAACGCTTATTATAAAAATTGTTCCGTCAGCATATCCCTGCATGAGATTGCTTCGTCGCTTCGCTCCTCGCAATGACAGTAGAAAGCCTGTACAACACGGCCAGATATTTCATTGGGGGCGGAACGTGGCGATTAACAATTTATGCTAATCTTGACTATATGTACCGACAATATCAGTATCCTAAATCCCATTGCCTTGGGTGATGCAGTCGTGAATAATACATATTATGTTTACATAATGACGCATAAAAGAAATACAGTACTTTATACGGGTGTCACAAACAACCTCAAAAGAAGTGTATACGAGCATAAAAACAAGTTAATCCCCGAATTTACATCAACGTACAACATCAATAGACTCGTTTATTACGAAGTAACTAATGACGTAAAGGGTACCATCAGTCGGGAAAAGCAGATTAAGGCCGGCTCGAGGCAGAAGAAGATAGATCTGATAAACTCCCTGAATAAGGATTGGAAGGACTTATATCCGGAACTGTAGAGATTGCCGCGCTCCGCTCGCAATGACCGGTCATGCTTTATAGAGCATTTATTTTCATTGCGAGGAGCGAAGCGACGAAGCAATCTCATGGCCGGCACCATTGTATTCGTATTTTTGTGCCCTACTTCGTTCCGTCCGCAATATCATGATTAGCCGTGCTGCATGACTTTTATCTTTCATTGCAAGAAGGCGTCAGCCGTCGAAGCAATCCCACGGCTGACGCCTGCAGCATGTGACAACATTGTTATACATTATTACCTCCTGCCCACCATGACCTGAATGGACGTGTCGCATGACTTTAAAATGTCATTGCGAGGAGGCATCAGCCGACGAAGCAATCTCTTTTTGCGCCATGATACTCTTTCTTGTTTCAAAAAGGCGGGAGACCTGCAGGAGGAAGGCCTCGAGGCGCGATTCAATAAGCTGCGGGAACGGGTTGCCGTCAGTCTCAATCGAGAGGAACGGCAGCGACGGCCATACTTCCATCACACGTTTCACCAGTTCCGCATCGCGGGCAATTTCTGGTTTGTGCGTGTTCATCCTGTTGTTTATCATGGCCTCCGCAATTCTAGAAGGCATGCACCCGAAGGGCCCCAGAGCCAGCACTCCGTCCACGCTCTCGACAATTTCAGCGAGGGCCGCTCCTACAGTGAGTATCGCCTCACCGGTAAGCCTTGGCGAAATCAGGCCCCTTGCTGCCTCTATCAAATGGTCCACGTCATTGTCAAAGAGCCTGTAAAAGCCGCATCCGGCAAATATTGCGCGTATCTCGTCCTCAAAGGGGTTCTTTACCATGCAGGTAATCTTGTTTCTTATCCTGTCATACCATTCGGATTTCGCCACAAGCCTGTTCTGAACGATATAATCGCAGTATCTTATCCATTCGGCCACGGGCGCGGTCCTCACCCAGAATCCCTGCCGGCTGAGCCGCTCCACAAGATTATGCCTTGAGAATCCGTCACGACGTACATATATTTCTCCTATAAGGGCAATTGACGGAATGTCATCCAAATCACACTTTCTCGGAAGCCTCGACAGCGTTTCGGATGCCCGCTGTATCTTTCTCTTCAGTACCTTCCACGGGTCATGGGCAATGCTGTCTATAAGGTCTTCTGCAACCTCCCTGAAGACCTTTTCTGCATGCCCGGTGTGACTGGCTATGGCCAGGATTGCGCTGTGTATATCGTCCAGTACGTCGGACAGCACTACGGAATGCCATGCACGCAGTGCAAATTTAACCCCGAATCCGGCGTAAGAGTTTTCAGCTGTAAGAGACAGCATTGTCACCCTGTCAAGCTTCTTTTTCCGCACCACTTCCTGCATCATCACATTGTACTGGCCGAACCTGCAGGGGCCCGATGTTTCAGGCATGAAGTTCACAAGAATATCCTCGCCGTTCCATTCCTCCTCAATATACCGCAGCAGGCTTCCGGCGGTGAGAAGCAGCGGAAGGCACTCCTTGCAGGAAGCCACCGTCCTTCCCAGTGCCAGCTCCTTTTCTCCGGCCGGAGGAAGGGCCACGGTGTTCACCCCGACGTATTCCATCGTGGCGGCCAGCATTCTGGCGCCTATTTCACCCATGGAAGGCATGAGGACCTTCACCTTCGGATGAGTGAGCGGGTATCTTGAACCGTCGGGAAGCACCACCGTCATTTTTCCTGCCACTGACTCAAGCCGTGCGGTTCGGAACGGCTCTTCATCCCCGGTTTTTACACCCCTGCGGACCATCTCGTCATACCTTTTGGCAACATCAATGAAAGCCTCCACCCGGGTATCCACACCGGCATCCGCCGTATGGGAATCCAGTTCCAGCGTAAGTGAAGGCTTATGACCCATTATGTCCCGGAAATAGCCAATCAGGAATGAATCGGGACCGCAGCTGAAATTGGTGATGTAGGCTGCGAAAAGCCTGTCATGCTTTTTCACATAGCGGGCGGCTTTTAAAATCCACTGGCCGGACGCCCAGTACATGTTGTCCATGGTCTCTTCGGAATCGATGGGCAGGAAATCCTGGGGTATCACCCTGTACCCTCTGGACGCAAACTTTTTCGGTATTCCCAAGTTGCCCATCCTGGAGAAGGCATTGTAAGGCCGGCCGAGGAGGACTATTGCAAATCCTTCGGGCGATGCCCCGATTTCTTCAAGCGCGCGCTTTCCGGCCTCCCTGCAGGCCTTGTGAAACGCCTTCTGAGCTTTCACGCCGGTTTCAAAAGCCCGCCGCGATTCGCTGTCGCTGTGGCCAAGCTGCCGTCCAATTCTGATAAACTGCTCCTCTGCAGCTTCATAACCCTTCGTCATGTCAAGCACGGGGCTTAAAACCGTCATTTTGGAAAGCTCCGGAAAAGCTGCTTTCAACGTATAGGGTTCCGACTGTACGAACGGGCAGGATACCCGGACATCATCGCCGCCGGGAACGGGAAAGGCTTTTACATGAGGCAGGAAAACTGCGTCGGGCTTCTTGCCGAGCAGTGACTTTAACGTACCGTGAGCCTGCTCCATGGGCCAGCAGAAGGCAGCGCCCTCCATCAGGCATCCTTCCGGGTCTATTCCGTCGGGCAGGACAATCTCATAGCCAAGGGATCTGAAAAAGCCTTCATAAAGCGGAAACAGGGTATTCGTCATCAGCGACCTGTTTATTCCTATACGTTTTCCGTTTTGTTTTACATTATCGGGGACAAACTTCTTTGCCGTTTCAAAAAGGAGCTTCTCCCTCAGCGCCACCATATCCAGGGAAGCAACATCCACATCCCTGTGACTGGCTATGATATTGTAATACTTGTTGCATATTCCGCCAAAGGGGTAGACCTTTCCGTCCAGCCTGATTCGATTTATGATGCACTTCCGGTCACACTTCTCCCTTCCGCCTGCGCAGACAAAGGGTTCCTCATAGACAACCTCGCGGGCCGCCAGTGCATTAAGGTCAAAGTTCTGAACCGGAACCTGGCCCAGTTCCTGCTGGGTCATTGTTTCAAGCGCAACGCCGTATGCCCCCATAAGGCCGGGTTCCGGAGGAACCACAATATCCCTTCCGGTAAGAGCCGCCATGGCCACGGGTACGGCCCTGTTGTAGCAGACACCGCCCTGCATGAACACCTTCCTGCCTACAGGCCGGTTTCCCTTAACCCGGTTAAGATAGTTCATGCATATGGAATAAACCAGACCCGCGGCTATGTTTTCCCTGGATATGCCGCTCTGGATGGCAGTTTTTATGTCGCTCCCGATGAAGGCCGCACACTGGTCGCTGAAATTCGGCGGCGCATCCCCCTCCATTGCCAGGTCTCCTATCTCTTCGACACGTATATTAAGGGATTCAAGGGCCGACTCTTCCAGGAAAGACCCGGTGCCTGCCGAACATGCCTCATTCATGGCGTAATCCGAAGCCACGCCGCCCGTAAGATACGTATATTTTGCGTCCTGACCGCCTATCTCGAATATGGTGTCCACTTCCGGGTCGAAATGGGCCGCAGCCCTTGCATGAGCTATAATCTCGTTTATAACCGCGGGCGTCAGGGCATGGAGCCCCGCTATCTGCCGGCCCGAACCTGTCACTCCAAGACCGGTTACCGTTACGGGAACGTTTATCTGAGAAGCAATGGCCTCATAGCATTTCCTCGATGCACCCACCGGGTCGCCGTTGGTCCGAAGGTATATGCCTGCCAGGATGGCCTTGTCGCTCCGCCTTACAAGAACCGCCTTAGTTGTGGTCGAACCCACATCAAGGCCGAGCACGCAGTCGTCTCCCGCCCTGGCAGTTCCCCTTATGGGCTGCATGAACCGCACCTTAGGCAGGAAATCCCTCAGAGGCTTGTGCTTTGAAAAGACATGCTCGCCTTCAACGAACAGATTATCAGGTCCGGGCATCGGCCTTGTTTCATGGGACAGGGCCCATATGGCCGCTCCCAGTGCCTCAAAGCAGCGGCTGCAGTCGGGTATCACAATATCCAGGCCTTCTTCTTTCAGGAAACGCACCATGATATGATTGGATGCGCTTCCGCCCACAAGCAGCACGTTACCGGGATTCCTGCCTTTTAACAGCTCGGTTATCTTTCCGGCCATCATTTTGCAAAGTCCCGCGACCACCCGGGATTTGGGAGCACCCTTGTTCAGCGCGTGGGTACAGTCACTCTTGCAGAACACGCTGCATCTTCCGGCTACTTTGTAGGGATTGTCGGCATCGGCTATTCTCATCGCTTCATCAACGGTAAGGTCCATTCTTTTCAGCTGCTGGAGGAAGAACTCGCCGGTGCCTGAAGCGCATTTGTTTCCGCTTCTAACTTCGATTATCCGGCCTTTCCCGTCAAGCCTGTATGCCATCAGGGTCTCCCCACCGGCGCTTACAAGCATTCCGGCCTTCAGGCCGGAAGTTTCCGACCACCAGCGGTAGGCTGCCTCAACGGCTTCAGGTTCCGGTATGCCGGTGGCGTTTACCATATGCCTAAGCTTGCGCCCGGTAACGGCCACTCTGTCAGGGATTTCCGCAAAACCTCCTGAAAACAGCTCGGTAAGTATCTTCCTCGGGTTTCCTTCATGCGGAATTGCCCGGGTATTTTCTATTTCAATAATTCCTTTGTCATTTCTTATTTCCGCCACGGTTATTGTTGATGCACCGACACAGATTCCAGCAGTTCTCATATCCGACCCCTTGCCCTATGTTTGTTTTCCGGAAAACATCCGGGATTTTGCATATATTTCTTGATGAAATAAAGGGGCAACCCTAAAAGGAAGCCCCTATCATTCACCATATCTAAAGGCTTTCTGTTCAGAAAATCATTTCTGAACCGGTGTTTTGTTTAAATTTCGTAATTTGAATTTCTGACAAGTTCGGTTCCGTGCAAAAGGTCAAGATTGTCAAGCACCTTGCCTGTGCCCAGCGCCACTGCCGACACGGCATCATCGGCAATGATGACCTTTATTCCAGTCTTCTGTTCCAGAAGCTTGTCCAGACCGTAAACAAGGCTTCCTCCGCCTGTCATGACAATACCTCTGTCGCTTATGTCGGCTGCAAGTTCAGGAGGCGTTCTCTCAAGCACCGAATGAACAGCCTCGACTATGCTGGATACCGGTTCCTCGAGAGCTTCCATAAGTTCGTTTGACGTGACCGTTATTGTTTTCGGAAGCCCGGAGACGAGGTTCCTTCCCCTTATCTCCATGGAAACCTCCTGGGGCCTCGGGAATACGGTTCCTATGTTGATTTTGAGCTCTTCGGCAGTCCTTTCGCCTATCATTATGTTGTGCTTCTTGCGCATGTATCTGACGATGGCTTCGTCAAACTTGTCCCCTGCGACCTTGATGGATGTGCTCACAACCGTTCCGCCCAGCGAAATGACGGCTATGTCGGTTGTTCCTCCGCCCACATCCACAACCATGCTTCCGCAGGCCTTGGTGATGTCTATACCAGCTCCGATGGCTGCTGCGATCGGCTCCTCTATCAGGTAGGTCTTCCTTGCACCTGCCTGAAGGGCTGCATCCTCAACAGCTCTTTTTTCCACCTCTGTGACGCCGGAGGGAACGCATATCATTACACGGGGTTTGAAGAGCCTGAAGAAACTGGATTCAGTAACTTTGTTCAGAAAATACTTCAGCATTCTTTCGGTTACGTGGTAATCCGAAATGACTCCATCGCGGAGAGGGCGGCAGGCTACTATATTGCCCGGCGTTCTTCCCAGCATTCGACGTGCTTCCTCACCGACCGCAAGTATCTTGTCGGTGTTTTTGTCAATGGCCACTACAGAAGGCTCACGTAGCACAATGCCCCTTCCCTTGACATATATAAGCACTGAAGCGGTTCCCAAATCTATTCCGATATCCAATCCAAGGCCCAAAGCTGACAACCCCTTTGCTTACATATCCTAACATTATGTGCACATAAACATCTTAACAATATCCGGCAATTATTACAAGTGTGATTTTAGGCGATCACAAGCCTTTAAAAACGGCCAGGGCAGCGCGGTAAAGCCATAATAGGCGAAAAGCCGGGCAAGCCCGGTTTTTCGGCATTAATTACATATTTTATACCATCCGTATAAATATGGCGTACTCATTCGACCCTGCTCTGCCTTAGGGTAAGAAGCTCGGGAAAGTATTCCTTTGCCAGCTGTTCCATTTCGGAATCGCCTATGACTGTGGTCCTTCCGTTCTCATATTCCCTGTCTATCCATTCCTTGATTTTCGCCACTCTTTCATCCCTCTTGTCTATTATCCTGTCACCCTTGAGCATGAAATAGTTGTTAAGCCATGCTGCGACACCGGCAAGGCCGGAATGCTTGTCCACAATTACGACGGGAGGTCTGCCGAGAATCTTTGTCGTGTCGAAAATATTGTATATTTCCTCATCCTTCAGAAGGCCGTCGGCATGGATGCCGGCTCTTGTGGCATTGAAAGCGCGGCCTACAAAGGGCGTCCTCGGCGGAATTTCGTAGTTGAGCTGATTTTCAAAGAATTCGGCAATCTCGGTGATGACCCTGAGGTTCATGCCGCCGGTATCGCCCCTGAGCTGGACATATTCCATTACCATGGCTTCAAGCGGCGTGTTTCCGGTTCTCTCGCCGATTCCGAGGAGGGAGGTGTTCACGTTGGCAGCACCGTACAGCCATGCGGTGGTGGAGTTTGTCACTGCGCGGTAGAAATCGTTGTGCCCGTGCCATTCAAGCCATTCTGACGGCACTTCTCCGTAGTTTACGAGCCCGTATATTATCTGCGGCACGCTTCTGGGCAGAGCGACGCCGGGTATGCTTACACCAAGGCCCAGTGTATCACATGCACGTATCTTCACAGGCATTTTTGCCTGCTTTGAAAGCTCCATCAGCTTGTTTACAAAAGGCAGCACAAAGCCATAGAAATCGGACCTTGTGATGTCCTCAAGATGGCACCTGGGGATGATTCCCGCATCGAGTGCCGCCGATACGATGCTCAGGTACTGTTCCATCGCCTGGGACCTGTTCATCTTGAGCTTTTTGAATATGTGGTAATCAGAGCATGAAACAAGGATTCCGGTCTCCTTGATGCCCATTTCCTTGACAAGCTGGAAGTCTTCCTTTTTGGCTCTTATCCATGCGGTAATCTGGGGATAGTCATAACCCTTTTCCATGCACTTTGTTACAGCTTCCCTGTCAACCTTCGAATACAGGAAAAACTCGCTCTGTCTTATGATTCCGCTTCCGTTGTCCAGCTTGTGCAGAAGGTCGAACAGTTTGCTTATCTCTTCCACTGTATACGGTGAACGGGCCTGCTGGCCGTCCCTGAATGTGGTGTCGGTTATGTAAAGTTTTTCAGGAATGTTCATGGGTACTATGCGGTGGTTGAAGACGAGCCTGGGAACTTCATTGTACGGAAAGATGTTGCGAAAGAGATTTGGTTCATTGACATCCCTGAACTGAAACTCTATCTCCATCATCTTGCTGTTTTTGTTGAACTTTACATTCATTTTTCTGCACCTCCGTTCAGCTGTTATCGTTTCGTATAGCAAACCTTTTGCCCTGCCAGTTTCTGAACTCCGCCCTGTCTTTGCCTATATAGAGAATGTAATTGGGAAGAATGGGCGTCTTGCCAAGCCCCTTCGGGCCGTTGACTATGTATGTCGGAATGGCAAGCCCCGATGTCCTTCCCCTGAGGGATTCCATTATTTCAAGGCCTTCCTCCACCCTCACCCAGAAATGTGACGTTCCTTTGACAGTTTTTGGATGGAAGATGTAATACGGTTTCACACGGATGGTGAGAAGAGCCTGATTCAGCTTCCTGACCACATACTTGTCATTGTTTACGCCGTTTAAAAGAACCATCTGGTTTCCAAGCGGTATGCCGGCATCGGCCAGCTTTTCACAGGCGGCTTTAGATTCTTCCGTTATCTCCCTCGGATGGTTGAAATGGGTGTTTACGTAAACCGGATGATATTTTCTGATGATGCTGACCAGGCTGTCGGTAATACGCTGCGGCAGCGTAACAGGCGTCCTTGTTCCGAACCGGATTATCTCCACATGACTGATGCTTCTAAGCTCTCTCAGTATCCATTCAATGGTTCCGTCGTCCAGCATGAATGCGTCGCCGCCTGTTATAAGGACGTCCCTTATTTCCCTGTTGTCCCGGACATAGTCTATGGCTTTTTTCAGCTTTTCCCTCGGTGCATGGACGTCATGCTCTCCTATGAGCCTTCTTCTCTGGCAGAACCTGCAGTACATGCCGCATATGTTTGTAACCTTGATAATCAGCCTGTCCGGATACCTGCGTGTTACCAGTTCCGCAGGGGTCCAGCCTTCCTCGTCCATGGGGTCCAGTTCGCCCAGCTCACTGAGTTCCTCAATCGACGGTATTGACTGCCTTTTTATTGGGCATGAAGGGTTGTCAGGATCTATGACAGAAAGATAATATGGGGAGATAGCAAACCGGTATTTCCTGGTAACTTTCTGGATTTGCTCGGTTTCGCCGGCGGAAAGGCCAAGGATATCCGCTATATCCTCTGCCCGTGTAAAGCGGTTTCTCATCTGCCACCTGTAGTCATTCCACTCATTTTCGGACGCACCCAGCTTTTCCATTATTCTGGCTTTCTGACGGGCAATCTTTTCCCTGTCTTCAATACCAGTCTTTATGGTGTGCTTTATGCTCTCATAATCATCGATGCTGCGCTTCAGTTCATCAAAACGGTTTTCAACTGCTGTCCTTTCGGGTTTCAATATGATGCTCATTCTCAACCTCCTTTCCCGCTTTTACAAAAAATAAAAGCGATTTTCACCGAAATGAAGTGAGAATCGCTTTTTAGGGCATAATGACCTACCTTTCCCTTCAAAGCTTCCGAGGTTAGCTGACGGATTCGGGCCGAAAGGAATTAGCCCTACCGGGATGAACATCCCGGATTCACCCCATAAAATTGGTTCCCCCGTATCCTGTTTCAAGAAAACAAAAACAGGAATTCAGCACTTCATTTCGATATTCAGCTTTATGATGGTATGGCATCTGACTATTTTAATTATAGCTTATTTTGACTATTCGGTCAAATGATGTTCAGGAAATTATACGGAAGTGAAACATATGCAAAAAGTCGGTGTTACCCGACTTTTCTGCTTTCCTTTCCATATTTCAGTCTTGTGGCTTCTCCGCCGCGGATATGCCTCTCCGCTTTGTTTGCGTCAAGTATCCTTTTTACCTGCAGCGCCATGATGGGGTCCAGTTTGGCCAGCCTCTCCGTCACATCCTTGTGCACAGTGCTTTTGCTGATTCCGAAGTTCTGTGCAGCCGCTCGTACCGTAGTCTTGTGCTCGATAATGAAATTCCCAAGCTCCAGGGCGCGTTCCTCTATGTAATGTCTCATGCGCTTGCCTCCCACGCGCCAAAAAACGGCTTTGATGTCCCGATACTATCTATATGTGGAAGGCTAGTACGCTATACCCGCAAAACTCAAACATTGTGTTGTCCTTGTTTATGTAATAAAAAGGCCTGCCCGCGTAATAGTACTCGTTTCTTGGGACACGCTTTAACCTGTATTGATCGGTTTTTGCTTTGCATGACTCTGCAGAAAGTCGAGTTTTCTTCCCCTGCCTGGCTGAATGAGCATGTTTCATTACCGAACATCCGCCTGCTTAAACAGCATGTCCTTCATTTTTATCAACAATCTTAATGGCGTTCTCCTTTATTTTGTTTATTGTCTCAACAATTTTCCTCTGTTTCGTCCCGTCAAACAGCTTTATAAAACTCTGCGGTTTATCAAAGGGGGGCTTCATCAGATCTGAAACATTCTCCATATAACCGTTCTGGACAACATAATCTATTACTTTTTTAACGAAGACAATTTGCTCCTGATTAAGGGACTGGTCATTTATAAACTCACTAAAGGCATCGTATGCCGCCTGATAATCCAGCTTGGCGATCTTTCTCACAAGCAGGCCAAAGGGCGTATCCTTGAACTCTCTCTGATAGTCTTCCACCGTTCCAAGCTTACCTGTCAGGATGTGCTCAAGATCCTTATAATCGGCCTGGGTCAGAGGTATGTTATGTCTAAGCTTATAAATAGCCAAATGGTCTTTATGCTCCTCAATATACCGGTTTACCTTGAGCTTATAATCCTCAAATGTAAACCCGGGATCAATATTGTCGCCTTCTTTAACAGAAATAACCTCATCCTGAAGATTCGTATAGATATATCCTGTTCCTTCATTTTCAATAATGAACTTTATAAGCTCACGAAGCTCAACGCGCACCTTCTCAAGGGCTAATATATCGACATTTTCCCAGAACTCATCGGTGCTGATGGTATGAATCAGCTCAATCTTGCTGTTGACATGAGGAATGGTAGCCTTCTTCAAAAGGCTGTTACTGATAGATACAAGTTCATTTCTGCCTCTGTTATATTGCGTTTTGCCTTCAATTAGAGAAAGCATGAGGCCATACATGAAATTATCAAACCGCTTTGCATATTCGTCGTTATCATCCATGTAAACAAGGGGTGCCAAGTATTTGATGAGGTTGTCCTTGTCCATCTCAGAAAGGTAAACAAATGCTTCTTCATGTTTATATTTCTCCACATACTGCAGTTGCAGTTTTACGGATACAAGCTCGGGATTTAAAGCGTTTATCTGCTCTAAAACCGTTTTTATAAGGGAGCTCCGCAGTTTTTGATACGCAACATCCATAAAATCAGCTTGCTGAAGATGATGTATCAAACGCACCCTTTTGGCAAATATCGCTTCTGTAAGGCTCTGTATTTCTTTGCCTTCTATCCCCTCTTTATGCGTCCTAAAAAACTCGAAATTGCCGAGATAATCGAATATCAGGAAGTATTGCTTGTCCTGGCCCGGTCCGAACAAATCCTTGCATAACCTTGTACCGCGACCAATCATTTGCCAAAACTTTATCTTGGAACGGACACGTTTGAAGAATACCAGGTTAACTATCTCAGGAACATCAATACCGGTATCCATCATATCAACCGAAACAGCTATATGTGGATCCTTGTCGGGAACCTTAAAATCGTTAATAATGGTCTGTGCGTAATTGTCATCACAGACAACCCGTTGCGCAAAACCGCCTTTATACTGGGGATACAGGGCATTAAATCTGTCAATGATATATTGGGCATGCCTCTTGTTTTGCGCAAAGATAATGGTCTTTCCCAGCCTGTCCCCGCCGGCTACCTTGATTCCTTTTGTCATGAGATCTTCAAGAACCGTATCCACGGTCGACTGGTTGAATATGAACTCATTGAGTTCAGGCGGTGGTATGAATTCACGCATTTCTCCGTCTTCATCAGTGAAATCCTCTTCATAACGTTCCTTATCTTCTTCGGAGAGTTCATCATACACAATCCCCTGCTCAAGAAATTTCAGCTTGACCTCGATATTCCGGTATGGAACCAGCACATGATCGACATTCACTGCTGTTTCATACTCATAGGCGTAAGTTGGAACACCTCTCTCCAGCTCAAAAAATTCATAGGTATTGCGGTCCACTTCATTTCTGGGTGTAGCTGTCAGGCCGACCAGCATGGCATCGAAATATTCAAATATGGCACGATATTTCCTGAAAATGCTCCTGTGGGCCTCATCGATAATTATCAAGTCGAAATGAGCAGGCGAGAAAAGGGGTTGTCCCGCCTCATTCCTTGCTGTATCAATGGAATTCAGCATAGTCGGGTAGGTTGAGAAAACGATGCGCGCATTCTTGTCTTCCCTGTTGTTGAGAAGATTGCAGAGAGACATATCAGGAAGATAGTTTTTGAAAGCATCCTTGGCCTGACTTACCAGGGCGGTTCTGTCCGCCAGAAAAAGGACATTGGTCACATATCCGCCACGGGACAATACATCCGTCAAGCTGGCTGCAGTTCTCGTTTTGCCCGTTCCTGTAGCCATGACCAGCAGGAACTTCCTGTGTCCTTTCTGGATGTTATCACATACAGCCCTGATAGCTTCTTTCTGATAGTAACGGTTTGTGATTCTGTCATCAATGGAAATCTCGTTTAGGGGTTTTCTTTCATTACGGCGGTTCATCAGCTTTTCAAGGTCGGCCTTGGAAAAGATACCACTGACTTTACGCTGCGGAGAAGTTACATCATCCCATATATATGTCTCAAAGCCATTCGTGGTAAAGATGATCGGCCTTCTGCCTGTCATTTTTTCCAAGCAATCAGCATAAAGCTTAGCCTGCTTCATGCCCACATTCGGATCCTTTGATGTTCGCTTAGCTTCAATAACAGCAAGGGGTAGCCCATCCCTTCCGTAAAGCACATAATCGGCATAGCCTATCCCTTGCGGATTGGGCATGCCATATAGCTCCACCTCTTCCCTCACATCATCGCCAAAGACCCAACCAAGCAGCTTCAGGTCCACATCGATATACTTTTTGCGGGTCTGGAATTCGGTAATATCAACAGGTGTAAATTGCCGATCTTCCTTTTTCGCATCCTTTTCCTCTGTGTACCTGGCGCTCATGGCCTCTATCTGAGCCCGCAGCGCCTCGATCTCCGAATCCTTCTGCTCGATCAAGCTCTCCATTTTCTTTATCTTGGCTTCATCGAGGATAACTTTTTCGGTCGGTATAGCCGCTTCACTGAAATGACGTTCTTTGTAATCAGTTCCGTAGCAGTAGTCAATCCACTGGATAAACTCGAAAAGTGCCGATAAAGCCAAAACAGCATCGCTGCGGCTTATGGCCCTTTCAGTATGGACCGCAAGGTTGCCAAGCTTGATGATATAAGGAAGCTTGCTCCATGTCTGCTTTGTTACAGAATACTTGAATGAAGGTTCGTGAATTAGGGCCTGCAAATTGTCCTTATAGGGCATGTTCATGGTATTGTCGGCTGCATAGACCCATTTGACGGCAAGCTCCAGGGCTTTGCGGCACCCAATGGCCGCCATGGCGGGCGAGGTGGCCAATACCCGCTCGGCCTCAATACATGCTTGAGAGAATAGTTTATATTCAGGCTTGCCGTGCAGGAAATCAAAGTTCGCAGACATGCTGATACACCCCTGCTTTATTCGTCAAAGTATTGACTCATCAGGCTGTCGAACAATAGCTGCGTTTCTTGAATGGCTTTTTTAACAAGAGTCTTTTGATCTTCGATTTTATTAACTATATTTGCAAATTGTTTTTGTAAAGAAATAGGTGGAATAAAAATCCGTATATTCTGCAGTTCTTGTGCATTTATATTTGCTTGTCCAATAATTGCTTTACACATTCCACGCAGCGTTTCCTTACCATATTTTGAGTTTAGAATTGCAGATAAAAACTCTGGATCAGCCCGTTCATTTACTCTAACTCTAATAATATAACCAGCAATTATCATAGGTGTTTCGTTTTTAAATACCGCAGTTTTTCCAACCAATTCTTTGCTATTAGTGCGGTTAAAAAGCACATCACCTTTTCTGACGAAATATTTTTCTGCTTCATAATCAGGCAGATCAATATATTTGATATCCGAATAATCCATTTCACCGTCATATGTTATATTATTCATCCGGAGATATATAAACTTCCCTTTCTCTTGAGCAGGTTTACTAGTTCCATACTTAACCTCAGCAACGATATCTCGGATGGTACCTATATCCCAACCTTTTTCGTTTGTGACCGGATCACCAAACATATCATAAAAGACTGATCTGATCAGATTATTCAGCTCAACAAGCTGCTGTTTGCGCAAGGAAAGCAGCTCTGATACGGTGTCCAAGGTTTTGGCTATTTGCTTTTGGTTTTCGAGGGGTGGAAGAGGTATTTGCATTTTTTCAACAATAGCTTTTGATATTTCTTTAAATGTTGCACCTCGTCCG